>JACCDM010548245.1_pt1 | contig 11832 bp, 9 predicted proteins | sample 7445851 | NCBI WGS metagenome assembly JACCDM01 (sample SAMN15323438, study PRJNA562643) | freshwater metagenome | isolation source: river surface water | place: USA:Blue River Watershed | collected 2017-08-16
ATTACGAATGATTTTCTTGTAGTATTCCTGGTCCTCGGCTTCGTCGCGTCCGCCCATGGAATGGCACACCATTCGCATATATTTATCATGCAACTTTGTTTGAGTATTTTTTGAATCTGGGTTATGGTCCATCCAATCTGGGATTTGCTTCACATTCTTGGCAGCAATATATTTGATGGCTCGAATGAGCTTTTCTCTCGAGAAATCGTTCACCCATACATCATTGTCCTTGACATAAAGAACTTCACGCTTTGCGTCGGTGCAATGAATCGGTCTGCGATGAACTTCTAATTCCATGAGATTGCGCATAATGATTCTGGTCATGGACTCCACATAACCGTATTTCCCAAAATTCTCAAAATCTGTGTGCTGAACTTTACAAAAATCAATGAATTCTTGAATATTCATAGCGTCTTTGCATGTTTCATTCAAGAATATTTGAAGATTGAACTTGTTGTTCATGGTGTTGTTGTTAATGGTGCCATTGTTTGTAATAGCTGATTTTTCCTTGGCCATTTCGAAAAGTTGGTTTTGAAGTTCTTTGTTTTGTTTCATAAGTTCCATAAACATTTCGGTAAATAAAGGAACTTCTTGTTCTTTCTTCTCAACTAGAGGATGTTTGTTTTTGTTATGTTTCCATAATCCGGTGCGTTCCTTGAATTTTTTTTTACAATGTTCACATGAAAAAATTGTATCTGGATGGGTTTTTTTTACCCCTGTTTGTTGATTTTTGTTGAAATTTACATAATATTGATGTTTTCGTGTAGAAATATGTCTGTCATAGTCTTTTTTATTTACACTTGAAAAATCACAATATAAACATTCATATTTATTACTGCAGTTAGGCTCACAAGTGACAGATTGTTCAATAGGTGTTTTCGTCATTAGTTGAATCTATACAATATCTCTATATAAAAATTTTACAAATACCTTTAATAATTTTTTTGTTGACATTTTTGTTGAAATTGTTGACAATTACCCCAAATTCAAAACATTTTCAACAAAAATAAATATTTTTTTATGCAGCGAAAATGAAAATTATTTTTTTTGTGTTGTGAGCATTCCAGTCACAATGGCAGATTTTGAAGGTATTTTCAGGGTTTAAAACGGGTTTTTCCAAAAATGGACATTTATAAATGTCCAATTTTCAGTTCCCAATTTCAAACTTGAAAATCACTTTTTCTTTACTTTTTACAGAAACGTGTAAATTTCTTTAAGTAGGAAAATTAAATATTATTTTTGGGTTTTGGAACAATTTGTATTTGAATAATGCACATAAAGATTTGTTTATATGTTTCAATAATAAGATGTATGACTCGATAAATGATAAAATTATTTTGGAAACATATATGCCAAAAAAATATGATATATTAATGAACATCTGTAAGTTTGTTACAATGTTCGCTTCATTTCTATCCTTTGTATCTATATGTAATAGAAGTTACAAACAAAGTATTTCAACCGAACCAACATATTTTATGAATACTGCAAGTGAAACTACGAATAATTATATTATAAATGTTGTTGCAGAAGATCCGAACTACGGAGTTATTAACTCTATTGATAGCTTGCCTTGGGATATGGTGATTGAGCCATACAAAAATCAAATTATATCTGTTGAATCTTTTATGATATCAGACAAAAAGATTGATTTAACTAGTTACGCTGTATATTGGAATATAAACAATGAATATTATCATGGCGATAAACAAACAATTATGTTGAATACTACAGGTGTATACAATGGAACGGTTTATATATCATCAAAAACAATACCACATTCTATTTATACATATGATTTTCAAGTAGCCGTAAAATATGTTCGTCGTGAAATTCGCACATTAACAGATAAAGACCGTGAAACATATTTTTCAGCATTGGAATTGTTGTATTCGTTAAGTGAAAGTGAAGGTCAAGAAAAATACGGTTCAAAATTTCATACTGCCGAATATTTTTCATACAAACATTTAACAGGAGCAGGAACTACTGATTGTGACCATTGGCACGATGGAGCAGGTATTATCACGCATCATATGGCTTTTACCTTAGAATTTGAACAAAGTTTACAGGCCATTAACCCTACAATAGCAAATCCTTATTGGGAATATGGAATGGATACATATTTATATGATAGTTGGTCAGAGTCGCCAATTTTTGACGCGGATTGGTTTGGTATGTCGAGCCCAACAAATGTTCAACATAAAATCGATGATGGTGGTAGATGGGACGGGTTATTGGTGCCAGATGGTGATGATTATACGGAATGGAACATAGTAGAAACTGGTTCATTAAATCCATATGTAAATGGATTTGGTCATATGCGTAGCCCATGGAATAACAATCCGTTTCAAGAAGTAGGACGACACAACAAAACATATTCAATGACACAGTACGATACAATGCCCACATGTTCTACACTACAGTCTTGTTTCAAAAGTACTTCATTAGCAGACATGAATGATTGTTCCAATGGTGAAACCCACGGCCCTGTACATATATTAATCGGTGGTGCATGGGGTGATGGAAATTTGTTTAGTGATGAAGATATATCCATGGTGCAAAAGCCTGATAAGTTATTGTTTTTCAAAGTATTATGGCGAATGGGATACACACGGTGCCCGGATTCATGTTCTTATGGTACCCCTTGTAAATGTGCTGTCCCGCAACAATATATAGATGAATATGGAGCCGAAGCGATTTTGAAAACGACCAATGTGTATTATGCGTTGGAGTCACACTTGAAAGATGCGGACGACGAATTATTTTTGAAAGTGTTGAGAGCAGTTGAAGACCCTGGAATAGCGGGTGAAATGTTTTCATCGGCGGCTGCGTATGACCCTACATTTTGGCCATTACACGGTCAAATTGAACGAATACTTGGTGCAAAAAGAATCATGGTATCACAAGGGAGTATTACTGATTTTGATGAAACCTGGGGATATACCGAATACAACAAAGCATCAGGTGCTGCATACTTGAATGGCGTATGTGACTGGTCGAAAGTAGCAGGTTCAGGTGATGTTACATTACCAACTTGTACAATGGGTGTTGTATGCGATGGTCATAACGAAAATGATGTGTTGGAATTTTCAAATTTCTTGAATATGAACGAAGAATATACCAATAAAGAATTCTATGATTTTATACATCCATGGTCAGAAGTTTTACCATATACATACGACACATGGGAGTTTGACTACTGTTCTGAACAAGGGTATCCATTTACAGCAAGTACCACTGAAAATGATACACCTATACCAAATAACAAAAATAACAATCTAGTTCCACCAACTATCACAACCCGCATTGGCGTTCCTAGTAAAAAATAAAAATATATCCAGTGATTTTTGGATATATTTTTAATGTTGTGAAAAAATCCTAAGTAGGAAATTCCCTTATATATTATTTGTGGAAAACTTGACTTACACATACAATGATTGATTGGTTGCTACAAATTTCATCGTCAAACCTTGTATTTTTTTGAGTTTGTCTAGTAGTTCCATGTTTCCAACCATTTCGGCTACCTTTTCCATTTCTGAAGATATGTTGTTGATTTTTAAAATGGCCTTGACAAATTCACCCAAGAAGATTCCTTTTTCGTTTTCCATTTTTTGAAGTAGGAACTTACAACTAGATACATCTTCACAAAGAGTCCATTCCTCAATGTATTTCATCAAGTCGAATTGCATGGAGTAGTCTGTACCTGTGTTGATGCGACACTTGTTTTCAAAGTCTAGGTTTTCTAAGAAGTTCTGCTCAAGCTCTAAAACTAGTGCGTTCGACTTTTCCAATGAAGAGTCCGGACGGAAAGCTTTGATATCGTCGCTTACGGTAATGTTCGTGAAACAACTGAATACTGTTATCAACTCTACCGCATTGAATGTGTTCAATTTACCGAGCTCCAACATTTTCGCAAACGCTAGGCAAGGGGTTTCGCGTAAATGACTGGCTATTTTTCATAGTCGAGTCAATGCATAAGTGGTCGTTTCTTCAACTACCTTTTCGATATAACCTTCGCTAATTAAATAGTCCAATACTACATCCACTTCTCGATTCAAGAAATTCTCGGTTGAGTAGCATGATTGCTCTACCTCATTCAATTCTCTTTCCCGTCTCAATATAACCTCTATAGTTCTCTTGTCTTTTTCTATGTTGCTGAATTCATCCTGTATCGCCTTTATTTTCCGTTCGATTTCCTTGCGTTTTTTATTTACGGCATTCACACGTTGCCCGAGTAGAGTCAAATATTCCTCTACGACTGAACGTGGGGTTTTCAATTGATAATTTTTAGAATTGTCCAACTCGCATTGAAGTTCATTTATTCGCTTGTACATGGTTCCGAGTGCACTAGTAATACTGTCTTGTATCATGCTTCTTTTGGCGAAACTTGTCAGCTCTTGATTTCCAACTCCAATCAACGACAAGAGTAAATTATACGATATCTTGAACTTTGAAGTAAGCATTTGCGGTTTTCCATTCATCATTATTTTATAGCTTTGTAAATCAACATTTCGAAATAAGTTGTTCAAGTGAATCACATGGCCAACGGTATCTATTCCTCTTCTTCCTGCTCTACCTGCCATTTGGGTATACTCGTGTGAATACAACAAACGATGTTCGTTGCCATCAAACTTGTTTACATCCGTGAACAACACTGTTTTTGTAGGCATGTTGATACCAATCGCGAATGTTTCTGTCGCGAATAATAGCTTAATGTAGCCTTTCGCATACAATAATTCAACCATCTCGCGCAATACTGGCATAACACCTGCGTGATGAATTGCGATTCCTTTTTCCAACAAAGCTACCATTTCGAGGTACTCTGGTAATTCAAGGTATTCTTGGAAATTTGGAAGTTTACGAATAATTTGTTCACATTCTCTGCGAACAATATAAGGTACTTTTGAGTCGTCTTCCAACAAAACGGCGGTTACTTCTTTTGCGCAAATTTCCAGTTGCTTTCGAGACAATACGAAACATAATGCGGGAAGCATGTTGTTTTCAACCATATATTTACACGCTTGGTTGAGAACATGTGCGCGTTTTACAAATTGTCTTTTGTTGTGCAATAAGTCTATTATTTTTTTGTTTAGATGAAAGGTTTCGTCTTGGAATACCCCTTTTGCAGTTTGAATCATTTGTGGTTTGTCAATGTATCCTCGAATTTCTTTTTCCACTTCTTTATCTTTGATAATTTTGTAAATACCTTCCGTAGAACTAATGAAAGTGTAATGAGTGAGTGGAACGATACGATGCGATGAGGTTGCTAAATACACTTGTTTTTTGTTCGAAGAAGTGTCACGGGATTCAATCCAAGTTGCGAAATTTTCGGGTTGGTCAATCGTTGCCGAGAGCATGACCATCTGAATTGAAACTGGAAGCATCATGATTGACTGTTCCCATACTTTTCCTCGGTCGGCATCGTTGATGTAGTGAACTTCATCAAATACCACGCATGCCAGTTCAGTATTGATATCCATATCGAAGGATACATTTGAAACAACCGTATCACTTTCTAGTTGGTAGAGTTTGTTCAATAGAATCTCGGTAGTCATGATAAGGACTGTTGCGTCTGGATTTGTTTTTATATCACCAGTAATCAAGCCGAATGAAATGTTTGGGTATTTTTGAGTGAATTCGTGGAATTTTTGGTTTGAAAGCGCCTTAATTGGACTGGTGTAAATTATTTTTTTTCCTTTTGAAGCGAAATACTCTATCGCGAATTCTGCCGGAAGAGATTTTCCTGAACCGGTAGGACAGCATACGAGAGCGTGATTACCGTCTACTATTGCTTGAATGGCGTATTTTTGAAAATCACTCAAAGGATAAGAGTAATTTTCAAAGTGTGCCTTGTAGACTTCTTCTTGATTTTTTGGATAAGCGGTTGAACATAGTTTTACCATTTTGCAGTTTGATTTTGGTGCATAACTTTATTTCAGTATTTTCATTTCAATTTTATTTATCTCGGATATTTTTCGAAAGTTCGAAAAAATCGTCATTCTAAATAAAAAATTAAAATACTTTTATAGTGACGAAGTTGTTTCATTGTTGTTTGGATTCATAAAACTTCGCAACATTTGGGTTCCTCCTCATCCGCCACGCTTTTTACGACCGCGAAGTAAACGACAACCTACACAACCACATCGTTTGACATTTTTCCTGGTAGAACTCTTTTTACACCTGAGTTTATGACGTCGTGTTTTCATTTATAGTTTAGTTCAAGAAAATAGTTAGATACAAAACAATCATTGATTACAATGATTATCGGAAATAGATATAAAATAAAAGAACAAATAGGGGAAGGTGCCTTTGGACAAATTCACAAGGGAGAAAACATAAGGACGGGAGAACTTGTGGCAATCAAGATGGAATTGTTAACGAGCGAAACAAAACTGCTAAAAAACGAAAGTCGTGTATACCAATACTTGGATAAAATTCGAGGAATACCGCAACTAAAATGGTTTGGTGTAGATGACCACCATAATTACATGGTATTTACTTTGTTGGGAGATTCACTCACTGTTTTCAAAAACAAATATCCGGTGCTTTCTCTCAAAATAGTTATGAAAATAGGCTACCAGATGGTGAAACTCTTGGAATCTATTCATGCAAAATATCTTCTACATCGAGATGTGAAACCAGACAATTTTTTATTTGGAATAGAGAACAAAGCGGAACTATACTTGATAGATTTCGGGTTCTGTAAAAAGTTTGTCGACAATTCTGGAAAACATATTCAATGCTCGAGCAATAAAACACCCTTGGGTACGCCCAATTTTTTCAGCATAAATGTTCACGATGGGGTCGAGCCATCCAGAAGAGATGATTTAGAATCTGTCGTCTATATATTGTTGTTTCTCTTTCAGAAATCTTTGGAATGGAAAGATTCGTGTGAATACTACACTGAGTATAAAAATATGAATTCAAAAATAAAACAACTCAAGTTAAAAACAATGGAAACAGAAGAGATTCCTCTACAGTTGAGAGAAATTTGGAAACACTGTAGAAGTCTAAGATTTGAAGAAAAACCGAATTATGAGTTAATTTATGAAATAATGAAAAAAAATTGAAATGGCAAGTGCCTTATTAGTAAATTATAACCAACAACAAATGTCACACCGCCAAAAGCACATCATCGAAAAGGAGACACAAACCTCAGAAATCAAGAGCGACCTATTAGTGTTGCGCGTTTCTTGTAATGATTTCGACGGTATAGAAACCGAATGTTTTGTATTTTACGACGATTCAGAAAAAGAATATTTCATATGTGGATTAAAAGAAGACCAAGAACACCCCTACAGGTTCTTTTGTAAAAAAAGAGAAAATGTCACAAGTTTTATTGAGTCTATTGTAGTAAATAAAACTCTAGTTACAATTGAGTTATTGAATTACCCAAATTTATTTGAAAATGATGTTCAAGCGGACTATCATTTGTTCACTCATGAGGAAGCCGAATGGTCAATTATTTCGTGTCAAGAAGGTCATACCTTCACCGCGAGTTTACAAAGTGAATTATCCAGATGTTTAAAAAGTTTAAAAATGGTCAGATGGTAGAATATAGAATATATAGAATTTACACTTTTTCTCATTTAAAACGCCCATTTAGTAATCGTTTAAAAATAAATATTATAATTTATAATAATATATTATGGTCAAGTATGATTTAACACACTTAACACAACCAGAACATCAAAATGTTTCTGGTCCTATTCAGGATGACGAAGCGTTATTTTTGTATTCTATTATTCGTGGGTGTAGATTAGGCCGAATTTTAGAAATAGGAGGTTTAAATGGATATAGTGCTAAAAATTTTTTAAAAGCATTATCTTTTAGTAAAGATGGAATTTTATATACTTGTGATTTAAAACCGGTTCCTGTTCTCGCTAAAAACCATAAAGTTATAATTAAAAATGCTTTAAATTTAACAATATCTGAGTTAGATAATAAACCTTTAGATTTAGTTTTTTTTGATTGTCATGATATGATACAAATGGATATTTATCATAAATTTGTAAATAATAATATTATAAATGATAATACAATTTTAGCTTTACACGATACAAACCTACATTATCCACCGCATCAACATCGCGGCGTTTATATTGAAAAAGAAAACGGATATGCACATCAACCAGTCGAACGAAATATGGTTAATATATTTAAACAATTAGGTTATGATATTTTTGGTATTTCTACAGACTGTACAAAACATAATTATGATTTCCCTGTCCGACACGGGATTACAGTTTGTAAAAAATTCAAGGAACTCTCATAAAAATGGCATTTTAAATGAGAAAAGGTGTAAAACACTTGTGTTGTAATGTATTAAGCAAACTTTTTTATTTGAATGGTCTTACATTCGTGTAAATGATATTTGACACAAAAACAAGTTAAAGGTATGGCATGTAGGTATTGTATAAGTAGAAGAATGACCGTTGTTTCAGGAACACCTACCCAAGTGAAATCTTTAGTTGGAAGAGTAAAATGGTTTAACAACAAGGCTGGTACAGGGTTTATCACCATCACTGATGGTGAAATGTCTGGCACTGATATTTTTGTTCATCACAGTGGAATTGTCACTGAAAGTAAGCAATTTTTATATTTAGTTCAAGGTGAGTATGTTGAGTTTGATTTGGTTCCAGCCCATAAGGAGAGCAATGCGGATAAAACACGTACTTATGAATTTCAAGCGGGAAATGTTCATGGAATCAAGGGAGGTAAGTTAATGTGCGAGACCCGATTGGAGACCAGACAAGTCAGAACTGCATACAAATCAAGTGTTGATGGTGCAGAAGAAACAAGTGAACCAGTCAAGCAACCAAGAAGTAGACGAGTAGAGTCTGGTTCTGGAAGGGGTAGAGGAGATGGTCGTGGTCCTAGACGAGAACCAGGACGTGGTCGTGGCGGTCGCGGAGCCGGAAGGGGAGAATCCGAAAAGGATTGGACTTTAGTAAAAAATAACACTAAAAAATAATTTCTATGATGAATGTATAAATGAAAGGAAGTCGTCACAGAAGAGGAACGAAAAGAGTGAATAGAAGAAAAACAAGAAAAACGAGAAAAACAAGAAAAATGAGAACCCGAGGTGGTACCGGGCCGTTAATTACTTCATCACCTCCTAATTAAGCATAGGTTTATTCACTATTTTATTCTAAATTCAAAAACTAATTTTTATTATTTTCTAGATAATAAAACTTAGAGATTATAAAACATCTACTACATATATGGAAGAAGACAAACTAAGCGAATGTTTCGTTTCTATTTATGAAGGAATGAATCAAATAAAGGTTCAAATGAAAGTCATGGAAAAACAAGTTCGTTGTCTTGAGAAATTAATGGAAAAGGAAATTAAAAATAAAATAAAAAATGCAGAAAAAAAGAAAAAAAACAGAAAGGCAAAAGAGCCATCTGGTTTTGCAAAACCTGCACCAGTTACGAATGAGTTGTGTATTTTCTTGAATAAGGAAGAAGGCACACAGATTGCAAGAACGGAGTGCACTAAGGCAATAATTGATTACATTCACAAGAACAATCTACAATTCGGTGAAAATAAACAAATTATTAAACCAGATGAAAAATTGAAAACTTTATTAGGTTTGACCGATGAAGATGAGTTAACTTATTTCACACTTCAAAAATACATGAACAAACATTTTTTCAAGATGGAAAAAGGGGTTGAATTGTCTAATGAGTAAAAAAAAGAAAAAATAAAAAATGTATATCTATAACAATGTTGTTTGACGAAGGAAAAACAAGATTATTAAAAGAAGCGAATGAGAAGATACAGATTCATGAGGACATGGGAGTTGAGCGAAATCGAAACTTGATTTTCGTCTATGTTCCACCAAAGGTAGGTTCTACGAGTTTAGTGTCGTCGATTCGATTGTATGCATCTCATAAATTCACCGTTTTACATGTCCATAACGAAATAATGTTGAAAGTCCTCTATGATATTCAAGGAGTAACCGTGAATGAAATGATTGAGTATAATAAATTTTTAGGAAAAACAGTTTATGTTATTGATATTTATCGGAGCCCAGTTGAACAAAAAATGTCAGCATTTTTTGAAACTATTAGTTCGTTTCATTTCAATTCGCCTATTGATAATTTAAAAACTTATAAAATAGATAAACTAATTCGTAGATTTAATTGCGTGTTTCCTCATATTGCAAACAATGACTACTATCGAGAGAAATATGAGTTGGGAGAAATAATGCCTTTTGATTTCAATCAAAAATATATTTTACAAAGAAAGAACGAGATTAGCTACATTAAGTTGCGTTTGAAAGATTCGCATGAGTGGGGGAGAATATTGTCTGGACTTTTAAATATAGAAATTCAAGTGGTGAAGGATTATGAAACGGAAAATAAACCAATAAAGGATGTTTACAATGCTTTTAAAAGTCAATACAGATTGCCGTTTAATTTATTGGAAAACATTAAAAACAATGAATCCCTAAAAAACTATTATTCTGAAGAAGAAAGAAGACAGTATATAAATGGTTGGGAGAATCTAACTTGTCAGGAGTCTCGTGTTTATTCGACAGAAGAGTTTACTTTATACAATGAAATTAGCGTTGAAAATCAATATATGAGTGACACTCATACAGAACATTACATTGATTTAGGTTGTACTTGTCTAGCTTGTTCATCAAAAAGAAGAAAGTTTTTGGAGAAAATAAAGAGGGGTGAACGTATTGATGACAAAATTATACACAACAAAGCCAAGATAGAGTTTGTGAATAATAAAATACATATAATTAATAAGAATATACCAGTTATGATGAATAAACTTAGAGAGAAAAAAACTGTATTCAAACCGAAAAATATCATTAAAAATAGTTTTGGAAAAAATTTTGGGTCGAATTTGCGATAAAATTTTATATCGGAATATTGTATATGGGTAAAAGAAAATCTAGAAGGTCCTTAAAAAAATCAAGGAAAACAAGGAAAACAAGAAGAATGCTTCCCATCTATGGAGGGGATGAAATGCCAAGGACGAGTACTCCAGTTGGTATAGATTTAGAATTAGAAAAGGCGGCGCAATCTATTTTGGATACTCAAAAGGCAGCTCAAGCAGTCTTGAATGTTCAACGAACAGCTCAATCTATTTTACAGACTCAAATGGCCGCGAAAAATGTAATTGATGGTCAAAAATCAGCGAAAAATGTGGTTGATGCCAAAAAAGCCGCGGAGTATGTTTCAAGTGCACAACGCGCTTCAAATAGTGTTTTAGCGGCAAACCAAGCGGCATTGGGTGTTTTGTCTGCCAAGCAAGCAGCCGAGGCTGTTTTGGCGACGCAAAAGTCCGCAGAGGCGGTTATACGACTACAAAAGGCAGCACAGTCAATTTTGAATACTCAACGTGCATATGAAGATAGTCGAAAACAACTGGGGTTAGCTGTGCAAGTGCCAAAGAAATCGTTCTTCGGAACCAGATAGGGGGAAAGTTGTAGTGATTGGTGGGGAAGGTGAAAATGAAAAAAAATTGACGGGCGGAAAAGGGTGTAAAATAAGTATACAAAAAAGAAATCAACTATGTCACGAACAATCAAAATCGTAGAAACACTGGCCATGAAATATGGGTTCGATAAGGATGAAGCAATGGTGCTTTTCACAAAAGAAAAAAAAGAAAAAAAAGTAAAAGTGATGGATTTGTTTGAAGAAATGGCGAGGGAAGAGGGTGGTGTAGTGGAAGGTGTAGTGGAGGTAAAAATAGAAAAGAAAACAAAAAAAGAAGAAAAAGAAGCAAAAAAATTAGAAAAAGAAGCGAAAAAAGCAGCAAAAGAAGCAGAAAAATTGGCAAAAAAAGAAGCAAAAGAAGCAAAAAAA
>JACCDM011968269.1_pt1 | contig 11827 bp, 10 predicted proteins | sample 7445851 | NCBI WGS metagenome assembly JACCDM01 (sample SAMN15323438, study PRJNA562643) | freshwater metagenome | isolation source: river surface water | place: USA:Blue River Watershed | collected 2017-08-16
TCAGCGAGGAGGGCGATTAAGGAAGAGGTTTTGGCCATCTGCATTAAAGAAAAACCAGCCTCCATCATACGAGCACCACCGGAGCGAGAGATCATCAAGAAAGGCTTACCAGTTTCTAAAGAGTGACGCATTCCGCGAGTAATCTTCTCTCCTACCACAGACCCCATTGATCCACCGATGAAATTAAAGTCCATCGCTGAAATACAAATAGGCAAACCGTTGATTTCACCGTAAGCAGTTCTAACGGCATCCTTAAGGCCCGTATTATATTCCGTCGCTTTGATGCGATCCGTATATTTTTTCGTATCTGTAAACTCCAATGGATCACCGGAGCCCATCATTGGATCTAATTCCGTATAAAGAGAATTATCGAATAATAACTCGAAATAATCTTGTGAACCTATTTTTTCGTGGTAGTTGCAACTAGAACACGTATAGGCAAACAGGCGGTGTTCGCGCGTATGAATCGCTTTTTTACAAGAAGGACACTGGTACCACAATCCATCCGGAGCATCTAATTTAGAGGCAGTGGGGGTTACAATTCCTTTTTCTTTTCTTGAAAACCAAGACATAATACTACATTTAATGATTCAGACTGCAAAGATACGTAAAAAGCTTTGCTAGGCCTTAGCGAACAACAATAATTCGCTTATTATATACATTTCTATTCGTTATCACTTGGACAAAATACGTACCTGCAGGTAAATTGGAAATATCAATTTGCTTATCTAAAAAGCTACCTTTCACCTGTAAGGTTTCCTGCTGTACCCATTGACCTTGCGAACCTAGGATTCCCAAACGCACCTCTTCGTTCGGCGAACCCAGTCCTAATTGCACCCGGACAACACGAGAAGTGGGATTAGGGGACACTTGCAATTCAGGTACTAAGGACATAGGTTCTGTGGCAAGTACTAAAGGGGCAGGTGGTGCAGCCACAGACCCTTGGATATTTAAATTATCAATCGCCCAGCCCCAGCCATGCGCACCTACATCCGCATGCAAGCGGAATCGGAAAACGAGTTGATCTCCGGCTTTGAATTTACCAGAGGATAGAAGATCTATTTCACGTTTTTTAAATAGAGCAGAGGTTCCCACGCCAGTGGAATTCCCTGCCGCATCAAAGCCAGTATTGTAAGCGTTCAGCCAAGTCGTAGAAAAATTCGAATCCCAACCATTGATTAAATTAAACCAGTTCTTACCATTGTCATTCGAAGCTTGAACCGTTACATAATCATAGAAACTACGGTTTACTGAACCGTCCTGATTCAAGAAGGACGCCCCTGATTCACCTGGCTCTACTAACACCACCTCATCGAAATACATTCTCGCTGTATCTGCCCGAACAGTTATCGGTTTCAACAGAATGGCATCATTATTCGTAAACTTGTCAGAACCACCAGCCCCGTTATAGGATTCCTCCGAGCCATCCGCATAGGGGTGTGCCGAATGTAAACCAATCGAACTAAATCCAGCTGGCTGAGCAAAAGAGAAGCCTTTTAAATAAAAATCCGTGCTAGGAGGTGTATCGAAATTCTGTTTGTAATTGGTCGCTACGGATTGTAAACCTAAGACCGTGAAATCATAAGTGCCTGTAGCTGGGAGGGTGACGGTGTTTGTTGTTTTGGCCTTATCCTTTACAATTATGCGGTATTTCACGACATCACCCGCCTTCAATAAGCCGGCAGCAAACTCAAAACTATTCGTATAACTAAAGGATAATCCAGGCACCTTGGTGAAGCCTTTACGTACCGCAGCACCACTATTAATGGAATACTCCATATACACTGTATCAATTCCGATATTGTCCGCCGCTAGTAAGGTAGGCAATGGAACCGAGGTTTGGGAGCTAAAAATATACTTCAACGGATTCGAATAAACGACTTCGGGCTTTGTGGTATCAGGCGCAATATTAAACTCAAAATAACTACCAAAACGAGTCCCTGAGATCACTGGGGCCTGTGCAGGCGTCACAAACTTTTTTCCCGATTTCTCCTCCGCATACCAGTAATACTTAATATTTCTGGCGACAGCATTCTTCGGTAAAGTATAAGAATAGGTATTTCCGGATTTCGCAAAGGTAGACACCGGGTTAAAGGTGTTTGAATTAATGGCTAAATAGAGTTTCAACGAAGATTCATCCCAAAGCGTATCCGAATATACCTTCACCGAAAAAACTTTATCATTCGCCTGATCTTCCGTATCGTTGTATTCCTCCCCAATCAAATTAGAGGAATACCAACCAAAATCATTGAAAGCGGATGTCACAATCGGGCCAATGCTGCGGGTAATCTCACCACGAGCAATTTGGGGAGTCATCAACGCATTCTCATCACCCACCTTGTATTTCACCTGATCCACGTGGTAGATACTTGATCCAGCTGAGTAAGTGGATGGGGTGTATAATTTACCCGCACTCCCGTTATTTCGTAAAATCGAGGGCGTTGACAAATTGATTTTACCCGAAGTTATCTGTGTATAAAGAGCCGCAGAGGGGTTTTTAAAGCTATTAGTATCCATCAAGGCAACATTCGCTGCATTCACCATGGATTGATCAAATATCCCCGGATAACTGTAACCTGCTTGGCCATTATCCACACTCACTTGACCTATAAATCCTAAACCATGCCCCATCTCGTGCAAAACAACAGAATAGAGGTCAATTTGGTTAATCGTAGGGATGCCATCTGTTCCAATGTACCAGGCCGTGAAGTCAGAGTTAAAGGTCGCCACAATATCAGGATTCGTTCCATTCAAATTTTTATGGGCCATTTTCTCTGCCAAAGCAATCGGATAAAACGTATTCAATCGATTTGCACCTATGAAATTTCGCACGTTCACCGAAGCTCCAGCACTTCCCAAGACATTAGCAGCTAGCGAAGCCCATTTTACACTTACATTAATAGGAACATCAGAAGAAAATACCGTAGACCAGGTCGCTGCGGCCTTCTCAAAAACCGCTTTTACATCCGCTGGAGGTACTGTTTCGTAGGTCATTACGATATTCGCAGATGCCTTAGTTTGGGTAGTGGCTTCTACTTTAATGGCAGCAGCTTGCGCTAAAATAGCGCGCATCGATTCCGTATATCCTACAGGCAAATCCCGTTTCAAGCCTAGGTATTCCGGTGTAAATTCTTCGATCATTTTACCCGGCACCATCTCCATTTTATAACGCCCTTTCTGAGCATAGGATGCCGAACAAATCAATAAGAATAATAGCATTAATTTTCTCATAGGTCAGCTATTTTAGCAAATAAGTCAACAAAGTTAGCGGCAATAACCTGAGTATGCGCTAACTCTTCTTTGGTATGTGAAGTGGTAATCCCTACCACACGCGCTCCAGCCGCAAGCCCAGAAGCAATTCCTTGCAAAGAATCTTCAATGACCCAACAATCACTAGGCGCTACACCAACTAGGGCGGCAGCTTTTATATAAATTTCTGGATCTGGCTTTCCTTTCGTCACTTCAGCACCACCGATGATGGCATCAAACTGATCACGTATACCTAGCCCATCCACAATAAAATCAATATTTCCAGGTCCTGCTGAAGTAGCTAAGGCCGTTTTTATTCCTCTACCCCTTAACTCGTATAGAAAATCTAGTAGCCCTTCTGCTGGTTTTCTATGCGCCCCATAAAATTCCCGGTACAACAATTCCTTCTCTTCCTCTAACACCTCCACTTCAGCACGCGTCATCTCTCTTTTATAAAACCACTCGAAGGTGTCCTTCGAATTCATCCCATTCAGTTCTTTGTAAAATACCTCCTTCGTTAGGGGTATGGAATTTCGCTCGCAAAACAGCAACCAAGCCTCCACATGATACGGTAGATTATCTACAATCACGCCATCCATATCGAACAAAACAGCTTTACAGGACATATTAGAAATCTAAAGTAAGCCCATCATAGGCTAATGAAATGTTAGGAGGCAAATCGGCAATTACATCCGCATGCAAGCCCATTTGATGGCTAATGTGGGTAATGTAGGCCTTTTTAGGCTTTAAATCTGCAATTAATTCGAGTGCTTCCGCCAGTGTAAAATGAGAAACATGGGATGTTTTACGCAAGGCGTTAATCACGAGCACATCTAAATCTCGCAGTTTATCTTGTTCCTCCACGGCAATAAAATTCGCATCCGTAATGTAAGCAAACTTACCAAAACGGAATCCTAACACATCGAGGTAATAATGTTTTACGAAAATGGGCTGAATGTCAATTCCTTGTACGGTAAAGGGCTGACCATCGATCTCATACACATCAATTTCAGGAACCCCTGGATATTTATTTTCGCCAAAAGCATACGAAAACTCCCGCTTCAACTGCGCAATAACTTGTGCCCTCGCATAAAGTGGTATGGAAGATTGCTGGTGGAAATTAAATCCTCTCACATCATCCATCCCTGCGGTATGATCTTTGTGTTCGTGGGTATATAAAACAGCATCCAAGCGTTTTATACCAGCTCGCAGTACTTGCTGGCGAAAATCTGGACCCGTATCAATAATGAAGCTCTTCCCTCCTATTTCGACATGCATCGAAACCCGGAGGCGCTTATCTCGCTCGTCTGTGGATTGACACACCTGGCACCCACAAGCAATCATCGGAATCCCCTGCGAAGTTCCCGTTCCTAAAAACGTTACCTTGGTAGGGGACATAGGATTATTCTGTTAAGGCTTTCACTTGGGAAACCAAGGAGTCGAAGTTCAAAGGCTTAGCTAAGAAATCATTAAATCCTGCCGCCTTGAAATCGTCCATTGAATAGTTACGGGCATTTCCTGTGATGGCAATCATTGGAATTGCTGCCTTTTTAGCATCAGCTAAAGCACGAACCGCGCGCGCGCAATCCATACCATCCATGACAGGCATATTGATATCTAACAAGATAATATCGAAATCAGCTTTCGCTAATTCGTCTAAGACTTGTTGTCCGTTTTTTACGGCATGGATCTCAAAATTTTGAAATTCTAAAATCTTCTTTGCTAGATTTTGGATTACTGAGCTATCTTCTGCTATCAATACCTTTTTCATATATTCTTTATTTTTCGTCAATTGCGAGTAAAAATAGCCAAAGGAATGTGGAATTCAAACGAATTTTGGCAATAAAAAAAGCGACCCATCTCTGAGTCGCTTTTTTATCAAAAACTTGATTTTATTTCAAGTAAAAAGATACGGATGCTTTATCCCAATCTAATGTCACTTGGCCTGCTGCCGTGATTCCGATGGTAAATTGCTCTGTGTGTGCGTGCTCGCTAACGCGTGCCTTCACACGTAACACATCGTTCGCTTCTTTGTAGGTATATGCACCCCACATTTTAGCTTCTTTGTTGAAGATAATCGTCCATTCTGATTCACCTGGAATTGTGAATAACGAATAAACGCCCTTAGCTAAAGTTTTGCCTTGAACCGTGATGTCATTCGAAATTTCGAACGTCGTCGCTTCATTTGCACCTGTTCTCCAAACTTCACCGTAAGGAACTAAAGCTTTCGCTTCTTTTTTACCAAATACTAAACGACCTTTTACAGAAGGTTGTGCATACTTGATCATTACCTCGGTATTACCCACCTTTTGGGAAGCTACTGCAGCTGGAGAAGGAGCTGGTTTCTGCGCTAAAACGCTAAATGAGACTAAGCTAATTAATAGTAAAAAGAACTTTTTCATAGTATATTTTTTATTTTGATTACAAATTAAGCCAATAATTCAATTTCAACACCAAAGCACGGTTACGAATTTGCATAATCTCTGGAAAATAATTATCCGTATACACTAAAAATAGATCCGATGCTGGCTTATAACGCCATTGAAGTCGTGCGTTTAAGTTTACATTCTTTGTTTGTTGGTTCAGTTGGAAGAAGGTCGCAAAGAATAATTTATTTGAGAAAGTGATATCGATTTTAGGACGTATAATCCAAAAATTTGAAGACACCTTTCTGGGAGCGGTTATTTCCGTACCAGGAATAGCCACATCTACGATATCATTATAATCCACGGCCACCGAAAAACTTCCAAAAGGCTGAAAACGGTAACCAATATCTGCCGTAACACCCGTACGCCAGCCATTCCCGTAATAACCTCCTATTCGGGAAGTAAGAGAATACGTAAATAACTTAATAGGCGATGAACCATAACGGGCATTCAATGCATACCAATCATGCTCAGTCCCCCTTTTTAAGGGTATATTTCCCATTCTCGTCGCATCAAAATCATACAATAATTTTACATAATCATACGACAAGTACACCCCAAAAGTAGAGCGATCTTTCATGGTGCCTTCATAGGACATAAAAGTGGTATTATCCGTGAATGTCCCTTGGTTGTTCCAGTAACTCATCGACATGATAGAAAGCGTCGTATAAAAAATATTGGTAGACTTATTTTTCGGATAGAAATTCTTTCCAGCGTCTACCTGAGTCTGCAAATAGTTCACCCGCGGCACATAGCCCGTTTCAGGATTGTAATTCTCCCCCACCCAGGATTCTTTCACAGAAAATGTCCAGTCGTTGTCTTTGTAGGCCAAAGAAGCCGCTTGGGAAAAACTGCGATCTTTTTGAAGCGGACTTATCGTGTTCGCATAGAACAACGACCCCGTCCAAAAATTATCAGCCGACGCCAAATTGTATTCAAAACCTAGATCTCGATTATACGATTGAAATCCATTAGAACGTTGCAAATCCGTATCAATGAAAGATTGCTTGTTCACCATATAAGCCCCAAAATTCGAGCGGGCAAACAACTTGCGCTGTAAAGCGACCATGGAGTAGTTTTGGGTAGGAACTCCTTTTGCATCAATGCGCTCAGACTGCACATTCAGCGCTCCAATCCGCCAGTCTTGATTCAGTTTTCCACTCAACCGCGCCCCATAGGTGATGGGCGTCTGCTCATAAATTCCTGTCTTCGGATTCAGTGCTAACCCAATTCTTCTAGAGAAAAACGGTCGAATACTTTCCGTACCGAAGCCATCAAATAGATCGGAATTTTCAATAAAAAACTGGCGTTTTTCCGGATAAAAAAGCTCAAATCGATCTAGGTTTGTTTGTTGCCTATCCACGTCCACCTGTGAAAAATCAGGATTCAAAGTCATATCCAAATTCAAGCCAGAATTGATGGAAACTTTAATATCACCTCCTATTTGATTTCGCATACTAGCAGGATCCTTCGATTCATAATTCGCTGTTACACCAGAAAGCACATAGGGAATTAAGGAGATATTCTTTTTAGGCGTGGGTGGCGGAGTATCCCAAACCAAGACGCCAGCATACGCTAAGGAAGCAGTTGGAAACTGGCGAGGGACAGGGGCCCAAGCGGACTTTTCTTTGGCCTTCAAATCATAGCGGGAAAAATTAATCCCCCAGCGATTCACATTCCCCTTATAGCGGATAGATTTGAACGGAATCGCCGCTTCGAAAATCCAGGAATCCCGTTTATAAGTGGTCGCCGATTCCCATTTATTATCCCAATTTAAATTCACTTTGGCACCTTCGGACATTTGGCCATCCCATTGCGCACCGGCCGCATTCGCCCCAAACGCAAAGCCGGTCGTTTTATCCTCAAACGTATCGATAAATACTAAAAAATTATCATTCACCCCGAAGCTAAAATCCCGCTTCATCGATTCCACCACAAAGGCACCGGGCTCTTTCAAGAAACACTCCGCCGAAATATAAATATACTTATCGTCGTAAGCCATCTTCACATCCGTTCGCACTTGTGCACACAGGGAATCGAAGGGATTACACATCATGAAATCACTAACAGCCGCAGCCTGAAACCACGCATTTTCATCCAATACACCATCAATCTTAATCGCACCTGTGCTTTGCTTAATATGCATTTTGAAGTTTTCATTCTTCTTTTGTGCAAAAAGAGTCGAGGTACTGATCAGTAAAAATAAGAGGAGGAATTTTTTCATCTCTGCAATTTAGCTAAATTTCTCAGCTATTAAACCCGGTTCTGTGGGGCGATTTTTTTTAGCTCTAATAGCGGAATTCCATCAGCATGTTTTATTTTTGCAATTCAAAATACAGAACTATGGGAAGAGCCTTCGAATTTAGAAAAGCGAGAAAATTCAAACGTTGGGGTCAGATGGCCAAAACCTTTACTAAAATCGGTAAAGATATTGTGATTGCGGTGAAAGCTGGTGGTGGGGATCCCTCCTCTAACTCGCGTTTACGTGCCATCATCCAAAATGCGAAGGCGGTAAACATGCCGAAGGAAAACGTGGAGCGTGCCATCAAGCGTGCCACATCAAAAGACCAGGAGGATTATAAAGAGATTGTATACGAAGGATACGCACAACATGGTATCGCCATCCTAGTAGAAACCACAACAGATAACATCAATCGTACCGTAGCGAACATTCGTTCATCTTTCACGAAGTGTGGCGGAAGTTTAGGTACAACAGGGATGTTAGACTTCATCTTTACCCGCAAATCAGTATTTAAAATCGCCGCGAAGCCTGAGATCGATTTAGAAGAATTAGAATTTGACTTAATTGACTTAGGTGGTGATGAGGTTTTCTTAGACGAAGAAACGAACCAAATTAATATCTATGGAGAATTCACCGCATTCGGTGCGATTCAAAAATTCCTAGAGGAAAAAGGCTATGAATTAATGGGGGCTGATTTCGAACGCATCCCAGACGAGACAAAAGAATTAACAGACGCACAAGTAGCTGACGTTGAAAAACTCATCGAGCGTCTAGAAGAAGACGACGATGTGCAAAACGTCTACCACAATATGGGATAAGCTTTAAGAAGCGGAGGTTACGAAAGCCTCCGCTTTTTTTCTGTCCAAACGGTATAAATAAGGTGCCTTATGTGCCCCTCCCGTATATTTCTTTTCAATACGTTCCAAAATATCCAGGCTCAACATCTTGCGCTGAAAGTTTGTACGAACTAATTCCTTACCTAAAATCGTCTCATACACGTGCTGCAATTCCGACATCGTGAATGTATCCGGCAATAGATTGAAGGCCGCTAATTTCGTGTCAATCGATTCACGCAAGTGAGCTAAGCCAGCTTTCAAAATTAAATTATGATCTAAAAACAAGGCTGGAATATCATCCACATCCATCCAGGCAGAGTCATCGGATACATCATTCAGGGTAACATTCACCTTTGAGTAATCTACCAAGGCATAATACCCTACCGTGATATAGCGATGTGATAACCAGGTCAAATCATCTAAGGAACGACCCATGGCTAAATTAATCTCCTCGTGTTTTTCAATCGCACCAATATTTCGTTTCAAATCACCGAAGGTGTGAAATTGTTGCAAATAAATATTCTCCAATCCTGTTCTTTGCCACAAAACTCTTTTTGCCGCATCATCCACATCTTCTTCCCGATTAATAAAACCACCTGGCAAGGACCAAATTTCACTATTTCTAAATTTCAACAGAAGCACTTTTAATTGATTCTCTTGAAATCCAAAAATGACACAGTCCACCGATATATTCGGAAGCCAATCGCCTTTTAAAATATCAGTCCTAGGCATTTTTAAGGATGTTGTTGAATAAAGTTTTGAATCTGTTTGGCAAAAATAGCATACCCCTTTTCATTCAAGTGCAAGCGATCCGCCACAAAAATATCCTGCATTAATGAGCCATCTGCATTGTAAAAAGGCGAGTGCATATCGATCACATAATGTCCTTTTCTCTTTGCTGAAATTGCCGCAATGCGTTGATTCAAGTCTTGTTGTTTCGCTTTGATGGCTTCGCGGGCTAAACTAGGACGAGCAGAAACAAACACTAGTTTAGCCCCAGGAACTTGCTTTGTTAGGCGAGTTGAAAACTCTTCGAAGGCGGCAATGATTTCCTCTGGGCTTTGGCCTCCCGCTAAATCATTATCTCCCTCGTATAAAAAGACCCAAGAGGGTTGGTATTTCGCGACCATGCGATCGAAATAATACAAAGCCTCCTTCATGGTGCTTCCACCAAAACCACGGTTGAACGCATTCAAACCTTTGGTGTCCGCATCAAAATTCTTCCACAAACGGAAGCTCGAAGAACCGATGAAAAGCTTCATCCCTTTCGCAGGTAATGCGACAGAATCTTGCTTTTCGAAGGCAATAATCTCTTTCTCGAAGCGATCAAGTGATTTTTGGGCAAATACGCCGAAGGACAATAAAAGGAAAAGTAGGATCTTATTCATTTGGATATGTTAAACCGATTTGAGCACGAATTTCATCTAATAAAGCCATCAATTCAGTACTGAATTGATGTGACATCAAGGCATTTTCTGTGCGTCCAGCGCGCAAATCTGCTTGCACGGCTTCCGCCTCATAACTATATCCCCAGCCTAAACGCTCCGTTTCATAGAACGTCTCTTGTTCTGTTTCGTGGATAGTAACTGTAATTCCTTTTGTCTCATGAAAACGAGTATGCATTAAGATTTTCCCTTTCGTCCCATGAATCTCACAAGTCGTATCGGTCTTAGTAGCAAAGGTGGAGAACAAGGTCGCCGTCGCACCTGAACTATATTTCAAGGCGATGGACGTATTCATATCGACTCCGGTAGGTGCCATAACACCCGTAGCCTTCATTTCGAGAGGATTTCCTAAAACGAATTTGGAGATAAATAAAGGATAGATTCCGATATCTAAAAGGGAGCCTCCGGTTAAAGCCGGATTAAACCAACGTGCCTCCGCATCGTAAGGCGCGGGGAAGCCAAAATCCGCTGCTAGGTGAACAATATCACCAATTACGCCAGAAGCAAGAATTTCTTGCAACTTGACAATCGATGGGTGGAAACGCGTCCACAAAGCTTCCATTAGGAAGATCTTCTTATCGCGAGCAGTCTTGATCATCTCCGCCACCTGCTTCGAATTAATCGCGAATGCTTTTTCGCAAAGTACCGGAAGACCTGCATTCAGGCACAATAAGGTATGTTCGTGGTGTAGACCGTGTGGAGAGGCGATGTAAACGACATCGATTTCGCCGCTGGCTAACATCGATTCATAGCTACCAAAGCATTTCACATCTGGTCCGTAATGTGACGCAAATTCTTGAGCGCGGGAAAGGTCTCTAGAGGAAACTGCGGCTAAATAACCGTCTTTTACAAAGGCTAAATCGTCCGCAAATTTGCGTGCAATTCCACCACATGCTAATATACCCCAGCGAATGGGTGCTCCGTTTTTCATAGTTCTAGGTTTATTATAAAGAACTTAATTCAGCAATTAAAGACTGAACTTGCTCTAAATTTACTGCTGGAAAATTCGCGATTCGGATTTGGGTTTCTTTTAACTTTCCATATCCTGAACCGATAATCATGTCACTTCTTTCCTTGATCGTAGAGATCACTTTCGAGCTTCCTTCCTTGCAATTTAACACCACCACAGTCGCTGAACGATGATTTTCGTTCTCTACGAATATTTCGAAATTATCTGATTTTTTGGCAAAATCATACAAGGCCTTCGCTTTTTTATCCGTCTCCTTGCGCATATTTTCTACGCCGATTCGATTAAAATCCTCGGCCACTTTGCCTAAGACATAAATCGCCATCACATTAGGTGTTTCTGGCGTCTCAAAATTGGTGTAATTTTCCCAAAGGCTCGGAAGCGAGTGATACGTCCCCACGATACCTTCGTGCTTCTTCATGCGCTCTGACTTCTCTAGCATCGCCTCATTCGCAAACCAAACGCCTAAACCAGCTGGCATTCCGAAGGATTTCTGAACACTAAAAAACGCAGAGTCGACTAAACCGAAATCTAAATTTGGGTAAGGCGCAGACGAAACCATGTCCACCGCCACGAACTTATCCTTGTTCGCTTTCTTGATCTTGTGTATTTCCGAAGCGCGCATCTGAACACCAGAACTCGTCTCATTCGCCGTGCAGCAA
>JACCDM010682429.1_pt1 | contig 11819 bp, 9 predicted proteins | sample 7445851 | NCBI WGS metagenome assembly JACCDM01 (sample SAMN15323438, study PRJNA562643) | freshwater metagenome | isolation source: river surface water | place: USA:Blue River Watershed | collected 2017-08-16
ACTATGTATCCATTGCCCACAATGCCATAGTACATGGTTGCACCATAGAAGACAATGTTTTAATTGGCATGGGAGCGATTGTAATGGACAATGCCTACATTGAAAGTGGCAGCATCATTGCAGCAGGCGCTATTGTAACCCAAGGGACAAGAGTGCCCAAAGGAAGTATTTATGCGGGAAATCCCGCAAAATTTTTAAAAGAGGTAAGCCTTGAAGCCTCTGAAGTATTCATGCGCACGGCAATGAATTACGTGCAATATGCAGAATGGTTCAAAAATCCTTAAAGTTTGACGTTGTTTATAAAATCAACAACCCACCTAAAGGGCAAACTTAGGTATTTTCGTACTCTTAAATATTTTTTTCGTGGAATGATTGCCTCCGGTTTAATGTAATAGCAATTGTATTTTTTGTAGGAAGCATGTCCATTTTTAATTAACAATTGTGCATAATAATCAAACACAGAAGCAACGTCTGCCTTGTCTAAAAAACTATACCTATTTTGGTATTTCGAAATTTCTGTTGGACTGCTAGGATCGTATCCTGAAAAGTGGAAAAATATCAATGGAAATTGATCATTCACCAACAAACCATTTCCCTCAATATTTAAACTCCGTTCATGTAAGTTCCAATAGGCCATGTTGAGTCCGAGGTGACGACTTACAAAAACGTCTTCATAATAAATTGGAGCAAAATTGACCCAGTTTTGGTCTACAAACATGCCATTTGCCAAATCAATATAGCAATATTCATAGAGCCTTTCTCCCCACCATTTCAAAAACGAATCGGTATTTGCACTTCTTTTTGTTCCTAAAAATCCTAAGTTGTATAAACCAGTATTCAACAAATCACGCTCTTGGGGGCGATAGTCGTCTGGATAAGGAGTTAAAATATGAGGGGTTAAAAACAATGAGTTCTTCTCCAATCCCTTTTCAATTTCTGTTAAGGCTTGGTAGACAACAATATCAGGATCAAAATAATGTAATAGCTCAATCTCGGGATGGCTTTTGTACAAATAATCCAAATAAAAAGGCTTAACTGCTGTATTTAATTCGGTAATGTTGTACCTGCTACAGAGGTCCTCGAAATCTGGAATACCAATGGTATGCACCTCCACAATTGGAAAATCTGGTAAATCAGCATGCGGAATATCAGATTGGTCCAATCGATCAACCAAGCCAATGACAAAAGAGTAATCCGGATTGTGTTCCAACAAAGAATCTCCCAAGGTTTTGGCTTGAGCAAGATAATTGATTGAACAAATTGTAAGGACAACTTTTTTTTGCATAAAAATATTTCAAAACGCAAGTTCGGGAAATTAATTGGAAAATTAAAAGATTAGGGAAAAGGGATGAGGGATGAGGGATGAGGGATTAGGGATTAGGGAAGAGGGATGAGGGATGAGGGATGAGGGATGAGGTAAAACGTAATTATTTTTAGGTGCAGGAAGGAATATATACAAAATCAAATTGAACTTAATTGAAAGGCCCTAAATTTCAATCCTCTTCCCTCACACCTTATACCTTACACCTCATCCCTCTTCCCTTTTCCCTCTTACCTCACAAGGCTCCCATAAATAATATTTTCAATTCTTCCCGCTACATACCCATTCGAATTAGGGGTGTGTTGCGTCATGATTAACACAATTAAATTTTCCTTTGGGTCGGCCCAATAGGTTGTTCCATAATAGCCCCCCCAAGAAAAGCTCCCTTTGCTTCTCATTTTCAAATTAGCAGATTTTTCAGATTGAATTTGAAATCCTAAACTAAAATTATCGTTTCCTAAAAGGCCTGGATTGAGCTGAGGACTTACCATCAATTCGGCCGTCCGACGGCCGATAATTTGTTTTCCATTATATTGACCTTTATTCAACAACATTTGCAAGAAAATCGCATAGTCAAAAGCAGTGGAGGAAAGTCCTGCTCCCCCTGAGAAATAAGCTTTTTTAGCTAAAGGATAATTTGGATTTAGATTCCTGAAAGTTGGACCCCACGGAATAACTTGTTTTTGCTCGTTTTCAGTATAAACAGCTGCTAAACGATTCGCCTTTTCTGCTGGAAGATTAAAGTAAGTATCTTTCATGCCCATCGGCTCAAAAATATGCTTATTGAAATAGTTTTCTAAGGTTTCCCCAGATATTACTTCTACCAAACAACCCAGCAAATCGGTATTTAAACCATAGGTAAATTTTTCACCTGGTTGATGTGCCAATGGCAATTTACCAAGGGCTTTCATTCGATCCAATAAGGTAACTTTAAACTCTCCTAAACCTGAAGGAATTTTTGCTTTTGCATAAATAGCTTTCATTTTAGCAGAGCCAATATCTGAATAATCAATCCCTGAAGTATGTGTCAACAAATCTCGAACAGTGACTTCCCTACTGGCAGGAATTGTAGTGAAAGTTGTATCTTTTTCATTATAGTCTTTCACTACCGTTGGATTTTTAAACTCAGGTATAAAATCGGAAACCTTTTGGTCCAAGTCTAATTTACCTTGTTCAAACAATTGCATGATGGCTAAACTTGTAATGGCCTTGGTTTGACTCATGATACGGAATATCGCATTCGCCTCCATCGGTTTGTTTTGCTCAGCATCTGCTAAACCATAGCCTTTGTAATGGACCACTTGGTTATCTTTTACAACAATTACTACCGAGCCTATCAGCTTTTTTTGTTCCAAAAATGGTTTCACGACCTTTTCAATATGGTTTAAATGAGCATAATTGATCGTAGGATTATTGGTAACAATGGTTGGAGATAATGTTTGTCCGAACAAAGAAATAGACAGAACAAACATGAAAATTGTTTGAAGGAGTTTCATAGGAATAAGGTTTTACATTTTTCCAAAATTTAGGAAAAATATCAGGCAAAAAAAAATCCTCTGCTTTCACAGAGGATTTTGTACCTGGGGCGGGAATCGAACCCGCACGAGCGTTTCGGCTCACAGGATTTTAAGTCCTGCGTGTCTACCAGTTCCACCACCCAGGCAGCCCTGAAATTTAAAGGCACCGATGGGTGCCTTCAAATTGAGCGAAAGACGGGGTTCGAACCCGCGACCTCGACCTTGGCAAGGTAGCGCTCTACCAGCTGAGCTACTTTCGCTTAATGTGGGTACAAAATTATAACAGTTTTCTCGTTTATGCAACCCTTTTTTAAAAAAATCCTGAATAATTTCTCTACTTTTGTGTTTTCTTACTAGAAATCAGTATGCTTAAACTTGATCAAACAGACCTAAAACTTTTAGAGATTTTACAGCAAAATGCCAAAATCACCAATGCCCAACTTTCTAAAGAAATCGGTTTATCACCTGCTCCAACCTTAGAGCGTGTGAAAAAATTAGAAAGCATGGGAATTATTGAAAGTTACCACGCTAAAGTCAATAGAGATAAGGTGGGTCTGGGAGTTACTACTTTTGTGACCGTTACATTAACCGGACACAAAAAACAGGTTACTGAGTCTTTTGTTAATCAAATCAACCAAATTCCCGAAGTAATTGAGTGCCACCACGTGACCGGTGCCGGCGATTTCATGTTGAAAATCATTTCCAAAGACATTGCGTCTTACCAAAAATTAATGCTCGAAAAAATAAACGAAATAGAAGAGGTTTCAGCTACCTCTACTATGGTTATTCTATCGACCTTCAAAGAAAGCGCAGTTCTGCCATTGTAATATTTTAACCCTTACATCGACAATTTATTGCTGTTCGACTACTTGATTTCTTAATTTCGTTAAAGGTTTTCTATTTTCGTTTGAAATAATCATCAAATGAGAAGAAAAGATTTTTTAAAGAAAGCAAGCGCCGTTGTAATTGGCCCCTTAAGTCTATTGGCCTGTTCCAAAGAAACAAGTGCTGTTGATCCTGTTTCAAATTCCTCAACTCCAAGTACGAATGGTTCAAGTAGTGGAAACTGTAAAGTGGGTGATACCGAAACAGATGGACCCTATCCACTTTACAATAAAAGAGATTCAAGCATTACCCACCTGGATATCCGTGAAGGTAAAACAGGTCTCCCTTTAAATATCGAAATTACCATCAAAAGTGCAGCAAATAATTGCGCCATTGTACCCAATGCCCGAGTGGATATCTGGCATTGTGATAAAGATGGCTACTATTCTGGGTATACCAATCAAGGGTATTTAGGAAATCAAAACAATACGGATAAAACCTTTTGCAGAGGAATTGCCACCGCAGATGCAAACGGTGTAGCCAAATTTTTAAGTATTTATCCGGGATGGTATGCTGGTCGTGTGACCCACATTCATGCACAAATTTATGTAGGAGGAACACTAAAATTAACTACTCAAATTGCATTTCCAGAAGATCAAAACACTGCCGTGTACAACACAGATCTTTACAAAGCACATGGACAAAATCCGACAAAAAATACCACTGATAGCATTATCAAAGACTCGCTCGACAATGAATTAGCTTCAGTCGTAGCTAACACGTCTGGTGGCTACGACCTAAAGCATGTCATTGTTATTTAAAACTCCACAATAAAACCAATCGTAGGCGTCGTTTGAGCCTTATCATTAATAATATAGGTTGGGATGGCATTACTTCCATTAACTTGCAAAGTCTTGCCATCAGTAGTCTCAAATCCCGTATTTGTTGAGTTGCGTTTAAACGTAAAATACGGTACCGATTCAGCAGCGGCCACATACCAATTGGTTACGTCCATATATAAATCCAAGGTAATGTGCTTGAAATTGTATTTCTTGTCAATTCGCACATCACTTGAATGAAACCCTCTCAAACGTTGCGTATTTAATTGCGTATAATCAAAAATGCCTTGTCCAAGTTTTGCATAATTTGCCTGTGAAGCAATTGGATCATACGGTGTATAAGGTGCACCTCCTTGATACCTAAACCTCAAGCCCAACTCCCAGTTTTTAGGAAATTTATATCCCCATGAAACTGAGAACAAGTGTCGATTATCCCACGAACTAGACACATACTTACCATCTAATCCCGTGTACATACTTTGGTAATAGGTATAAGACAACACGCCAAAAAAGCGTTCCGTTAATTTCTTCTGTGCAAAAAATTCAAAACCATATGATTTTCCTTCTCCTGTAGTTACCACTGGTTCATTACCCAACACATTAAAATCAGAGCCTAAATTGGCTAATGAAATGCCTTTTTGTAAGGAAATTGGCACATTGTTGTATTTCTTGTAAAATCCTTCGAAGGTAAATCGCAAGCCATCATTAACTAAATATTCCAATCCCAAAACCGCATGCTTGCTCGATTGGTATTCGGCATCTTTATTGACTAATATATTATTTCCTTGATTGGCGAATCCTAGCACCGTGTAAGGTGCTAATTTAAAATAGTTCCCCAAGGAGGCATTCAATGACCATTTTTCATTCAATAAATAACTCACAGAAATCCTTGGCGATAGCGTCTTTAATCCATTATTACCTGTAGTGGTGAAGGTATTCATATCCGTTCTTAGTCCGAAACTAATTCCTAATCGAGTATCTAAAAACGTTTTACTCGTTTGTAAAAATGCCCCATAACGCAAAAAGGTTGGCAATGGGCTGGTGTAATTATACACCACTGGTTCTTCATTTGGGGCAAAACTTCCACGCAAAAGGGAGAAGGTTTTGTTGCTATATTCCACCACTTGGGCATTCAATCCATAGGCCAATTTCCATCCATTAAATTGTTGTGAAAAATCCCAACGCAACTTATTTTCTGTCTCATTGCTTTCCAAAGACAAGGTGATGTCCCCAGTTTTATTTTGGTTATCTTCATATTTGATGATGGAATTGTTGAAGGCGTTACGACTAATCGCGATATTCATATATCCATTGTCTAACAACTTACGTAAGCTCAATCCAAATGTATAATTCCATTGATTAATCAATGGATTGGCATTGTAGATATACAATTTCTCTGGTGTGGATTTACGTAAACTTGCAAAACTAAATTCATCAATCGCCCCAATTCCCATAAAGGTTAGTGTTGTACTTGAGTTGATGCGGTGAGAAATCTTTGTTTGAAAATCCCAGAAATTCGGACGAATGGGAATATCTAAGGCTTTGAATAAAAACTGTAAATAGGATCTTCTAGCGGAAGCCAAAAAGGTTGTATTACCCGATTTCGACAAAGGGCCTTCAGCGGTTAAAGCTAATTCCGTTGCACTTAGTCGGACGTTTCCTTGAAATTGATTGGCATTTCCAGTTTTTTGTCTAAACTGAAAGACCGAACTCAACGCATTATCATAACGGGCATCAAAAGCAGAAGAACTCAACTTTACATCTTCGATGAAAGACACATTCAAAATTCCTTGTGGACCACCGCTACTGCCTTGCGTCTGAAAATGGTTCAAGACAGGGATTTCGATTCCATCTAAATAATAAACGTTTTCATTAGGTCCACCACCACGAATAATAATATCGTTTCGGAAGCCTCCACCGGCAACACCACCCCCAACACCTGGTAAAATTTGAATTACTTTTGAAATATCGAAGTTTCCTCCCGGATTACTTTTTATTTCCTCTGTGGTTAATTTTTGAACAGATAAAGGAGACTCTAAAGTAGCCACTTTAGCGGTTTTTCTATTTTGGGTAACCACCACCTCTTGCAATTGGCTCACTTCCGGATCCAATTCTACATAAAAAGTGCTTTCATTCCCTGAATTAACAACGATGTTGTAAATTTTTTGTTTTTTATATCCAACCGATGACACTTGAAGGTTGATAGATCGATAGGGGAGTTGCATTAAACGGAATCTACCCAATGAGTCGGTCGTGGTTCCTTTTTGTTGATTTTCTACCAATACAGATGCACCAGCTATGGGCTTTTGATTGATTTTATCAACCACTGTACCAGCAATTTTACCATTGTTTTGGGCCCATAAAGTTCCCGATAAACCCATTAATAGAAATCCAATTAAAAAACGCTTCATGTTAATAGTTTGATGATAAAAGGTAAAACAAATCGCACTCAAAAATAGTTCAAACAAAAAGCCCAGGGCTTCCCCTAGGCTAACTGTATTACTAAATCACAAAATCACTTACTTATAAATCCCTTCCAAAAACTTATATCTTCCTTCGATAGTCGAATTCTCTAATTTCGTATTCACATCTAAGTTAATGAATGGAGTTTCGTCTTTAGAATATGCTTTCCACTCAGGTAAGCCTTTTCCGTTTGGATTATAGGTTTTGATAAAGTTGGCGAAATAATTATTCATTGTTTCAGAAACTTTAAAATCATCTGCTGTCCAAGCATATTCTTTTACTAAATGCAAGTTGCCCATGCAGTATTCAATTTCACAAGCGTGAGGCGCTCCTACCGGAATCACAACGGGTGCTGGTGCTGCATTTGGATCTCTACGAACCGTTCCTCCAGCTAATCCAGAAGCAAGAGATTGATCTACTAAGGCTGGACGTAATTTGCTATACAAATAACGGTAGACTGGCTGAGTAGAATTGTTGCGGTGTAAATCCAACCATTTCCAAGTAGCATAAACAATGAACCGATCTGACGCCAATGCGGTTGCAGAAACTTCTGCTTCTCTTTCAGAGTGAGCAGGATATAACTTCAATACTTCTTCCCATTGTTTTGGATACTCGGCTTTGAGCACTGAAACGTAATTTTCAACCGTGTAAGGCTTGCCTCTCATGATCATTCCGCCTCCTACTTCTGCTGAGTTCCAGCCTGCCAATAAAGGAATTTGCGATTGTTCTTTTGCTGCATAAATTTCAGGTAACGTTTTGGGTAAAAAATACCCATCTATAACTACAGGGAATCCAAACCTTCTTGTCTCTTGGTACGCATCAAACAACTCTTTGGTACTTAAAGCTCTTAATTCCTTTAAAGACTTAAAACCTGCTTTTTCAGCAAATTCTTTTCCTTGTTTTTCGGCTTCAGCTAAGGGAAATGGTGCCATAGTAGGATTTATCCCTGCACCACTTTCACCAATGGCAGCATGCACTAATCCTTTGGTTAATGGAGAGGACATTTGATATGAAACAGCAATTGAGCCTGCAGATTCCCCAGCAATCGTTACGTGACCAGGATCTCCTCCAAAATTAGCAATGTTCTTTTGAACCCATTTTAATGCTGCTAATTGGTCGTAATATCCATAATTTCCTGAACCTTTGTAAGAAGTTTCCGCACTTAATTCCGGATGTGCAAAGTTCCCAAAAATGTTCAAGCGGTAGTTACAAGTCACTACAACGATTCCTTTTTTTGCCATTGTTTCCCCATCATAACGTGGCTCTGAACCATCTCCTGCCACATTACCACCTCCATAGAAATACACTAAAACAGGTAAGTTTTTAAGATTCTTTTTCGCTGGAGTCCATACATTTAAGTAAAGACAATCTTCACTTAAGCCAGCAGAGCGCGAATTCATATCGCCAAATACAACTCCTTGAACTGGACGCGGTCCAAAAGCCTTTGTTTCTTTAACTCCTTTCCAAGGTGTTAATGGTTGAGGAGCTTTCCAACGCAACTCACCAACCGGTGGCTTAGCGAATGGAATACCAAAGTATTTTTGAATACTGGTTTTCACATCGAAATTTCCTTCGATGATTCCGTGTTCAGTACTTGCCTGAACAGGCAAGTAATTGTTTGAGCCTTGAGCAAATGTCATGTTCATTCCGGCTAATAGCATACAAGCTAATGCGATTACTTTTTTCATAATTTATTTATTGTGCAACTAAATCAAATAATTCTTTATCCAATTGAGGTTTTACCTCACAGGTATTATTAAAATGCATCGTAGATGTATTTTTAGCATTATAAGCAGGCCAAACAGGCAATCCCTTGTGTCCTGGATTTCCTGTTTTTGCAAAACTAATCCAAGAAGAACTCATTTTATCTGCCAAGTCATAGGCATCTTTAAATCCACCCGTCATCTCTTCACAACGCGCAATGTTATTGAAAACAAATGGGAGTTCCATGCAATGAACCGCTTTATATTTTCCATCCATCACTGGCGATTGCCAAGTAAAAAGATACATATATACTGGAGCACCTCCTGCTAAACCAGATTTTGTATTTGCTTGAACAACTGATCCCGGACGGAATCTGCTGTCCACGTCAATTAAATCAGATGGTTTGGTATCATTCGGATATGCTTTAAGAACGGCCGCTTTATACGCTTCTGCTTTCTCCCCATATGTTTTTCTAATGTATTCATCTGCTTGAGCTGCTGTTACATCTCCTAAACCTCCCATCACAGAAGGCATAAATTCATTTTTCACTGTTCCAATCATTAAAGGAACCTGCTTTGATAATTCCAATGCTTCGGGTGAAGATAATTGATATGGCAAAATTTCCCCATCTCTACTGGGTCCCCAACTTAATCCAAAACCTCCTACGGATTTTCCTTCAGACTTCAATTTATCAGCAATTGTCTTTAATGCTTTATTGCTTGCATCTGCTAATTGCTCAAAAGGTACTTTCTGAATTTTATCCACCTCTGAACCAGAAATATTTAAATTCTTCAACACCTCTGCAGCAATTGCTTGTGTTACCTCTTTTTCTAAAATATTCCCTCTTACTGCACCACTTTGATTGATTGCCTTATGAAACAAGCCTTTTGCTTTTGGCATGGCCATGATGGTATTTACCTTTGCACCACCACCTGATTGTCCAAAAATAGTTACGTTCCCTGGGTCTCCACCAAAATTGGAAATATTTTTATTCACCCAAGCTAAAGCCGTTTGTATGTCCAAAATGCTATTATTTGCAGAGGTTTTATACTTGTCGCCATAGGCCGACAAATCCAAAAATCCCAATACATTCAATCGGTGATTAATCGAAACCACAACCACATCTCCTTTTTTTGCTAAATTTTCTCCATCATATGAAGGCAATTCGATTGAAGAACCTGCTGTATAGCCACCCCCATGTATCCAAAATAAAACAGGACGCTTCTTGCCGTCATTGATGCCGGGTGTCCAGACATTAATGCGTAAACAATCTTCATTAGTATATCCCCAATTATGATTAAAAACAAATTCTGATTCATCCTGTACCTTCGTTGTAGGTGTTAATAATGGAGCAACAGGACCGTAAGTCAAGGAGCTTCTGATTCCTTCCCACTTCACTAGACGAGGCGCTTCAAAACGAGCTGCTTCCGCGTAAGGGATGCCTTTATAAGTATAAATAGCATTGTGCACATAACCCCGTACTTTACCTGATTCTGTACCAACAACAGCTACATTTGCACCGGTTGTTACTTGCGCAATTCCTGAAAAATAGGATAGTCCACCTATGGCCAAGGCAATGATTAATTTTTTCATATAGGTTTAGATTTAATAATTTTCCTATTGTCAGGAAATGATACAATAATAAAAAAAATTCTTCAAAGTTCTATATTTATCTATTTTTTAAAAAAATTGTGCTTTATTTGCAGTTACGTGTTTTTAAATTAATTTATGAAATTTATATTTTTGGCCAAATATGTATTATTAGGCACATTTTTAATACATTTCGCTTATTCAACAGCCTATTCAAATCAAACAAATTTTGTCAGTTTTGACAATTTTAATGAAAAAAAATTATTAAATGAGGCCCCCATTATTACTTGGAATCACCCGAAAGTGATTGAGGTAAAGTCGGGAACTGTGCTCGAACTAGCGTATTCATGTGCCGACCCTGATTTTCATCGCATGAATGCCTTCATCAGACAAAATCAAGAATCGAGTACAGGACATTCAAAAATGGTCTTAAAAGCAAGTTTAAATAAACTTTCGATCTCGGTATCTGCTTCGGCTTCTAAAAATGAGGTATATGTGATCGACTTGGAAATTAAGGATGAAGGGAATCCTCCAATGAGCACATTTCAGTTCTTTACTATAAAAATTATTTAATAATATTTTTAGTGAGTTCGTTCAGTTGTTTGATTTTCTCTTGAAAATCGCCTTTCAATTGTTTTCGAACCTTTTCCATTTGCTCCAAAGAAGTTTGGATTTCGTCTGGAATTAACTCTTCTAAATAGGCTTTGATGCGTTTTGCTAAAGTGGGCGATTTCCCATTCGTAGAAATGGCAATCTTCAAATCGCCTTTTTGAACAATAGACCCTAAATAAAAATCACATAAATCTGGCGTATCAGCCACATTGCATAATAATTGTTGTTCCTCTGCAATTTGCTTTATGGATTGATGTAAGGCCTTGTTGTCTGTTGCACAAATCACCAAATGGCGACCTCTCAAATCTTCTTTTTCAAACGCTCGATGAATGCAATTACACTGTGGATAATTCTCCAAAAATTGTAAAGTTTCTGGTCTAAAAAATGGTGCAACAAAGGTTAATTGTGCTAAATGATCATTATGCAACAAGGCTGTGGCTTTTTCCAAAGCCACATTTCCTCCCCCAACAATTAAAATATCTAATTGAGAGATTTTTAAAAAAATCGGAAAAAGCTTATTACCAGATTCCATTTATTTTTTCCCTGCTAATTGTCCACAAGCAGCATCAATGTCTTTTCCTCTAGATCTTCGCACATTCACGATCATACCTTTCGACTCTAAAAAGTTCGAAAATTGTTGAATTGCATCTGCCTTAGCATTCACAAAATCTGCTTGTCTGATTGGATTGTATTCGATGATATTTATCTTACATGGAAACTTTTTCGCAAATACTAAAAGCTCTTTAGCATCTTGCAAAGAATCGTTGAATTTGTCGAAAACAATGTATTCCAAGGTAATTTTGTTTTCTGTTTTAGCGTAAAAATACATCAAGGCTTCTGACAAGGCTTCCAATGTATTGCTTTCATTAATTGGCATGATGCGATTACGTTTCTCATCATTTGCTGCATGTAAAGAAAGCGCCAAGTTAAATTTCACTTGATCATCCG
>JACCDM011349570.1_pt1 | contig 11815 bp, 7 predicted proteins | sample 7445851 | NCBI WGS metagenome assembly JACCDM01 (sample SAMN15323438, study PRJNA562643) | freshwater metagenome | isolation source: river surface water | place: USA:Blue River Watershed | collected 2017-08-16
AGGTCTGCAGACCAGCCCGGCAGTTCGTTCCAAGCGCTCGTCACCCAGCGACTTTTGCCGCTGGCCACTGGCGGTGTCGGGGCGATGGGGGTCGGACTGGTCGCCACTGGGGCGGGGCGGGGTATCGACTCGGCCGGCGTCGATGCAGGTGCCGGTGAACGCACTGGCGCACTCGAACAGGCCACCAAGCTGCCTACAATCGCCCAGCCCAACCATCGCCACAGGAGAAGTTGCATGACCTTGATTCTGCTTGAAGCCCTGGGCGCGGGCTTGATATTGGTGTTGATCGTGTGGTGGACCATGTTCAGCGGGCGCGACGGTGGTGAAGTCCAGCAGGACGAAGCGCAAGACACCGCGTCGCACCCGGATGAGGCAACGCGCGCCGATGTGTCCGCGCGCCCGACAGAGCGCCTGACAGATCAACCCACCGAGCACCCCATCGAGCAGACCCGTCCCGCTGACCCCAAGGGGTGACAGCGGCACGCCCCGTCCTCTTCGAGCGCAGGCCCGTCCCCTGTGCCAGGGTGGCCCCGGGATCCGAGCGAGTCAACGCTGCTGCCACCTGTCAGCTCCCCTCGCCACGCAGCAAATTCGCCAGCTCCACCGCCGACTTGACTTGCATTTTGTCAAACACGCGCGCGCGGTGCACCTCCACGGTTCGCACGCTGATGTCGAGTTGGTCAGCGATCAGCTTGTTGGGCAGGCCATCGATGACGCAGCGCATCACGTCCCGTTCGCGCTCGGTCAGCTCTTGCAGGCGCAACTGCAGGGTCTGGCGCAGTTGCTGGGCTTGCAAGGTTTGGGCCGAGCGCTGCAAGGCCCGTTCGATGCGGTCCACCAGGGCGTTGTCCGAGAAGGGCTTCTCGCAGAAATCGTGCGCCCCACGCTGAACCGCGTCCACAGCGGTGGGCACATCCGCATGCCCCGTCAAAAAAATCACCGGCAACACCGGCAGCAATTCGCGCCCGATCAGCACATCAAACAAGGCCAGTCCGCTCATGCCGGGCATGCGCACATCCAGCAGCAGGCAACTCGGGTCCTGGGGTTGCCAGGGCTCAGGGTGGTCCTCCAAAAACGCTTCGGCGCTGTCGTAGCTTTGGCTGGGGAGTTGGCGCGAGCGCAGCAACCAGGCGAGCGCGTCACGCACTCCCGCATCATCGTCAATGAGGGTGACCAGGGCGGATTGGGTGGGTTGCATCCGGTGTTCTTTCAGGCCGAGGGAGTTGCCAGCGTGGCATGCGAAGACGTGGCACCGGCAGCAGGTTGGGTAGCCAAGCCGCCCTGAGCCGGGGCCGGACTGCCGCTGGCCACGCTCAGGGTGAAGTCAAACACGGTGCCCTGTGGGTGGTTGGGACGGTGGCCCAGATAGCCCCCGTGCTGTTCCACCACCGTGCGGCACAGGCTCAGGCCCAGGCCCATGCCTTCGCGCTTGGTGGTGAAAAACGGATTGAACAATTGCGCCGACACCTCGCTTGAAATGCCGGGGCCAACGTCCGCCACTTCAAACATCAGCCACTGGTGGTGTGCATTGGAGGCAGCGGGCAACACACGAAACGACAGCAATCGGGTTTGCTGGGCCAGCGGGATCTCGGCCATGGCCTGCATGGCATTGCGCGCCAAATTGAGCAGCACCTGCTCCACCATGGTGCGGTCGCACAGCACTGCTGGCAAGTGGTCGGGGCAGTCGATTCGCACCTGCACCGCGAGTTTGCGCGCCTGCAGGTGCACCAGGGGCAACACGCTGTCGAGCAACTCGCGCGGGGTGACCGGTTCATGCGCATGGTCGCGACGCCGCACGAAATCATGCACGCTCTTGATGACCTGACCGGCGCGTTCGGCTTGCCGGGCGATACGGGTCATGGCCTCTTGCAGGCTGCGTTGCAACTCGTCGCGATCGGTCTCGTCGCGGCGGGCGTCGAACAGGTTAAGGCTGCCCGTGGCGTAGCTGGCAATCGCGGCCAAGGGTTGGTTGAGCTCATGGCTGAGCAAGGAGGCCATCTCGCCCACCGTGGCCAAACGCGCGGTGGCTTGCAAGCGGTCGAGTGAGGCGCGCGACAACTCTTCCACCCGGCGTTGTTCGGAGATGTCGAGCACCGCACTCATCCAGCCGGTCTGCTTGCCCATCGCGTTGATAAGCGGGGCTTCAAAGATCAGCACCTGAAAGCGCTCACCGCTCTTGCGGATGAACACCGACTCCACCCCTTCGCGTGGGGGCGCGTTACCGGCCAGGCGCAACGCCTGCCGTTGCCCGTACTCGGTGAACATTTCGGGTGGCCAGTAAGGCGCGGGAATGCCATGCCCCAGCAACTCGTGCGGCTCAAAACCAACCATTTCGCAAAAGGCCGGGTTCACATAGGTGATGCGCCCCTTGAGGTCACGCGCGCGCAAGCCCGTCACCAAGGAGTCCTCCATCGCCTTGCGAAAGGCCAAGGCGTCGGCCAGATCGGACTCGACACGCTGACGCCGGCGCATGTCGCGACCGAGCATCACCAGCACCGAGCCCAGGGCGATGGCCAGGGCCGTCACCAGCGCGGGCAACAGATTGGGCGTGAGTGCAGGGGCCGCGTGCCAACGGTCCACGCGCACCACCAGGGTGTTGCCCGGCAGATCGAGCAGTTGCTGGGTGCTGAAAATTCGGCTGCCTGCACGCAAACTGCCTTGCATGGCCAGGCGTGTGCCATCGGCTTCGTTGAAGGAGACCTGTTGGCGCTGCACCAGCGACGAGGGCAACATCTGAAACAGCATGTCGTTGAGCGAATAGCTGGTGACCAGATACCCCGTCACGCGTCCATTGACCAGCTGGGGCAGGCACAACTCCATCACCTCCAGACCCTGGCCCTCTTGCACTGAAATGTAATTGCTGCGTGAATAGCCTGGACCGCGTAGCCGTTGGGCCACCGAACAGGCTGCCTGTACCTCGGGTTGAGACATGCTGCGGCCATAGCGTGCGAACACCGGCGCACGGAATGTCGAGTCCGCCGCTCGGATCACTTGCATGTCCGCATCGCGCCACTCCAGCCGTACCCATTCCCGGTGCTGCTGCAGCAGTCGGGTGGCTTCTTGCGCCCAGGCGGCGGGCGAAGGGTCTTGGTTCGGCAACGCTTGCAGCGCTTGCAGCGACTGCACATTGCGTTGCAAGGCGGTGCGAATATCGCTGACGGCATCCACGCCATCGCGGTTGAGCTGCTCCTGCACCTGGCTGATCTCGTATCGACTGGCCAGCCACACCAGCGTGCCCAGCATGGTGATCACCAGCAGCACCAACAAGCCCCACAGGCCCCATCGTCGGCTCACAGCGAGTGATGACCAGTGAGACAACCAGCGACTCACGGCTCTACCTTTTTCACCTGTGGGTCGCTCCAGCTGCCGCTGACACGAAACTCCTGGGTGTTGGCCTTGACCAGCGGGCGGCTGAGAAAGTATTGCGCCAGGTAGCTGGTCAGGCCCAGCACCGGGTTGATCGTGCCGTAAAAGAGCGAGGCTGTGCCAGCGTTGAATTCGGGCACCACCACCACCTTGATGTCCTGCGTTTCGCGTGCAATGTCCGCGCGGCCTTCCATCAGCACGGCGGCATTCACGCCTTTCATCTGCAGGTTGTTGGTGTTGGCCATGCCTTGCTGGATGGTCACGTCTCCTCGAAACGCATCAAAGGCAAACCCTTCGCTGAAGACGTCGCGGAAGTCCAGCATCAGGCGTCGCGGCAAGGCCTGCAAATTGAGCACGCCAAACAGCCGCGCCGCACCAGGCTCGGACTTGAGGAACTGTCCGCGCTCAATCTGCACATTGAATTGGCCGTTCATGCTGGCGTAGTCGGGCGACATGGGCGAGCCGTTCCAGCCCACGTGCCCGGCCAGCTTGCCCTTGCCTTGCCGCACCACCCCGGGCGAGCCCAGTCGCCCCAGCAAATCGCCGGCATCCTGTACCTCCAGCGTGAAGTCCAGCTGGGTGCGTCGCTGGGCCACGGGGCCCGAAGGCAGCCAGTTACCTCGCGCGGTGAAGGTGGCGTCCGGGTTGCTGAGATTGAGCTTGTTGAGTTGCCACTCGCGCTGGCCTTGCGCATTGGCGCGGTTGACGGCATCGATTTCGGCGCGACCTAAGCGCTTGCCCCTGAGCTCCAATTCGTTCACGACGATGTCCAGCGCGGGCATGGACGTGGGCGGATCGCCCAGGAGCGTGTCGACTTGCGAGACCGCACTGGGTGGAATGACCAGACGCGCCAGTCGTGCGTACAACCGTGCAGGCTGTGCGTTGTTGCCGGGACGGTATTCGCTGTAGCCGTTGAGCTCATCCGCGCTCATGGTGGCGCGCCACAAATCGCCCTGGCGTGTCGCACCTACCAACAGGTTGTGCAGGGTCCGGCCCTCGCTGGTGACACGCTGGGCTGACAGGACCAGGGCACTGGGCATGAGATCCTGCAGGGAGTCGATGCCTGCAGCACTGCCACTGCGGCCACTGGTGGTCGGGGGGGTGGTGCCGGCCGCAGCGGCGCCAAGCTTGTTCAGCCAGGGCGACCATTGGTCGAGGTTGAGATCGTCAAAGCGCGCATTCAGTCCCAGGCCTTCGCTGGGCAGCACCACGGCTGGTGCGGCATCCGGACTGAGTGAGATGCCGCCGCGAAGCATCTTCGCTTGGGGCCCGCCAATCTCGCGCACCAGGTGAGCCCGAACCACCGTTCCGAGGGACAACTGGAACTGATCCTGCCAGCGGGAGGCAGCGGCTGCGCGGGTCTCGGGGGTCAGCCCATACTCCAGGCGGAAGGCTTGAGCGCTGTCGGCGTGCTTGCCCAATGGCGCGGGTGCTTGCAGCGACAGGCCTTGCAGGTTGCTGGTGATCACCAGGTCCGGCAGGCCCTGGCGCCATTGCATCACCGCGGTGTAGCTCGTGCCGCCCTCCATCAGGGCCCACAGGCGTGCGCCGGCTTGCCAGTCGCGGTGCTGGCGCAGGCCGTCGACGCTGGCATACCCCTGGATGCGCAATTGCAGCGGTGGCTCTGTGGCGGAGGGTGTCCAGCGCAGGCCGCCTTCCAGCCGCGCTTCACCCCCCAGCAGTCGTGCTTGAACACCTTGCAGACCCAGCCCGGACTCGCTGAATTGCACCGTGCCGCGCACCCGCTGCAAGTTGGGCACTTGCGGCATGAGCGCAAGGTCGTTGCCACTCAAGACCAATTGGCCCGAGACCCGGGTCTGCTCCAGATGGCTCACGGGCAGGCTCAGCCGCAGCTTGAGATCGGTTGTGCCCGTCCCGCTGGACTTGTCCAGCACCTGTGACACCAGGCGGCTCAAGCCTGGCGTTTGCATCAGACGCAAGGCTTCATGGAGCGGGCCGCGTGCATCGCCGCGCACCTCGACCACGGGGTCGGCCAGGTGTGGGATGGACGCTTCAAGGCCACTCCAGGCCAACGCGGGGGCACCGGCGAGTCGGGCTTTGTCGGCCTTGATGTGCAAGCTGTCACGATCGATCAGCAAGTCGCCACTCAAGTCGGTGAGAGCGGGCCACTCAGGGGGCGCTGATGCGCCGGCGCTTGCAGCAACTGCGCTTGGCGCATAGGCATAGGTCACCCGGTTGAGTTGAGCGCTGACCCGAAACTCGCCTTGTCGCGGCTGGACAAAGGGGAACTGGTCGAGGTTGCCACGCACCCGCAACCTCACGTTGTCGGCACTGCCTTGTTTGAGCGCATCGCGCAGGTAGTGCCTCACCTGCTCAGGGACGGCGGTGGGCAAATAGCGTGCAACCTGCCGCGCGTCCAGGCGCTTGAGGGAAGAGTGCAAATCCAGCGTCCCTGCTGTTTGTCCAGCCGTTGGGCTGGTCCAGGTCAGTTGCACCTCACTGTGCAGATCGGCGTTGCTGAGTTGGCCGTTGGCCACTTGCACCTGCCAGCCAGCGCGTTCACGCTTCCAGCTCAGGTCAGCGCTCAGCTCCTGCACCGGCAGCACAGGGTTTTCGAGCCAGGCGGGCAGTTGCAAGTTACCGCTTGCCATCAGCAACTGGGCTGTGCCGCCCTCCTGAGAGGCATCGAACTTCACGTGCAAGCCCTGTACGCCCGGCCACGCCGTTTGGCCCGGGGCAGCCTTGCCACTCAAACTCTGCAGTGACAGGCCTTGCACCTGGCCCTGCACGCGGAAGCGGTCCAGGGCGGGCCAGCGCCCCTGCCACGCACCCTTGAGGTCGCGCACCTCGCCGCGCAGTTGGCGCGATTGCAAGGCCTGCAGCCAGGTGCGACCTGGCGCAACCAGGGTCGCGGTTTCCAACAGGCCAGCCAGGTCCGCCCGATCGATCTGCCATTCACCCTGCTCGGGTTGCGTCCCCGTGTCGGGTGACCACGCCAGTCGCCAACGCCCGGCGGCCCACGGCATGGCCTGGGCACCCTGGAGCACCAGCCCGTCGGTGCTGACTTCAAACCCGTGCTGCCAGGGGCGCAGGGTCAAGCGCCCTTGTGCGGTCTCCAGCGCGAAGGGTTGAGGGGACTGCGACAAACGGGCTTGGAGCTGTGTGAGTCCCAGGTCGGTGGTGACGCCCTGGAGCTGACCTTGCCGAATGTCCAGCCACGCCCGCGCCCACCCCTGGCCGCCCAGCACATCCAGCGCCGAGTGTTCCGGCAAGAGATGCCGCCAGTGCTGCAGGTCGAGGTGACTGAATTGTGCGTACAGCGTGCCGCTCCACTCCGCCCAATTGCCCTCGCGCAGGCTCAGCAACGGCTGCCGAAATTGCCCTCGCACCGAGATAGGCTCACCCCAGCGCGGGTCGGGCGTGGCGTCCAGTCGGAACTGGTGGTGTTGCACGCCGTTGCGCATCACCAGGCGTACGCCACTCAAAGTCAGCGGTTCGGTGTGGGGGCGGGTGTCGTCGACCCAGCGCAACTGGCCTTGCTCCACCACCACCTCGCTGTGCGAAAACAGCCAGTCCGCGAGCGATCCGTCCGACGAGCCTTCGATGACCAGCCCCGCCACGGACCAGGTGCCATCCGATGCCCGGTGGACATCCACCGAGGGGCGGTCAATCACGATCTGGTCAAAGGCCGCACGCAGCAGCGACTGCGGTGACAGGGTGAACAGGACGCGCCCCAGGTGCAGGCCCTGAGACCGCTGTGGGTCCAGGATGGTGATATCCAGGGCCTCGACCGACGGCAACCAGCCATGGGAGTAGGCTTGCAAAGTGCCCACCCGCACCTCGCGACCACTGATGCGGCTGGCTTGTGCCTCCAGCATGGGTTTGAAGTCACCGATTCGCGGCACAATGAACCCGTGTAGCAGCAACCACAGCAAGGCCACCACCAGCCAGACACCGGCCACGCTCAGCAGGGCCCAGCGGGTGAGCCGGGCGTACAGGCGCACACCGCGCGTCAAACCGCGTGAAGCGGCCTGTGGCTTGGGCTCGGGGGGCTGCTCGCTAACTGCGTCTGTATCTGCCATGATGGGAATAACGTGACCGGAATTATCACCCCCCCGCCCCATCCCGCTGTGTCCGGGGGCGACCGTGACGGACCTGGTGCCGATCATTCACGGCTGGTCCAGCGCTTGCGTCGCCGTTATGCCGATTTCCTGTCGGCGCTCCCGCCGGGCCCGCCGGTGCGCGCCACCCTGGAGCAGGCTTTGCCGCACCTGCAGGTGCAACTGGGCGAATTGGGGGCCGCCTTGCGTGTATTGCGCCAGCTGGTGATCGAGCGCCTGGTGGTGCTGGACTGCGAGCATCAAGCGCCGCTGGAGGTGGTCACCCGAGCGGTCACCGAGCTGGCCGAGCTGGCGCTGGACCAGGCCTGCCAGGCGGCGCAGGCCGAGCTGGACGCGCAGTATGGCGCGCCCATCACCGAGCAGGGGCAACGCGCCGAGTTGTGGATCATTGGCATGGGCAAGCTCGGAGCGCGCGAGCTCAATGTCTCCAGCGACATCGATTTGATCTATGTGTATGACGAGGACGGGCACACCCAGGGCCGTGCCGATGGGGGTGGGCGCATCAGCGTGCACGAGTATTTTTCACGGGCGGTCAAGCGCATCTACAGCCTCGTGGGTGACACCACCGAGCACGGATTTGTGTTTCGGGTGGATCTGGCCTTGCGGCCCAACGGCAACTCGGGGCCTTCGGTGGTGTCGCTCAATGCGCTGGAAGAATATTTTCTGGTGCAGGGTCGTGAGTGGGAGCGGTTTGCCTGGCTCAAGAGCCGGGTGGTGGCCCCGCGCAGCAGCCTGAGCAGCGCCCTCGCCTTGCGAGACACGGTGCAGCCCTTTGTCTTCAGACGGTACCTCGACTACAACGTGTTCGAGGCGTTGCGCGGGCTGCATCGTCAAATTCGCGACCATGCGCAGCGAAGCAGCGCAGGACGCCCCGAGCGGGCCAACGACGTCAAGCTCGGGCGTGGGGGCATTCGCGAAATCGAATTCACTGTGCAGTTGTTGCAGGTGGTGCGGGGGGGGCAGTTTCCCGAACTGCGCACGCAACCAACCCTGGAATCGCTGGAGCGGGTGGCGCGTGCGCAACTGATGCCCGCTGCCACGGCGCAGGCCCTGGCGCGGGCGTATGTCTTTTTGCGTCGGGTCGAACATCGCATCCAGTACCTGGACGACCAACAGACCCATGTCCTGCCGTCGGACCCAGGCGATCTCGCGTGGCTGGCACAGACCCTGGGCATGGCCTCGGTGGACGCTTTTGGGGCCGAATTGGCCCAGCACCGGGAACTGGTGGCGCAGGAGTTTGATCGCCTGCTCGGGCAGTCGGGTCCTGGCCATGGATCTCCAGGGTCGGGTGACCCGGCGCCCACCGATGGCTTGGCCGCCGCCTGTGACCTCGAAGGCGTGTTGCCGTACCTGGGCGAGGCTTTGCGCGACCGCGTGGCCCGCTGGCCCGATCATCCCCGGGTGCGCGCATTGCGCGAAGATGGCCGTCAGCGCCTCTTGCGGTTGGTGCAACGGACCCAGTCGTGGCTGGACGAGGGCCGGGTTGAAGAGCAGGCGGCCGTGCGTTGGAGCGACTGGATCGAGCCGCTGTTGCGTCGCGAGAGCTACCTGGCCTTGCTGGTGGAGCGACCCGGCGTGCACGAGCAGTTGCTGCGCTTGCTGGGGGCGGCGCGCTGGCCGGCGCGCTATCTGCTGCAACACCCCGGCGTCATCGACGAGTTGGCCACGCAGGCGTTGCTGATGGAGCGCTTCGACCCGGTTCAATTCGAGGCGGATCTGGAGGCCCGTCTTGATGCCTTGCAAACCGCCGGTGAAGACGACGAGGAAAACCTCTTGAATCTCCTGCGGCGGGCGCACCACGCCGAGGTGTTCCGCACGCTGGCGCGCGATGTCGAAGGTCGATTGACGGTCGAGCAAGTGGCGGATGACCTGAGCGCGCTGGCCGATGCCATTTTGCGCTTGAGCCTGCGCTGGGTGTGGCAACGTCTCAAGCAGCGGCACCAGGCATCGCCGCAGATGGCGATCTTCGGGTACGGCAAGCTTGGCGGCAAAGAGCTCGGCTATGGCAGCGATCTGGATATCGTGTTTGTGTACCAGGACGATCATCCGCAGGCGGGTGAAATCTATGCGCAGTTGGTGCGTCGCCTCATCAACTGGCTGACGGTCAAGACCGGCGAAGGCGACCTCTACGAAATCGACACCGCCTTGCGACCCAATGGCAATTCGGGCTTGCTGGTGACCTCTTTTGAAGCCTTTGCCGATTACCAGAGCCGCCGCGGCAGCAACACGGCCTGGACCTGGGAACATCAGGCCATGACGCGGGCGCGGTTTTGTGTGGGCTTGCCCGCCCTGGCCGAGGCGTTTGAGGGCGTGCGTCGTGATGTCATCCGCGCGCCGCGCGATCTGGCGCTGCTGGCGCAGGAGATCGTGGCCATGCGGCACAAGTTGCGACAGGCTCGGCCCGTCCCCGCCGGTCGTTTTGACGTCAAGCACAGCCCGGGCGGGATGGTGGACGCCGAGTTCGCGGTGCAATACCTGGTGCTGGGGCATGGGGCGACCCACCCCGAGTTGCTGGACAACCTGGGCAATATCGCGCTCTTGCTTCGGGCGGAGCACGGCGGTCTCCTGCCTGCCGGGGTTGGCCAGGCCGCAGCAAACGCATACCGTGACTTGCGACGTGTGCAGCACCAAGCACGTCTGGACGAGATGCCGACCCAGGTCGAGGCCTCTCAGATGGCAGGTGAGGCGGCCGCGATCCTGACCTTGTGGCACGCGGTGTTTGGCGATGCCGGTTGACCTGGGTTGGCCCGATGCTGGATGGCCGATGCCTGGTGCCTGGTGCCCGATGCCTGGTGCCCGAACCGATTCAGGTGCCGCGAATCTTGCGCACCAACGCTGTGGTGGAATAGCCGTCGACAAAGGGCAACGCGAGAGCGCGACCGCCCCAGGACTGCACCGCAGCCGTCTCGGGCAGTGTGGCCATGTCGTAGTCGCCGCCCTTGACGATCACCAGCGGTCGCAACTCGCCAATGAGTTGCAGGGGCGTGTCTTCATCAAACCAGGTCACCAGGCTGACGGACTCCAGCGCGGCGATCATGATGGCGCGGTCCACTTCGTTGTTGAGCGGGCGGTCCGGGCCTTTGCCCAGGCGGCGCGCCGACGCGTCGGTGTTGAGTGCGACCACCAGCGAAGCGCCTTCTGCACGGGCCTGCGCCAGGTAGGTCACGTGGCCACGGTGCAAGACGTCAAACACCCCGTTGGTGAACACCACGGGCCCGCGAGCGCTGAGCGCCTGGACGGCAGCCGGCGCTTGATTGCGCGCCACGATCTTGTCCAGAAACGGCGCCGTGTTCATGTCTGGACCTCGGGTGTTGGCTTCAAGTCGGCTGGGTGTCGATGAAGCTGGGGCGCAGCATCAGCTTGTCATAGAGCCGCTCCAGGTTGGGGTGGCGCGGCGCCCAGGCGATTTGCGGAAAACGGAAGTTGAGGTAGCCCAACGCACAGCCCACCGCGATATCCGACAGGCTCAGGTGAATGCCACTGCAGTAGGCGTTGTCACCCAGGCCACGGCTCATCGCGGCCAGGCTGTCGTCAACCTTGCGCAGTTGCCGTTCGATCCAGGCCTGGCTGCGCTCTTGTGCGGAACGACCCGGCCAGTTGGCTTCCAGGCGTGCGAGGATGCTGGCGTCCAGGAGGCCATCGGCCAGGGCTTCCCAGGTCTTGATGGCGGCGCGCTCGCGCCCCGAGCTGGCGATCAGCTTGCCCACTGGGGAGAGCGTGTCCAGATATTCCACGATGACCCGTGAGTCAAACAAGGCCTCACCCCCCTCCATCACCAGACAGGGCACTTTGCCCAACGGGTTGGAGTCGGTGATGGAGGTGCTGGCAGACCAGACATCCTCCGGAACAAACTGATAGTCGAGCTTTTTCTCGGCTAGCACGATGCGGACCTTGCGGACGTAGGGACTGGAGATGGCACCGATCAGTTTCATAGGCTTGGGGTATTGAAGTTGGGGGCATTCTATCGACAGGCGGATCGCACGCGTTGTGCGCACACGGTGGGGGCTCTGTTCGAGACGGCCAGGACTGCTCACCTAGAATCCTGGCATGAGCTTATCCACTGTGACGGCCTTGTCGCCGCTTGATGGCCGCTATGCCGGCAAACTGGCGCATCTGCGCCCTTTCATGAGCGAACAGGGCTACATGCACTGCCGCGTGCAAGTTGAAATCACCTGGTTTCTGGCCTTGAGCGAGGCCGGCCTGAAGGAGTTTCCTCCTTTGAGTCACGCGGCCCGTCAGCATTTGCTGGGTTTGGTGGGGCACTTCTCGGCGGAGGATGCGCTGGCCATCAAGGCCATCGAAAAGACCACCAACCACGACGTCAAGGCGGTTGAGTACTGGATCAAGGCGCAATTCGAATCCTCCAC
>JACCDM011112155.1_pt1 | contig 11813 bp, 9 predicted proteins | sample 7445851 | NCBI WGS metagenome assembly JACCDM01 (sample SAMN15323438, study PRJNA562643) | freshwater metagenome | isolation source: river surface water | place: USA:Blue River Watershed | collected 2017-08-16
GGTGGATGATACTCACGCGAGGTGATGCCTTGTCATTCATCACCTTCATATCGCCACCTTGGATGCGAGTCTTTGCATAGGCAAGTGCTTGTAGGTAACCAGCTGAGAGAGTTGCAATTGCTTTGGTTCCCACCATCATGCGAGCAAACTCGATCACCTTAAACATCTGTGCAATTCCTTCGTGAACATCGCCAAGGAGATAACCAACAGCAGGTTCCTTCTCTCCCAAGTTCATCTCACATGTTGCAGAGACATTAAGACCCATCTTATGTTCAACATTGGTTACATAAACACCATTGCGCTTACCAAGATCGCCTGTCTCAAGATCAAACATAAACTTTGGAATCAAAAATAGTGAAAGACCTTTTGTTCCAGGTCCTCCACCTTCACGACGAGCAAGTGTGAAGTGCATGATGTTCTCATAGAGATCTGCATCTCCTGATGTGATAAATCGCTTTGTTCCAGTGATGTGCCAAGTTCCATCTGGTTGTTCAACTGCCTTAGTGCGACCTGCTCCAACATCTGAACCTGCATCAGGTTCTGTGAGTTGCATCGTTGCGCCCCAATGACGATTGACCATATGTCCTGCCATCTTCTTCTGTACATCGTTGCCGAGTGTGTAAGCAACTTGTGCAAATGCATAACCTGATGCGTAGATGTGAATTGCAGGGTTGGAACCGAGAACCATTTCGGCAATTGCCCATCGCACAGATGGTGGAATCTTTGTTCCGCCTAACTCAACTGGAGCATCCAAACTCCACCAACCTTGATCAACAAATGATTGGTATGACTTCTTAAAACCTTCAGGAAGTTTTACCTCTCCAGTTGCTTTATCAAAAATTGTTCCAACACGATCTCCTTCAACAAATGAAGCTGCGAGATCATTTTCTGTTAATCGTTTGATCTCCTCCAACATTCCAGATGCTGTCTCTCTATCAATCTCTGAATAGAGAGAGGTTCCAAGGACCTTCTCACGACCCAGGAGGTCGAAGAGGCAGAATTCGATATCGCGGAGGTTTGCTGTGTAATGGCTCATGGGGTAATAGTTCTACCCGCCAGTAACTTACGCAAGGGTGGCGAAGAGTTATTTTTCGCGCCTGCGCCTCTATTGTTGCCCCGTGCTACTAAGTGACCGCGATATCCGTGACCAGATCAACCAGAAGCGTGTGGGGGTCGAGCCTTTTGATGAGGCGATGATCCAGCCATCCTCCGTTGATGTCCGCCTCGATAAGTTCTTCCGCGTCTTTGAAAACCATAAGTATGAGGTCATCGACCCAGCGCTTGAGCAGCCTGAGCTCACCCGTGAAATCGTGGCAGAAGATGGCGAAGCCTTTATCTTGCACCCAGGTGAGTTTGTTCTGGCGAGCACATATGAGGTCATCACTCTCCCTGACGATATTGCAGGTCGCTTGGAAGGTAAGTCATCTCTTGGTCGCTTAGGACTTCTGACCCACTCCACAGCGGGATTTATTGATCCAGGTTTTTCTGGCCACATCACACTTGAGCTCTCCAATGTTGCCAACCTTCCCGTCAAGCTCTATCCAGGAATGAAGATCGGTCAGCTCTGCTTGATCAAACTCTCTTCACCTGCAGAGCACCCATATGGTTCAGCGCAGTATCTCAACCGTTACCAGGGACAGCGTGGGCCAACCCCAAGCCGTTCCTTTATGAACTTTCACCGCAGTACGATTAAGTAACGACCTGGGAATACAACCCAGGAATAAGGGGTTGAATAGAACATGACTGAAATCATCGTAATTGGAGCCATCGCTCTCCTTGTTATCTTTGCCATCGCTCAATACAACCGCCTCGTTCGATTGAATATCACAGTCGATGAGGCATGGGCCCAGATTGAAGTTCAACTCAAGCGCCGCGCAGATCTCATCCCTAACCTTGTTGAAACTGTTAAGGGATATGCAAAGCATGAGCAGGGCACACTCGATGCAGTTATCACAGCTCGCGCTGCTGCAACTCAAGCAACAACAATTGGAGAAGTAGCAGCTGCAGATGGAGCATTGACCAACGCACTTCGTGGACTCCTTGCAGTAGCTGAGAGCTACCCAGATCTCAAGGCATCAGCAAACTTTCTCGCTCTCCAAGAGGAGCTCTCCACAACCGAGAATAAGGTTTCATTTGCTCGCCAGTTCTATAACGACAATGTTCGCTCTCTCAATCAAGCTGTAAAGACTTTTCCATCTAACTTCTTCGCGGGCTTTGCAAAGGTCGGCGCTCGCAACTTCTATGAGGTTGAAAACCCAACTGATCGTGAAGTTCCAACAGTAAAGTTCTAACACACTGATAATGGCTAATACCAACACCTTTAGAGAGCAACAAGCAGCCAATAAGGGCAAGACTTACTTTCTCCTTGCCTCAATGGGTCTGCTCACATGGCTCGTTGCCTATGCAGCTCTCACCTACTTTGGTGTGGGAACAGCGGGCGCAATAGTTCCTATTGCAGTTGGTATCTCATTAATTGGCGTCTGGGGTTCTTATTACGGCTCTGACAAATTAGTTCTTACCATGACTGGTGCAAAGCTCATTACTCGTGAAGATGCGCCACAACTATTTAACCTGATTGAAGAAGTAGTTATTGCATCTGGTCTTCCAATGCCAAAGGTGGCAATCGTTGAAGATAGCGCTCCAAACGCCTTTGCAACAGGTCGCGATCCAGAGCATGCGCTGATTGCATTCACCACTCGCATCCTTGAGATTATGGATAGAGATGAGCTCCAAGGCGTCATTGCCCATGAGATGTCACATGTTGCAAACCGCGACACTCTCGTTTCTGCAGTTGCTGCAACAACTGCAGGTGCCATCGCAATTCTCTCGGATTTCCTCACCCGCATGATGTGGTTTGGTGGAGGACGAGATCGCCGCGATAGCAATCAAAATCCAGTTGCTCTTATCATTTCTCTCGCAGTTCTCATCCTTGCACCAATTGCAGCTATGCTCCTTAAATCTGCAATCTCACGCAAGCGTGAGTCACTCGCTGATGCAACAGCTGTTTCATTTACTAGAAATCCAGCTGGGCTTCGTAAAGCTCTTGAAGTTCTTGCAGCAGATTCCACAGTTGTCGCCCAAAAGTCGAATGCAGTGGCACATATCTGGATTGAATCACCACTTGATGGCCAAACAGTCTCAAAGCTCTTTAGTACTCATCCACCGATTCAAGAGCGCATTGCAACCTTGAGAGCGATGGAGTCACTGGGACCTCAGGAGTAATTACTTCTCCACTGGAAAGAAGAGTGTGAAGGTTGCACCCTTACCGAGCTCTGATTCAACAGTGACGCTACCTCCGTGGGCTGCCATCACCGCATCCACAATCGATAGACCAAGACCACTTCCTTCACCATCAACTCTGACGCGAGATGGATCTGCGCGATAGAAGCGTTCAAAGATTCTCTTTTGATCTTCTTCCGATAACCCTGGTCCGTTATCGCTAATGGTGATGCGAACACCATCTTCTTCATGTGAGAGAGAGACGACTACTTGAGTACCCGCTGGTGTGTGAGTGCGAGCATTTGCAAGAATGTTGGCCACTACCTGATGGATGCGTGCTTCATCGCCTAGTGCGAAGAATTCTTCATCTGACTCTGTGAAAAGAATTGGATGAGTTGGTCCTGCAGCTCGCGCTGAGATCACAGCAGATTCAACAACCTCACCTAAGTTCACAGGTTTCTGGTCCATTGCTCGCTCTTGATCTAGGCGTGCTAGAAGAAGGAGATCTTCAACGAGTGAACCCATTCTCTTAGATTCGCCTTCAATGCGACTGATCAGATCATCTGTTCCAGCACCATCGGCAATTGCTCCTTGGCGATAGAGCTCAGAAAAACCTCGGATGGCAGTAATGGGCGTGCGAAGTTCATGGCTAGCATCTGCAACAAATCGACGAAGTTTATTCTCTGACTCAGCTTTAACTGCAAAGGAGTTCTCAATGCGGGTAAGCATGGTGTTCAGTGAAGAGACTAAGCGACCGACTTCAGTGTGAGGATTGGCATCAGGCATACGAGCTGAGAGATCTCCTGATGCAATCTGCTCGGCAGTTGCCTCAACATCTTCAAGTGGCCGCATACCAATCTTAATTACTAAGCGAGATGCAATCGCAACGAGAGTGACTAATACAAAACCAATAAGAAGGAAGAGAAAACCCAAACGCCCGATAGTGCGATCGAGCTCACCTAGAGATCGAGCTGCAACAACTGTTCCTGCGTTATTAGGAAGCACAAGTGCTACAGCACGGAAATCCTCACCCGCTGATTCAATAGAGAAAGCTTTTCCTTCATATCTTTGAGCTTCCTCAGGAGTTAATCCAGCGATATAGGTGCTCACTGATGCAGTGTTGAGATCTCCACCAAGTTCTCCTGTGACAACACCATTGGCATCAAGGAGAGTGACGGAAGTTGCAGTGGGAATGCGTTGGAAAGGTGTGCGGGGAGCAGGTGATTGGCGCCCTTCGTGGCGATCATCGAAACGAGAGTCATCTTCATCTCGAGCGATACCTGACTCAGCAATTCGTGTGAACGATCCACCTGAAAGCGATGTGAGCTCTCTATCAACCTGCTGAAGGAGATATCCACGCAGAGCGTTCTGTGCGGCGATACTAGAGAGAACGAATCCTGCAGCGGTGAGAATAACAATTCCCAAAACTAAACGACTACGCAAACTCCATGTGCGGAAAGGGCTTTTCATCTTCTCATTCCTACTTTGCTGGAGCTATTCGTAGTCGATATCCAACACCGCGAACGGTGTGGATAAGAGCTGGTTCAAAGATATCTATCTTCTTACGAAGGTATGAGATATAGGTTTCAACAATTCCTGGATCGCCCTCAAAGTTGTAATCCCACACATGTTCAAGGATCTGAACTTTTGAAACCACTCGATCAGCATTAATCAAGAGATAGCGAAGAAGTTCAAATTCACGATTAGACAGATCGATCAGAGTTCCTGCGCGATGAACTTCATGAGTTGCTTCGTTGAGTTCAAGATCTGCATAAGAGATTTTCTCTTCATCAAAGTTCTGTTCAACTAGACCGATGCGTCGCAAGAGCGCATTTAAGCGTGCTACGACCTCTTCAAGGCTAAATGGCTTTGTCATATAGTCATCGCCGCCAATTGTTAAACCTTTAATCTTGTCTGGCATCTCACCTTTTGCTGTGAGAAAGAGAACTCCAATGTTTTGACCTTCATTGCGAATTTGTTTACAGACTTCAAAACCATTGAGATCAGGAAGCATCACATCAAGAATCATCGCGTGCGGTTTAAATTCTGCTGCGGTGCGAAGCGCTTCCGAACCGGAAGCTGCGGTGCGAACATCAAAGCCAAGAAATTTAAGGCTCATTGAAATCAAGTCACTGATGTTTGCTTCATCATCGACAACAAGAATGCGATGGCCGTTGGGGGATTGGGCTGCCTGATTCATGTCTTTATCCTCCTCTTTAAATCTGAGCATTTGCTGAGAATCAGTCGAGAATCCAAAGGGGAAGCTAATTACAACGATGTAATTCATCCACAGCCTTTTCAACAGTGTGGATAGCGTGGATCTGAGCGTGAAATGAGGGGTGAAAAAGTGCTTCCCTAGAGGAGAGGCTAAAAGGGCGCGTGAAAGTTCGCGAGATAGTGGGCCTAGGGCTTTTGGCGGTATTTACAGAATTGATTTACCACTAGGATAATTCCACTCCCCGAGCTAATCGGGCACAGGAGGCGATTTAAGCCCTCTGAAAAGAAGGCCAATGGAGGCGAAAATGACGGAGAAGAAGCAGGGCTACGACGCCTCTTCCATCACCGTCCTTGAAGGCCTTGAGGCTGTCCGCAAGCGCCCAGGAATGTATATCGGCTCCACTGGTGAGCGAGGCCTACACCACCTTGTCTATGAGATCGTCGATAACGCAGTTGATGAAGCTCTTGCTGGTTATTGCACAGAGATTCAAGTAACTCTGATGCCAGATGGATCTCTCCAGGTTATTGATAATGGTCGCGGTATTCCAGTAGATATCCATCCTGTTGAGAAGAAGCCTGCACTAGAAGTTGTTCTTACTGTTTTGCATGCAGGTGGAAAGTTTGGAGATGGTGGTTACTCCGTCTCTGGTGGACTACACGGAGTTGGTTCCTCTGTTGTGAACGCGCTCTCGACAAATCTCTCTGCAAAGGTCAAGCGCGATGGATTTATTTGGACACAGGAATACCAGCTAGGTGTTCCAACTGCTCCAGTGAAAAAAGGTGAGGCAACGACTGAAACTGGAACAACCATTCAGTTCTGGCCTTCCGCAGACATTTTTGAAACTACAGATTTCTCCTTTGAAGTTCTTTCCACAAGATTTCGCGAGATGGCATTTCTTAACAAGGGGCTCATCCTCTCCCTCACAGATCTTCGTGATGGCCATGTTGATGAGAAGGGTGAGCAGCTCTCTGTTCGCTATCAATATGCAGGCGGAATTACAGATTTCGTCAAGCACTTGAACTCCACTCGTGGAGAGCTCCATAAGTCAGTTATTGCTATTGAGGCAGAGGATACAAAGGCCCGCCTCTCCCTAGAAGTTTCCATGCAGTGGAACCAGGGTTTTTCAGAGTCTGTCTACACCTTCGCAAATACCATCCACACTCACGAAGGTGGAACACACGAAGAAGGTTTCCGCACCGCACTCACATCTGTTGTGAATAAATTTGCAGAAGAGCAAGGATTGATTCGTAAGAAGGAAGATCGCCTCACAGGAGATGATGTTCGTGAAGGTCTCACAGCAATCGTCTCGATTAAATTAGGCGAACCACAATTTGAAGGTCAGACAAAGACAAAGCTTGGAAATACTGAAGCAAGATCTTTCACACAAAAGATTGTTAATGAACAACTCACTGCATGGTTTGAGCAGAATCCTCAAGAGGGTAAGGACATTATTCGTAAATCGATTGATGCCGCATCTGCTCGCGTTGCAGCGAGAAAAGCTCGTGATTTAGCGAGAAATCGTAAGGGTTTGCTAGAAGGTCGCGGCATGCCTGGAAAGCTTGCTGATTGTCAGTGGACAGATCCTGCTAAGTGCGAGCTCTATATCGTTGAGGGAGATTCTGCGGGAGGATCAACTAAGGGTGGTCGTGATTCACGAAATCAAGCTGTTCTTCCTATCCGCGGAAAGATCCTTAATGTTGAGAAGGCTCGTATTGATCGAGTTCTTCAAAATAACGAAGTCCAGGCTCTCATCACAGCCCTTGGCACAGGTGTGCACGATGACTTTGATATTGAAAAGCTCCGCTATCACAAGATTATTTTGATGGCAGATGCTGATGTTGATGGTCAGCACATCCGCACACTTCTTCTCACACTTCTCTTCCGCTTTATGCGTCCCCTTCTGGAAAATGGATTTGTTTATCTTGCACAACCTCCTCTCTATAAGCTCAAGTGGGCTGGTAAAGATGAGGTGCAATATGCATTTAGCGATCGTGAACGCGATGCAATGATTAAAGACGGAATCGATGCGGGTAAGCGTCTTCCAAAGGATGATGGAATTCAGCGCTTTAAAGGTCTCGGCGAGATGCCTGCTAAGGAACTCTGGGACACAACAATGGATCCAGATCACCGAGTCCTCATCAAGGTCACATTGGAAGATGCAGCTGCGGCAGATGATCTCTTCTCTGTCTTGATGGGTGAAGATGTTGAACAGCGCAGAGCTTTTATTCAACGCAATGCTAAAGATGTTAGGTTCTTGGATATCTAATGAGCGACGAGAAATTCACAGCCCCAGACTCAAGCGGTGCAAGCTATGACCGTATTGAGACAGTTGATCTTCAAGTGGAGATGGCACGAAGCTATCTCGACTATGCAATGTCAGTTATAGTCGGTCGCGCACTCCCAGATGTTCGTGATGGGCTAAAGCCAGTACATCGCCGCGTTCTCTATGCGATGTTTGATGCTGGTTATCGTCCAGATAAGGGTTATTACAAGTCTTCTCGTATCGTCGGTGATGTGATGGGTAATTACCATCCACACGGTGATACAGCTATTTACGACAGCGTTGTTCGCTTGGCCCAGCCTTGGTCACTTCGCTATCCATTGGTAGATGGAAATGGAAACTTCGGCTCCCCTGGAAATGATCCAGCGGCAGCAATGCGTTATACAGAAGCCCGCTTAGCTCCCCTTGCTATGGAGATGATGCGCGATATCGATGAAGATACCGTGAACTTCTCTCCTAACTATGACGGTCGCTCACAAGAGCCAGATGTATTGCCTTCACGCTTTCCAAATCTTCTTGTCAATGGTTCAGCAGGTATTGCAGTGGGAATGGCAACAAATATCCCACCACACAACCTTCGTGAAATTGGCGAAGCGGTTATCTACACACTCGAGCACCCTGATCAACCAACCGATGAACTTCTAGCTCATCTCTTGACTGTGGTGAAAGGTCCAGATTTCCCAACAAAGGCTCTTATCGTTGGACGCGGCGGAATTGAAGATGCATATCGCACAGGTCGTGGCTCTATCACTATGCGTGCTGTGGTCAATGTGGAAGAGATCAATAAGCGCACATGCCTCGTTGTTACTGAGCTTCCATATCAAGTCAACCCAGATAACCTCGCACTTAAAATTGCTGAACTTGTTAAAGATGGAAAGATCAAGGGCATTGCCGATGTGCGCGATGAAGGTAATGAGCGCTTAGGTCAACGCCTTGTGATTGTTCTTCAAACATCTGCTATCCCAAAGGTAGTTCTTAATAACCTCTATAAGCAGACACAGCTTCAAGACACATTCGGTGCCAATATGTTGGCGCTAGTAGATGGTGTTCCTCGCACACTCCGGCTTGATGAGTTCATCAAGTATTACATCGAACATCAGATTGAAGTCATTGTCCGTCGCACCAAGTTCCGCTTGGTGGAGAAGGAGAAGCGTGCTCATATCCTCAAGGGCTATCTCAAGGCACTTGATGCGCTAGATGCTGTTATTGCACTTATCCGTGCTTCAAAGACACCTGAAGAGGCTCGCACAGGGCTTATGAAATTGCTCGATGTTGATGAGATTCAAGCAAATGCTATTTTGGATATGCAGTTGCGCCGTATTGCAGCCCTTGAGCGCCAGAAGATTAATGATGAATATGAAGGCCTTATGGCAGACATTATTGAACTCAACGCAATCCTTGCATCAGAGGCTAAGCAGCGTGAAATTATCAAGACAGAGCTGACAGATTTGATCACCAAGTATGGCGATGATCGTCGCACACAACTTGTTGCAAGCGAAGGTGATTTCTCTGCTGAGGACTTAATTCCAGATCAAGATGTTGTCGTCACCATTACTCGTGGTGGTTACTCCAAGCGCACCACAGCTGATCTCTATAAGTCGCAGCGTCGCGGTGGTCGTGGAGTTAAAGGCGCATCGCTTAAGCAAGATGATGTGGTCGATCACTTCTTCGTTGCTTCAACCCACGACTGGCTTCTCTTCTTTACCAACCAAGGTCGTGTGTATCGCGCCAAGGTGCATGAGCTCCCAGATGCAGGTCGCGATGCTCGCGGTCAGCATGTGGCAAACCTTTTGGCATTTAAGCCAGAGGAGACAATTGCCCAAGTTCTCTCATTTAAAGATTACAACGCAGCGCCATTCTTGATCCTTGCAACAAAGGGTGGTCTTATTAAGAAAACTCCTCTTGTTGAATATGATTCACCGCGCACAGGTGGTCTCATTGCAATCAACCTCAAGGGCGATGATGAAGTTGTGTCAGCATCCCTTGCTGCCAATGGTGATGAAATTCTTCTCGTCTCTTCTAAGGCGATGTCACTTCGATTTATCTGTGATGATGAATCACTGCGTCCAATGGGTCGCTCCACATCAGGTGTGATCGGAATGAAGTTCCGTGAAGGCGATGAACTACTCACCATGTCGCGTGTTGATGGCGAGAACTCCTTTGTCTTCACAGCAACAGATGGCGGATATGGAAAGAAGACTCCTATTGAGGAGTATCGACTCCAAGGTCGTGGTGGAATCGGCATCAAGGCAGCAAAGATCGATGAAGACTCCCGCGGAAGCCTCGTCTCTGCCCTCGTTTTGGTCGATACCGATGAGATTCTCGCCATTACAAGCGCAGGAACTGTCATGCGCACCCAAGCTTCAGAGATCCGCCAAACAGGCCGCGATTCAATGGGCGTTCGCCTGGTCAACCTCGATGAGGGCGCGACCTTGCTCACCGTCACTCGTAGTCGGGAAGATGAGATTTCTGAAGAAAAGTAGTACTGTCTGCGCCTGAAGCTGTTGGCCAATAGAGATATTGGGGCGTTTTGGCTACTTGAGTAAAATCAAGTAATCTACGCATTCTGCATATGGACGAAAGTACAGATGCGGGCCTATAGCTCAGCCCGGTTAGAGCGCTTCCCTGATAAGGAAGAGGTCGATGGTTCAAGTCCATCTAGGCCCACCCCGCACTAACTACGGGGACCTAGCTCAATTGGTAGAGCACCGCCTTTGCAAGGCGGGGGTTAGGGGTTCGATTCCCCTGGTCTCCACTGAAAAGCCCACCGTATGGTGGGTTTTTTATTATCTAAGCGATTGGAAATATCAATGTCATCAACTGCAACTCTTCACACAACTCTCGGCGATATCGTGATTGAGCTCTTCCCTAACCATGCACCAAAGACTGTTGCCAACTTTGTTGAGCTAGCAACTGGAGCAAAAGAGTGGACTGATCCTCGCTCAGGTAAGAAGTCAACTGAGAAGCTCTACGACGGAACTGTCTTCCACCGCGTCATTAGCGGATTCATGATTCAAGGCGGAGACCCACTAGGTCAGGGCTTTGGTGGCCCAGGATATTCATTTGCAGATGAATTCCATGGTGAACTTCAATTCGATCGTCCATACATCCTTGCAATGGCAAACTCAGGACCAAATACAAATGGTTCACAGTTCTTTATCACTGTTGCGCCAACAACATGGCTTAACCGCAAGCACACCATCTTTGGTGAGGTTAAGGATGCTGCATCACAGGCTGTCGTTGACAAGATTGCGACAACTGCAACTGGAGCTCAAGATAAGCCAGTAACACCAGTAGTCATCAACAGCGTCACAATTGCATAAGTAATATTCCAATGAAGAAGCCACAGAGCGCCGTAATCAGCATTATTACGGTGATCTGTGGCTTCTATCTTTGGGAGCTACTCGACTCAGGGATTATCGGCACATTTGCTCTCTATCGTTGGGATTATTTCGCCCAGACGCATGAGTATTACCGACTCTTCACTGTGGCCCTTGTTCACGATAACTCAAGCTCTCTGCCCTTCCACTTAGCTTTCAATATGATGGCGCTGCATCAACTTGGAACCCCTATTGAGTATCTATTTGGCAAAGCTAAATTTTTAGCAATCTTCTTCTTCTCACTTCTTACAGGATCGATTGCCTCATCACTATTTCTGGGATGGAGCGGTTACACAATCGGAGCATCTGGAGCTGTCTTTGGACTCTTTGGAGCCCTGATTGTTGCTGGAAAATATATTGGAACAGATGCCAAAGGCATCTATGCAATCGTTGCAATCAACTTTGCTCTCGGCTTCACCATTGGTGGAGTTGATTGGCGAGCACACCTAGGTGGCCTTATCGGCGGTGCTGTAATCACAAAGGCACTTCTACTTCGAAAGAGTTAACAGTGCACCAAATAAGACAGCAAGCGGCAACACCCATACATACCAACGCTTAAACCACTTCTTATTGGTATCTCCCAGCCCGCCCTGCGGCGGGATATTCATGGGAGAGAAGTCAGCCACCTACTCCGCCTTCACGCTTCGTAGAAGCACCTGAGCAACATCGAGAACTTCAACATCTGATTGACGAGCTGTCATGCCATCGCCAACCA
>JACCDM010413821.1_pt1 | contig 11812 bp, 10 predicted proteins | sample 7445851 | NCBI WGS metagenome assembly JACCDM01 (sample SAMN15323438, study PRJNA562643) | freshwater metagenome | isolation source: river surface water | place: USA:Blue River Watershed | collected 2017-08-16
CTCGGCGCGATCTTCTTTGGTGAAGCTAAGGTCTTTATTTATGCCGAGTCGAAGGTTGTCTCCATCAAGCACATAGCTGTGGATGCCCATGGCAAATAGTTTCTTTTCAAGGGCGTTAGCGATTGTTGATTTTCCTGAACCAGATAGACCGGTTAGCCAAAGTACCTTTGGTTGCTGATTCTTTTGCTTCGCACGAATATCGCGATCAATTTCGAAATGGTGTTCAGTGATATTTCCACTTCGACGAAGAACGTGGCTAACCATTCCGGCACCGATGGTTGACATCGAAGTTCGGTCAACCAAGATGAAGTTTCCTGAGAAACGGTTCTTGGCATAGGTGTTGAGTGCAATCGGAACGTCAGTTGCAAATTCAACAACCGCGATATCGTTTGCCTTCAGAGTTCTAGCCGATTCGTGGCTGCCGTCATTGATGTTTACGACGTGCCTAATTGAAGTGACCATCGCCGGAACCATGGTTGAGCCGTTGATCAAGAAGTATGAACGGCTGTGAATTAGTTCTTCTTCGCTCAGCCAAACAATTTCTGCGGTGAAGCGATTCTCTGGCTCTTGATAGTTGTTTGCCAACTCGATTGAATCGCCGCGAGATGCATCGACGTCAGGGTCGAGCACCAAGGTCACGGCCGAAGTGTCTTCGGCGACCGTTAGGTCGCCATCGAAAGTTGAGATTCGCGATATCTTCGCGCGCTTTTTTGACGGAAGCACGACCACGTCGTCGCCCACGCTGAAGCTGCCGCCAAACACTGTTCCGGCAACTCCTCGAAAGTTCTCTGCTCGACTGATGGTCTGCACGCCCAGGTGGGGCGCGTTTTCAAGGCTCTCGACCTCTGGCCAATCTTGCACATAGTCGAGCAGGGTTGGGCCGGCGTACCAAGGCATGTTTTCGCTTGCCGTCGAAACGTTATCGCCGCTGAGAGCACTAACCGGAATGAACTCGACATCGCTCAGTTTCAGGCGGTCGATTGCCGGCTGAAGCTCTCGCTTGATTGACTCAAACACAGTCTCGTCATAGCCGACGCCATCGAGCTTGTTCACGACAACGGCAATGCGTGAAACCTTCATCAGAGAGCAAATGTTTAGGTGACGCAAGGTTTGCGGCCGAATTCCACGGCTTGCATCAACCAACACCAAACCGATGTCTGCGCGCGATGCCGCGACAGCCATGTTTCGGGTGTACTGCTCGTGACCTGGTGCATCGGCGATGATCAAACGTCTGCCGTTGCGAAGTTGCATTGAGCGATAGGCAACGTCAATGGTGATTCCTTGTTCGCGCTCGGCTTCGAGGCCGTCGGTCAAAAGGCTGAAGTCGATTTCGCCCTTCTTGATTGTCGAACCAGCACGGCGAACGTCTTTGGCCGCATCGATGGTGTCATCAGGAACGCTGTCGGTTTCGACTAGCAGTCGCCCGATGAGCGTGCTCTTTCCATCGTCAACACTTCCGCAGGTGACGAGTCGAATAATTGCCTTGGTCATTAGAAGTAACCCTCGGCTTTCTTCTTCTCCATTGATGTTTCGTTTGATCCGTCAATCAATCGAGTGGCGCGCTCGCTCAATCGAACGTTGAGCACCTCTTCGACAACCTTTTCGATCGTGTCGGCATCAGAGGTCACGCCGGCGGTGAGCGGGTAGCATCCGAGTGTTCTGAATCGAACCATTTGCATTGTTGGTTCTTCGCCGGGGTTCAACGGGTATCGCTCGTCGTCAACCATAATCAGCTGCCCGCCGCGGTCGACCACAGGCCTAGGTTTCGCCAAGTAGAGCGGTGAGACTTTGATGCCTTCTTGCAAGATGTAGTTCCAGACGTCTAGTTCAGTCCAGTCGCTAATCGGAAACACTCGCATGGTTTGTTCTGGTGCCAAGTTCGGGTTGTATGTTCGCCAAAGCTCTTGGCGCTGATTGCGTGGGTCCCACCGGTGACCGGCCTCGCGCACGCTGAAGATGCGCTCTTTTGCTCGGCTGCGCTCTTCGTCGCGGCGAGAACCACCAATTGCTGCGTCAAACTGGTGGGCGTCGAGTGCCTGGCGCAAGCCAACGGTCTTCATGACGCGGGTGTATTCAGAGGCACCGAGGGTGAACGGGTTCGCCCCATCGGCAACGCCATCTTGGTTAACGTGAACGAGCAAATCTAGATCGAGTTCGGCAGCCATCTGGTCGCGAAATTCGATCATTTCTTTGAACTTCCAGGTGGTGTCTACGTGCAGAATCTTGAAAGGAATTCGACCCGGATGAAATGCCTTGCGGGCTAGGTGCAACAGAACAGAAGAGTCTTTGCCGATCGAATAAAGCATCACCGGGTTCTTGAAAGCGGCTGCTGTTTCACGAAGAATCTCGATTGATTCGTTTTCGAGTTCTTTCAAAACCTGTTGGCTAGTGACCATTAGGCAAGTCTAGATTGCGCGGGTTTGTCAGGCGGCGAGGATTCCTTTGGAAAATACGGTGAATTCCCAGCACAAACCCAGACTGCAGTGGTGCTCTTATCTCGAGCCAATCTATAAAAGGAGCAAAATGGCAATCAAGAAGACAGCAGCCGACGAGGTTGCCGCAGCACCTGAAGCATCGCGTTTCAACTTCAATTCACTAAACACCCTCGCAGTGGTTTCACTTGCGACGGCGGTCACCGGTTTCGGCGCAGTTGCCGGAATTATCACCGGACACTTCGCTCTAGCCCAGCTAAAGCAGGAGCCTAAGTCTGGCCGAGGCCTTGCCATCGCCGGTTTGGTAATTGGCTACGCAACAATCGCACTCTGGGTGGTCGGCGCAATCGCAATGACCGCTTTGCGTGTTCGCTACGGATTCGACGGACCGATGATGAATGGCCCTCGATTCGATGACGGCGGAATGATGGGCTGGCGCGACTAGTTCGCGGCGCTGCTATTTGAGCGGCTCAGCAATGAGCGCTCGGTGATCGTCGCCAATCCTGGTGAGAATTAGGGTGGCGGCGATTTCGCCTTTAAGGCTCAACTCTTTTCGCAATTGCTCAGGAACCACATCAACGCCACGTTTTTTAATTTCGAGCGTTCCAATGTTTTTGTCGCGCAGGTAGGCCTTTAGCTTCTTGCGATCGAATGCCATTTCGTCAATCACCCTGAAGCCGCGCATGAACGGCGAATCGATTGCGACGTTTGAACTCAGGTATGCGATTTCACGAGAAACCAAAGTGGCGTCAACCTCGCGTGCAAGGTCTGCAATCAGGTGCGAACGAACCACCGCGTTGTCTGGCTCGTAGATGAACGATTTGAGCGGTGCTACATCGGCCGGCTCGCTGACAAAACTTTCGCTGACGATTTCATGACGCCCAGCAGAGTTCACGACTGTTGCCGCGCGCGAGACCTTTGGTCGCTTCACTTCTCCAAACCAAAGCGCGAGTTCAACTAAGTCGCCATCGATCGAAAGCCACTGCGCCTCTGCATCTTCTGCGATTGCTTCGTGCGGGTGACCTGGCCCGACCTTAATTCCTGTCGGCTTTGTGCGAGCCTGCTCAACCACCCAATCGAAGTTCGGCGCGAACTGGGCCGGGTCAAACTTGCGAGCAGAACGTTCGCCGCTGCCGCCAAGCTCGCGGCGAGCAGGGTCGAAGAACAGCGCTTCGAATTGCGAGAGGTCTAATTCGGTGATGTCTGCGTGTGCCACCTCAACGTTGTCGAATGCGCCGAGGTTGAAGACCGCGAGGGCAGCGGTGACTTCGTCGATTTCAAAAGCCTTGACCTCTAGGTCGATGGCAGCCATTGCGAGCGACTCGGCACCGATGCCACAGCCGAGGTCTGCCACCTGTTTGATGCCGGCACCGCGAAAACGACCGGCGTGCAGGGCAGCCGCCTGAAGTCGAGAGGCCTGCTCGAGGCCGTCTTCGGTGAAGAGCATGCCGTCTGTGAAGTCGCCAAACTTCTTGCGAGCACGGCGACGCAACTTGGCCTGACTGAGAACGGCCGCTACAAGCCCCGCGTCGTAGCCCTCTGCCCTGAGGGCACTGACCAACTTGAGCACGTCTGCCTTGGCATCGAGGTCGCCAATCGAGCCCAACAGGGCGAGGGCCTCTGGGGTGAACAGCTTGTAAAGCTCGGCGCGATCCATGACCACAAGCCTAGACAGGGGGTGGGCATAGGAAGCGGCGATTTTGGCACTCACCTTGACCGAGTGCTAACCATGAATTAGAGTTTTCACGTGGCCATCAGGCCAACTAACCCCTCACCTAGATAGAAGAGGACACCATGTCTGTTTCAATCAAGCCGCTAGAAGACCGCATTGTTGTTCAGCCAGTAGAGGCAGAGCAAGTAACCGCTTCGGGTCTGGTCATTCCAGACACCGCTAAAGAGCGCCCACAAGAGGCAGAGGTTATTGCTGTAGGCCCAGGCCGCATCGACGACCACGGAAACCGCGTTCCGGTTGACGTAAAGGTTGGCGACAAGGTTATCTTCTCGAAGTACGGCGGCACCGAGCTGAAGTACAACGGCGTCGAGTACCTAGTGCTTTCTGCCCGCGATGTTCTCGCAGTAGTTGAGCGCTAAACAAAACGACTCGAAAAGCCCCGTGCATAACTATGCTCGGGGTTTTTCTCTTGGGCTGACCGCCTATCTGATCTGGGGCAGTTTTCCGCTAATCATTTCGATGCTCGGCTTTGCCAACCCGTTCGAAATCGTGGTCTGGCGAATCGTCTTCGGTTTTCTAACCGCAGTGGTTCTGATTTCGGCAACCAGAAGTTTCAAATCGCTTCGCGAGGTTTTCAAATCTAAAACCAACATCACCTGGATAGCCGCCAGCTCGATCTTCATCTTCATCAACTGGCTGGTTTATGTCATCGCAATCTCTGAGCACCACGTTGTCGAAGCTTCTCTCGGCTACTTCATCAATCCGCTAGTCACCGTTTTGCTCGCGGTGATTTTCTTGAAAGAAAAGCTCTCGGCATTTCAGTGGACGGCCGTCGGCTTTGGCGCGCTCGCGGTAATAGTTCTCACTTTTGACTACGGCCGCCTGCCATGGATAGCCCTCACACTGGCCGGGTCATTCGGAATCTATGGGCTTGCCAAGAACAAACTCGGCGGCAAGGTCACTGCGCTAAACAGCTTTGCAATCGAGTCTGGGTTTGTTGTGCCGATTGCAATTGTGCAGCTCGTGCTTGTTCAAACCATCGGCGGCGGAATTATGTTTGCAAGCCAAGGTGTTTGGGGAATGGCCGGGCTCGCCATGTATGGAGCGATGACCGCGATTCCGCTGATTCTCTTTGGCGCTGCCGCGCAACACCTGCCGCTTAGGTTCATGGGGTTCATGCAGTACCTGACGCCGATCATTCAGTTCACGCTAGGCCTCGCGGTCTTTCACGAACCGATGCCGACTGCGCGCTGGCTTGGCTTCGGCCTTGTCTGGATGAGCTTGATCATCTTGAGTTTTGAGGCGCTCAGCCACAAGAGTCGCGCAAAAAACTGACCGCAACCATATCGTTACATCACGATTTGCGTTAGATCTTCGGCGCAGGCATCACCGCAAACACCGCTGGAGTCCTTATTTCTCGCGACCCGGCTTAGTGCGGTCATAAAACCTTTATCTAGTTGTGTCTAATTCGTTACCTGATGTTTCAGATTGGAAATCTGCTAAAACTCCGCAATCGCTAGACTGCAAAAGGATTCGGAACTGTTCGTAGTTCGGAATACCCAATACATAATCAAGGAGATACATGTCTACTTTCATCAAGAAAGGTGCTGCAGGAATTGCTCTAGCAGCTAGCCTCGCGCTAGCACTAAGCGGTTGTGCAGCTCCAGCGTCATTCGATGCAGCAAACTGCACCGACGCAGAGCTAAAGATTGGTTCGCTATTGCCAACCACTGGAAACCTAGCATTCCTAGGTGCTCCTGAAATCGCTGGTGTTGACGCAGCAATCAAGGAAATCAACGAAGCTGGCGGCGTGCTCGGCAAGTGTGTTTCTGTTTCTCACAAGGACTCAGGCGACACCACCACTGACACCGCAACCCAGTCTGCTACTGCACTTATCAACGAGGGCGTAGACGCAATCGTTGGTGCAGCATCATCTGGTGTTTCACTAAGCGTTATCGACCAGATCACTGGCGCTGGCGTTGTTCAGATTTCTCCTGCAAACACCTCACCAACCCTCAGCACCTACGCTGACAACGGTTTCTACTTCCGTACCGCACCTTCAGACGTTCTACAGGGTCGCGTTCTTGGAAACCTAATCACTGGTGACGGAAACGAGACCGTTGGTTTCTTGACTATCCAAGACCCATACGGCACCGGTTTGTATGACAACGCAAAGATCTCAATCGAAGCTGCTGGCGGTTCAGTAGTAGCTAACGAAGAGTTCGCTGGCGGAACCAAGAACTTCTCAGCTCAGGTTGACAAGGTTCTTGCTGCTAAGCCAGACGCAATCGTCGTTATCTCGTTTGACGAGGTTAAGTCGATCCTTCCAGAGCTAGTAAAGGTCAAGGGCTTCGACCCAGCAAAGGTCTACCTAGTTGACGGAAACGTTTCAAACTACAGCGAAGTTTTCACTGACTTCAGCATCGCAGGCGCACAGGGAACCATTCCTGGTGTAGTTGCAACCGACGCAATCAAGGACAAGTTCTTGGCAGTAAACAAGGACCTAACTGATTTCTCATACGCAGCTGAGTCATACGACGCAACCATCTTGATCGCACTTGCTGCAATCGCTGGTGGAGCTGCTGACGGTGAAACCATCAAGGCAAACCTAAAGGCTGTATCTGAGGGTGGCGAGAAGGTAACTGACTTCAAGACCGCAGTTCAGATGTTGGCTGACGGAAAGGACATCGACTTCGATGGTCTTTCAGGTCCGATCACTTTCGATGACAACGGAGACCCTACTGAGGCTTACGTTGGTATCTACAAGTTCAACGAGGACAACACCAACAGCGCTACCAAGTCAGAGTACGGAAAGCTTGACTAATTAGTTGCTAAATAAGAAACCCCCCGGCTAAACACCGGGGGGTTTCTTATTGCTAAAAGTTTTTGAGTTTAGCTTTTATAGATCAGCGAGATTGCCGAGGTACAGGTCAATCATCTTCGGGTCGTTCAGAAGCTCACGACCGGTGCCCGTGTAGGCATCCTTGCCCTGATCTAGAACGTATGCACGGTCACAGATCTGAAGGCAGCGACGAGCGTTCTGCTCAACCATGATGATTGTTACGCCCGCCTGGTTTACCTCTTTTACTCGCAAGAAGGCTTCGTCTTGGCGAACCGGCGATAGACCAGCAGATGGCTCGTCTAGCAAGAGCACAGATGGGTCAATCATCAACGCGCGACCCATTGCAACCATCTGACGCTCTCCACCAGAAAGCGAACCGGCACGCTGTGCGCGACGCTTGCCTAGGTCAGGAAAGATTTCGGTTACAAATTCGAAGCGCTCTGCAAAACGCTTAGGGGTCTGAAAGACACCCATCTGCAGGTTCTCTTCGATGGTCAAGCTCGGAAACACGTTGTTGGTCTGCGGAACGAAAGCGACACCCTTGGCAACCAACTTGTTGGCCTTGAAGTTTGTGATGTCTTCGCCATTTAGCAAGACCTGTCCCTCACGAACGTTGACCTGGCCGAAGATTGCCTTTAGCAATGTCGACTTGCCGGCACCGTTAGGGCCGATGATGCCGATGAGGTCACCCTCGTTGGCAGTCAGCGAACATCCGTTAAGAATGTTGATGCCAGGCAGATAACCCGCGTGCAAATCTTTGGCGTGAACGACTGGAGTTTTCTCGGCCATTATTCGCCATCCTTAACAGTCTTGATTGAAACGGTTCCCAAGTCGATGTCAGCGTGAGCACCGAGGTATGCATCGATAACCGCTTGATCTTTCATTACGTCGGCTGGTGGGCCTTCTGCGACGATCTTGCCTTCGGCCATAACAACGACCCAGTCACTGATGTGACGAACCATGTGCATATCGTGTTCAACGAATAGCACGGTGGTGCCGTTTGACTTGAGGTCTTTGATGTGGTCGAGCAGTGACTGGGTGAGTGCTGGGTTCACGCCGGCCATTGGCTCGTCGAGCATTACCAACTTCGGCTCAGCCATCAGAGCGCGAGCCATTTCGAGCAACTTGCGCTGACCACCCGATAGGGCAGCGGCAAAGTCGTCGCGCTTTGCGTCGAGCTTGAAGCGCTTGAGCAAATCTTCGGCCTGCACGGTGATGCGGTTCTCGAAGCCACTCCATAGCGGTCTGAACATTGCAGCCAAGAAACGCTCGCCAGGCTGCTTCTGAGCACCGAGACGCATGTTCTCGATGACAGTAAGCATGCTGAGGGCCTTGGTTAGCTGAAAGGTGCGAACCATTCCGAGGCGAGCAACCTTGTATGACGCCACGCCGGCCAGGTTCTTGCCCTCGAAGGTCCAGGTGCCTGTGGTTGGCTTGTCGAAGCCGGTTAGCAGGTTGAACAGGGTTGTCTTGCCGGCGCCGTTAGGGCCGATCAGAGCAGTGATCTTGCCTCGAGGAATCTCGAGGTGAGCCACGTTTACAGCGGTCAAACCGCCGAACTGACGGCTGACGTTGTCAGCAACCAGAATCGGGTCAACCTTTTGGCAGCCTGGTGAGGCGTCGCCCAATGAGATTTGGTTAGACATTGAACTGCAGCTCCTTCTTGTTTCCGAAGATTCCTTGCGGTCTGAAGACAACCAGAGCCATCAATCCCAAACCAATCAAAATGAAGCGAACCGGGCCAATCTGGTCGGTGGTCAAGAAAGTGATGACCCCGATGTTGACCAATCCCTGAAGAATGCCGTCGGTTAGCGAGAGCAGAACCCAGAACACCATCGAACCGACAACTGGGCCGAGCACGGTTGCAGCGCCACCGAGAAGCATGACTGTCCAGATGAAGAAGGTAAGACCTGTTCCGTAGTTTGCCGGCTGAACCGCGCGAGGCAAGATGAAGATGATGCCGGCAAGGGTGCCGAGCACGCCACCGAGAATCAGCGACTGCATCTTGTATGCATAGACGTTCTTGCCGAGGCTGCGAACTGCGTCTTCGTCTTCGCGAATTCCCTTGACCACGCGACCCCACGGGCTGCGCATCATGACGAGAACCAAGAGCGAGGCAAGAATCACAAGTGCCCAACCGACAACTCGAACCCAAAGTTCTTTTTCGGTCACGTCGAATGGCCAGAACAAATAGTTGCCTGCCGGAAACGGGTTCATGTCGTAGAACTGAAAACCGAAAGCAGACAGACCGTTTGATCCACCGGTTAGACCAACCATTGACGTAGTCGAAACTACGTAACGCAAAATTTCTGCAGATGCAATTGTGACGATTGCGAGATAGTCAGAACGAAGACGAAGCGTCGGAATTCCGAGAATCAGCGCGAAGACAATCGAGAGTCCGATCGAAACCGCGATTGCTCCCCAGAATGAGAATCCGAAGTTCAAAATCGAAACTGCGAAACCGTATGCACCAATTGCCATGAACGCTGCTTGACCGAAGTTGAGCAAACCGGTGTAACCGAAGTGCACGGCAAGACCGATTGCAGCAAGCGCATAAGCGGCTGTTGTCGGGCTGATGAGTTCTGCGACGGCGTTGCCGAAGACGAGTGACCAATCCATGTTCTCTCCTTAACCGATTCTCTGCGCTTTGCCGAGGATTCCCTGAGGCCGCACCAGCAGCACGAGAATCAACACCACCAAAGCTCCAGCGAACTTGAGGTCAGACGGAATTACTAGCGTTGAAAGTTCTACGAATAGGCCAACGACCAATGCGCCAACCGCCGCACCGAAAGCTGTGCCGAGGCCGCCGAGGGTAACCGCTGCGAACATGAGCAACAGAATCGAGAAGCCCATGTCCCATGAAGCCTGCAAGAACAAGCCGAGCATTACGCCCGAGATGCCTGTCAGAGCGCCGGCTACGACCCAGACGATGCGAATGATTCGCTCAACGTCGATGCCTGTAGCAGCAGCCAAAGAGGCGTTATCGGCAACCGCGCGGGTTGCCTTGCCGATGCGGGTCTTGGTCAAGAAAGCAGCAACCAAGAGCAGAATCACGATGCCAACGCCAGCGCTGATTACGTTGACGGCCTGGGTTGGAACACCAGCGATGTTCCAGATTTCACCCTGGCTGAGCACCTTGGTGTCGCCACCGTAAATGATTTGAAAGACGTAACGAATGACGAGCGAGAGACCAATGCTCACAATCATCATCTGAGTTAGACCGACGCGACGCTTTCTAAGCGGTCGCCAAATTGTTGCATCTTGCAACCAACCGAATGCTGCGACGAGCATCATGGTTAGCACTGCAGAAATCAAAAGGTCGATGCCCATCAGCTTGTTTAGTGTGAATGCAAAGAGCGCACCCATGGTTACCATCTCGCCATGTGCGAAGTTGTTTAGCGCGGTGGTTCCATAAATCAAGCTCAAGCCGATTGCTGCCATGGCGAGCAAGATTCCAAGAATGAGACCCGCGATCAAACGGCCCAAGAACACGTTGGTTTCGGCTTCGGCTGGCTTGTCGCCAGGGCCGCCGGTTGTCGAGGTGGTGTCGTTCAAGGTGAAAAGAACGTTCACGGTGTTGACCACGTCGATCTTTACGGTCTTGGTGATTTTGTTTGGATCACGAAGGCTCGCACCCTCTGGCAAGGTCTCGATCAAAAGGGTTACTCGATATTCACCCTTGCTCGGAACACCAACGACCCAACGACCATCGACACCGGTTGTTCCGGTTGCATCGAAGTTGTCACCAGTCACAGCGATTTGAACGCCCTCAAGCAGAACGTCGCCATCCTTGATGATTCCACCGATAGATAGAGATGTGCTGTCTGGGCCATCGGTCTCACCTGCCGCGAGCGCAGGCGAGACCTGCAAGACGAGGCCAAAGATTGCCAAGAGCAATCCGATAGAAACGGCAAACCGTTTGGTCACCTGAAGTTTTAGCTGGCTCAAACCAACCTCCGTAATGCTGAAAACGTTTGCACGTCGTTGTAGTCGTCTCTGAGATTACCGCAATCGGTCGGGTCAATAATCTTCGTTTAACCGCTCAGCCGCTCAGTTGGGGGCGATTGTTGCCGACTCGTTACCTGCCTTGCTCAAAGGCTAGAATTGGCTCACCGCCAACTCGCTTGAGGACAAAATGACTGAAAACAACCCTTTCGGCTTTCTCGGACTTACTTATGACGATGTGCTGCTCTTGCCTGGCGAGTCAGACATCATGCCTTCGTCTGTAAACACCAAGACCCGCATCTCAAAGCGCATTGAAATCAACATTCCGTTGCTTTCATCGGCAATGGACACCGTCACTGAGGCTCGCCTGGCAATCGCCATGGCTCGTCAGGGCGGAATCGGCATTTTGCACCGCAACCTCTCGCTCGAAGAGCAGGCAAACCAGGTTGACCTGGTCAAGCGCTCTGAAGCCGGAATGATCACGAACCCGGTGACAACGACTCCGCTAGCGACTATTCAAGAAGTAGACGACCTTTGCGGTCAGTTCAGAGTCTCTGGTCTGCCAGTTGTCGACGAGGATGACCGCCTAATCGGAATCGTCACCAACCGCGACATGCGTTTCGTGCTCGATGTTCAGCGCACCACCACTCTTGTTAAAGATGTAATGACCCCGATGCCTCTTATTACGGCTCAGGTTGGCGTTCGCCCAGAAGAGGCGATTGCGATTTTTGCGCAGCACCGCATCGAGAAGCTTCCGATTATTGACGGCAATGGCAAACTCAAGGGTTTGATCACGGTTAAAGACTTCGACAAGAGCGAGAAGTATCCACTCGCTTCAAAAGACGGCGCTGGTCGCCTTCTAGTTGGCGCAGCAGTCGGCGTTGGTCAAGATGCATGGGAGCGCTCAATGGCGCTAATCGA
>JACCDM010823165.1_pt1 | contig 11809 bp, 9 predicted proteins | sample 7445851 | NCBI WGS metagenome assembly JACCDM01 (sample SAMN15323438, study PRJNA562643) | freshwater metagenome | isolation source: river surface water | place: USA:Blue River Watershed | collected 2017-08-16
TCGAAACATTGGCGTAATTGTCATGTTGAATTGTTCTGCACTATCCCTTACTTGGGCGCAAAAAAACCAATATCCAGGAGTCAGTGACAATGAAATCCGAATTGGAAATACGAGCCCCTACAGCGGTCCCGGATCCGCCTACAGCACTATTACAAAAGCTGAAGCAGCATATTTTAAGATGATCAATGACAACGGTGGCGTGAATGGTCGAAAAATTAATTTCATTTCATACGACGATGCTTTGAGTCCCCCCAAAACAGTTGAACAAACTCGCAAACTTGTTGAAAGCGATCAAGTCCTATTGGTTTTTAATACTATTGGTACTGCAGCTAATCTTGCTGCACAAAAGTATTTGAATGCTAAACAAGTGCCCCAAATGCTTGTTGGTGGCGGTGCAACCAACCTCATAGATCCCCAAAGGAATCCTTGGACTATGGGATGGCAACCAACTTATTTCAGCGAAGGAGTCATCTATGCCAAACATATTTTGTCCAATATTCCGAATGGAAAAATAGCAGTTATTTCTCAAAACGACGACTTTGGTAAAGACTACTTAGCGGGTCTCAAAAAGGGATTAGGCGCAAAAGCTTCGAGCATGATTATTGCCACAGCCACATATGAGCCTTCAGACCCTACTATTGATTCACAGGTTCTCAAGTTAAAAGCGTCTGGCGCGGATGTTCTTGTCAATATAACAACACCTAAGTTTGCATCTCAAGTCATTAAAAAAGTTGCAGAAATAGGATGGAAACCTACACATTATCTAATTAATATTTCAGTGTCAGTAGGAGCAGTGATGAAGCCAGCTGGCATCGATAACAGCCAAGGAATCATCAGCTCCGCTTATTTAATGGAGTCAACAGATTCTCGTTGGAGAGATCATCCAGACATGAAATCATGGCATGCATTCATGGATAAGTATTTACCAAATGCTAATAAAGCAGATTCAATGAATGTGTATGGGTATGTAACAGCTCAAGCACTGGTGCATATTCTGACGCAATGTGGTCAAGATTTATCACGAGCCAATGTGATGAAACAAGCATCAAATCTCAACAAAGTACCATTCAAACTGATGATTCCAGGCTTAGTGGTTTCAACTTCAGCTGAAGATTTCTACCCAATTGAACAAATGCAATTAATGCGGCTCAAAGGCGAGCAATGGGAACTTTTCGGCACCATTATTAGCAGTGAAGAAAGACAGTGATGGCTGAGCGAATTGAATACGACTACATCATAGTAGGCGCTGGTAGTGCTGGATGCGTCTTAGCAAATCGACTTACTGCTGATTCAACAGTGTCTGTATTGTTGCTCGAGGCAGGACCTGAAGATAAGAGTATTTGGATGACCATCCCTGCTGGAGCAGCAAAAGTGATTGGACCAGGCCGCACCAACTGGGCATACTTTACTGAGCCTGAAAAACATTTGAATGATCGAAAGATTTATTGGCCAAGAGGTCGAACCCTTGGCGGATCAAGCTCGATCAATGGCATGGTTTATTTGCGTGGACATCCAGAAGATTACAACGCTTGGGCTCGGCTTGGGAATCCGGGATGGACTTGGGATGAAGTCATGCCCTATTTCAAAAAAAGTGAAGATCAACAGCATGGCGAGAGTTTGATGCATGGTGTAGGTGGTCCACTTGCAGTCAGTGATCCTGCAATAGATGATTTAGGGGGGCGATTGTTCATCCAATCATCAATCAACGCTGGTCTTCAATTCCGAAATGACCTTAATGATGGCATACAAGAAGGAGTTGGAAGAGCCCAAGTAACAGTCCGAAATGGAAAGCGAAGCTCAACATCCAAGGCTTTTTTGCATCCTGTAAGGCATCGAAAAAATCTCAATGTTGTTGTTGATGCTGTAGCTCGAAAAGTCATTCTTGAAAATAAACGAGCTAAAGGAATTCAATATTATCAAGATGGAAAAATACACGAAGCAACTGCAAGAAGAGAAGTCATTCTGTCTGGCGGAGTGATTAATTCACCTCAATTATTAATGCTTTCTGGCATTGGCCCTGAGGCTCATCTTCGCGAGCAAGGGATCCAAGTCGTCCACGACCTTCAAGGTGTGGGGGCTAATTTGCAAGACCATTTATATGTCTATTACGTCTCTGAGTGCGAGAAATCCATATCCATCAACCATCAGTTGAAGGGGGCACGCATGGTTTTTCAAGCGCTCAAGTATTTGTACAACAGGAGCGGTTATCTGAATATTGGTGCTGTACAAGCTACAGCTTTTCCCAGGGTGACTAAAAGTGCAGAAAGACCTGACGTTGAAATCAGCTTTCGTCCTATGAGTATCAACATTGCGAAATCAGGTTCAGTCACTCTCGATTCGTTTCCTGGTATCAATGCTTCATGCAGCCTGCTGAGACCAAAAGCCAGAGGTTCAATTCGCTTGGCGAGCTCTGATCCACACACTAAGGCTCTTATCTATGCCAATTACTTAGACAACGATGAAGATTTGCATGTTATGCGCGAAGGCTTGCGATGGATTCGTAATGTATTTGAAACAAAACCATTGGCTGATTTCATCAAAAAGGAAATCGCTCCAGGATCTTCTGTGCAATCAGATCTGCAATGGGAAAACCACATACGTGAATCTGCACAAACTGTTTATCACCCAGTAGGAACGTGCGCTATGGGGCCAGACTACATGGCAGTTGTCGATTCAGAGCTCAAAGTACATGGGATTGAAAATCTGAGGGTCATTGATGCATCAGTCATGCCAAGAGTTACATCATGCAACACCAATGCACCCACCATCATGATTGCTGAAAAAGGTGCAGACATGATCATGACCTCATACAAAGCGAAATAACTTTACTTTAAATTTCAAGGGAATCAACATGACTAAAAAATATGATTTGTATATCAACGGCCAATCTGTGACGCCGCACTCTGGACTTTACTTTGACACTATCAGCCCTGCGGATGGAACTGTAATCGCTCAAATAGGGAAAGGTAACGATATAGACATTGACCGCGCTGTTGCGTCAGCACATGCGGCAAGAAGCTCATGGGCAGCTATGAACCCATTGGAAAGGGGAAAGATTCTTCGTAGACTTGCTGAATTATTGGTTATCAACGCAGAATATTTGGGAAAACTTGAGTCAGAAGAAATGGGTATGCCCTCCAGTCTTTCCCCGATGATCGTCGTGGAATCTGCTAAGTTTTTTGACTACTACGGAGGTCTAGCCTCATCAATTCATGGAGATACGATCCCAATCAATCCGCAAATTTTTTGCTACAACCTTTATGAACCTTATGGAGTGGTTGGCATAATCACACCATGGAATGGACCTCTCAATCAGGCAGCTCGTAGTGTTGCTCCCGCTTTAGCTGCCGGAAACACAGTAGTGCTTAAACCCAGCGAATTTTCCTCCCTCACAGCATTAGAGATGGCAAGATTAGCCACTGAAGCAGGTTTACCCAATGGGGTATTGAATGTTGTTACAGGTGATGGAGCCTGCGCTGGAGCACCTCTGGTCGCACATCCACTGGTCAGAAAAGTAGCGTTTACAGGTTCTGTCAAAACAGGCCAAGCTATCGGTGCAATAGCTGCGCAAAAAATCATGCCAGTGACATTGGAACTTGGTGGCAAATCACCCAACATAGTTTTCGAAGATGCGAAGCTTGATGCTGCAGTCCAAATGGTTCTATTGGGCTTCGTACTTAACAGTGGTCAGATTTGTACATCAGGGACACGAGTGCTAGTTCAAAGAACTATCTTCGAATCATTTAGCAGTAAATTGGCAGCTGCAGCTGCTCAATTTCCAATTGGTCGAGATCGTCCTTTTCCTACATTGGGTCCAATAGCCAATCAACCTCAATACGAAAAAATCCTTGGGTTTTTTGAAAGTGCACGTCAAGAAGGCGCCACATGCTTAGTTGGCGGTAATCGCGCTACTGGTGAGGGCTTAGACGATGGTTTTTACATTCAGCCAACCATCTTCACGGATGTAACAAAAGACATGAAAGTAGTACGCGAGGAAATTTTTGGCCCAGTTGGCGTTTTGATTCCTTTTGACTCAGAAGAAGAAGCCATTCAAATCGCTAACGATACAGAATATGGACTCGCTTCGGGTATTTGGACACAAGATGTCAGTCGCGCTCACCGTGTAGCCTCACAACTGGAGGCTGGAACTGTCTACGTCAACACTTACCATGAACGTGCTATCGAAGCACCTATGGGGGGTTACAAAAAGAGCGGAATAGGCAGAGAAAAAGGTATGGCTGCCCTGCATGACTATTTGCAACTAAAAAACATCACCATGAAATTAATTTGATTAGTTTTTTATTTAATGAATCAATTTAATTTAATATAGCTCGGTGTTTTTTGCTGGGCTATATTAAAAAAAGATTAATGACTTAGTGATTGAAGCATTTTTTTTAAATAAAAAATCAAAGCATTTCACAAGTTTTATAGCTTTACACCTGTCACCGCGACTAGATAAAGGGCACCGATTAACGATTACGTTATAAAAATTGATACTTGCTCACTAAAGAGAACTATTAAACTAAGAAACAAGGAAGATATGATCGAACTAGAACCATTTCGAAACAGGGCAAATACACACTAGCAAGTTAACAAATATGAAACACACAGAGTAGCAAAGAGGAGAGATATTGACATCCAATTTAACCGCAGAACTTGACCTAAGTACGGCTAATTAATCGAAATGCAACAACCCATAAATCCAAGAATTGGATGCTAAAGAAGACATCCAAAAGACCACAGGGTCAGTGACAGTGTTTGGCAGGCCATTGAAACCCAGCGACAGCAACAAGCACAAGCTGAGCAAGCCAAAGCCAAGCTGAAAACTCGAGGCTCTAGAAAAGTCAAAGGCAGATCAGCTGCACCAATGCCCTACCCAAAGCCACCCCAACCCAAGAAGTCCCTACCTCCTGAAAACCCCAGCGTCAAGACAAGCCCTCCCCAGCTGCTAACCCTCAGGCTCAGAGCCCGGCCCAGCGGAAGCAAGCTCTTTCGCCCCAAGCCTGAGACAACTTCTGCCGTGCCAAATGCGTCTATCGCGCCGAAAGCGGGGTATTTGCCCTGAATACTGCGCAGCTGCGAAACCTGATCCATGGACAAGATAGGCATAGTGGAAATGGTTACCACCAGAAAAGTCTCAGCACAGCCGCAACACCGCACTCATGGAATTGCAAACCAACAAATTCTTACCAGCCCGTGATTGAAATGAATTAAGGTGCGATGACCTAAGATCCTCAACAAAATTCTGTTTGTCGCGTTTAGATAGTAGATTGGCAGGGTTTGCAATTGAAAACAATGATTTAGGCAATAAAGTTGTTCTAGTTTAAAAAAAATTTGCGTCTAAATATGTTTAAAGGTTAAAAAATGTGTCTGCAAATCTTTGCATCTGACTTTCAATTTGCCATTTCCTGATCCATCATGCGATCAACAACATACGCTCTTGATTCGACATGGAGACCCCTGCTCAAAGACATGGGTTTGTCCATTGCGAACATTTTGAGACGAGCAGGCCTGCCAGATGACTTGCTGAACCGACCGACCGTCAGACTTCATGCAGATGATTTTCATTTGTTTTGGAAGTCCATTGAGGAGGAATCAAATGACCCCTTGCTTCCATTGACATTGATTCGATCGATTCGAAGTGAATCATTTTCACCGCCCCTGTTTGCTGCACTGTGCAGCCCAGATTTGCATATTGCAGCCAAACGCATCTCACGCTACAAGGATCTGGTTGCACCCATACGTCTGGATGTGAGAGAAACAGAACAAGAATTGATTGTTGAGTTTGCATGGCCGCAATCCAATAACCCTGCCCCTGCCTCGTTGGTACTGACCGAACTTTTATTTATTGTGACTTTCGCCCGCATGGGTACACGCGAAAAAATTCTTCCAAGCTATGTAACAACGGACTATTTACCTTCAAACAAAAATGCATTCGCAGACTTTTTAGGTGTACCTGTTCAAAGCGGCAACAGTCACTGCGTTGCTTTCAAAAAATCTGATGCCCACAGGCCATTTCTCACGGCCAACGAAGATATGTGGTCAGCATTTGAACCTGAGCTTAGATTTAGACTTGCTCAAAATGGCGCTGCCATCAGTGTGAGGCAACGTGTTCGCATGGCGTTGCTAGAGGCATTGCCTGGCGGGGGCGTCAAAATGGGCGCAGTTGCAAAACGTATTGGTATGAGCCAAAGATCACTTCAGCGACATTTAGAAATCGAAGGTCAAAACTATAAAAATTTACTGCAAAGCATCAGACTAAATTTGTCCCAGCACTATTTACAAAATACAACTCTACCAACTGCTGAAATCGCATTTCTCTTGGGCTTTGAAGAGCCCAATTCATTTTTCCGTGCATTCCGAATTTGGACTGGCACAACCCCAGAACAATTCAGGCAAACACCAGTGTTGGCTAATTCCAATATGCAGCCCTGACTATTTGATTTGACATTACAGAATTGCTGTTCAATCCACATTTCAAAATGAATTCAATCAAGCTTGACCATCAAACTCAAAATTTCATTTACACAACAAGACTCACATCCAAGCAACAGGCGTTCGTCGACAATGTTGTTGCTGGTCATAACTATATTGATGCTTACAAACTGGCCTATGACACAAAATCTTCTCATAAAGTGATGGGAATAAGTGCAAATACTTTACTCAAAAATCCCAAAATAATCAAAGCCATTCATACACAACGACTAGAGCTACAAAAATCAATGTCAATCGCTATCGACAAACACAATCTTCAAATGCACTTGGCAACCGAGTTGAAGGAGTTGTATCCAAAAATTCAAGATGACCAGACTCGAATCAAGGTGCTTGAAATGTTGATTTCAATCAGTAGATTTAATTGAATATGACTTTATTTAATAAGCCAAAATCCAATATCCCTCTTCAAACCCGCTCAAATCTGAAATTACTGCTCTCGTTTTTTATAGTGCTTTCAACTTCTGCATCAAGCACATATCTTCTTGCTGATAAACCCAATCATTTTGATGGGAAGTATTTTTTCAATCAACCACTTGAACCTGAAATGCAAAGTGCATGGAAAGTGTGGTGGTATTACTTCACAACTCCTCGGGTTGATGCCATACCAGAAAAACCTTTGCCAGTTCAGAAATTGGAATGGGCCACTTGGCATGCATTGCAAACAGATAAGGTTCATGTTGTTCGACTGGGACATTCTTCACTTCTTTTGAAATTACATGGTCAACAGTGGCTGATAGATCCTGTTTTTAGTGAAAGAGCTTCCCCCTTGAGTTTTATCGGCCCAAAACGATTTCACCCTTTGCCAATTGATGTTGACAACATGCCCATGGTCGATGGTGTCATCATTTCACATGATCATTACGATCATCTTGATGCTGGAACCATCAAACGCATTCACCCCAAAGTCAAACAGTTTGTGACCACTTTGGGCGTTGGCAAGATTTTGCAAGACTTTGGTGTACCCGCAGAGAAAATCAAAGAACTGGATTGGCATCAAACTGCCATCTATGCAGGTGTAAAACTTACAGCTGAACCTGCTCAACATTTTTCAGGGCGCGGTTTGTTTGATCGCAATACAACGCTTTGGGCCTCATGGGTCATTGAAAGCCAAGTGATTGCTGATCCTGTGAAAATTTTTTACAGCTCAGATTCAGGCTACTTTGATGGCTTCAAAAAAATCGGGGCTAAGCATGGGCCATTTGATCTGACCATGATTGACACTGGTGCCTGGGACAAGATGTGGGCGAGTATTCATATGAACCCAGAAGAAAGCGTTCAAACGCACTTGGATGTGCAGGGCAAGGTGATGATGCCAGTTCACAATAGTACTTTTGATTTGGCATTGCATCCTTGGTACGAGCCTCTAGAGCTGGTCAGCGCAATCGGGGCTCGCAAGCAAGTTTTGTTGGCCACACCCATGATGGGTGAGGTTTACGTCGTAGGTTCCGTGCCATCGATCAATCCATGGTGGCGTAATCACATGCGTCAACATCCAGCTGCTCAATAGGTTCCGATGCTCAGCGGTGTAGATTCAGGTATCATACGTTGACTTGATTCGACCTATCAACTCATAAAATGCCCAAAGCCAAAGCATGGACCCTTACAGATGTTGCAAAGACCTTTCGTACTTGCGAGAGTCTCTTTCACGCATTGGGTGATCCTGCACGGCAACAAATTGTTTTACTTCTTGCCGAACATGATCGTTTGAATGTGAATCAAATTACCGAACTGATGCATCTTGCCCGTCCATCCATCTCTCATCATTTGAAGGTTCTAAAGGATGCTGGCATGGTCAATTTGACTAGAGAGTCCAGAGAAAATTTTTACAGTTTGCTCTGGGATGAGCCTATTGGTCGTCTCAAGTTATTGATTGAGCAGAGCGAAATTGCTTGCGCTTGATCGTTTTTTTCAACAATCCGTCGATATGTTTCGACTTATCACCCAAAAAAGAATTTTATGCAAACAAAAAAACCTATCGCACTGATCACTGGTGCATCCAGTGGCATTGGTCACTCCTTATGCGAAGAATTCGCCAAAGACGGTTACGACCTGATATTGGCTGCTCGAAGCGTTGAAAAAATGCAGACACAAGGAGATGCGCTTCAAAAACGCTATGGAATTCACGTAACTGTGATTGGAGCTGATTTAGAGAGTCTCTCAGGTGCAGAAGAATTGCACGCTCAAATAAAAGAAAGTGGAGTGGTTTTGAATGCACTGGTCAACAACGCAGGCTATGGAACCTTTGGTGAATTTAAAGATACAGCACTGTCAGCCACACTGGGAATGATGCAGCTAAACATGAACAGTGTTGTCGTGCTTACTAAATTATTTTTACCCGATCTACTAGGCACAAAAGGAAAGCTGCTTAATGTTGCCTCCACCGCCGCATTTCAACCAGGTCCGTTCATGGCTGTTTACTACGCCACAAAAAGTTTTGTGCTGTACTTCTCAGAAGGACTTGCATGTGAACTCGAGGGAACAGGTGTCACCGTGACTGCTCTATGTCCAGGACCCACAGCATCGGGTTTTCAGGATAAGGCTGTGATGAAAGCATCTGCTCTGGTCAAAAATAAAAAACTTCCTAGCGCTCAATCAGTTGCAGCATCAGGTTACGCCGCCATGAAGCGAGGAAAACGAGTTCACATTACTGGTTTGATGAACAACATCATGGCTCAAAGTATTCGATTTACGCCACGTAATTGGGTGACTGCTTTGTTAAAGCAACTCACTAAACCCATTTAATCAGAAGAATCTAGCCAACCACCTTGCGCATATTTGTGCAGGGTACATCACATCATTGGAATCAAATATGAAATTCATAGAAACTATGCTGCCTTACTTTCAAGGTGAAAAAATTGAAGCACTTGTGTTCATCTTGCCAATAGGACTCTTGTGCTTGGTATTTGGAGGCTGGCTGTTGTCAGAAGGACATCAGGGTTTCGCCAGGGGTGTAGCAATACCGTTCATCGCCATGGGCTTGGTTATCGCAGTCATTGGGGGCACTGTCGGCTTTCGAACGCCTGCACAAACCTCACAAATTCAACAATCCTATTCAGCTAATTCGGCTGGAACCATCAAATCAGAGATTGTCAGAATGGAAAAAGTCAATCAAGCATGGCCTTGGTACCTTGCCATCTGGGTCGTTTTCGCAATTGTTGGCCTTGGGCTAAGGCTTTTGAACACTTCAGAATTTCTTAGCGGCTTTGGGATTGCACTTGTATTTTTTTCTGGTCTAGGCCTAATGATTGATGGTTTCGCAGAAAGAAGAGGTCGAATTTATAGCAATGTCATTAATGAACTGAGAAGTATGAATTAGCAGTTTCAAGCAGCAAATCTTCTGACAAGACACCACAAACAAACTGATCTTGGCCTCGAAATTTCACCTGCATAATGACGCCGACAATCGCAAATTTGCAGGTTTTGCCCGAAAAGTTGCAGTATGCAACTTTTGGGTTATTACACGAAATATTACACGCTTGTCAAAAATACACGTAAATCTATGATTTATATGGTTTTTTTAACGAGCCTGGCTTTCTGTTAATCCGTAGGTCCCTGGTTCGAGCCCAGGTCGAGGAGCCAAAACCCTAATAAAAACAAGCACTTATTGCTTGTTTTTATTTTATACATTAATTACACGGTTATTACACGAATATTACACACGCCACTCATTGCATTTTTCTAAAAGTGGCTGTAAAGTGCAAATATGCGTGTAATTAGCTCTGAAACCGTCGTAGTCAAGCCTGAATTGATTCGGCTTGTGCGTCGTGACGACAGTAAAAAATGGCAAGTGCATTACAAGCTGGAAAATCTAAAAACCTGGTTCCGACGCAGCACAGATACAGCAGATATCAAGGAAGCCACCAAGATAGCTGAACGCATGTGGATGAAGGCTACTTTTGACCATGAAGAAGGCCGCCCTGTCATCAGCAAAAAATTCAAGCCAGTTGCTGAATTCGTCCTGCACCGCTTGGAGGCTGAAATTGTTGCTGGAACTGCCAAACCCAGCGCCAGAGACTATGTATCAGCTATAAAGTTGTACTTGATACCCTTCTACGGCGCTTACAACGTGGATGGCATCAAACCTTCTGTCATCTCTGAATTTCATGTCTGGCGGCGTGACAAGGTAGGTCGAGAGCTTTCAGGCAGCGCACAGAACAATCACAACGCTGCACTTAACTTGATTTTTGATGAAGCTATAGAGCGCGGCTACATGACTGCCTATGAGCGGCCCATGACCAAGAACACTGGCGTTGAAAGTGACCGTCGTGCTGAGTTCAGTCATGAAGAGCTTGAAGCCATGATGAAGTACGCAGCAAAGTTCATTGATGATGGTCGAACTGCTCGTACAAAAATCATCCGAGAGCTACTTGCTATCTACGTTCCATTCATGGCCGCTACGGGCATGCGTCCAGGTACTGAGGCGGAATTCTTGGAATGGCGGCACATTGATGTGGAAATACGCGATGGGCAGCCCATCCTGCATTTCCGTCTACAACGCGGCAAGCGCGGCGCACGTAACTTTGTAGCCCACAACAGCTGTTGGCTGCTGCTAGAGCGCCTACGTCATCTGAGTCCGGACTTATCGGGCATGACGCTTGAAGAAGTTTTGAAGAAAAAAATCCCCAAACTGCTGTTCCGTTTGTCTGATGGATCTGTGCCCGACAACTGGAACAAACCATTCCGTCAATGGCTTGAGGACTCAGAGCTTCTCAACTGCCCTGTTACGGGCAAAGAACGCAGCTTATACAGTTTGCGCCACTACTACGCTACCCAGCGCTTGTTGGAAGGAATTCCAATTCATGACTTGGCTGAGCAGATGGGCACATCCGTATTGATGATCACCAAGCATTACAGCCACTTAACACCTCTGATGAAGGCCAAGCAATTTGCTGGGGTTGTGGACGAGACTGCCAGTACAGAAGCTGCACAGATTAAAGCCATCATGAGTGCGCAGATGGCTAACAACAACATCATGAACTTGGTGCAAATGGGCACTGGACTTGTCATGCCCCTGATTGCACAGAGCTCTGAGCTGACTGATGACTTTGAGAATCGCCTCAAAGCTCAGCGCAAGAAGTCAACCTAATTCCCTGAACTGAAATATCAACTACGACCTACCCTCACGACTGAATATTCAAAGCCCACCATGTCTGAACTCCTAACCCAGTACTTCGAACGCTATGCAGAAGAAGCCATCACCAAGATGAAGGCAGCTTTGATTGCAGTCGATTACTACGAACGAATCAGGGTTAGGCTTGAGAGAAAAGAAGACCTCAGTAGCGAACTCGCCATCATTGCCAAAGTAGGTCCTGCA
>JACCDM010430660.1_pt1 | contig 11804 bp, 11 predicted proteins | sample 7445851 | NCBI WGS metagenome assembly JACCDM01 (sample SAMN15323438, study PRJNA562643) | freshwater metagenome | isolation source: river surface water | place: USA:Blue River Watershed | collected 2017-08-16
GTTCGACCGCTACAGCCGCTCCACCGACTTCATCCAGCAATACATCTTCCCAGGCGGCTGCCTGCCCTGCCCACGCGAGTTCAAGCGCCAGGCCCACAGCGCCGGCCTCAACGTCATCGACGAGTTCTACTTCGGGCCCGACTATGCCGAAACCTGTCGCCGATGGCGCGCAGACTTCCTCGAGCGAAAGGAAGACGTCCTCGCCCTCGGATTTGACGAACGCTTCATCCGCATCTGGGACTTCTACCTCGCCTATTGCGAGGCAGGCTTCGAAGCAGGCGATATCCATGTCGTTCAGTACACACTCGCGCGCTGAGCTTTGTGTTGCCCTGCTGATGGCGTTGGTGGTGGTGTGGCTCCCGCCCAGCCCCAGTGCGGCCAACACACGTGAACCTACAGCTGACACGCTAGCGGCCAAGGCAGGACCTCACCCGCTGCTGCCCGGCAGCCGGCTGTCGGGCGAAGCCACTCTGCGCTATTGGGGTCTGCGGATTTACAACGCACGTTTGTGGACCCTGCCGTCCGTGCGAGCCGATCAGGTCGCCGACCACCCCCTGGTGCTCGAGCTCGAATACCTGCGCGATCTCAAAGGCCGTGCAATTGCCGAGCGATCGCTCACCGAGATGCAGCGGGCTGGCCCGATTCCAGAACAACAGGCGCAACAGTGGCTGGCGCACATGCAACGCATCTTTCCCGATGTTAAAAATGGCGACCGCTTGACCGGGCAGCATCATCCGGGGGTGGGCGCGAGCTTTGTTTACAACGGGCAACCCATCGGCCGCGTTGAGGATGCGGAATTTGCACGCCGTTTTTTTGGCATCTGGTTAGCGCCCACCACCTCTCAGCCGGACATGCGAACGTCTCTTCTGGGACTGAGCCCCGCCAACGAACGCTGACATCGACATTCAGGAAACACCATGTCACCCCTTCAGACTACCTGCCGGATTTTGTGTCTACCCTTGGTGGGCATCATCGCCACCGTCTCGCTGCTGGTGGGATGCGCGAGTCCCGACGTGACCCGCTACGCAGCGGAGCGACCCACCCTAGAACTGGACCAGTTTTTCAACGGCAAGGTCATCGCGCACGGCATTTTCCAGAACCGCAGTGGCGAGGTGGTGCGACGCTTCACCGTTGACATGGATGGGAAATGGGAAGGCAACCAGGGTGTGCTGGATGAGCGCTTCACCTACTCGGACGGCAAGACCGAGCGCCGCGTTTGGCGTCTGACGAAATCTGCGGATGGTCGCTACAGCGGCACTGCGGATGACGTGGCGGGGGTGGCCAGCGGACGCACCGCCGGCAATGCCTTTCAATGGGCGTACACCCTCAAACTGCCGGTGGATGGCACGATCTACGAAGTGCAGTTCGATGATTGGATGTACCTCATGGACGATCGGGTCATGCTCAACCGCGCCACCATGAGCAAGTTTGGTATTCGTCTGGGCGAGGTCACGCTCTCCTTTCAGAAGCAGGCTCCATGAGCCTGAACCCTCCCATTCGAGATTGGCGCGGTCAACGTGTCTGGTTGGTCGGAGCCTCCACCGGGATCGGTCGGGCCTTGGCAGTCCGCTTGCACGCCCTGGGTGCTCAGGTGGTGGTGTCGGCCCGACAACGTGAGGCCCTGGAGGCTTTCGTGCTCGAGCACCCCGGCAGCACCGCCATGCCCTTGGATGTCACACAGCCCGACGCTGTTCAAGAGGCTGCGCGCGCCCTGCTCGCCCAAGGACCGCTCGATCTGGTCTGCTACTGCGCAGGCCACTACCACGCGATGCGCGCCACGGCCGTGGACCTCCCGGACCTGTTGCGCCACCATGAGGTCAACACCGTGGGGGCACTGCGTGTGCTGGACGCAGTCCTGCCCAGCATGGTCCAGCGCCACCAGGGACACCTCAGCCTGATCAGCAGTGTGGCGGGTTACAGAGGTCTCCCCCTGGGCCTGGCCTACGGCCCCACCAAGGCCGCGCTGATCAATCTGGCCGAAACCCTGTACCTCGATTTGCACCCTCAGGGGCTGGGGGTGAGCCTCATCAACCCGGGCTTTGTCGACACCCCCCTCACGGCCCAAAACGAGTTTCCCATGCCCGCCCTCATCACCACCGACGAGGCGGCCCAGGCCATCGTGCAGGGTTGGACGCAGGGGGCGTTTGAAATCCACTTTCCCAAACGCTTCACCTGGATGATGAAGCTCTTGCGTCTGTTGCCCAACCCTTGGTACTTCGCCGCGATTCGACGGCTCACACGACTGTAGACAACGAGAACCCTCAAGATGAACACCACCAACCCCGCGCACCTGGACGAGGGAATTCCTGTGTCCGTGAAAATCCGCGAACGTATCCAGGCCTCACGCAAGCGTTTCCACGCCAACGACAACATCTCCCAATTCATTGAACCGGGTGAAATGGAGCAACTCCTGGACGAGGTGTCCAGCAAGATGGGGGGCGTGTTGCAAAGCCTGGTCATTGACACCGAGAGTGACCATAACACCGCAGACACAGCCCGTCGCGTGGCCAAGATGTACCTCCAGGAGGTGTTCAAGGGCCGATATGTGCCGGCCCCTGAAGTGACCGAATTTCCCAATGCCGAACACCTCAATGAGTTGATGATTGTCGGCCCCATCACGGTGCGCAGTGCCTGCAGTCACCACTTCTGCCCGGTGATTGGAAAAATCTGGATCGGCGTGGTTCCCAACCAGCACACCAACGTGATCGGCCTGTCAAAATATGCCCGTCTGGCCGAGTGGATCATGGGCCGCCCCCAGATCCAGGAGGAGGCCGTGGTACAACTGGCCGACTTGATTCAACGCAAAACCCAGCCCGATGGCCTCTCCATCGTGATGGAGGCCAGCCACTATTGCATGGGCTGGCGAGGCGTCAAGGACATGGACAGCAAAATGATCAATTCCGTGATGCGCGGCGCTTTTCTGAAAGATGCGAATCTGCGTCGTGAATTTTTATCCTTGATTCCCACCAGGAGTTAACCCATGTTAGTTCGCCTGCTCTACGCCAGCCGCACGGTGGACTCTGGCACAGAGTCCATCAACGCCATCCTCTCAGCGTCGCGCCAATTCAACCCGATCAATGGCATCACCGGCATCCTGTGCTACGGGGGGGGCATCTTCCTGCAAGCCATCGAGGGAGGGCGTCAGGCGGTGAGCGACCTGTACGGCCATATCCAAAAAGACCCGCGTCACAAGGACGTGGTGCTCTTGCATTACGAGGAAATCACCGAGCGCCGCTTCGGTGGTTGGACCATGGGGCAAGTGGATGCCTCCCATGTCAACACCAACATCCTGCTCAAATATTCCGAGCGCGCCGAACTCAACCCTTACAACGTGTCGGGCAAAGTGTCGCTGGCCTTGCTGGAAGAGTTGATCGACACCGCCTCCATCATCGGACGCGCCTGAGTCCACGTCCATGGCCCTGCACACAGGGTCATGGACTTTCCAGGTGGCCGAACTGCAAGGCCGCCAGTTTGGCGTACAGGCCGCCTTGCTGAATCAGCGACTGGTGCGTGCCCTGCTCCACCACGCGTCCCTGGTCCAACACCCAAATCACATCGGCCCGCACCACCGTGGCAAGGCGGTGTGCGATCACCAGGGTGGTGCGACCTTTCATGGCCGTCTGCAAAGCGGCTTGCACCATGCGCTCACTGTGTGCATCCAAGGCGCTGGTGGCCTCATCCAGCAGCAGCAAGGGCGCGTTCTTGAGAATGGCGCGTGCGATGGCGAGTCGCTGTCGCTGACCGCCTGAAAGCCGAATCCCGCGGTCCCCCAGATCCGTGAGGTAGCCCTGGGAAAGTTGGTGGATGAATTCGTCCGCATAGGCCGCTTGGGCTGCCGCCTCGACTTGCGCTTGCGTCGCATCAGGGACGCCATACCGGATGTTCTCCAGCACAGAGCCCGAAAAGATCACGGGCTCCTGGGGCACCAGGCTGATGTGCCGGCGCAGATCGCGCGGATCCAGGGATTCGATGGGAACACCATCCAGCAAAATATGACCTGCCTGGGGATCGTAAAAGCGCGACAGCAGCGCAAAGAGGCTGCTCTTGCCCGCACCACTGGGCCCGACCAGCGCAACCGTCTGCCCAGCTGTCACCTGCACGTTGAGCTGGTTCAACACCGCTCGATCCGGACGCGAGGGATAGGCAAAGACCAGTTGTTCAACCCGCACGCTGAGCCCGTTGTCAGGCCAGCGCAGGGTCTGCGGGTGAGCCGGCGGCTGGATGTCCGAGCGCGTCTGCAGGAGTTCCATCAAGCGCTCGGTGGCCCCCGCAGCTCGCAACACATCCCCGTAGACCTCGCCCAGCACGCCCAGGGCACTGCCCAGCAACAGCACATACACCAGCGTTTGTCCGAGCTCGCCTGCGGTGGTGGTGCCATCCCTGACTGACAAGGTGCCCAGGTACAGACCCCAGAGCAACACCACACTGGAGGCGCCCATGATGAACAGCACCAGCAGCGCGCGAGCACGTATGCGGCTCAGGGCGGTGCCCAGGGCCTGCACGCTCATGGCGGCGAAGCGCCGGGCCTCGCGCTGTTCGGCCACGTAGCTTTGCACCACCGGGATGGCGTTGAGCACTTCTGCGGCCACCGCGCTGGCATCGGCCTCACGGTCCTGGTTGGCGCGTGACAGCCGCCGCACCCGACGGCCCAGGACCACGCTGGGTAACACCACCGCCAGCAGCACTGCGGCCACCTTGAGCATCATCCAGGGATTGGTCCAGACCAGCATGATGAGCGCTCCGATTCCCATCACCAGATTGCGCAATCCCATCGAAAGTGAGGACCCCACCACGGTATGGATCAGGGTGGCATCCTGCCCCAAGCGGGACAACACCTCCCCGGCGTGCGTGGTCTCAAAGAATGCAGGGCTTTGCTCGATGACGTGGGCATACACCCGTTGCCGCACATCAGCCGTGACGTGTTCGCCCAACCAACTGACGGTGTAGTAGCGAGCGGCCGAGAACACCGCCAACACCAGCGCCACTGCCAGCAGTTCGGCAAAGCCCAGCAGCAACCCATCGGGCGATGCCGTGGTCGCCAAGCCCTCGTCAATGAGCCGTCGCAAGGCCCATGGGAAAGCCAGGGTCGTGGCAGCCGCCATGAGCAGGAAAAAAAGCGCCATCGTCACTTGCCACCGGTAAGGACGGACAAATGACCAGAGCCTGCGCAGTGAGGGCGCCGATGCGGGAGAGGACATGGAAGTGGGGTCAGGGGGCCTGGGTCAGGCCTGAAGGCCCGCCGTCTCGTTCCATCTTACATGCACTCGCAGCAGGGAAATGGTGGCTCACGCACACCCGCTGACAATGCACATGGCACACTGATCCCCCGGTTCTCCTCTTGGCAGCAACTGCCTCCCCCAGACCCCATCGCATTTCCCATTGCATATCCCATCATGACGACAGCCTCCTCACGCCTCGCACTCTCCCCCGCCCAGATCGAGCAACGCCTGAGCGGCCTGAACGCGTGGCGCTGGGACACCGCGGAGGGCTGCATCATGAAATCGTGGACCTTTGACAGCTTTCGCAACCTCATGACCTGCCTGATGCAGATGGCGGAGTTGGCCGAGCAACTCGACCATCACCCCCACATCACCACCTGCTACACCCAGTTGGACATTCGACTCTCCACCCACGATGCTCAGGGCCTGACCGATCTGGATTTCCAACTGGCCCAAATGATGGACAGGTTGATTGACGGTCACTTTCGCACCACCTGACGGCACAACCGTCGGACTGCGCCACACGATGAAGCTTCCCCTGCTCTCCTACGGGTTGTTGGGCCTGCCGCTGGCCTTTGTGGCGATGCCGCTGTACGTGCACCTGCCGCATGTGTACGCGACCCAGCATGGCATGGCGCTGTCCACCCTGGGCAGTCTGCTGCTGCTGGCCCGCTTGTTGGACGCCGTGATAGACCCGCTGCTCGGGCGGTGGGGGGATCGGTTGTATGCGCGCTCCCCTCGTCTGACCTTGACGGCCGGTGCTGCGGCAGCTGCATGCCTGCTGATAGGTATGGTGCTGCTGTTTTTTCCGCCCTGGCGTCCGGCCGACAGCCCCGCGTCTGTGCTGGCGGTCTTGATGCTCACCTACCTGGGCTACAGCCTGCTGAGCATCGTGCACCAATCGTGGGGAGCCCGGTTGGGGGGGGACGAGACACAACGCGCGCGCATCGTGGCGTGGCGTGAAGGGTTCGGGCTGGCGGGGGTATTGACCGCCTCGGCACTGCCTGCCTGGTTGGGGTGGGGCGAATGGATCGCGGTGTTTGGGCTGACCCTGGTGGTCGGTTGGTGGGGCCTGTCACGGTGCCCAGCTCCGGCGCCCACAGCCGTTACCGCCAGCCCCGCGCGGGACACCCTCTTCCTCCCCTGGCGTCATGCCGCTTGGCGGTGGTTGATGGCGGTGTTTGTCCTGAGTGGGTTGTCCAGTGCCTTGCCAGCCACACTGGTGCTGTTTTTCGTTCAGGATCGCTTGCAGGCCCCCGCGTTGCAGCCCCTTTATTTGGTCACGTACTTTTTGGCGGCGGCGGCCTCGCTGCCTCTGTGGATGGCGATGGTGCGGCGATGGGGTCTCATGCGGGCATGGCTCACGGGCATGCTCCTGGCCGTGGTGGTGTTTGTCTGGACGGCTGGCTTGTCCGCTGGCGATGTGTGGGCATTTGGCTGGGTGTGCGCCTTGTCAGGTCTGGCCCTGGGCGCCGACCTGGCGCTGCCAGGTGCACTGCTGGCCGGCATGGTCATGCAACAGGGCCACAGTGGCCAGCACGAAGGCGCCTACTTTGGCTGGTGGAACCTGGCCAGCAAGCTGAACCTGGCGCTGGCAGCCGGGCTGGCCTTGCCCTTGCTGGAACGCCTGGGCTATCAACCCGGCACCACCTCTGCGCAGGGCCTGCAGGCGCTCACGCTGAGCTACGCCGTCCTGCCTTGCCTGCTGAAACTCTTGGCTGCTGGTGTTCTGTACTGGGGACTGATGCCACACCAACGCGATCAACAACAGCCCCCATGCGAAAATTCACCCCTCTGAGGAACCAGCATGCAAGACCACGTTCAGCGACTCGCCCTGCACAATGAGGTGCATGCGCGCCCCCCCGAGCCGTTGGGCGTGCCCGTGGTCATTTCGCATGTGGTCATGGGCATCGATCGCGAATCCCGTCAAGCCAGTCGTTTGCACCTGGCCGAGTTGCTGCGCAACCACCACCTGGCCACCCCCGAAGAAAACAGCACCCACTTGCGCGCCGATTTCGGTTCCTGGCGTTTGCGCTGGGAGTTGCACACCGAATTTGTCGCCTGGACTTTCATGCGGGATGGTGACCCAGGCGCCCCCAGCGCCGAGCCCGAATCCGCCCTGCAAGCGGTTCCTCAAGCCTGGTTGTCCAACTTGCCGGGGGCTTGTCTCGCACGTATCCATGTCTGGGCGCTGGCCCGCGATGACTCGGCGACCGAATGGGTCTCGCGCTGCCTGCACGAAGAAACACTGGTGTCGTCACGCGTGGCGGATGATCACGCCAGCGTCCACACCGATTTCCAATTGCACCCGGATGGCTTCTCGCGCATTGTGTTGTTCTCGGATGGGCTTCCTCCGCGTCAATTGGGACGCCTGATCCAGCAGTTGCTGGAAATTGAGAGCTACCGCATGGCCGCGCTGCTCGGACTTCCGGCTGCTCAAGCAGCTGGCGCTGTGCTGGCTGACGCCGAGCGCGAATTAGCTGAACTGGCCCAAGCCATTCGCAGCGCCACGCGTGAAGAAGAGGCCGGCCTGCTGGACCGCCTGACCCGACTCGCTGGTCAGGTCGAGGGACAGTACGCCGCCACCCACTCCCGCTTTTCAGCCAGCCGTGCCTACTTCGAGCTGGTAGATCAACGCATCCGCGACATTCGTGAATCCCGGTTGGATGGCATGCAAACCATTGCCGAATTCATGGAGCGGCGCTTGAGCCCCGCACGCAGCACCTGCGACTGGACCGTTCGCCGTCAAACCGCTTTGTCCGAGCGCGTGTCCCGCATGAGCAACCTGCTGCGCACGCGGGTGGAAATCGAGCAGCAGCAAAGCAGCCAGGAGTTGCTGGCCACCATGAACCGCCGGCAAGGGCTGCAACTGCAACTGCAGTCCACGGTGGAGGGCTTGTCGGTTGCCGCCATCACTTACTACATCGTGGGGCTGGTCAACCACATGGCGGATGGCTTGAGTCGGCTCGGCTGGCCTTGGGGCGTTGAGATCACCACCGCGGCATCGGTCCCCGTGGTCGCCCTGCTGGTGTGGATGTTCATTCGTCATTTGCACCAGAAACTGGCGCAGCACTGAGAACGATCGTAGCGCCGTCACCCACGGCGCCTGAACCGGCTCACTCCCTCAGGAATGATGCGGCCGGGACGACACTTCCTCGGAGGGGACGTCCGATTGCAGAAAAAATTGGCTCACCGCCTCACGGGCTTTGCCGCGCTGCACGGCCGAGAGGTGGTTCAATTCACGCAAGGGCCCGTTCAACATTTTCTTGGTCAGATTGAGCGACATGGCCTGCAGCACGGCGTCAATGTTCTCGCCGCGCTCGATCATTTTTCGAGCTCGCGCCAATTCCAGCTCGCGCCAGGTCTGCGCTTTGGAATTGAGTTGTTGAATCAGCGGGACATGGCTGCGTGCATCCAGCCAACTCATGAATTTTCTGACTCCATCGTCAATGATGATCTCGGCTTGCACCACCGCCGATTGGCGCTGGCTTTGCCCCTGGCTGACCACCTCTGACAAGTCGTCCACCGTGTAGAGATAGACATCGCTCAGCGCCTGGACCTCGGGTTCGATATCGCGAGGAACCGCCAGGTCCACCATGAAAATGGGGCGATGACGGCGCGCTTTTAACGCGCTTTCCACGGCGCCCAGACCAATCAGCGGCAAGGTGCTGGCTGTGCAACTGATCACCACATCGAATTCATGCAAGCGGCGCGGAAGATCCGACAGCGGCATGCAGTGACCCCCGAAGGTGTCGACCAAGGCCTGCGCCTTGTCCGGGTTGCGATTGGCCACCGTGATGGACAGGGGCGACTTGGCGGCGAAATGCGGCACGCACAGCTCGATCATTTCCCCCGCCCCGACAAAGAGGACGTGCACTTGGCTGAGGTCTTCAAAGAGGCGTCCTGCCAGCCGAACAGCCGCGGCAGCCATGCTGATGGAGTGGGCCCCGATCTCGGTCTTGGTGCGCACCTCCTTGGCCACGGAGAACGACCGCTGAAACAGTTGGTTGAGGGTCGTCCCCAGCGCACCCGCCTCGTTGGCCACCCGCACCGCATCCTTCAACTGGCCGAGGATCTGCGGCTCGCCCAGGACCATGGAGTCCAGGCCACTGGCCACCCGAAAGGCGTGCCGCGCCGAATCATCCCCGGTGAGGCAGTAGGTGTGCTCCTGGAGAATGGACACCTCGGTGTTGCCCTCCTGCGCCAGCCAGCTCAAGGTCTGGGGCAGCTGGGCGTGCTCACCTGCGCAGTAGATTTCGGTGCGGTTGCACGTGGACAAGATGGCCACTTCCTTGTGCGACTCAAAACGACCGCGCAGTTGCTGCAGCGACTGCTCCATGCGCTCGGTGGCAAAGGCAAACCGCTCCCGCAGCGCCAGGGGCGCTGACTTGTGATTCAATCCGAGCGTCCAGACTGACATCAGCCGACCTTTCTGACTGGCGTCAGGGTGGCCACACCGCGGGCCAAGTCCGGCCATCTGCGCTCGATGACGGACTGGATGCCTGCTGCGGTCAAGCCATGTTGCGCCATGAGCCCGGCTGGATCCCCATGCGTGGTGAAAGCATCGTCAAAGCCCAGGTTGAGCAGGGGCACTGACAGCGACATGGCTTGCAAGGCCTCCATGACTGCAGACCCCGCACCGCCCATCTTGCTGCCGTCTTCCAAGGTGACCAGGCCTTCATGTGATTGGGCCACATGTCTGAGCGTCTCCAGGTCGAGCGGTTTGACCCATCGCATGTTCACGACAGTGAGGTTGAGTTGCTCACCCACCTTCAGTGCCTCGTACAGCAAGGGGCCAAAGGCCAACAAAGCGATACGGCGACCTTGGCGACGGACCTGCGCGGTAGCCCAGGGCAGCGGCTGCAAATCACGCTCAACCATCTGGCCAACGCCCGTGCCGCGTGGATAGCGCACGGTGACCGGATGGTCTTGCTGGTACGCCGTGGTGAGCATCTGGCGGCACTCTGGCTCGTCAGCGGGACACAGCACACTCATGTTGGGCACGCACCGCGTGAAGGCAATATCGAACATGCCGGCATGGGTGGCACCATCCGCACCGACCAAGCCGGCGCGATCCAGGGCAAAGACCACCGGCAATTGCTGCAAGGCCACATCGTGAATCAGCTGATCGTAGGCACGTTGCAAAAACGTCGAGTAAATGGCCACCACGGGCTTGAGCCCCTCGCACGCCAACCCCGCTGCCAACGTCACCGCATGTTGCTCGGCAATGCCCACATCGTGGTAACGCTCGGGGTACTGTTGGCTGAACGCATTCAACCCAGAGCCCTCGCGCATGGCCGGCGTGATCGCCACGAGCCGCTCATCATGAGCAGCCATGTCACACAACCAATGGCCAAAGACTTGGGTAAAGGTGGGCGGACTCACGGTTTTGCTGGGTACCAGGCCTACACGCGGGTCGAACTTGCCAGGCCCGTGGTACGCAATGGGATCGCGCTCTGCGAGGGGATAGCCCTTGCCTTTCTGGGTCACCACATGCAGCAACTGTGGCCCCGGCGCGGCCAGCGCCGCCTGCAGTTGTGGGATCAAGGCGTTCAGGTCATGGCCATCCACCGGTCCGGTGTAGCGGATTCCCAGCTTTTCAAACAGCGTGTCTCGGTTCAGCACAGGCTTGGCCTGCTGTTCAAGCCAGCGGGCCAATTCGAACAAGGGGGGCGCTGCCTTGATCACCTCTCGACCCAAGGAACGGAATGCCGCATAAAAGCCTCCGTTCATCAACTCCGCCAGGTAGCGGTTGAGCGCTCCCACGGGCGGACTGATCGACATGTCGTTGTCATTCAAGACAATCAAGAGGTTGCAGTCGCTCACACCCGCGTGGTTGAGGGCCTCGTAGGCCATGCCTGCCGTCATTGCCCCATCGCCAATCACGGCCACGGTCTTGCGGTCAATGCCCTGTTGTTTGGCGGCCAACGCCATGCCCAGCGCAGCCGAAATGCTGGTGGAGGAGTGTCCGGTTCCGAACGCGTCATACGGACTTTCCCCTCGGCTGGGAAACCCGCTCAGCCCCCCGGTTTGCCGGATGGTCGAGAGACCCTGGCGACGCCCGGTCAGCATTTTGTGAACATAGGCTTGATGCCCCACGTCCCAAATCAACCGGTCCTCGGGTGTGTTGAGCACGTAGTGCAGTGCCACGGTCAATTCGACGGTGCCCAGGTTGGCACTCAAGTGCCCCCCGGAGCCTGAAACGGACTCGAGCAGACATTGCCGCAACTCATCCGCGAGCGGCTGCAGTTGTTCCCGCTGCAGATGCCTCAAGCGCTGCGGGGAATCGATCCAGTCAAGCAAACCCGTCACCGGTGGCCTTTTGATGAAGCTGATATCCCCGAAATCTACCCAACTTTGACAAAATGTCAACTAGAGATGACACTATTGGGGTCAACCGAAGGTGACATTTTAGACCTGCCATTTCCCGATCGAGCCTAAATCCCCCCTGACAATGACCTTTCCCGCCCTGCTCAACGACACGTTTCTCAAAGCCTGCTGGCGTCAAGCCACCGACCACACCCCGCTGTGGCTGATGCGCCAAGCCGGTCGTTACCTGCCCGAGTACTGCGCCACCCGCGCCCA
>JACCDM011052070.1_pt1 | contig 11800 bp, 9 predicted proteins | sample 7445851 | NCBI WGS metagenome assembly JACCDM01 (sample SAMN15323438, study PRJNA562643) | freshwater metagenome | isolation source: river surface water | place: USA:Blue River Watershed | collected 2017-08-16
ACGCGTATCAATCGCCAATCCAGAGATCGCTGATATCACGTTAATTCGTTCAAGCGAGCTTTATGCGGTCGGGAAGCGCTCAGGCAGCACCAATATTTTCCTTTGGAAAAAAAGCGGTGAACTCGTTGTAATGGATGTAATCGTGAGCGCAGATACAGCCGGGCTAATCGCTAAGTTACGCGAGCTCATGCCCACAGAGGACAACATTCGAGTGAGTTCTGCAGGCGAAACACTCGTGCTTTTGGGTCAGGTAGCAGATGCAGTGAAAGTTCAACGCGCTGTATTGATTGCAGAGCAGTTTACCGGGAAGCGGGTGATCAATCTTTTAGGTATTGGCGAAGTGCCGCAGGTGTTATTAGAAGTAAAAGTAGCGGAAGTCTCTAAAAAACTTACCGATAAGATTGGCGTTGCATGGGGCTTTAACAGCGCAAACGGCAGTTTTTCGTATGCAATTCTTGGCAACCTACTCACCGGCGGGATTCTAAGCACGCCGGCTGGCTCCGGCGGTGGCATCAGTGCCGCCCGGGGGAATGACTCGATAAAGCTAGAGGCAGAAATCAAAAATGGCCTAATCAAGATTCTTGCTGAGCCCAACATCATCGCAGTTAGCGGTCAAGAAGGTGCGTTTCTGGCCGGTGGAAAGATTTTTATTCCGGTTCCGCAAACCAGCGGGGGTGGCACAACCATTACTCTCGAAGAGCGGGAATATGGCGTAGGGCTGAGATTTCTGCCGACAGTGCTTGAGGGCGGAAAAATCAACCTCAGGGTAACTCCCGAGGTTTCTGAACTCGCAATTGAAGGCACTCGCGTGACCTCCGGAAATAACACGACCGTGCTTCCGACTATCTCTACGCGTCGTGCTTCTACAACCGTACAGCTAATGGATGGTCAAAGCTTTGCAATCGGTGGCTTAATCAAAAATAATGTCACGGAGACCATCTCTGGATTCCCGTTTCTAAGCGAGATTCCTGTAATCGGTGCCTTATTTCGCAGCAGCGAATTCATCTCTGATCGCAGTGAATTAATGTTTTTGGTCACTCCGAGATTGGTTAAGCCTCTGGCAAGGGCCACCAGCTTGCCGACCGATCGATTCGTTCCACCTAGTCGTTCAGAGTTCATGCTCAATGGTCAGCTAGAGGGATCGTCACCACCGCCCCTTCCCGCTACACCACGGGCCGTATCGCCCGAAACACCGGCTGCGGATGTGGTTGTCATGCCCGTGGCGGAGTCCGCTTTAAGTTCAGAAAACATCGATGGAGATCGGCCATGATTCGTACCCCCCTGAAGAGCTTGGTAGCTTCTACACTGTGTGTCGTCGTCTTCACGGGCTGCGCCTACGACTACAACGTTGAGCGTTCATTCGGTACTTCGGTCGGCGCCGCCGTAAAGGAACAGTCGATACGCCCCAATGGCATCGGCTACGACGGTGTGGTCATCGGGCTCGAGGGTGCACCAGCCAAAGCGACGATCGATCGTTACAACCGAAGCTATGAATTTCCTCAAAATCTTGGAAATGTGTTGACTATTGGGGTTGGCACCGGCACACCGCCCGCAACTGGCGCCCCAGGCATGCCTGTAACTGCAAGCCCGATCGGAGTCGGCGGGCGATAACGCATATGAGCTCCTTTGCAGATCTGACTGCACTTAAAAGTCACGTGCATGGACAATTGCTCAAGCGCCTAGATCTTACGGTGATGGAGCGGCTTGAGATCGATGAGTTGCGCGCCGAACTCGGCGATCTGGTCAAGATGATTGTCAACGATGAGCAAATTATGCTGAGTGCCGATGATCTGTCGGCGCTAGTACAGGCGATTCAAAATGAAGTGATGGGACTTGGGCCGATTGAACCACTGATGGCAGACCCTACCGTATCTGACATTTTGGTTAACGGGAGCGCTGCGGTGTATGTCGAACGATTTGGCAAACTTGAGCGAACTTCGGTTCGATTCTCTAGTCATGACCACGTGTTTCGAATTATCGAAAAGATTGTCTCTCGGATTGGTCGACGTATCGATGAATCGAGCCCCATGGTCGATGCACGACTCCCTGACGGCTCCCGAGTTAACGCCATCATCCCTCCTTTGGCGCTTGATGGCCCCATGCTTTCAATTCGTCGATTTAGCGCTAAGCCCCTGAAGGTAGCTGATTTAATACGTCTCGGAACAATGACTCCCGATATGGCGACGGTACTCGAGGGGCTGGTCGCCTGCAGGATGAATATTCTGATCTCCGGCGGTACAGGCAGCGGCAAGACAACACTGCTGAACATGATGTCCGGCTTTATCAACGATACCGAGCGCATCATTACGATAGAGGACGCGGCTGAACTTCGGCTGCAGCAGCCGCATATCGTCAGGCTGGAGACACGTCCCCCTAACGTAGAGGCCCGTGGCGAAATTACCCAGCGTCTACTCGTTAAAAATAGCTTGCGGATGCGGCCAGATCGTATCGTGATTGGCGAGGTACGCGGCGGTGAAGTTCTCGATATGTTGCAGGCAATGAATACTGGCCATGAGGGATCGATGACTACGATTCACTCCAACTCGCCAAGGGATGCAATGATCCGTCTCGAGAACATGGTTGGGCTTGCAGGGGTCTCAATCGGTTTGCGCGCGATTCGCCAACAAATCGTTTCTGCGCTTACTGCCGTGATCCAGATCAGTCGTCTCATCGATGGATCAAGGAAAATTACGAGTATTCAAGAGATCACGGGTATGGAGGGTGATGTCATTGAAATGCAGGAGATTTTTCAGTTCCATCAGTCAGGGGTCACTGCAGATCGCCGGCCAGTCGGCAGCTTTATCGCCACCGGAATACGCCCAAAATTTGCCGAGCGACTCATGGTGCGGGGCTTTCATCTCCCCGAGGCATTCTTCGATCCGCAGCGACTCGCTGCCTAACTTCGCGAAGCCTTACCTATGCTCAGCATCACGCTTCTGATTCTTTTTTTATCGGTATCAATTACGGTACTTACGACCGCTCAGGTCTGGTGGGGGTACCACTCAGCAGCACAGCAGGCATCTTTATCTGATACGGCAGAAAGAGAGAAGAGATCAAAAAGTCATTCGCGGCTGTTGCGAGATCTACGATTAAGTGAGCGGCCACAAGTGGATGCTTGGCTACAACGGCTTCCCATGGCGGGTCATCTGCAATTTTTATTAACGCAGGCGGGCATTCATTGGATGGCCGATCAGTTTTTACTGCTGATTATCTTAGTTTGGGTCCTTGCAACCACAACCTTAACGCTTCTCGGCTTATCTGTATGGCTCTCGGGGATTGGTGCTCTTGGTGCTGCGGCACTGCCGGTCTTAGTTGCTCTGCGGAAAAAGCAAAGCCGAATCCGGTTACTGGATCAGCAACTTCCGGATTTTCTCGATTCGGTCGCACGCGCAATGCAGGCGGGGAATTCGTTTTCTAGTGCACTGTCTGTAGTCAGTAAAGAGGCTGTCGAGCCGATTGGTTCGGAGTTTCGACGCGTATTTGAGGAGATTAATTTTGGGAGCTCGGTAAAAGAGGGGTTGCAGTCGTTATCAATGCGCAACACAAGCGAGGACATCCGCTATTTTGTAATTGCCGTCTTGGTTCATCTTCAAACTGGCGGGAGCCTGACATCGCTACTGCTGGGGCTATCTAGTCTGATTCGAGATCGCCAGCGGCTCAGAAGGCTTGGTAGGGTGCTCTCGGCTGAGGGGCGCCTATCGGCGTGGATTCTGACCATCCTTCCCTTTGGAACCGCGTTGCTGATGTATACGGTTAACCCGGAGTTTGTCTCCGTATTGTGGACCCATCCCACAGGCTACCTGCTGATTCAAATCACGCTTGGTCTGATGATTATTGGAGTCTTGTGGATGCGAAAAATCATTCAATTCAGAATTTAGGGCTTGCTATGGATTCGCTGTTATTGCTCGTGCTGGCGTTGCTCTTTATTGCTGTAGTTGTAGGGATCCTGATGGCCGTGACCTTAATACCGCCTCGGATTCCTAACGGCTCGGCCTCTGCTCAATCCAAACTTGTAGATATCGGTCCAAAACTGAGAATCAACGCCTCATCCCGGTTTACAGAGCTGGGCGATCGATTCCAGAAACGATTTGGAAAATATTTACCCTCTGTACTCAGAGAGGATCAATGGCAAGATTCCCGACTGCAGCATAAATTTTCCCAGGCGGGCTATCGCAGTTACGCAGCAACATCACTGCTGCTGGGTACGATCGTGATATCGGCCGGTATGGGCCTCATGAGCGGAATAATTGTCGCACTAAGCTGGGGCGACAGCATTCAACTGGTTCGGATTGTGGTCGCTGCAGGACTGGGTTTGGTGGTTGGGGCCATGGTTCCTCTGCTTGGTCTTGAAATATTGACTCAGAGGCGGCAGCGGCAGCTCTTAGAGCACTTTCCTGACGCGCTCGACCTGATTCGTATCTGTCTTGAAGCGGGACTGGGGCTGGACGCAGCAATTCAGCGCGTTGGGCAGGAATTCCGACAAGTTGCGCCCGCTTTGTTTGACGAATTTCATGTGCTGAGTCTCGAATTGCGCGCAGGAGCTGGCCGGGCCCAAGCATTGCAGAATTTAGCGCGGCGGACTGGGCTTTCCGAAATGCGCTCCTGGGTCACGATGATCATTCAGTCGGAAAAATTCGGTACAGGAATTGCCGAAGCCGTAAAAATTCATTCCGATCAATTACGACTCGGGCGTCGGCTCAATGCCGAGCAGCGTGCTGCGACCCTTTCGACCAAACTCCTGTTTCCTTTGATTTTTTGTATCTTTCCCGCCTTGATGCTTGTCTTGCTCGGCCCAGCAGGCATCACTATCCAGCAGCAACTCGGGCATTCCATCGAAGGTAATCGCTAAATGCCTCAGTCAATTGAGCCTGTCATGCGCGCCCTCGCCATCTTTCAGCCCACTTCACAGCCGTATTCCACGCCTCGAGGCGCTGCAGCAGTCGAATTCGCTCTGATACTTCCTTTGTTACTGCTGCTGGTCTTTGGAATTATCAATTACGGAGCCTTAATGTATGACCAATCCGTGATTACCAACGCTGCTCGAGAGGGTGCACGATGGGCTGCGGTAAACGCTTCCGTCACGTCGGGCTCGGGGTGCACGAATAGCTTTTCAGCAACGCCGGCAGATCCCTGCCAAGTCGCTTATAGCTATGCTCATAATCGCCTAATCTCTTTTAATGGCGTGCGTTCGCCACAGGTGAGTTTTCTGGCTCCCAGCGGATTTGCAACCGGGGCGCCCCAGGCCGTCACGGTGACCTATTCCTATAAGGGGATCGGCTGGTTCTTCGGTGAACAAAGCCTGACCACTTACAGCCAAAAGTCGGTAATGATTCATGAATAATCAGATACAAAAGCCCTCTGGCGCAATCGCCGTGATTGTTGCAATTCTGTTGTTAGTCTTATTCGGCTTTATTGGTCTTGCGGTTGATATCGGATATGCTCACGTGCAAAAGACCCGCTTGCAGGCAATCGCCGATGCTCAGGCCTTAGCCTGTGTAATTAGTCCAAGTCGCTGTGGCAGCGGCGGTACGAACCTCTTTCCAGAGACCAATCCCCACAACGCTGAAGTCTCGGTAATCAACCCCGTAGCTTGCCCGAATACAAATGTTCAACAGGGGTGCGCGCAGGCAACAGCGCATGCCGAATGGAAAACATTTTTTATGGGACTTTTTGGTAGCCCAACCTCTAGTGCGCAGGCAACGGCTATCGCAGGGCGCAACGCACGGGCGCCATCATGTATCACCACACTGAGTGGTTTCAGTGCTAACGGTACAAATATGATGACTCTTAATAACTGTTCTGCTGACATTGGTGGATCATTGACGTCAACAAATAAATCAGGGATACAGGTGGCGTCGGGGGCCACTGGCAACATCTCGGTTTACAACGGTAATAGCCCTGACCAATGCGGTAACTGCTCGCCCCAACCGGTTGGGCTTGCCTCTTCTCTACCTAGCCTGCCATCCCCAACTATCCCCACCACGAATCTTGATGGAAGCGCTTTGGTAGTTCGCTCTGGATCCACATGCACATCAGGCACCTGCCAACCCGGGATCTATAGCTCAAATGTTAAACTTGACGGCAATACAAACTTTGCCTCAGGGAATTATGTCTTTAACGGTGGCTTGGATACCAACAGCAAGACCGTAACAAACAGTGTGGGCGGAGTATCGTTTTACATTCCGGGGACGCAGCCCCTATCGCTTACTGGCAATATCACGCTGTCTGCTCCGACACCGTCCGGATGCGCAATCGGCAGCGGTGTAGTGATCAGCCATCCTCTGGCGAGCGCCCCGCGATCACTGGATCTCAACGGATCTAGAGTAACGCTGCGGCTTACTGGCATAGTGAATTTAAGCGCCAATAACATCACAATGAGCGGCTCCAGCTCATCGTTTAGTCTCAACGGTACTTTAGTCGCTAACTCGATTACATTAAACGGCAATATGTACCCAAATATTTCCGCCAATCCTTGTAACAACCTTTATCAGAGCGCGAAAATCACGCTACTTCAGTAATAGCGCGGCCCTGAAAAGCTTGTCGTGAACGAAATGGTTCAAAGGCACGCGGTGTCAGTATCTGATTGCGCGACCAATTTAGAATGAGGCGGGTGATCCGAGATGCCGCATGCCCGTCACCAAGCGAATTGATCGCTGAAAGTGGGTCGGTAATGGGATCGATAGCCTGCCGGCGTCCCTGTCGTAAAGCCATAACCGCTCGCACGATCTGATCCCGCCGCTGACCGGCGAATATCAGACCAGGGGGTTGAACAAAATCCTGACCAGGGATGGGATCCTCGGCCAAAAGTGTTGGCTTAGAAAGGGCCACTGCCTCGTCGTAATAGTCAAGGGAATCAGCCAATACAAAATCATGTTGCTGCAGTAGCCGGAGAAACTCTGGATACGGCATGGATTCACGAATTGCTACATTGAGAGTGGATCCAAGAATCGCAGTAAGTAAATCTCGATAGGCGGCGCCGGGTTCAAGTACAACAGTAAATTCGACGTCTGATAATGAATGTGCTAGATCGGCAATCGCCAGTGCTAAATCAGTCAGGCTACCCACCCAGCGGGACTCTGCGCCCAGCAGGACCAGAATTCGCGTGCTAACCAGGCCATCTACTGAGTCATGTACAGCTTTTCCACCATTAAGTACACCATGTCGCGTGACGGTATCAATCGCATCCACCACTGTATCGCCCGTAATGCCAATCTCAAAAGCGGGAACCCCGCGTTCCCGTAGCTGCATCAGGTCTTCCTCGTTAGCAACACACTGAAATGTTGATATCGCATTTAGCAGCTTTCGATAAGAGTTTTTCTTTCCATTGGTCTGTCGTAGGCCACAATAAGACGGTGTCGCCAAGTAAATCACGGGAACGCGCCGCATAAAAGCCTGCTGAGCAGCCAGCATCGCTGGAAGCGACTCCCCCTGCACGACAAGCAGATCGGGAGGGCAGCACTCGATCTCTTTTGAGATTGCATTGGTCAGAGCCCAACTATGCTCCAGCAAATTAGCGGGGCCGGGTCCGTAGTTAAGCGCGATCTCATGATCTGGGGATAGACCAAAAATCGCACCGGTCTGCCAAATTTGTTCAGCATCATCGCCAACCTGAATCCAGCGGACCGTAACCGCACGGCCGCCTTCATTGCGCAGTCGACGTATAACCGGTGCCAGTCGAACCATTTCGGATCGTGTTCCAACAACTGCAAGGACCTGACGCATAACAACCCCCTCACTTACACTCGCAATGCGGCAAGTTTGAGTTGGGCTAGCTAGCCCAGACCCAACCATCGCGTGGAAAACTCCCTCATCTCACGGGGAAGCCACCATGCGCACGGGTAGCTTGACCGCCGGCGGTGTACCTTCAAGAAAGATGGGATCAATTTGGGCCGTGGTGACCACGAGCCCCGCCCAGGCGGAGGCGTATTCCAACATTTCGCTCGCGCGACGCTGTCGGGCTTGTATGTACTCCGACTCGGCGCGGGCAATATCCCCCCGCGTCTTCAAGCCCGCCAAAAACCCCTTGCGGGCCGCCTCGGCCCGCAGGCTGGTGGCCTCCACATGAATGCGAGTCGCATCAATTTTGACAAGGCTCACGCTGACTTTGGTCATCGCGCCGATCGCCTGACTGCGAAGCTTCACCAACAGGGCCTGGGCATTAGCCTGAGCCCGCCGGAATTGCGCCTCTGCCTGGGCGACTGATGCCTCTATTCCCCCCGATGTGTAAAGCGGTACATTCAATTGAAGTCCGATACGACTCTCATCACGAATAAAGGAGACCGTATCGTTCTCACCGCGAGAAACCGAGGCATACAAATCAACTGTAGGGTGCCGCTCAGCCATCATGCGATCGCGCTCCAAACGCGCTTGATCCTCAGAGTAGCGCGCCGAGAGTAATTCAGGATTCTGTTGCTCTACAAGGCTAGCAACCTGCTGAACGGTCAGGGTGGGCAATGGGTTGGGTGCAACCGCCTCCAGCGATAGACCGACCGGAACCGCCGCCTCTGGGCCCGCCAACTCGACCAATGCTCGCTCGCTCAGTTGAAGCCTAGCGGAGGCATCCAACACCTCGGCTTGACGCTGCTGAAATCTCGAGATTTCCATGCCCAGCTGATCAATCGAGACCTCGCCTGCCTGCACGCGTCGCTCCATCTCCTCCCGAATGACGCCAGCCTGCTCAAATGCGTACTGAGACAGCTGCAAAAGATCTCGAGCGGTCAAGACCTCAATCCAAGACATAAAGACTCGGCCGAACAGCGTATGCTCAGAGGCCTTGAGCGCTGCCTCGGCGCTTTTATAGGCGGCCGCAGATTGCTCAATTGCGATGAGATCCTTCTTGCGGTAAATCGGCTGACGAGCCGTGAGGGCAACGATAGAGGAGCTAAATCGACGCTGCGATTCAGTGGTTCCGAGGGCGCTGCGATTTTCCTCGGTGCGATCTGCATAAAAACTTCCAGCTGAAGCCGATACCTTTATGCCTTTAGCAGCTGAACTCATCTGGAACGCATGCCAAGAGGCCTCTTTCGAAGCGAGGCTCGCCAAATAAGTGCCATCTGATCGCCGTGCTTGCGTCAGGTGCTCCGCGATTAATAAGGACATTTTTGTAATGGGATCCGGCTGTAGCGGCTGCGCTAACAGTGAAGAATGAAGCACCATCACCAGCACCGAAAACAGCAACGGGGTGCGCAGCGCCCGCATTTGATCGGGTCGCATCAATGCTCTCGGGCCGAAACAGCGAGTCGGTCGATAAAGGGCTTGATTAAGTACTGCATGAAAGTTCTCTCTCCCGTTTTAATCATGACCTCTGCAGGCATGCCAGGCATCACCCGAAAACCGTCTACCTTTCTGAGCTCCGACGGGGGAACCACCACTTTTGCAAGAAAGTAACCCTCGGGATTGGATTTATCGTCCGGATTAAGAAAACGATCAGCAGAAATCCATTCGACCGTCCCTTGAATCACAGGCGTGCGCACCGCCTGCAATGCACTAAACCGGACCTGAGCTGAGGCTCCGGGCATGACCTTGTCGGCGAGATACGGCCTTACCTGTGCCTCGATAGAGATCTGATCACCGTTTGGGACTACTTCCATTAGCTTAGCCCCAGCAATCACGACCGCCCCCGGAGTATTCACCCCCACTCCCATAACACGCCCGGAGATCGGCGCACGAATTGCTGTGCGTTCCAGATCTTTATTCAATGCGAGAATCTGATATTGCAATGCGCGCTGCTGGACCAAGGACTCTTTGTACTGTCGCTCCAATTCAATTAACTGATTGCGAGGATAAAAACCCTCGTCTGTTAAATCCCGCAAACCCTCTAGCTGCTCGCCTAGGGCCTCTGACTGAAATCGCGCAGCTGCAAGCTGGGACTGGGCCTGTGATCGATTCGCCAGCTCTGCACTTGAATCCAGTCGAATTAGGATATCGCCCTCAGCAACGGGCTCACCCTCTCGAATCAACACCTCCTGAATCACACCGCCTCGCGGGTGCTGCACGACTTTTCTTCGGCCGTCGACTATGACGGTGCCAGTGGAAGGCACCGCCGCATCCAGCGGAATGAATGCGGCCCATAAAGCGGCACCCACCAGAATCATCAGAATGATCCAGAAGCCCCGTCTGACCATGATGTCCATTATTGAACCCTCTCTTCGCGGACGGGTTTTGTTGAGCGCCGTTTGATCGCCGAGATCACTTCGCTTGATGGACCAAACTCACGAATCTGACCATCGAAGATCATCATCAGGCGATCCATTAATTTGAGTAACTTCGGGTCGTGTGACACTACAATCACAGTACTTCCCCAAGACTTAGCGGCCTTGATTGTCTGAGCTAAAACCCGGTCACCAACCTCATCAAGATTGGAACTTGGCTCATCCAGAGCAATCACCACGGGTTGGCCATAGACTGCGCGTGCGAGACCAATCAACTGCCGCTGGCCCGCTGAGAGCGTTATGCCACCCTCACCAATCTCAGTGTCATAGCCGCTCGGGAGGCGCAGGATCATGCCGTGCATGCCGCAGGCATTGGTCGCTTCGATAATGCGCTCAGAATTCAGCTCACCAAATCTTGCGATGTTTTCACCAACTGTGCCCCCGAATAACTCGATATCCTGCGGCAGATAGCCGATTGCCGGACCAATCTCCTCGCGCGGCCAGCCCCGAATCTCGGAGCCATCGATTCTCATTTTTCCTAATGCAGTAGGCCAAACACCCAAGATCGCACGCAGCAGGGTCGATTTTCCTGAGGCTGAAGGGCCAATAATGCCAATCGCCTCACCGGGCTCAAATTCAAAACTTAAGCCCTTCAGAATGAATGCTCGATTAGAGGGTGCAGAGACAAAAATATTTTCAGCGCTAATGATTCCGCGGGGCCGCGGAATCGACATGCCTTTTAGTGGTTCTGGATGCTCTTTCAGAAGTCGATCGAGTCGCTGCTGGCTCGATAGGCTCGCAAGCATCGACTTCCAATTCACGATCAAGGCCTCTAATGGCGCCAGCGCTCGGGTGGAAAGAATCGTCGCAGCGATCATGGCCCCGGGGGTCATCTCTCCCAAGATCGCAAGATAGGCGCCAATCCCCAGTGTTCCAGACTGAATCGTCAGCCGCATTAGTCGACTTATCCCCCCCATCGCTGAGACCTGATCGCTGACTTGACGCTGCAGCGTTCGGGCCCGTATCTGCAGCGCTTTCCATCGATTGGCCAGGGCTGGCAACATGCCTAAAGCCGTTATGACCTCGGCGTTTCGTAACTGGCTTGCTGCCAGCCCCTGGGCTGCGAGGCCCATCTCCGAAGCCTGTGACAGCCCTGGACGCGCGATTCGCTCTGAAATCACAGATGTGACAAGAAGCAGGATTGAACCGAGTGTTACAAACCAGCCAACAGTAGGGTGCAAGAGGAAAACTGCAACAATAAAAATTGGAAACCACGGTAAATCCATCAAGGCAGACAGGCCGGTCCCGGAGAAAAACTGTCGAATTTGATTTAAATCCCAGAGGGGCTGATTGGCCTGAGCCTGTGGTGCGCGGAGTTGTCGCTGGAATGTGGACTCATAAACGCGAGGCGTCAGCTCAGCCTCAACTGCATCACCGATTCGTGCCATTGTGGAGGCACGGGTTGCCTCTAAGAGGCTCACAAAAATAAACAGCCCCAGCAGTAGCCCACTTAAGGCAATTAATGTCGTGATGTTTTGGCTCGTTAAGACCCGGTCGTAGATCTGAAGCATGTAGATCGCGGGGCTCAGATAAAGCAGATTAATCACCCCGGAAAAGAATAATGCTGAGGCGATAGCACGACGGTGGCG
>JACCDM011626709.1_pt1 | contig 11786 bp, 10 predicted proteins | sample 7445851 | NCBI WGS metagenome assembly JACCDM01 (sample SAMN15323438, study PRJNA562643) | freshwater metagenome | isolation source: river surface water | place: USA:Blue River Watershed | collected 2017-08-16
CCCGACCTTGCCATTACGGATGCGCGCGGGAGGCTTTTGGCAACCATTGATGCGAAGTACAAAGCCCTCGATCAAATCAAGTTGAACAAAATGCCTGGAAGCGACCAGTACCAACAGTATGCGTACGCGGCTTCACTAGGCTTACCGAGTCTTTTCATCTACTGTGGCGAGAATGAGGAGAGTAGATTCGATCGGGATCGGGTTGTTATCTCTAGCTACGTCCATGTGAGCCAGCCTGTCGTAAGTGTTACGCGATTGCCTTTCCCGCGCAACGGGAACCTTGAAGCTTGGTGGGATGAAATTGAGGACTTGATCCGCCCAGTAGTGAGTGACCTCTTGCTAGAGAAAGGTGGCGAAGTCACTGCGGAGTTGTTCGAGAATCTTAGCCATCGACTCGCGAACCACTGATGCTCCTCTTGAAACAGAAACGCCTGCTTCATACTCAATATTCAGACTGCTAAAAATACCGACGACTAAGACTTCTTTGGTCTCGTCACCTTGGAGTTGCATACCCAACTTAGTTGCGACCGAAACGAGAAACTCGCGCTTCTCAGTGGAACCATTACCCAGCTCTGCCAACTGTCTGTCAATGGACATCAAGTCGCAGATTTCAACCATGATGTCTTGCTTATTCATTCAGCGATACTCCCCGTAAAATCTTCCCCAATGGTCACGTCTACCTTACCCCGGTTCCTGGAGATGGACGTCCGGGGCTATTGTTTAGACGGCACTCGAATTCATGCTCTAGTTGTTGACACTGCTCCTAGCGAGGAACCTTGCTACCGGTTCTAAGTCCATTAATGACGTAATTCGCCAATGAACTCCAGCTAAGGCCGGCAAGTTGGCGTGAACCGAGATAACCGACCCCTAGTCCACCTACTGTTTGTCTAGATGTACCAGCACCTCGCTAATTTAGCTCTTGAAATTTGCTCTTCATGGTGGGGTTGTTCTTAGTCAACTTCTTGATTGTGATCTCCTGCGCCTTGTCGTTTGCGATTCGAAGGTTACGGTCAGTTGTCAATAGGGCTTCCTTAACCTTCTCTAAGTCTGCAATGCTGTCGTCGATGCGCTTGATGGCTTCCTTGAAGTTCTTCGATGCCCGATCATAGTTCACTTTGAATCCATCCTGGAACTTCAGAAGGTCGGCCTCAAAGTTAGCAACATCTATGTTCTGCGCCTTGACCACCGCTAGTTCGTTCTTGATCTCAATAGTCTTCTGAGCTGCGTTACGAAGCAGTGTGATGAGAGGGATAAAGAACTGGGGGCGAACCACGTACATCTTTGGATACTTGTGGCTGACATCGACGATTCCGTTGTTGTAGTAGTCATTCTCGGGCTCTAGAAGCGAAACCAAAACGGCGTACTCGCAACCCTTTTCATTGCGGTCCTTGTCGAGTTCCTTTAGGAAGTCTTCGTTCTTCTTCTTTGTGGCTGTGGTGTCGGACTCGTTCTTCATCTCGAACATGATCGAGATGAACTCAACCTTGTCGGCCGAGAAGTCCTTGAAGATGTAGTCACCCTTCGAGCCGGTCTTGGCATCATTGTCTTTCTCGAAGTAGGCATTTGGGAATGCTGCAGAGCGAATTGAGTTGAACTCGTGTTCGCAGTGCTGCTCAAGAGTTTCGCCAACCATCTTGGTTGAGAGTTTTGCCTTGAGGTCACGAAGGCGCTCGATCTGGTCTTCGCGATCCTTTAGTTGTGCATCGCGGTGCTTGAGTTCGTCGTCGTATTTGTCCTTCAGACGTTTGGCTTCAAGTTCCTGCTTGAGTTGCGCCTGGTTTAGTTCTGCTTTGAGTTCTGCTGCCTTCTTCTCCAGATTTGCCGTTGCCTTAGTCACTTCGAGTTCCTGCGTCGTTTTCGCATTTTTAGCTTCGTTCTTTAGGCTCGCGATCTCCTCGGCAAGTTTCGCCTTCTCTGCTTCCAGTTTCTGGGTGAGTTTTGCCTCCGCCAGTTCAATGGCAGTCTCACTGGCAAGCTTGGCATCCTCTAGACGCTTGTGAAGCTCGGCGTCGAATTCTGCTGTGCGAACCTGGCTGATGATGTCCGCATAACCGGCTTCGTCCACCTTGAATGCTTTGTGGCAGTTAGGGCAGGTGATTTCGTTCTGTGGGGTTGTCATTTGGATTCCTTAGTTAGTTGACTTCTTTAACATCGGCAGTGCGACTAAGCGCAATCCCGCATGATTTTCAATTTTCTCTAGCACTTTTGGTACTAGCTGCTCCATACTCGAGGCCTCAACGCCCATGGAGAAGATTGGATCGGCGAAGTCTTCTTCAGCCGAATAGAGATGAGCAGTGCAACGGTACTGCGACATCTTCATTACTCGATTGTTTTCCGGGTGTACGAATTCGCGCCACCGGAGCCAAAAGCGAACTCTGTTGAATCCCGGTTGGTCAGGGCGAAGCACTATCCGGTAACCATCGTTGAGAGTTATTGTCGCGTGTGCCTGTTCATTGACTTGGAAAAGTTCGGCCTGAAGCCCGAGCTTGTTCTGCAACTCGTGACGCACCTGTTCGCCTTCAAGAAGTAGTGCTTCCTCTGGAAACAGGAGTTTGAGAGTTTCGACGTCCCTATTCATTGTTATGCGGCCTCCAATTCTTTCCTAATAATTCGCCGCCACCGGACAACGGTGCGGACATCCACATCGAAGTGTTCCGCAACCTCACTTGCTGCGGCTGTAGTAAGGAAATTAAGTTCGTGCTTGCATGCATCAACTTCTAGGGGATCGATCACAGGCTTACCGCCACGCATGAGCTGTCGCTCATTTGATGACAGCCCACCAAAGACGCCGAACTCCTCGTGCTGAATAGCCCAACTTGCACAGGCCTCTTTAATTGGGCAGTCCATGCAAACGAGTTTCGCCTTTGCGACGTTTCTGGTGGCTTCCGAAAAGAACAATTCCGGATCTTCGCCGACGCAAGCCGCTTCAGCCGTTAGCGCCTTCTGACTATCGGTCAAAAGCACGGCGTGCAGCACTCCCTGTTTTGCCAGTTTGACAGAGATTGGGGTCTTAGCCATTTGTCGCTCCTAAATCTTGAGTAATAGTCAGAATACTGTAAACATCAGAGTAGCACAAGTATTTTCAGTATTTCACACCAGCATGTCGAAATGACTGCTATTTGAGCGCTGTCGGGGGTGTGCCGTAATATCGGGGAGGTAAGGAGTTCGAATGCCGAATATAACCGGAACCCAGCTTGTAGTCGGGATCAAATACCTCACTGAAGCGGCCTCGCGCCAGGCTGACCGTGATGTTGAGACCGCGATGGCCGAGGCTGTAATGCATGACCTGACGGAAATTAGTGCGGCAAAGTTTGCGCCGAAGATATTTCGACTATTTCGCATGAGCGAACTTCGCCCGGAGGCGTTTAGAGGCGCTAGCGTACAAACGCCGTCGGATTCCTCGAGTGCTCCAGGGGCTAACAGCAGGTTTTCTAAGTCTTATTTTGTGGACAAGCTCACCTCTTGGGTGGATGTTGCGCCACAAGCTGCCAACGAACTTTTCGACAAACATCTGGAACGGTTCATCCAACTCCGTGGAGATCTGTTTCGTGCCAGGAGTCGTGCGACACACGTGGCTGCTGTCGTGCGCCCTTTCATTCCGCGTTACCTGGAAAGTTGGCGTGCCGCCAATGTGAACGGACTAGATTTCGCCGAAATCGATAGCACGGTTCACCGCCTTGGCGCGCAGCTGGTAACCAATGAGTCTGAATTCAAAGAGTGGGCTCGCGAGGTCTTCAATCTATTCAGGCAATGTGCTGTTGTAAGAGACAACACTGAATGGCCAATAAGCCGAGACGACCCTCGGGGTAGCCGCCCAGTCGGCATGATTCGTTCACAGAGTGAAAAGGTATACGCAAACCAATGGGACGCTTGGATTGATGCCTATGGGCGAGAGCTTCTGGCTTTGGATCTAGTCGCCATTACTCAAGCGATGGATCAGCAAACACTTGCGTATAGACGGAACACCGATAGTCACTCACGCGTTGCTTTTACGCGAACCCAAAGTTTTAAAGAGTTCGGCATGCGCATCCAGGTGGTAGTCACTGCGACCCACGATTCAACGCTCCGCGCCGAATGGAACTCTTGGGCTAACCATCCTGGCGCTTCTCAAAGCTTCCAGGAGTGGGCGGACGATTTGATTTTGCTCTGGGGTGATAACGCAAATTCTGTGCAGGGAGTGATCACTCTCGAGCCAGGAACGGCCGCCAAGACCATGCCTGTGCCGACTGCGACGTTCTCCAAACTCAAAGACATCGTCTCCCAGTTCATTTTAAGAAAAGCTGCGAGTCCCAATCCGTAGTGTTCGCCAACTTGGTCGGCTACTCTTTCAATGTGACAGACACTATTGGTTGGGTTTTCGAGCAAAACTCCGGTGCAAACCCGCATGGAGCTTTCGGGACAGTGCGAAAGGTTTGGCGAAATCTTCCGGGGACAAGAGTCACTCAACTCGGCGCACATAAAACGTTGATTCCTGGTGCGTACTTAGAGTTGAACCGCACAATCGAAACCGAAATCGATGCATTGGCCCGTTTTTCGTCGCCATACCTACCGCGGTACCTTGATTCAGGCTTCGATCACGAAGGCTTGAAATGGTTCGTAGTCGAGTATTTGGAGGGCGGAACCCTTGGCGAATACGTCAATGAAAACGGTCCCCTCGATGAGACGGAGTGGAAAAAGCTTGCTAAGCATCTTGCCGCTGCGTTGCTTGAGGCGCACAGTCACGGTATCGCTCACTTTGACATAAAACCAGACAATGTGATGCGGCGAAGTTCAGGTGACTGGGTTCTGATCGACTTCGGATTGTCCGGAAAAGAGTTTGGTCAAGATCCCCCGTTTGCCAATCGGATCTACTGTGCGCCTGAACAATGTGTTGGAAGCAGTTTGTCAAAAGGTACACCCGCTGACATGTTCTCACTTGGAAACACTCTTTATTTCGCTGCTACGGGATTCACACCTTGGGATAAGTACACCGGTCTTCGGTATGTCGAGGCAATAGCTTCTTTCGGCCCTTCGCTTAGTGCATCGACGCCGATGGTGCGCGAGCTCTTGCAACCGCTGTTCCACTCTGTGCCACAACGACGACCAACCGCCGTTGAGTTCGCCGAATCGCTAAATGGGATTCACAGGAGCCGAGGCAATCTGCCCGATACCCGCATAAAGAGTTGGGCGCAGTTCTCGGATCAGATTTTTCTGTCAGCTGGGTTCAACCCTCAACTGGTTCTAAAGATTGCGCAGAACAACACGACAGTTGCTGAAATAGGGCTAAACTGCCCCGAGGATGTTGCCAAGGTGACAATCAAACTCAACGGTTTGAACCTCAGCGCTACGGGCCGAGGTCGACTTTCAAACCTGGGATTCAGCCAGGACCAAAATGGGGTTTTCTATAACCGTGTTGGCTTCGCTAAAGAGTCATTACCGGAATTGCTTGTTCAAGTTGCCCGAGACGGCCTCGGGCTATCCCTAGCCGAATTAGTTCTTGTCGTCGTCGGTTAGTAATACCGCATGTTTGCCTGAGAACGAGTTCCAGAAGTCCACATGCTGGCGGTGACCTAAGCCTATCGCGTCTGGACGGCTCGGAGCTTGGGTCGCAGACGGAAGCGTGCTTCGCAACGCTTCACCTACGTTGTCTCTAGACACTACAAATAGCGCGACCTTGTGCCTAGAGACCATGACGCTGAGCCGGCCTGTCTCGAGGTCGAACTCAGTAGGACTTTGAACTCCAGACATCGGGTGAACAATTATCGATACCTTGCAATCCAGTCCCTGAGCGCGCTCCGGAGTGTCGATCCAGAGTCCGCCATTAAGAGGAACCTCGTCTTCGTCTGTCTCCAAATTTCTCGGCAGAGTTTCAGGATTGGCTGCCGCAATTCGCTTCCATACCGGTTGCAGTTCTTGCTCGAGTATTGCCAAAGTCTCTCGTTTCGTGGCGATGATTTTCACATCCGAAAGTCTTAGGACACGATTTTTAGCTTCGAAAGGTTCCTCAAATGACACTTCGGATGTCGAAGGTTGGGCCTCGAACAACTCACTCACCAAGCGGGCTACTGATCTCGCAAGCGTTCTGTCGCCTCGTTCTGGTGCAGAATTCTCAACAGAAGGCACCTTTAGCAGGACTGGGGTACCAGAGCTACCCGCTTCGAGTGCTTTACCCATTTGTGTTTCACCTAGCGCCTTGCCGAACACTAGATTTCTCTCGCCCTTAGAGGCAACTGGGTCAAGATTCACATCGTCATCCGAGTAGAACGGCTGCACCACTGGCAAAGACTCTTCGGGGATCCGCCAAGATGTCTCCAACTTTTGCACTTTGAGCCAAGGCTGGGGTTGCAGCATTTGTTTACGGTTCCAAATCAGTACCTCTGGCGCAGACCAGTGTGGCGCATATTTGGCCGTGTCCCAGCGCTTTGCATCAACTGGCACTACAGGGGGGATTTGTCCACGGTCACCGATAAATAAGGTTCGAGAGGCTAGCGAACTGATTTGCATGAACTTCGACCAAGTGCATTGAAATGCTTCCTCGACAATCAAGAGATCGAATTGCAGCCCTTCGCCAGCAAGCGCATCATAAGAAATCTTCGAAGACGTTGAAATAGCAATTCGCGGACCCGGAGCTGCATCGCTTAGGTATCTAAGCCACTGGGTTGATGGGATATCTTGTGGTTTGCGCGATCGCTTGGATGCGACACGTACGACGAGGTCATTTGTACCGAATAGATCAGGCTCGCGATTCCAACTATGAATCAGGTTATTTGCCTGGTTATTGGTGTTCGTAGAAATCAAGACTCTAAATCCGCGATTCGCAAATTCCATCGCCACTTTTAAAAGTAAGTAGGACTTCCCTGAGCCCGGGGCAGCGGAGAGTACAAAAACGCGTTGTTCATCAGAAAGGTGCTTTAGTATTTCTTCCTTGAGAGACTCGGAGCGCAACTTTGCGGCCTCAACCGCCACCCGTGTTGTCTTCTGTTGGTTTTCGGTCAAACCCTTGCTGGGGAGTTTAGTCAACTAATTCACCCCCTGCGCCTTGGGAGAAAAGCCACGAACTAGCACCCTCTCGTGCCTTGCTTAGAGATTGCCTTGCACTTTTGAAATTGAAGCCACTGAAGTTAGGAACAAACCAGACTCGGGATTGAACCCAATTTCGGTCACTTGCTAACGCCTCCTTTGAGGCGACACGAACTTTTGAACTCTCATCCCACTTGATTGTTAAGCGCCATGCTTGTGGCTGGCCTGAATCTTCAACTGAATGAGACGTAAAGTGGATGACCTCTACAGTGCGATTGGGTGATTTCAGTGGGCTTAATTGCTCGCCGATTCGGCGCTTGAAGTATTTGCCACTTCTCGGAGTGAGTTCAATGACCCAAGTAGATGCCTGATTCGCGCCATCCTGAGTGAAGCCAACCTCCATAACCGTGCCGGCGAATGCCTCTCCGTCCAGCATCGCCTCCATAAGAAGTTCGTCATCGTCGTGAATCAAAGTTGGTAGCCACTTAGCTTCTGCCTCCTCTGCATCTATGTACTCCAAGGCACTTGCGAAAGCCGATTGCCCACCAGATGGCGATGGGGTGTAAGAAGTCCCGCCTTCAAGCGCCTTTTGCTCGGGGATGTTGAACTCGTTGCAAAACGCCTTTATTTGATCCGGTATAAGGACGTGCCTGAGCCCTCCGTTAGGGACTCGTTCATCCGCTAAAGCAAGCGAGTGAGCCTCCCGCAAAATGTTCCAGCGAGCCATAAGTTCCTGCTTCAATAAGGCAGCGACGACCTGCGTTTCGGAAGTTGACTCTTCTTCCTCCGCGATACCTCCCAGCCAACCGTTCTTCTCGAATATCTGATAGATCTCATCCTCAATGATTGGGGTGAGCGTCGTCTGAACGCTTAGTTTGCTCGCGTTGATGCTTAGCTCGCGCTTGTCCTGCAAGGTGCCAGAGGGTTGTAGCCAAGAAACCTGGGAGTTTAGGTGTTTGTTTGAGTAGTCATCACTTGGGAACTCGTACATCTCACGCAGAAGCACCGAGGCATCAATGGCCCATTGGTTTCCCCGCAATTGGGCCTGCCTAAATAACCAACCGGAAAGGCGACCAAACGCCGAAAGCGCTGACTTGTCTTCAGCGCTGCGCGACCTTTGATACTGGTACTGAAGTAGGTGCAGCATAGCCAAATGGCTAGCGCCTGGGAGCCATATTTGGGTCAGGCCCGCATCTGGTGCGTCAGCCTTCAGCATGGGTTCCGAGGAGAACCCGGCCACCCTAAACTCGCGAAGCAGCCAAAGCGCAAACGTCTCAACCATGCCGCCAACAGCTTTTGGGTTACGAGGGTCAGTGACAGAAACGACTTGCATCGATTCGGGCTCGTTAGCTTTTCCGAATGCGATTCCCCACGGTCTCGATTCGCCTGCCATTCGAATGAAGGCTACTAGAACGGGATTCGGCGACACGTGAGTCACAAGAGTCTTATAGATGGGGATTGGGCCGCCGGCATCTAGTGCCTGGAGCTTTTTTCTAACTTTTCGGATGCTCATGGCTTAGTCATTCTCGCCAAATTTCGCATCCTGTAGTCGAGTCAGCAGGTCCTGATCGGCCTCATTCTCTGCGCTTCCACTGGCAATCAACTCTTGAACTTGTTCGATGGTTCGGTTGCCAAGAACTTCCTTAACCTCCGTACCAAGAATCAAAGGATCATCCTCGGCGATAAGTCTTCGCAGGCAATGTTCAGCCATTTCGCAGAAGCTCCAGCAATGCTCGCTATACGCGGTGCGAATGTGCTCACCAAACGCAGCGGCTTGTCCATCGATTGCCTCCAAGGATTGTCCAGGGGATTTGGGTGCCAGCACCAATCCCGAGTACTCCGAAAAGAGCGAGATAGCTTTGGCGGCACGCTCTTGCTGCTCGGAAACATCCTCCGCTGGCCACAGTGCTGGTTTTCTGCCTCGCGCGCTGGATAAAACGAGAAAGACATGTTTAGAGATGTTGAACGAATCGCTGACCCCTAGTTTTTCCAACATCTGAGGAACCAACAAGACGTACAAGCCGGCCTGAGCTCTGGCGCTTGCGAGTTGGTACTCATCGGTCAAACCGTGACGATTAGGGTACGTCTTAGCCTCGCCAACTCGGAAAGTCCACTTGCCTGACTCTTTGTCATATGTCAGAAGCACTAAATCAATAAGGAACCTGGAAATAAAGTCAGGGATAACTCCAGTGATATGCATTTCAACTTGAGTGAGAAGATATGCGGTGTCTGCCACTTTTGTCTCGGAGATTTGCTTTAGAAAATCTCCAGCGGAGGGATGAGCCTTTTTTGTTTTTCGGTCCTCAAACCTGATGATCTCCAGCTTGACCGAAGGTTCAAGAAGTTCAGAAGTGCGCAGCGATTGCTCTAGGGGTGAAGCATCGTTGTCTTTTGAATCGACTATGTAGCGTTCGAATAGCCTTCCTCCTAGACTGGCAAATTTCGAAGTGCCGAACCCCGCATCAGATTTAGTTAGGTTGAAGAGGGTTTCGATATCGGAATCAGTGACGGCGCTGATCACATTCGCTTGGCAGTCCGGGTTGCGAACTAATTGTTCCAACTGCATGCGGGCACGAGGTGTCGCTGGCAGCTCGTCTGTGTTTTGAGTCATTTCCCCTCCCAAACCCAATATAGCCAGCGAAGCCCCGCGATAACCCCTTGCATACCTCAAGGCTGAAGTGGCTTGGAAAAATGTCGCACCATGACAATAAACTAGTTTTCAGTTCGGGTGGGGGTCTAGCCGCGGTCGGCAAGCCGATCGCTCGTTACCTGGGGCCATGGTCATGGGTAAGGCGAGAATTCGCGCCGGGGGTTTCAAATTTGGGGCCTCCCGAGAGAGCCAACTTCATAAAAATTAAAATTTAAAAATTTTAAAAAATAAGAAATCTGTAGCTCCCACCCGAACCCCAAAACCTTGAGAGGTCTAAATGCGTATCGGTGCCCCAAAGCGTGAACGACGTGCCGTACTAAAGGAACTCACGCAGTTTGACAGCAAACCAAAAGACACTCGCAGGTTCATCAAATCGGTGGTCTCTGGCACCTTGGATCCGTATCTGGATTACAAGCTAAGAAAGAATCGATTTGGAAAGTTTCGATCGATCTCAAGCCCCTTCCCAGAGTTGAAAGAGCTTCAAAAACGCGTCCTGCATGACATCTATAGCCTGTCGTGCCATGAAGCGGCACACGCTTACGTGCCAGGTCGCTCTGTGGTTACGGCAGCGTCCGAGCATCTTGGAATGAACTGGGGTATAAAGCTTGACCTCGAAGATTTCTTCCATCACGTGACTGGGAGACACATCGAAAAAGCGCTCGCTAAGCAAACGGGATTGGCCAAAGCTGAAGTCTATGCAGCTCTCTGCACTAGAGCCCCCGAGCAAACAAGGAACAGGATTCCAACTAAATTCAATCGCCGCCACGGCATTTGGGTTGCCAGAGACTGGCGGTTGTGGTTGGTCGGTAAATCAACAGCAAAATTCGGCCCCGGGTTACCCAAAATGGACGAACAATCGGCGGCGCGTTCGATCACCTACAAACTACTCTCGGGCAAACGTCGGATACGCCGTTACCTGCCACAGGGTTCCCCGACAAGTGGTTACATGGCAAACTTAGCGTTCGCGCCTGTCGATGCGAAGATTGCGCGCTTGACTAGAAAACTCGGTTTCACTTACACCCGCTATTCCGACGACATTTTGATTTCAACATCAAGTGTTGTGTTTGATCGTGAGTTAGCGACCAAGATCATCCACAAGGTTCAAAAACTAATCGCGGACGAAGGGTTTACTCTCAACCGAGCAAAGACGCGCATTCTTACCCCAGGGTCAAGAAAGTCTTATCTGGGCCTGATTGTGAGTGGGCAGACAACACGACTCCCACGAGAGGTGAGAGAGCGAATCACCGCCGAACTTCGAGACATAAAGAAGTTTGGATTTGATTCACAAGCGTTACGGTTTGAAGCTGGTTTGTCTCGGATTGGGCGAAGTGCCGCGAAACACAGCAACACCGAGAATAGCTACTGGCATGTCCTCCGGGGCTACCTATGTTGGGTTCAAAAGGCCGACTCCAAGCTATTTGAAGACTTGGAAGACATTTATAGACCCCACTTTGCTGGCCAGCCATTCCCTCTTAACTCAAAGAACGACCCTGACGGAGATGCACTGGCTCGCCTGTTTGAGCGAAAAGATTCAACGGGAACAAGCGACGCAGCCCAGACCATCGACGCCGTCATGAAGATCACTGACATCTACCTGGATTATTAGATCAGTGACCCTCTCAAGGCATTTCTAGTTGTAACCCGAAAGTCAAGGCTTCACGCGACTCATCTATAGAAGGAAGCCTCCTAAGGTATGGCTCCTTCTGGCCAACGGGCTGATCCGACCATTTGAAGTTTGTTTGGCGTTCTAACGAATAAGCGAATTCATAAGAAATCTCGAACAGGTGGCCAAGTACAGACTCATCGTCTCTTGAATCACCCAGGCACTTGAGGCAATCAGCTTGAGAATGGGCAACGTCACTCGTCCCGAGCCGCTTTTTTAGTTCGGCCATAGCCAATTGGACCTCCGGTTGAGTTGTTGCTCTGCCTTCAAAATCAGGACCTAGAAGCTTCAACATAAATCCTTCGTCATCGGTCTGATATAGAGGCAGTCGGACTACCCGGTCAAACCAGGCCCAAAGGTCTTCATCCATGTCTAACTTAGAAAGCGCGCGACTCGTATGAGACTCAATGGTCTCTTTAGTCCAATCTCCAAGCTTCAACAAGAATGCTTGGTTTCTATCTGCGGCAATAGCGG
>JACCDM010194344.1_pt1 | contig 11782 bp, 9 predicted proteins | sample 7445851 | NCBI WGS metagenome assembly JACCDM01 (sample SAMN15323438, study PRJNA562643) | freshwater metagenome | isolation source: river surface water | place: USA:Blue River Watershed | collected 2017-08-16
ATCATCCGGTTTCCCTTTTGTGCCCCCTTTGGGTTCTGCCCTCCCTTGCCCACGTGCCAACTAGACCTGCCCGCTACCTTTCCACCTTTGCACTGGCCGTAGGCCGGTTTGCACCTTTGCACATTTTACCTGCCCCTGCCCCCACCCCTATTCTCAATCCATCCTTCATCTTTCATCCCTTATCTGCATCACTCCTCTTCCATCATGCATTCCCCTCGCCGCATCGCCGTCCTCGGCGGAGGAGCCGCCGGCTTCTTCGCGGCGATCACCTGCGCCGAAAAGCTGGGCAAGGATGGTGCCGCGACCCTTTTCGAGGCCACCCCTCACCTCCTCGCCAAGGTCCGCATTTCCGGCGGCGGGCGTTGCAACGTGACCCACGCCTGCTTCGAACCCGCCGAACTGGTCAAGAAATACCCCCGCGGCGGGCGGGAACTGCTCGGCGCGTTCCATCGCTTCCAGCCCCGTGACACCATCGAGTGGTTCGGCTCCCGCGGAGTCGCCACGAAGACCGAGGAGGATGGCCGCATGTTCCCGACGACCGATGACTCGGCGACGATCGTCGATTGCCTGATGAACGCCGCCGACCGGGCCGGCGTGACGATCCGCACCTCCACCCCGGTACGCTCCGTCAGCAAGGACGACGAGTCCTTCCAGCTCACCCTGGGCACGGGCACTTCCGAGACCTTCGACCGTGTGATCATCGCCACCGGCGGCAACAAATCCTCCGGCGGTCTCGCCATCGCCGAATCCCTCGGCCATGCGATCGTGCCCCCGGTCCCTTCGCTCTTCACCTTCCATATCACGGACCCCCGCCTGGCCGACCTTGCCGGGGTCTCCGTGGAGAACGTCACGGTGACGGCCCCCGGGACGAAGCTTAAGACGGACGGGCCGGTCCTGGTCACGCACGCGGGCCTCAGCGGCCCGGGCATCCTCAAGCTCTCCGCCTGGGGCGCCCGCGAGTTCGCGGAGCAGAACTACGCCTTCCCGATCACGCTCAATTGGGTGCCGCCGCACTCCCGCGACTCCCTGCTCAAGACCCTCTCGGCCGTTCGCGAACAGAACGCCCGCAAGCAGATCACGACCTTCAGCCCGATCGCGATGCCCCAGCGCCTCTGGGAACGGTTCGTGATCGCCGCCGGCATCCCCGCCACCACCCCCTGGGCGCACGTCAGCAACCCCTCCCTGCAAGCCCTCGCCGGCCAGCTCACGGCCGCCGAGTTCAAGGTGGACGGCAAGAGCATGTTCAAGGACGAGTTCGTGACCTGCGGCGGCGTGAAGCTTTCCGAGGTCGACTTCAAGACGATGGAGAGCCGCAAATGCGCCGGCCTGCACTTCGCGGGCGAGGTCCTCGACGTCGACGGCGTCACCGGCGGCTTCAACTTCCAGAACGCCTGGACGACCGGATATCTCGCAGGTACGGCGTGCGCACTGTAAGGTGTGGATGACTGAGTCGATGGCAGATGAAAGAGGTCTGGATCGATGAGTGCATAAACCTGCCCGCCACCTGCCACCTGAGGCTGCCACCCGCCACCCGTATCGGTGTCTCTCCCGATACTCGATACTCCATACTCCATACTCTCGCCGACGGCCCTGCCGTCGCACGCTCATTCCGAATTCAAATGCAGCTTCGAAGAATACCCGTGCTCGCCGAGATCGCGGCTGGAGACCAGGAGCCTGATCTTGGGCGCGCGGCCGACGCCGCGGTGTTCGACGTTGTTCGCGCCGAGCTTCAACTCCGTCCGCTCGAGGCACGTTTCGTTCACCGGTTCCGCACCGGTCCGGGCTGGCGCGACTTCGATCAGCGCGAGCACCGTGATCATCACTATCTTCAAGACCGGAACCAGTGAAGAGTAGTTCATGGCAATCAATGTATCCCTAAGACCGTCCGCCGCACCTAAAAGTTCGCGACTAGGCAAAACAACCTATCATCAGTTCCGCTGATGGGTCGGGCCTTTGGTCATAAGATTATTAAACGAGGTTGCCTGACCCAAGGTAGGGTCAGGACCGCGTGCTGCCCTAGCTGCCTCAGGTAAGGACGACAGGCCCGGTCATCCTCGGGCGCGCGGGCCGCACGCCCCTACCTTCACCCGAAGTGATCCGACCGCTCAAAGGGAAACCGGAGACCGGGATTTTACCTGCGGTCGTGATTCATTCCAGGTGACGGGTGGCGGCCACGGTGGTCAGCCTTTCGGGATCCAGCCGTTCAGCCATCGGACGCCGGAACCGAGGGCCAGCAATCTCGGGCCCTCGAGTCCTCAGGTCCTCCGGCCCTCCAGTTATGTCCACAGCTAAATATCCGGTCTCCCTATGCTGCCCCCTTTGATTGGGGTCTCTTTCACCTTTGCACCTTTGCCCAGGCCGCAGGCCGATTTGCACCTTTGCACCATCTCACTCTGGTCCACTGTGCCTCTGAGCCTCGGGGCCTCTCACTTCCCCCATGCCCCCGCGCCAGCTTGCCCCCTCGCGGCCTATGGCTGCGCTCCGCGCGGCACAAAAAACCCCGCCACTCTCGTGACGGGTCGTTGGGTCCCGGTTGCCCGGTTCCGAAGCGTAAGAGGGCTTAGGCCTTCTTTTCCTTCTTGGGCTTCTTGTCGCCCTTCTTCTTCTCTTCCTTCTTCTCTTCGCCAGCAGCGGCGACGGCGACGGAGAGAACCTTCGACTTCACGTGCTTGTCGACGTTGACTTCGACGGACTTGCCCTTGAGGTCGGCAGCCTTGTCAGCGCCTTCGGTCTCAGGGGTGAGGGTGTAGGTCACATCAGAGCCGGCGACGGACACGACGAGCTCCTTCTTTTCGGAGTCGTAGGACTTGACGGTGCCCTTGGAGGAGATCTTGGCGCCGCAGCCAGCCTGGGCGGCGGCAGCGAGGGCAAGAACGGTGAGGATGCTGAGGATGTTCTTCATGGGAGTTCGGGGATAGAACCCCACGCTGGCTCCGAAGTTGCGGAAGGCAAACCACAATCGGGGTTGAATCCCTAATGTCACCCAACCATCGTCCGACCATGCTCAGGTCGACCCCCCTGCTCCGCCCCCTTTTAATCGCCTTTTTAGGGCTATTTTATGCCCTTCTCGGTGCCCACTCGATCCCCGACGTCCCCGTCCGGGGCAGTTTCCAGACCGGTGGCGAGGCCGAGATCACCATCGAAATCAACCCACGCAACTGGGAGGAGAGCCCCAAGATGGCCCTTTCCTTGGAGAACAAGCAGTTCCTGGCCTACACCGACGCCCAGCGCGAAGAGCTGCTCAAGAAGACCCGGGCCTGGGTGGCGACCTACCTCGAATTCACCCTCGAGCCGATCGGCCGCATCCAGCCCGACTTCACCTACGACTTCGTGGCCGAGACGGGCAAGCCGCTCATGAAGATGGACGACGCGGTCGTGGCCCGCGGCCGCTGGAAGACCAAGATCCCCGCCGGCGTGACCGGCTGGAAGGTCCGCTCCCTGCCCGGCCATAAGGTCGCCACAGTCTTCTCCAACTCGGTCGACGGCAAGGAACACCCCCGCTTCATGGTGATGTTCCCGGGCGAGACGAGCTTCACGTTCGACCTGACCGGCCTCGCCGCCCGGCCCCCGACCGGACCGACCCCCGGCAGCGTCGGCACCCACTCGACGGACGCGAACACCGGCTCGACCTTCCTCAGCTACCTGAAACAGGGCTTCGAACACATCCTCCCCGAGGGCCTCGACCATATCCTCTTCGTGCTCGGCCTCTTCCTGCTCTGCCGAACCTGGCGCCCCATCCTCATCCAGGTCACGACCTTCACGGCCGCCCATACGCTCACCCTCGCGCTCGCAACCCTCGGCTACGTCAAAGCAAATCCCAACATCGTCGAACCGATCATCGCGGCCTCCATCGCCATCGTGGCCCTGGAAAACATCTTCCGGCCCACCTACGGCAGATTCCGCCTGCTGCTCGTCTTCATCTTCGGCCTCATCCACGGACTCGGCTTCGCCCAACGCCTGATCGACGATCGCATCCCCGAGGGCTCCATCATCAGCTCCCTGCTCGGCTTCAACGTGGGCGTCGAACTGGGCCAGCTCGCCGTCATCGCCCTGGCCGTGGCCGCCACCTTCTGGCTCAAGGACGAGGAAAAGTATCGCCGCTGGGTCGTCATCCCGGCCTCCGCCCTGATCGCCCTCGCGGGTATCTACTGGGCCGTCCAGCGCCTCGTCTGAGGCTGGGAAGCGTCGGCGTACGCATCCGCCCACCCCATGTCACTTTCGGCCGAAATGCTCTGCTTCCTCTTCTGCTGCGGGGGCATCGGAGGTTTCATCGATTCGATCGCGGGGGGCGGAGGCCTGATCACGGTGCCGGCCCTGCTGGCCGCAGGCCTTCCCCCGCAGCTGGCGCTGGGCACGAACAAGGCCCAGAGCTCCCTCGGCACCATGGTCGCGGTGACCCGCTATGTCCGCGGCGGCTTGATCGATTGGCCGCAGGTCCGCGGCGCCGCGCTGGCGAGTTTCCTCGCTTCGGCGGTCGGCGCCTGGGCCGTCAGCCTGCTCAGCAATGACCTCCTCCGTGACGTGGTCCCCTGGCTGCTGCTGGCGATCGTCGCCTACGTGATGTTCAGCCCCAAGCTAGGCGAGCGCTCCGGCCAGGCTAGGCTCTCGGCCGGGGCCTTCGGCCTGCTCTTCGGTTCGACGCTGGGCTTCTATGACGGCTTCTTCGGACCCGGTACGGGAGCCTTCTGGACCATCGCGACGGTGACCTTGCTCGGACTCGAACTCCGCCGGGCCACGGCCTACACCAAGGTCGTCAACCTGGCTAGTAACCTGGGGTCGCTGTGCGTCTTCGCTTATAAAGGAGCGGTCGTCCTCCCCGTCGCCGCCGTCATGGTCGCCGGCCAGCTGATCGGGACATACCTGGGCTCGGGCCTGGTCCTGACCCAAGGCGCCCCCTTGATCCGCCGCATCTTCCTCCTCGTCGTCATCGCCATCGTCCTGAGGTTGCTGATGCAGTAGGAGAGATGACTGAGAAACATCCAATCAAAGGGAAACCGGAGACCGGGATTTTACCTGCGGGCATCGGTAGGGACGCGTCGGCGACGCGTCCGCATGCCTCGAGGTAGGGGCAGCACCGCGTGCTGCCCTAGCCCTCACCAGCTCTCTTGCCCCCGTGGCAGCTAGTGTTCGTCCCCTATACTCGATACTCCATACTCGATACTCTCGTATCTCCCCTTGCCCACGTGCCCCCTCGTTGCTTCATGCAACTTTTTCTTAACAACCGGTGTTCCTTCTTAGAACACCCATGAAATCCTCGACCTTCGGTCTCTCCCTCCTCGCCCTCGTCCTCGCGGCCTCCTTCTCCCAGGCGGTCCCGGAAGGCGACAAGCCCTCCCGCAAGGAAGCCGCCGCCAAGCGCGCCGGCGACCCCCGCGAAGCCATCCTCAAGCAGCATCCCGAACTGAAGGAGGCCCTCGAGAAACTGAAGAACATGTCCCCCGAGGAACGGCAGGCCTGGCTGAAGGAACACCCTGAGGTCGCCGAGAAGATCGAAAAGGCCAAGGGCGCCCTGCGCGACCGCGCCGATAACCTGACCCCGGAGCAGAAGGAGAAGATGAAGGCCAAGCTCAAGGAGCGCGGCGAGAACCTGACCCCGGAACAGAAGGAAAAGCTCCGAGAAAAGATGAAGGAACGCTTCGAAAAGATGACCCCCGAGGAGAAGGCCGAACTGCTCAAAAAGCACCCGGAACTGAAGGAAAAGCTCGAGGGCGATAAGAAGTAAGGGCGGCCTACCCCCCTTCCCCCAGGGCGCGACACCAGTCGCGCCCTTTTGCTTGGGTAGGGACGCGTCGGCGACGCGTCCATGTCTCTTGGTAGGGGCAGCACCGCGTGCTGCCCTAGTTCAACCCTCACCCCCAACCGCCAACCCCTGCCTCGGGCAAGAATGACCGGTCCGGTCATCCGCGGCGTGCGCGGCGCCCGCCCCTCCCCGGGTCGCCTTTCGTATCTCCAGCCCCAGCCCTGGCCCTCGGCTCACCCCGCGCGACCTTCGGTCGCCGGGATGAGCCTTCCTTATGCTCCGTCCGCCGTAGTCATATTTTACTTATGCCTTCCGGCGCGTCCCCGCGCCCCTTGCGCCGCCGCCCCGGAAATGTCAGTCTAGAACTTTATATTAAAACCCAGCCCTGCTCTTTCGCATCCTCCTCATGTCGTCCTTCCTCTCCCGCCTCAGGCCCCGGCCCGTCTTGGTCAATCTCGGCCTCGTCGTCGCCGGGTGCTTCCTCGCGCTGCTCATCGCCTACTTCGCCGACGCGCTGACGCGGCCCGGAGCGCGCGCAGGCGTGACGCCGACGCCCGCGGCGGCGGGAAATGCCGTCGCGTTCCCGGCCGAGAGACCGATGAGCGCGGCCGAAAAGGAGGAGGCTATCGACTTCCGGCTCTACGGTTACCCGCGTGACCGTTACCGCATCGGCACGATGCTGAGCCAAGGCGACACGAGCCTTCTCTGCGGCTTCCAGACGGACTTCCGGACCGACCTCCAGTCCGCCTTCGGCGATGTGATCAGTCGCGACGAGCGCGATGAACCGACGCGTGAGGTCATCCAATCCGCCTTGCTGACGCACTTCGCAGGCAAAGGCTCGCGGGCGCTCTCCCTCTACGAAACTTCGCTCAACGCCGACCGCGAGGAGGGCATCCGGTTGATGGACGAACTTCTCGGCCTGCCGAAGGAAGAGCGGATGCCCCTGGAAGCGCTCGCGAAGTATCGTCGGGCCCGCCTCAAGATGTCCCTCGAAGACTGGGCAGGACTGAGCGACGACGACGTGCGTGCGCGACTGCGTTCCATCCGCGACGATCTCGGCTCCGTCCCCGACCACGCGCGCGCAGGCTCGCTCGATCCGGCCAAGGTCAGCGAGAACGCCGCCTACTGGATCGCCTACTCGCGCTCGATGATCCTGCCCTCGCGACGCCTCATCGCCCTGGGAGAAGCCGATTACGGCGGAGCGGTCGAGACCTACCTCCGGATGCCGCGCCGCGGCGAAGCGAACGCCGTCAACTCCTGCCTGCACCTGCTCCTCAAACTCTGCGAAGAAGACAACCTGCGGCCCGCGCTCGCCGGCGAGAACCTGCGCAAACTCATGACCTATTACCTGGCGTCGGCCGGGGGAGATTTCCCGGACACCCGCCCCGCATCAGATATCCTCAAGGCCTCCAGCATCGCCTGGCTCGACCTGCTCGCGGAGTCGAAGACCGATCCCGGTTTCGCCCTCCGCCATGTCGCCGTCCTCCAATACCGCCTCGACCGTTGGCAGGATTGCCACGACACCGCCGTCCGGCTGCCCAATTCCGACCCGCTTCGCCAGCTGCTGCTTTCCCGGTGCAACCTACGGCTCACCGGCGACCTGAGCGCCTCGCGTGCTCTCCTCGAAGGGGCCGATCCTGCAAAGACCATCGCAGCCTCCGCCAAGACCACCCCGGCGACCGGATTCTATGACTACAGCGTGATCATCGACCTCCAGTCCGAAACCGAGCTCCGCGAGCGGGTCTCCGGCGAACGTGGCGTCCTGGCGCTCTGCGCCGGAGAGTTTCCGGAGGCGCTGCGGCTTTTCGACGAAGGTCGCTACGCGGAGGACGCCTTCTACGTAGCCGAATGCCTCATGCCTCTCGACGATCTGAAGGCTTACGTCGACCAACGTCGTTCGGCGAAGGCGAAGTTGATCAAGTACCGTTGGTATTACGGGAACAACGATTTCGACGACCTTGAACATGAACTTTGCTCCCGGCTGATGCGCGCGGGCCGCACAGAGGAAGCCCTTGATTACGTCAAACCCGACATCCGCGCCCAAACCACCAGCTACCTCCTGCTGTTGCGGGCCGCCGAACGAACCGACGTCTCGCCCCGGGAGCGGGCTGATAGCTATTGGCGGGCGGCCTTGCTGATCCGTCAGATCGGCGAAACAGTGCTGCATTCGCCCTATGGGTTGAGCTGGAGCAGCGGCGAAGGCTGGCATGTCGGCTACAGTTACATCCCTGGCTTGCGGAGCCGGTCATTCGAATACCGCTACGGAGTGTCTGAGATGGTGGTTCTGAGCTGCGGCGCGGAGGAACTTCGCCGTCTCCGCGAGTGGGAATCGCAGCACATGGGGTCATCTGCCCGCTCCGAGCGCGATGCCCGTTCCGCCGCCTTCGACCTGGCGCTCAAGGCTGCCCGCCTGCTTCCTGACAACGACCCAGCCGGCGCGCAGATCGTCCAATACGCCGGCAACCTGCTCAAATACCGGGAGCCCAAGGCGGCCGTGCCCGCCCATCGGTTGTTGGTGTCCCGCTTTGCTCAGACGACTTACGGCCAGCACGCCGTCGCCAAGAAGTGGTTCTCCGCCGAGCGCCCTGAACCGCCTTCCGACATCCTGAGCCGTTAACTTTCCTGCCTAACCCTAAACTCGATACTCCAGCCTCGATACTCGCAATTACATGCGCCCCTACGTCCGACCTCTCGTCGTCACCTCCTCCGCCTTCGCGCTGGCATGCCTTTTCTCCTACGCCGCCATCGCCCTCACCGAACCTTCCGCTCCCAAGGCCGCACCGGCCGTAGCCCCGACCAAAGACCCCAAGCAAATCGCCCAAGAGGTCTTCGCCAAGGCCAAGGCCGCCGCCGCCGGCGGCGAGCCCGCCAAACTCGTCACCCTGGCCAACCTCTACCTCTATGGGATCGGCACCGAACCGAACGAAGTCGAAGCCGCCAGGCTCCATCGCCTCGGGGCGGAAAAGGGCGATCCGCGTTGTATGTATCTTTACGGATCCGACCTTCGCCTGGCCATCGGCGTGAAGGCAGACAAAGCCGCCGGCCTCGCCCTGATCCGCAAGGCCGCGGACAAGGGTCTGCCGGAGGCCGAGTATAAGATGCACGAACTCCTCGAAGAAGGCGACGAACTCAAGGCGGACCCGGCCGAGGCGCGCCGATGGCTGCTTCTCGCGGCCGAACACGGTGAACACGACGCCCGGGCGGACCTCGCCGAGGAGATCATCTCGCAGAAGGATGTCTCCCGTTTCAAGGCGATCGCCACCTGGGTGAAGGCCGGCGCCCTGGATGGGCATGGTCGCTCCGCGCACATCATGTCCTTCGTCTACGAAGAAGGCCTGGGCACTCCGGCCGACCCCGTGGAATCGATGGCCTGGCGGCTGGTCTTCCTCAACCGTAGCGACGAATTGAAACCCGAACAGTTCCTGGAAGACTACGAGGCGCTGTCGGAGGAACAGCAGGCCCTCGCCGAAAAACGGGCCAAGGAACTCTGCGGGAAGAAGAGTTATGAGTCCCCTTTCGCGCGAGACCCCGAGGAGGTGGCGGCCGAACGGAGACACTTCGACGAAACCCTGGCTAAGGCCAGGAGCGGTGACGCCGAAGCACGCTATGAGCTCGCACGCCTTTACGATCAGGCGGAAGGAACGAAGAAGGACATTGAGGAGTCGTTGCGCTGGTGCCGACTCGCCGCCGAACAGGGATTGGCCAAGGCCCAATTCACGCTGTCCATGTGCCTGATGGTCGGAAAGGGCGCCCCGCCCGACCAGCAGGAATCGATAAAGTGGATGCGCAAGGCAGCCGACCAAGGTTACGCCCGAGCGGAGTTCACCCTCGGCATGAGCTATCGTGAGGGCACGGGAGTCAAAGCCGACCCGGCGGAGGCCGCCAAGTGGCTGACCTCGGCGGCCGAAAAGAACAACGCCAACGCCCAATACGAACTGGGCAACGAACTCTACGGCGCAGAGGCCGATTCGGCCAAGGATGCCATCGCGATCCGATGGTTCCGCAAGAGCGCGGAGCAGCTTCAGCCCGCCGCCTGCTTCAGCCTTGGGCATTGCTATCTGCACGGCCGTGGCGTGGTTCGGAACAAGATCGAAGGCCTGGCCTGGATGCTGATGCGCGCCGAGAAACTCGGCCGGGAATCAAAGGACGAGCTGACGCGTATCTTGGGCGAATTCGGCGAGGACGAGATCAAGCGCGCCAGCGAACGCAGCCGACAGCTTCAGGCCGAACTCGAGGCCAAACTCGAAGCCAAGTAGGCTCTCTCCATCTATCTTAGGTAGGGATGACCGGCCCGGTCATCCGTGGGCGTGCGGGCCGCACGCCCCTACCTTATGGACCCAGCCACCCATCCGGTTTCCTAATGGTGCTCCCTTTGAGTTCTGTCCTCCCTTGCCCACGTGCCCCCTCTCCCGCAGTTTCTCTGCGTGAGTTAGAATCCGATCACCGTCATCGACCCTTGGCTGACTTGCGTGGCTTCGACGCCGAGGATCCAGCGTTCCTCGTAATTCGGACCCCATGAATCGGAGACGGCGACCTCACCGGTCTCCTTGTTGTAACCGATGATCATGCACACATGCCCTTCGTTGCGATTGGGCTGCAAGGCCTTCTGGCCCTTGCGACCATCGGCGACGGCCTTCTTCCAGGCCGCGGCGTCGGTCATGCCGACCCGTTCCTTGGTGCGCTCGTTGGCGATGTCGTTATACTGCTTGGTGGAGAACATCGCCCACATGATCGGGAGCCCACGGTCGATGTACTTGGCGACGGTCGAGGGGTCGATCTTCCCGCTGAATGATTCGATCTTCCGGCCGCCTCGCGTGACGGCGTCCTTGGCGCCGTTGGCGATGGCGACGACCGACGTGCCTCCGCCGGCGCCGCTCTGTCCGGCCATGGCGAGGACATACATGTCCGCCGGCACGCCCATGTACCGCATGGCGCGCTCCCAGGTGGCCGGTACGCAGTAACCCTTGGGACCTTGGTCCACCATGGGGATGTCTTTCAGGACGACGTCGCCGTTCGGGCGCTTCTCGACCCGGGTCTTGGCCCGGGCGAAGAGGTCGGCATCAGTGACGCGGGTACGTCCGCCATCGTCCGCCGACTTCACGGAGACGATGCGCAATGCGACATACTCGTCCTTCGGCGCCGCCAGGAGGAAGGCATGCCCGTTCCAATCCCAGCGCCGGACGGCTTCGCTCGTGGCGCGCCCCTGCCCCATCCGGTCGCTCATCGGCTTGCCGAGGAGCGCGGTGAGCTTTTCGCCCAGGTTCTTCGCATCTTCTGCGATGTCTTTCTTGTAATCCTTGATCTGCTCGTCGCGGGCCTTGGCCTTGGCTTTGTCCTTCACGTCCTTGGACGAGATCGAGACGGCGTCGCCCTTGTTGGCGAACATGAGCGAAAGCGCGCTCGGCTTGCCCGACTCCGCGACGAAGGAGCACGAATAAGGACGGCAATCCAGGAGCCGATAGGTGTCCTTCGGATAAAGTCGGTAGCTGGCGTCCGTGGTCGTCTCGGATTCCTGCGGCCAGGCCAGACGCTCGGCGACGGCCTTGGCGTCATCGTCCCAGAGATTCGCGTCCGCGAACAGTTCCACCCCGAGCGCCTTGTTCACCTGCTCGACCGTGACGTCAGCGGCCGCCAGACCCGCCGCCAGGAAACAAAACAAGAAGCGCATATGAGAGAGTTGAGGTCTGAATTGAGGAGTGAATTGAGGACCGAATCGAGGACAGAATGGTCGGGAAGATGGCAGAATCGATGACATAAAAGACATCCGCCCAAGGGGAAACCGGAGACCGGAATTTTACCTACGAACCTAGGTAGGGATGACCGGCCCGGTCATCCTCTGGCGTGCGGGCCGCACGCCCCTACCTTATGGACCCAGCCACCCATCCGGTTTCCTAATGGTGCTCCCTTTGAGTTCTGTCCTCCCTTGCCCACGTGCCCCCTCGTCAACCTGCCAGCTAGTATTCGGCCTCTATACTCAATACTCCATACTCGATACTCCCACATCCCACCTCTGCACAATCTTACCTACCCCTACCCCTACCC
>JACCDM010869647.1_pt1 | contig 11781 bp, 9 predicted proteins | sample 7445851 | NCBI WGS metagenome assembly JACCDM01 (sample SAMN15323438, study PRJNA562643) | freshwater metagenome | isolation source: river surface water | place: USA:Blue River Watershed | collected 2017-08-16
GCCGGCACTCCATATGCTGCAGCCTCGACGATACCAATACCAAACCCTTCAACATCAGTAGTGTGTGGAAGTACCTCCTCAAGATGAATATAGAGACGTGCCTCACCAAGTAATTCACGTTTTCGTTCTTCCGTGACTGATCCATGGAATACAACCTCAAAGTATTCTGACGCGTATTCTTTTGCGAGCACAATCACCTCCTGCACGTACGGTGTCACATGATCCATCGTACCCACAACATGGTATCGAACTTTCTTCTTACGTTCTTTCGCCCAGGCGGCAAGTGCCGGTATAGCGAGGTGTACTCCTTTTCGTTTCTTTACCGCTCCTACGGTGAGAACGTTCACATACTCACCAGTGGGAACCTGGTCGGGTATATGAAGCCCATTACTTGCCGCAGTATTCACCCCATTATAAATAACCCTTACTCGGTCAGGAGAAAAACCTTTCGTGCGCTCGAGGAAAAATCGTTTTGTCTGCTCGCTCACACTCACAATGGTAGAGACTCTTCGTAATGCCCGCCGAAACAATAACGTGCCAAGGAAGATTCTTACAAAACCTCGAAGACCTGCCGGAAGATATGCGTACGTACCGTGTATGGTAAGCACCACGGGGACACCTCGTGGCATACCAAGGGCACACGCTTGCACATAGGGTTCTGCAATAATATGTACAATGTCTGGCGTAAGTGAACATATCAATCTTCTCAGACGGAACCAGAGTATGAAGATCTTGAGAGGGTTAGAAAGTACATCCGCCGGGGCCGGAAGTATCTCATGCTGCACAACTCCAGGAGGAGCATGCTCGACGACTCGCTCCACCGCAACATGCACCTCAATACCCTGCCGAACTGCCTCCTCAGCAAGAAGGTACGTATGTGTGCTCCATCCAAATGTTTGGGACAAATCATTGACCAGATAGAGGATTTTCTTAGGTTGTGGGTGACTTGTATCCATGTATACCTCAAGACCAAGGGTGCTGACTCAATTCATTTCTTACGCGCCACAAGATAATATCCCGTAGTCATAATGTGATCATCGGCCTTTGTCCTTCCTATATCACCATATTCAGCACGAATAAGTCCGTCGAAACTCTGTAAAATATGTGCCACACAATATACGATCGCTTTTGTCAATTTCCCTCCTCGAAGCTCAGTCTGAAAGCCGATGCGCTGAAGCAATGCTCCAAGGGCAGAAAATGTCGCGGTCTCAGGAATCAGCTCAACAATCTCCCAGCCCTCAAAGAGCTTCTGGAGCCCATATTTAGTAAACCGAAAATAATCGTGCGGAGTATCATGAAGCGGATACACAAACCGAGTAGTCAGAACAAGTGTTCCACCGGGCCTGAGCACACGATATATTTCCGCAATCGCGGTCTTGGGGTCATGGCAATGCTCGAGCACCTCCGTCGAAACAATATACCCTTCAGAGCTATCCGAGAATGGAAGCGCATGGATATCGGCCACCGTATCTGGCTTTCGTGACGAATCAATGTCGACAGTGTGTCGATTCGGAAAATACTTGGTATACGAATGATTCGTACTCACCCACCCTGCACCAATATCAAGAACTCGCTCATCGGTCGCATACCGGCTGAGAAATGCATCGAAATGCTTACGGGTGATTTTCATATCTTTCTCCTTATAAAATCTACTATAGCATTCGCTCGCAGATCCCACGTATAGTGAGTACTCTTCTCATATGTTCCAAGAATCTTCTTCTCATCCTCAGAGTCACCCTGTAACACCCTTATAATCGTCTCCTTGAGTGACATGGGGTCATCTGGAGTAAAGAACCACACTTCTCTATCAGTAACAACCCGCTCGATACTCGGAGTACGTGCAACGACGAGCGGTTTTTTTGAGGTCATATGCGCAAAGAGTTTCAGAGGCGAAGTGTACTCTGCCGAGAGTTCATTCTTCCCGGTATTCGGTATCACGAGTACGTCTCCGGCCTGCTGGTGCTTGGGGAGTTCTCGGTAAGGGCGTGCCCCAAGAAATCGAATGTGCGGATACAGTGCACGATAGTGAGCGATCTCAGATTCACTTCCACCGATGACATAGATGAGAAAGGATTCTTCCCCGGCAGTTGCCCGAAAGAGGACCTCGACCCCTTTCCACGCGTCGAGTCCACCGATGTACATAACAATCGGTTTGTGCTCGGTAATACCAAGAGCCCTGCGTGCTTCGGACACTGAGATATGGGGCTCAAAAAAGCGTACATCTACCGCGTCATGCGCAACGAGCATCTTCTCTTTCTCAACACCTTTTTTTCTATAGTATTCAAAAATACCCTCCGAGATGACGATAATGCTCTGTAGTTTCTTTATGAGTGCTCGTGCAACGAAGGTATATTTCGCCTCATGTGATTCATACACAAGGTGTGTCCGTGTAAAGCAACTCAATACCCAAAGGATCCATTCATCACGTCCGTATACCACGTCATAGGAATGAGCGTGAAGGTGTTGCAGTACTTGATATGCAAAACATAGCCGCTGTACAAGGACTCCAAATGGCCGAAGAAACGGTGGTAAAAAATTGATACGACCGACAACATCAGGTACTGCCGCGCGCACCACCTTACTCAAAATCTTCGTACCATAAAAAATCTCTGGGTCTTCACTGATCGAAGTTCTCCGGTTAGTAACAAGAAGTGTCACCTCGTGTCCGGCTCGAGCGAAAGCGTTACACATGGAGACGATCTGCACCACATGTGCTCGCTCACTCGGGAAACGACTATTTGAGAAGTAGCATATTTTCATGATCAGACAGATGCCGTTACATTAAACTCCCTTGCCCAGATCTGAAAGACGACGACAGACCAAAGTGGTGCAAGATAGTACCCCGTATGATCCCTATGGGACTGATACATCATCTCAATTTGTTTCCAATCAAAAAGATCCTTAGTGCCTGCATGATACTCCCCACTCAACACCTCGGTGAGGTACGACACCATCTCTGGCCTTCGGAGCCACTTTGCGCCTGGGGAGATCCATCCACGCTTTGGTTGATCAAACACATGCTGAGGAAGGCGCGTCCGAAACGCATCTCGAAATATTTTCTTAGTTTCAAGGAATGTCACTTTCTGGCTCGCTGGAATAGTGCGTGCAAGTGCGACAAGATCAATGTCGAGGAGAGGTACGCGCTGTTCAAGTCCATGCGCCATCGACATCTTGTCACTCCGGAGGAGCGACTCGTCAACGAGCCATGATGAGAGATCGGCATTCATCATGTCGTCGAGAAATGATGTGCTCGTTGTATCTGAAAAGAACGCATCATGAAAGAAACCTCGCGCTGCACTCTGTCGAGCAAAGGGAGTCAATCGTTCTAAGAGCGCATCTTTTTGGCTCAAGAATAAGAGGTACCGCTCTACCCAGCTCTCGAGATTCGCTCGGCGGAGACGCTCTGGAGCAAGTGATTGGAGTGGTGAAGGGAGCCCCCAATATGGGAGGAGTCTCCGCGCGAGAATATGTCGTGTATATCCACCAAAAAGTTCATCCCCGCCATCTCCTCCGAGTACAACGGTAACGTGTTTTTTCGCAAACGCTGCAAGTGAGTACTGTGCAAGCGCAGTCATGTTCGCAACAGGCTCATCCATATGCCACACGTGTGCCTGAAGGAGATCTCGAACATCAGTACTTTTGAGCATGCACTCATGGTGTGTAGTGCCATACGAGAGAGCCGTTTTTTGTGCGAGGTGCATGTCAGCATTAAATTTTTCTGATTCCTCTCCGGGACCAAGGTCAAAACCAATAGAGAAGGTCTCCACGTTCGCACCAGTACGAGACATTGCATCAGTTACCACAGTGGAATCAATACCCCCAGAGAGGTACACACCCACGGGCACATCGGAGACAAGCTGGCGAGCGACACTCATGTCTACAGTCTGTCGAATCAGTTCCATTGATTTCTCCCGAGACATCTCAGGATCGTACGTAGCCTGTGGTGGTGTGTAGTACCTCGCAATTACTATCTCTCCGTGCCTCCATGTAAGGATATGCCCGGGTGACAATTTCTTCACACCATAAAGAAGCGTGTCAGTACCAGGTGTGTAGAGTACACACATGTATTTCGCGAACGCATCCATGTCGAGGCGCGGAGCAGTTGATTTCCGAGCCAATGCTTTCAGTTCTGAAGAAAAGTGAAGTGCACCATTTTCTACAGTGTAGTAGAGGGGTTTCACCCCGATATGATCCCGGGCAAGTATGAGTGTCTCAGATTCACGATCCCATATACCACACGCAAAGATCCCGCGTAGTCGTGAGAACATATCTCTTCCCCACACCGTGTAGGCGGCGAGGAGTACTTCCGTATCACTCTCGGTTGTAAATGTATATGCCCGAGAGAGCTCACTCTTAAGCTCTCGATAATTGTAGATCTCACCGTTGAAGACGATAGTGTATCGACCGTCTTGACTCGGCATTGGTTGGAGCGCACGGTCGGAGAGGTCAATGATAGCGAGACGGTTATGCCCAAGAGTTATACCACTCCCCGCCCACACACGAGATCCGTCCGGACCACGATGTTTCGTGAGCTCATTCATCTCTGTCACAAGAGCCCTGTCTTCCTTTGTTACTCCATTGATCGCACACATAAGAATTTAGGCACTATACCCCATTACATGGCGCTTTAGGAGAGAAAAGACATCGTATGCACCAGAAAGCCACCGGGTAATGCTTTCGTATGACTGTCCTGTCTCAATGAGTGTTCGCGGAATGACTGCCTCTCCTTCTCGAAAAAATCCAGGTTCAGCACTATAGAGATACGTGTATCCTGTGCTTCGTACTCCACGATGTGTCATATCTGAGTAATCACGATACGTACCAAACGGATAGGCAAAGTGATTCATTGTGATACCCAATGACCTCTCGAGAAATGCCTTATCCTCGGACACTTCCTGGAATACCTCCTCTGAGTCTCGCTCTGAGAGACGTGTGTGGTACGCGGTATGCCCACCAATATACTGCCCCGCTTGAGCCAATTCCACCGCACCCTCTTTGGTAAGCACTACACGCTCGCCCACCATAAGTCGCTCTCGCACAAATGCTGCGCCCTGGTCAGGGGCTTCTGCGGCAGCAAGTAATCCCGAGTTCGTAAAGAAAATCCCCCGAATAGCATGTGCGCGCAGCACAGGAAGTACGGTGGTAACCCATGACGCATACCCGTCATCAAAGGTGATGAGAATATTTGTTCGATCTTTCTGAAAATCCCTCCGTTCAAATTCCTCCGGTGTAAGTACATGATAGTCATCCATAAGGTGCGTGATGATTCCCGAAAACCATGAACCATCAAGTACGTCATGGAACGCGATAACGCGCACACGAGGATAAGATCCACACCGAAGCCGCCGATAGAGCCAGGCAACACCTGTAAATTGGATACAAAGGATGAGTATGTCTCTGATGGTCTTTTTCATGTAATTCCCCACTCTTTTCCTATATCACGCCCTAAACGGGCATTAAGTTTCAGTACATCGTCACGGAAATACTCACGAAGTGGCTCACGATCAAATGTTGTCGTGTGAGCACTTTTTGCTGCAGACTTAGTATTGAACGAACGAATCAAATCGGGAATACCTGCCGTTCGCACTCGGTGCACAAAACGGTCACATCCAATCTTCCGTAATGTTTCAGCGGTGTGATGCATGAGTCGATCAATCCAGACATGCCGGGGCGTGCGAGCGACATTTATTTCACTCCGTACCATGCTCGAGACAAACGATGAGTCGATACCAAGAAATTTGTATATGGTGCGCATAAACTCTTCGGGATTTTTTTTACTATCTTCATAGACACACACGAGAATCTGTTCGGGAGAGAATAATGCATCGTATCGAGCAAGCTGCTCAACATAGAGCCCCTGACGAAGGACGCTCTCCTCTTGACGTGAGTAGGTCAGAAAAGTGCATGACTCAGGTATTTCACCGCCCTTAATTGCATTTCGATACTGGGAGTAAGCCCGCTCGATCGGGTTTCTGAGGATTGCGATGAGTTTTACATTTGGATAGACACTCTTGATTCGCTCAGCTGTCAGGGGAGTGTAGAGATATGAGGTGGAAAACTCTCCACAAAGAGCACCTTCGCGACATGAGCGAAAGTGATGCTCGTACCAGGAAATACCTTTACTCCAACGATCACGACTAAAGAAGTGGAGCTCCTTGATGGGGGCACATACTTCGGGATGATCGTAGAGACATGCATACACCCACGACGTTCCGGATTTCTGTGCTCCTATGCCTATAAAGTCAATCATGATGTCCCAAATATACGCCCTGAGAGCGTTTCGAGCGAATGGTTCCGCTGTACGTATGACTGGAGACGGCTCACATAATCTTGATACTCATCTTTATCAAGGGTGCGGATATGCTCAATGATGCGAACATATGATTCAGGGTCATCGTTCATTGCAGTAAGACCATACTCACCGAGTACCGCCTCGTAAGCCTCTCTCCGAGCAATAGGAAGTACGCCCACATTCATTGCCTCAAGCACAACCTTATCAATACTCCCCGTCTCTGAAGGGTGTACAAGTATATCGAAACCCTGAAGAAGTGCCTGCGTTTCGGTGTGAGTCTTTCCACCCACAAAGGCGATCTCTGATTCAAGATGGTGTGTTTCGATAAAGTCCTGAATCTCGTTATAAAATATTTGATCCACAATTGGACCGACACATGTGATGACCGCAGGAATGTTGCGTTCTCGAAGTAACAAAGCGACCCGAGCTACCGTATCCTGACGCTTGATCTTTGAGACTCTCCCCACGCACCCGATACGAAGTCTTGGAGGCAGGTATGGTCGTGGAACCACTTCTCGGTATGGAGTAATTGCATGTCCAACGACACGCTTCTTTCCTGTTGAAATAGGGAAACTCTCTTCAGATGCTGTATACACCACATCGACACAGTGGAGTGCCACCCTCCCCAACAGATTGATATGTCCATGAGTCTTCCACCAGTAAAATTTCGTCCCGAAAAATGGGCGAAGAAGAAAGAACGGAAAAGCGAGCACATTGTAAATCGCACCCATATGAAAAAAGACAAAGTCTACTCGTTCCCTAAAGAAAATACGACTGAAGTATCGATAGAATCTCACAACATACCGAATCCTACTCTCCCCTATTTCTTTTCCAAGACTATGGACAAACACATTCTCGGGTAGATCCACCTGTCCGCGACGGAGACAGATGACGTCAACTCGTTCAAACGTTTCAGAGAAAGTACGAATCCACTCGTGGAAAAAACCAAGAAGTGGATCTTCGGTATCAACTGCCTGTGTCGTAATGAGTAACTTCATGGGTGGTCGTGAGGGTACGGTGAGTGCTCGCCAAGTAGTATAGCCGAAAATCTATGGAGTGCTGATTGACTAATTATCCATCACAATGCAGCGCTCGACAGAATCACGATACGCATGGAGGAAGGCGTTGTAATCCTGCTCGATTCGTTCAAATACCACCTCTTGTGCATTCATTGCAAGTCGGGAACGCGCCTGGTTGTCGTTCAGGTATGACCGGATACGATAGCTGACACATGCCGCATCCGCCGCTTTGCAGATAAAGGCTGACTCATTGTCGACAAAGAGCGTACCGGCAATACTCTCTTCAGAGGCAATCATAGGGATCTTCACTGCTGCCGCTTCGAGTACGAGAGTATCTTCAATTGGATCATCTGAGAGATGCACGAACACGTTTGCTGATTTCATATGGGAGATAACCTCGTCAGGTACTGGTTCAAACTGCACCTGTGTGGCAACCCCAAGTGCAATCGCCATCTTCTCAAGAGCACTTCGATAGGGGCCGTTCCCAATGACCACAAGTCCAACCGTTTTGTAGGTTCGGAGAATCGGCGCAACACCCTGGAGCACCTCTCGAGTATGCGACCGTGCATTCATACCCGATACATGGAGAATGATGAACTTATACTGCGGATAGCGTTCGCGGAGATTCGTCGTTGGAGTCATATCGCGCCACGCCTCAAGATTATGGTAAATGGGCAGTACCTCAATGTGTGGTTCAAGGTCTGGATGATCCTTCACGATATGAGATCTGAGGTAGTCAGAATTCGTTCGCACACAGTCCGTATGCTTGAAGACTCGCTTTGCAAGCCAAAGTCGAAGGCCGTTATGCTCTTCACGCTCCTTAAAGGTCGGTTCATAGATATCTTCGAGGATGTGTACTTGAAACGGACGATTATATTTCTCAGCGACATAGTACGCAGCCATACCGGATTCAAACGGATCTTCAGCAATGATCACATCCGCCCGGAATCCTCCGGCAAAATTGAGTTGCTCATTTGCGATCCGATACGCATCAAACCCTGTACGCCACCACTTTTTTGACTCGGTGCTATAAAGCCAAATGTTGTCAGTGAGACGCACCGCAGGAACAGTCTCCTCTGCACTCTTCTGATTGAGAATGATTACATGGATCTCCGCGAACACCTTTCCGAGGTCAACAAGTCGACGTTGTGCAAGACTCCCAAGCTGCCGGAGTGCAACATTCTTTGTGAAGATGAGAAGGCGCACGGTATCTCGATCTTCGGCGATCTCAAGGACTGAGGCGCCGGTGCGAACCTCGTCAACAGGCACAATAGACTCCGCAATCTGTGCTTCAAGTTCTTCCTCCTCACGGGCACGTTCACGAAGTGCTTCGGCGTGTGCACGAAGCTTCTCGTCAACAATAACCATGTCCTCGATCTCTCCCGCATCATCAATAAGGTCATTCAGATGCTCGGCCGCCTTTCGTGACGGGTCGAGAGTTGGAACATCGCTATACGGGTCATTTGGCGCAGCAGCCATATATTTTCATTATACTCCCTCCAAACGACAAGAATGTGCAGCTACCCACTTTTTTGCATATGATTCTGGTGTCGTTTCTCTGAGACGCTGCCCAAGGAGGCGCCCTGCGTTGCCACATGCTTCACGAAATGCCGTATCAGTACTCATGCGAACGAGTGCGTCTACATAGGCATCCTCGTCGTTTACGGGTACGACAATCCCATGCTCGCCATCTCTCACAAGCTCCCCCACACATCCAACATCTGTGGTAATAACAGGGACTCCCGACGCAAGAGCTTCGATGAGGGTAAGACCGTATGCTTCATGGAGTGACCCAAGAAGGAAGACGTCTGTCTCGCTATACTGGTGTGGCATGTCCGTAATCCAGGGCAAGAACGTCACATGCTCAACACGGTGCACCTTCACCGTCCTCTGTATGAGATCAGCCTCTCCCCCTCGTCCCGCGATGGTAAGCGACATGCGGGGGTTACGTTCCTGAGCACGACGAAACGCACGAACCATGAGTGGAATATTCTTCTCTTTTGAAAATCGACTCGCAATAAGGAATCTCTTGTACTCATGAGGCGCTCGGTCGTGATCCACCTTAAGAAACTCCTCAAGTTCGGGTCGTATCGGCAGTACCGTGATAGGTGCTTTCGCCAACCCTTCACGAATAAGTGATTTTTTGATTCGCTCTGAGACAACACGCACACCATCTGCACGCATCAGGAGGTATCGCGCGAGTATCTTTTTGAGACTGACCTGGAGACGACTCACAAGTGATTCCTGCCCCCATGCACTCCCCCAGTAGTCTCCATGAAGTTGCACATGAAATCGTACAGACGTACTACGTGCAAGTACAAAAGCGAGAAGGCCTATGGCAAAAGGATCCTGTGCAGTTACGACTGTCTCACGTCCGGAGAAACTGCGAACGAGACGAAATGCGATACGTCCGGCGGCAATCAGCATACCGATGCGAGTTCGTGCATGTGTGGGATACACGTGGAGTGCACCATTATGAATTTCATCATGTTCCCCATGCTCCCGCCGAGCAAGCACCACTATGTGGAGCCCTTCCACATGGAGGGCATACTGACGCATACGCTCATATTCACGACTCCCTGGATCAAGGATCCCTCGTCCAATGCTTAAGGCTACTATTTCCATAGTGATGAAAAGACGCTCCGTATACCCTCAATCGCCTCCGATTCATGGAAGCGTGTTACTACATTTCGACCCGCACGAGACAGCTGAATGCGCGTCCCTGGCTCGCGCTGGAGACGAAGTATCGCATCGTGAAGTGCAGTTCTGTCATTGAATGGTACAAGAAACCCGGTCTGACCATGAGTGATGAGCTCATTGTTCCCCCCTACAGGCGTCGTCACGATCGGAGTCTCGAGACTAAGCGCTTCAAGGAGATGGTGCGACATACCTTCGTAGGAGGTATTGAGCACAAAGAGATCACTCGCCTTCACACGCCGCCCAACTTCTTCATGTGATACCGCTCCAAGAAAATGTACATAGGAATCCACATGACACGTTCGAGCCACCTCTTCGAGCTTTTTTCTGAGTTCGCCATCGCCAATGATGACAAGCGAGAGAGGGACACCTTCCTCTCTGAGAGATGCAATGACCCGGATCACCGTTTCAACCCCCTTCCAAGGAACTAATCGAGCAGCAGTCGTCACCACAAAATCTTTGTAGCCAAATGCATCCCGCAACTCTTCTTTGGAAGCATGAACGGGAATTTCCTTAAGTTCAGTATACACACGAGTTATTTTTGACGGATCTATCCCCCATCGCGTAACAACCCCCTTCATGTATTCACTCGGCACGATGATGCGTGCTGCGCGCACTGCCACACACTTCTGTATACTCGCAAGAATACGCACCTGCCATTTCGCTGGTCGAGTTTCAAGATACTCATCGAGTGTCATCGTGACACCGAAGCGTTGTTGCCCCTGCTCCCATGCATAATCACCGGGTACACGGAGAATGAGTGGCTTCCGTGTGAGAACACTAACCACACACGCTGGAAGACCAACAGACACGGTGTCGAGCGCATAGATACCATGACACCCACGAGATGCAATAAGAAGCCTGAGTGTGTATGCGAAATGTCGAATCCATTTTGGATACGAACGTACCACCCGATACGGAAGCATAGTGAGCTCAATTCCCCGTGATGGAAGATGTGCTTCTAGAAAAACCGCATGGGTAGCTGGACCACCAATATCAGGAGGGTAGAGACCTGTCGCAACAAGAATCTTCATAGTAAATCCATAATAGCACGCGCTAATTTCGCCGAATCATGACGAATGAGGCTTCGTCGAAGCACATCACCCTTAACCCGAACATACTCGTCCTGTGCAACGAGATCTCTGAGAATGACGGACGTGTCGGTATGAGTATACGTGTGCGGGACAGGAAACTCACCATCAGCACGATAGAGCTCGAGCAGATCCTCACGGAGCGGGGCACTATTCACGAGCATGTAGTCGGGCTGTCGCCCACAATACCGCGTGAGCTCAGCGATGTACTCACCAGTTCCAAATCCTGATGTCTGACTCCGACGCGACATGAGATTTGCTACAAAGACAAGTTTTGCCTTCGTAGCTCGAAGCGCACTTGAGACACCATCCACCACCACATTTGCAAGGATGCTCGTGTAGAGGTCTCCCGGACCGAGCACGATGAGATCAGACTGTAAGATTGCAGACTCTGCCTCCGGACTTATCACAGCAGTCGCGCTGAGTGTCAGGTGTGTTATGTGAGCGTCTCCCTTAAGGGTCACCCCCTCATCAATATCGTGTTCGGTGTGAAGTATCTCTCCCGAGGTATAGGTGGCAGTGAGGTGCACATTGTCACTCGTGACCGGTATCACCTCACCGCAGGTTGCGAGTATCTGCGAAGCGGCATGAATTGCTTTCGCTTCACTCCCCAACATATCGGTGAGTGCCACAAGAAAGAGATTCCCAAGCGTATGCCCTGAAAGACCATCCCCGCGAGAGA
>JACCDM011739247.1_pt1 | contig 11780 bp, 19 predicted proteins | sample 7445851 | NCBI WGS metagenome assembly JACCDM01 (sample SAMN15323438, study PRJNA562643) | freshwater metagenome | isolation source: river surface water | place: USA:Blue River Watershed | collected 2017-08-16
CTTCTCCACGAGAATAACATCTCCATCAAAAGATATACTACTAAGAAAATATCCATCTAAAGTAGGCTTTATTTTCTCAATTTTATCAGATTCCTTGATTAGATAATCAATATATTCCTTTTCGCAGTTCATAATACAAATATACTAAAATTTTTTAATATATATATTTATAATGGAAATACTAAAGTTTAAGCAATTTGAATCTTATTTAGACTCCTCAAGACAACCACTATATCATTGGTGTAGTTTTGGCAGATTTGAAGATAATATTAAAGGTAATAAATTAACAGCAGGCAGACAAGCACGCGGCCCTATATCTATATGCTTTTCTAGAAATATTAATTGGTCTAATGATGGTGGTAATCAGGATATTAGATTTGTATTGGATCAAGATTTATTAATCAGAAATGGTTATAAAATATATCCAATACAAGAGTTAATGTATGCTAAAGAAGCAGATATAAGAAAATCGCGAAGAGATATAGATAGAAATGTATGGAAAGGTAATCTTGATTGGATTAAAAAGGGACAAAGAGGTCATCCACATAATATTGAGAATTTACCAAAGAATATGGCCATGGAAACCGAATTTGAGGAAAGAATTCTTACTGATGTAAATAACCTTGGAAAATACTTACTTTTTATTGATATACCTGATAGAAAATATTTATCTAATGATTTAATTAATTACTTAATAAAATACCCAAATATTAAAATTAGACTAATAGATGCTAAAAAACCATACTTAGCAAAAGAAATTGATGTTAAAGAAGAAATTGATAAAGTTAATTACTATAAAGATAAGATGAAAGTAAGTCATTTTTAATAAAAAAGCCTCAAATATATTATTTGAGGCTTTTTTACATCTAAAAGTATTAAGATTATTTATCTTTACCTTTTTGATTTGTTGGTGTTACTACAACTGGTATATTTGAATCAATCCTATTACCAATCATATCCATTAATTTCATTCCAAGCATCCCTTCAACTGCTCCTGAACCGCTTCCACCGTTAATTAAAACATCTGGAATAAGTTTCATTTTACTCTTACCAAGCTCTTCTGTCATCTTATATGATGTAAAGTTTTCTTTACCCATTGATTCAACAGCTAGTCGGTATGATTCAGCATTTGCTTTACCAATAGCAAGGATCTTACCAGATTCAGCAGAACCTGTTAATGCGATTCTTGTTGATTCAGCTTTTGCTGCTAGTTCAGTTGCTTTAGCATTTGCCTCAGCAGCAATTGTAACAGCCTCAGAATCACCTCTTTGCTTCTTAACAACAGCATCAGCAACTCTTTCAGAGATTAAAACTCCTTGTTCAGCAGTAACAACATCTGATTGCATATCTGCAATTGCAGTTTCTTTCATTAGAGTTCTTCTTGTTTCTTGAGCCTTAGTCTGACCTTCGTAGGTAATTACTTGCTCTTGTGCAATTTTTCTATCAGTTAATGTTTTCATTAACGCTTCTGGAGGTGTAATATCACCAATAAGTGTATCAACCGCATGTACGTTATATTCTTCAAGAACCTTAGAGATATGCTCTTTTGCAGAAGATTGTCTCTCTTTTCTTGAAATCAAGAATGAAATTGCATCAGAATCTTGTGCAGAGTTTCTAAAATAATTACCAATTGTTGGCTCAAGTACTTGAGAAACAAGGTTATTCATATTTCCAAATCGAGCAATTACCTTTGGTGCTTCTGTCATTGGAATGTGAATAATTTGGGAAACATCCAAATTAAATTGGAAACCATCTTTTGAACGTACAGTAATTGTAGATAAGTTTTTATCTAAATTATGAGATTCTGAACGAGCATTTGCCCAGTTTAAGATAATATTGGTTGTAGGTACAATCTCAACCTTTGTTGTATATTTATTAATAGGGTATTTACCAGGATTTAAAGGTTCAGCCAATACACCTTTTTGACCTTTCGAAACAAGATTACCATGTTTAAAATCACTCCCAGATACATCAACACCCTCACTACCATAATATGACATAACTACACCGACATTTCCAATCGGAATCTCAGTCATTGGCATTTCCTCAACTTGAACTGCCCAAGGATTAAGGTTATAAGAACCTGCTTGAATAATTTGTTGTTGTAGTCCTCTATTACCACCAGCTTCTAGGAAAGCCTCATTAGGTGGGTGTAAACCCGTTATCGGCAAGCGTAAGACGACCACTGCACAGCCATAGCATTTGCAACACCGTCAAAAGTTTTGCTCCTAATTCTTGACACTTCTTTTAAGTTTCCCTTTCCTTGCTTTAATGTTTCTGCATACCAAGATGATACAACCTTTCCCAAATTTGCCCTTTCATTATCAGGTTCAACAATGTTTGTTGGTTCTATTTTAGGCAATCCTTTTAGCCATAAGCAAGTCTTTTTATTTACTGAATGTCCGTGTTCGTAAGGCTTTATAATTTGGTCAGGTTTTCGCCATCCAGTATTCAAATAACCAACAGGATTTTCTATTGCAATCAAAGGGCAATCATTGTTGTAAATCATTTTAGCAAATTCCATAGCTTCATCTCTTAATCTCAATCGGTTTGCTCTGTATTCGTCAGTTGCTCCTTTTCTTGTTAAATTACACATTCCTGCGTTGGTTAAGTAAGTGCAGGGCGGAAACGCTATAATCATATCCCATTTTAGTTTCAATACTTCCGTTACATCGTGTTGCAAATGCCATTCTTCGTGTCCACCGCTTTGTGGTAATAAATCACAGCTAAATGCTTCGTGTCCTAATTTGCGTAATTCCTTTGTAACAGATTGGCTTTCCTCACAAGCAACAAGCACTCGGAGAACGCCAGCCGATAACACGGGTTTGGCAAAATGGCTGTTCAGTTCTTCTATCAACATTTGTTTTTAATTTAAAGTTTAGCAATTCTATTTAGCTTCGGGTTCAGCCACTTCGCCAAGCCCGAAAACGTTAGCAGCAATTTTACAAAGACACATCAGGCATCAAATTGTAAATGTCATTGATAATCTCCCAATCCGTTTCTCCTGTAAATATTGAAGGTGCTAACATTTCTTTTTTGTCATATTCATATTCCCTAAGTAAATCGTGAGCATATCTAATATCCAATGGATTTACACTCAAAACGACAAATAGGTTTTGACCATTTACAGTTTGATGCAAATTGATTATTGCACCTTTGAATAATTCCTGCTCGTTTTTATCTAAGTATTTCATAAAAAACTGCTGCTAACATTGGTTTTACGCAAGTGGGGGTTAGCGTTTAAACCCAAGTGCGTACTTCTAATTAATTTTTGTGCAAGTTGAAAGTTCTGTGCTATTTAGCCCCACCTGCGTAAAGCCAAATAACGTTAGTGGCAAGGCTTACAGACCCTACAACTTGAACCATTCTCCACCATATTGATAACGACCTTCCACTTCATTTTCATTATTAATAAAAGTGAATGTTTTACAAGGCAAACAACTTGAATTTATTTCAGCAAATTGGCAAGCATCTGAAAGCATCTGATTAGGGTGATAATCAACATCTAACTCTTTTGCATATCTTCCCTTTTCCTCATTAGCTAAAAGAAGTTCTGTTAGCTTACTTTTAAACTTTTCAATTTTATCGTCTGTAACTTCTTTTTGAGCGTTACCCGCAACCATATTCATCAACAGAAAACCAAATCCGCCATTATCGGAATTGTCCCCATTATTTTGATTAAGTGGTGTTGCAAATGATTTTTCAACCCACCAGTTTACAGTTATTTCAACTGCTTCTTTGTAACTTCTTTTTGACATTGTTTTTATATTTTAATTGTTTAAAAATTGTTCCTTGAAAACCAGCCCAGCCACTAACATTGCATTGGCAAAAAAGGGGCAGACGAATGTTATTGAGCCTTTGTTTATTAATTTAACTTTTGTACTGTCATTGAGCGAAGTGCTATAAAGCCCCTTCTTCGCCAATGCTTCAACGTTGTACGTCATTCTAAGAACGACACTAATAAAGGTCTTCACTGAACAATCTATCACCACGAATTTCTTTTAAGTCTAATACTTGATTTTGTTTTAATGCAATCTGCAACCCTTCCTCACGGCTGACAAATCTGTTTTTAGAAGTTAAAAAACCTTGCTCATTTTCGCCACTTTCTGCATCTCTTAAACCAGTTATTGCACATTTTGCATAAATACATTGTCCGTGTCTTAATCCACAAAACACAATCCCTTTATCAAGGTTTTTAGGTAGATATGTTGCTATTGGCATATCTTTTTTTAATTCAATTTCTTTGTACCAAACTGCGGCACATAATATTTTTTCTTCCATTTTATAATTTTTGGTTTAACAATGAGAAAAAGAACGAACGCACAACACTATATTGGCAATATGGGGGCTGACGTAATTCTATTAAACATTGTACTTTATTCATCATTTGTTTTTCAATTTGGCTGTGGTGCTAAAAATCCCCCGCCTTCGCCAATGCTTTGCCGTTAGCCACAATTTTAGGAAGCAACATCCCTATCAAAGTGACTAAGCGGAACAAATAACTTTTGTTCATATAATTTAAACCATCCGTGTTTCAGACCTTTATGATAATCATTATAAGTCCAAGTGAATTTCCAAGTGGGCGTTATTTGTAGATGCCACATTAAAATTCTTAAATTCAATCTAAGTTGATTTCCCATAATAAAACTGTGGCTAACATTGTGTATCTGCAAGTGGGGGTTAGCCGTTAAGCCCAAGTGCAGTGTTTTAAATTTATTTTAGTGGTAGCCGACAGGTAGGTGTTTCAAAATCCCCACCTGACAGATACACAAGAACCGTTATGCTCCATTGCTACATTCGTGCTTCGATTATAGTTTTGTGGTATCATACCGTATTTATTTTTTTTCTTCCCTCGCTTTTTAAATACATACATTCAGTTGTTTTAAACTTGTTACCTCTCATTTCAATAAGTGGTTCAAAATCTAACCAATCTGCTTTTGAATTTTCACAAACAATTACTTGTCCATTTCTACTCATGCACCATTCTCCAAGTTCTTTAAAATTCATATTCTTATTTCCAAACTTATAATATTCACCCCCAAATTGATATGGTGGGTCAATAAACCAAGTTGCTTCTTCATTTTCCAAATCATTAAAATCGCCTTGCCTTATATCCCAATGTTTTATTTTATGTAAATTCTCAGCAATCATATTTAGTTTATAATCTTGTGTATTCGGTCTAATTACCGTTTTCCACTTACTTGCTGTTTTTTTGGGTTGTGATGGTGCGCCAGTAATTATAAACCCAACAAGCCACTTTGCTTCTTCGCAATCCCAAGTAAAATTATCTACATTCTCTCCCCATTTCAATCTTGGTAATCCTAAAATATCTTCTTTTGAACATTGCTGTAACCATTTCCATAATTTTACAATAACATCGTATTTCTCTATTAATACAATATCTCTATCCCAATACTTCAAACTATATTGTGCCGTTCCTGCAAATGGTTCTATAATCTTACCATATTCAGGTTCAGGATATTTGTTCACTATTTTACTTTTACTTCCGTAATAACCCCACATATTTTTTTAATTTTTAAAATTAATTTTGCCACCGCACAAAAAATAAATACTACTTATGTGCTTTGATTTAAGTTTCTCGTTAATAAACCGCTACTTCCCATAACAGCGGTTTTGTGTTATTTGCCCCATCAACATTTGTGGTAAAATTGAAACTTTGTGCAAGGGGCAAACAGACACAAAGCCGCAAAACGTTAGTGGCAACCGTAGGACGACCCAAACGAGCCGACCCACGACCACTTAAATTATACTTCGTAGATTATTTCTAATCCATATTGCAAAGCAATTTCGTGTTCAATTTTACAGCCTCTTGCGTTTTCCCAACCTTTTGCGAAATACGCCTTATGACATAGGCTCATATTTTCAACTGATTTTGATAAAAAACATAAAGGAATTTGAACAACACCTCTTTCTGTCATAGCATCTTTTGAATACCATTCATCTTGAAAATAAGTGTTTACGACTTCTAAGTCTTCTTTTTCGGCAAACGTTAAAAACCTGTTTCTTGTTTCAACAATTTGCTCTTCTGTAAAGCCATTCATTGGTTGGCTAATCATTACTTTTTTCATTTTTTTTATTTTTGGTTTTTAATTTAAGTCCGACCAAAGACTGTACTGTGAAAAACGGCAGCCACTAACATTGCATTGCCAAAATTGGGGCAGACGTGGGTTAATTGAACTTTTAGTTATCTATTTAACATTTTGCAAAGGCTGAACATTTGTATTCCAAAATCCCCAACTTCGGCAATGCTTCAACGTTATATGAAATGCCTTGCTGACCGTTTCCAATTGAAAATCCGTGAAGGAAAAACAAAAAGAAAAAACCAACGCACTTTTAATTCGTGAATAATCTGTAAATATCATTTCTTGTTATATTTGGTGCTGATTGATGTTTCTTGTAATTTAACCAATCATAATTTAAAATAGTATCTTTTACATATTGTAAGTTTTCTTGGTTAAATACCTTTATTTTATAAGTTTGTTTATTAATGTTTTCAGTTTTTATTTTACCTGCACTTGCACCTCTCCTAAATATTACAAAATCGTATTCTAATTTAGAATATTCTTTTTGTCTTTCCCCTCTATAAACATCATCCCCATATAATTTAAACAAGTTAGGGTTAATGTTCTTTCGTTCATTTAAAATTCCGTTTTTAGGTCTTGTGTAAATATTAAAACAACAATGAACTTTCATTCCGCTATATTCTAATACACCTAAATCAACACTTTTTATTAAATCAAATTGATATAAACTATCTGTATTGTTTAATTGGCTTATCGGAAGTATAAAAGCTATTGCATCGCATAATTCAGTTGCTTTTTTATAAAAACTTCTTGCAAGGTTGTTTCTATCACCAAATGGTGGATTTCCAAAAATTAATCTGCCCTCTTTATATGGCAAATCAAGTTTTAAAAAATCCGCTTCTATAATGTTTTCTGCTGTTGGTTTTATATCATAGGCAATACAACCTTTAATTAAGTTACTAAAATTACCACTCCCAGCACTTGGCTCTAAATATTCCGTTACAAAAAATCTACTTGTAACTACATTCAACATCAAATCAACGCATTTTTTAGCGGTTTCAGTTGGTGTATAAAATTTATCTAATTCAATATTTTTACTCATAATTTTCCACGCTTTTTTTCTTTTTGTTTTTCTGCCTCCCAATCTATTGGCAGGTGGTTGGGGATGCTCTCAAATTCTTGCTTGTTCATAGCTTTTTATTTTTTTGTTTTTAGTTTTTTTGTATTGCCGAATAAATTATGCTGGTATAAGGGAGTTAGCCGTCAGTTTACTGAATCTCGTACAAGTGAGAATTTACTAAATATGACTTCATTCCGTTTTCTAAATTTTCCATTCCGTAAATAGCTGAATCATTAGAAAATGGGTAGTAAACTTTTCTTTTACCTTGTATATGATGAAATAAAATATCTCCTTCATAAATTTCTTTTCCATTTTTGTCGTACATTCCTGTAAATTGTTCAACTTTCATTTCTGGAAATTTTTCACCATAAATACCTCTAACTTCGCCAGATAAAACTCCTAAAGAAAAATCACCACCACTAGGTGTAACGTATTCTTTTGCGATAGTGTCAAAAACTCTAAATTTAATTTGTCTATTCATTTGTAATTTGTGTTTAAAAACCGAACGGCTAACAAGTGTTTTACGCCATTGTGGGTTTAGTTAATAATTGATACTTTGTTTTGTTTCAGTTTGTTTAGTGATAACTGAAAAACCACGCTTTTTTAGTCCACAACGGACGTAAAGCACTCGAACGTTAGGCGACATTATTTTTTCTGCCACCGCACCCGAAAACAACGATCATACTATCGTGCATTGGGGCTTTATCATTTACTAATTCTCCTTTGGTATTTACTCCAACAAATTTTACACGACCTTTTACAAATCGGATCTCGTTTGCATTTGGCTGTATTGCCTCGTGGAATAATTTTGTTGAAGTTGATACAGGCAATAACATTACACACAACTTGCCCTTTTTACTTTCTTCAATGGCTTTCATTACAAACGCCTCTTTCAAGTTTCTGCTGTATGGTGGGTTAATAAAGTTTCTTTGTCCCCATTCAATCAGTAAGCCATCTTTATCAGGCGTTATTTCAGTTTCACATAAAGGGCAAGGATCAAAGTCAAACGCAAACTCAGCATTTAGTTTGTCGTAAAATTCTTTTGGAGTAGCCCAATTATCACTATGGTTTAAATTTCTGTTTTTCATTTTCGTTTCTAATTAATATTCGTAAATCCCACCGCACAAAAAATAACGATCGCCTAACAGCACATTGGCGGCAGTTTGTCCAACCGCACAATGCCAACGCTTCACAAACCGATCGCCAATCTGCAAAACGTTATACGCAAGCACTACATTTCGTTTCCAAAGAGAGTTTGCGGTTCAAATTTTTTATTAAAATCTCCCACCGCACAATTTAAAATATGTAATCCCATTTCAGGAACAACACAATTTCTTAACACCTTACGTTTATCTATTCCAGTATAATTTGAAACATCAAATCCTAATTTTTCCTGCAAAAATTCTCTTTCGCCTAATTTTTTACAAGTTTCTAATTTTTCAAACTCTTTTTGCTCAATTCTAAAATTACACCAAATAGCGTGTCTGTGTAGTATCAAATTAGGCTTAATTAGCGGTTCATAATATGGTATCACATTTTCAATTATCCATAAACCTTTAAACCATTTTTGCAGTAAAATTATTTCTGCATACAAATTCATATCAGGATAAACAATTACTTTATTCATTGTCCGTAATCGGCTATGTGTAGGGCAAGGCGGAGAACACCAAATTATATCAAACTCTTTAAAGTGGTCTAATAAGTATTGATGTGCATCGCCAATTACTACTTTGTCGTTTGGGAAATTATCCTGATAAATTTTAGCAATGTTTTCATCATACTCTACTGCTGTTATTTCGTATTCATCGCCCCATAATTTTCTGTTACCACCAATCCCTGCGTAACAATTCAATATTTTCTTTTTTCCTTCGCTCATTTTAATAAAAGTTTTTTTTTCGTTTTCAAATCAAGTTTTTCGGTAAACAACCGCAACTACACATAACACGGGTTTGGCAAAATGGCTTTCCGACACACAAGCCAACGCACAAAAGCCACTTCGCCAAGCCCGAAAACGTTAGGCGTAATGCCATTAGCGTATCCATTCAATAGTTGGTTTTCCGACATAATCCTTATCCCAAACATACCAAGCATAAGCAATCATACCGCTATTCTTCATTTTTACCCCACCTTTATAAAGTGAAACTCGTTTGCTAAATTGGTAAACAGTTTTTAGCGGAAATTCCGTATCTTGAAACATATCGTATCTGCTATCACTCTCCAACCACACAGTTTTTAAAAACATAGCAATCTTCTTTCTACCTTGCTTTTTTGCTTTCAATACAAAGTCAAGTGCTAATTTATAAGGTGGGTTTGTAACTATGTTATCAGCCACTAAATCACTTTGCAAAAAATCAAGTTGTTCGCCATACCCTCTATTTATCAAGTCGGTGCTTATAACTTCAAATCCTTTGTTTTTAAAAACTTCGCTTATATCTCCTTCGCCACAAGCACACTCCCAAATATTTCCGCTAAAAACTTCTCGTTTCAAAAGTTCTTCTACTGCATAAGGTGGTGTGGGGTAAAAATCCTCCGCTTCACGTTCTCCATTATTCCTGCTCGAACCAACTATTGATAGAGCTTTCGTGGAAGGCACTACGCCTAACACGGGTTTGGCAAAATTGCCGTTTTCGTTTTCAAATAAACTTTGTTCCATAATTTCAAATTTTGTTTTTCAATTTAGCTTTCGGTTCGGCAACTTCGCCAAGCCCGAAAACGTTAGCCGCAATACGCAGACACCCTGCTAACGGCAATTTCAAAATACTTTTCATCTTTCTCTATTCCTATAAAATGGCGGTTTGTTTTTTTACAAGCGACACCAGTTGAACCGCTTCCCATCGTATTATCCAATACTGTATCAAATTCATTTGTGTATGTTTTTATAAGCCATTCTAAAAGCAATACAGGCTTTTGTGTTGGATGATGAAATTTACCAGTTTCGTGTTCTTTTGAAATAGATACAATTGAAGTGGGAAATTTTTCATCAGTAATTATTGTAGGCGTTTCAATAAAATTACCATAGCAACTATTTTTTTGTGGCTGCTTCATATTGCCTTTACTATGGTTTCTTTTATGTGGCTCACATTTTACCATTTGTGGGTTATAAGTTGGCAAAGCCTTATAGAATACCATAATATCTTCGTGTTGTCTTAAAGGCATCCTATTTGAATTTAAAAAGCCTGTTTTTGCAACTTTATCCCAACATAAATTATAACGCCACAATTTTTTATTACTAATCATTAATTCTGCTGTAAACATACCTTGCCCAAACAATATTATAATACCATTGTCTTTTATAATTCTTTCATACTGCATCCAAAGTTTATCAAAAGAAATAACACAATCCCATTTTGCATTTTTATTCCCTTTGTTTAAAACGCCATAAGGCAAGTCGCAAATAATAGCATCAATACTTTTATCTTCAATCTTATCCATTTCTACAAGGCAATCACCCTGAAAAAATGTACTGCGGCTAACAAACGGTTTTGCAATAGCAGGGCTGACGGAAGTCGGCTCAACTGTGGTAAATAAATCAACTTGTGTACTCATTTTCATCTTTTAGTTATTAAATGCCCTGCCATCGCAAAGCCGCAGGCGTTGTAGGCAATGCAGCGACACCCTACGAATGCCGCCACAGCCTGACAATTTAAAGAGGCAATTCTCTTTGCGGCTGACTGTTTTCAGCACCTTCGTTTTCTTTAATAATTCTAATGCGGTCAAGTTCCCAACCAAACCACATTTTAGCTTCTTCCATCGCTAATAACGATTGCTGTAAATACAAGTCATAATACTTGCCAGCACTTTCATTATTTGCTACAAAGCTTTTAAAATGGTCAACATAAGTTTGGCAAACAAAACGGAAGTCTTTAACTCTTGCCGTATGTGTATCTTCAATTGCTTGCCATCTTGTAATTAAACTGTTTTCTGCGTGGTCTGCTTGTGGCTCAATAGTGTCATTCTTTGGGTTTTCGCTATTAGGATAAGGTGTTGGTGTTCCCGTTTCTCCTAATGCTTTACCAAGCCACATTTTTGCTCTTTGCAAATTTGTGTGTGCTAATGAAACTTCTCTACTTGTACGCAAGTATCTTGTAGAGTTTATTAAACAATCCGTTTCTAAACGAAATTCTTTAATGTTTGAAGGTGCATTTTCTTGTACCATAATTATTATTTTGGGTTTTATCACTCCGCCCAGAAGTTTATCGTTTGACGAGAAGCACTGCCTACAACAAGGGGTTTTGCAATATGGTGGCTGACGTACTATCTTTCATCATTTGTATTTCTATTTAGATTCGGTGGGTTATTGAACTTTTGAGCCTTGAATGTCACCACATCGCAAAGCCCTGCTCGTTAGCGGTAATGCTAAAAACCGCACCGCTGACAGGCAATCTCATAATATTTAGGTTCTTTTTCAATACCGATAAATTTACGGTTCAAATTTTTTGCAGCCAAACAAGTTGTGCCTACTCCCATTGTATTGTCAAGCACATAATCATTTTCATCTGAATATGTCGCAATAAAATACTTCATCATTTCCAACGGTCATCAAAATTTTGAAAATTATTATGTAAATCATTTGAGATAATTTCACCAGCAATTTGTCCTTCATTTAGGGGATCCCC
>JACCDM011152505.1_pt1 | contig 11773 bp, 4 predicted proteins | sample 7445851 | NCBI WGS metagenome assembly JACCDM01 (sample SAMN15323438, study PRJNA562643) | freshwater metagenome | isolation source: river surface water | place: USA:Blue River Watershed | collected 2017-08-16
ACTCCAGTAGATACCGATGGTGATGGAATTCCAGATTATAAAGATACAGATTCAGATGGAGATGGTATAGCTGATTCAACCGAAGGTACAGTTGATACCGATGGTGACGGTAAACCAAATTATTTGGATACAGATTCTGACGGTGATGGTATTTCTGATGCCGCTGAAGGTACAGTGGATACCGATGGTGATGGAAAACCAAACTATATAGATCTTGATTCTGATGGAGATGGTATTTCTGATGCCATTGAAAAAGGTTCTGGGGCCACTCCTGTTGACACTGATGGAGATGGTATTCCTGATTATAAAGACACCGATTCAGATGGTGATGGTATTTCTGATACAACCGAAGGTGCAGGTGATGACGATGGTGATGGTATCCCTAATTATAAAGATGCTGACTCTGATAATGATGGAATTTCTGATATCTTAGAAGGTACAACAGATACCGACGGAGATGGATCTCCAGATTATAAAGATACCGATTCTGACAATGACGGTATACTTGATTCTGTTGAAAAAGGTTCTGGAGCTACTCCTGTAGATACAGATGGAGATGGAACTCCAGATTATAAAGATACTGATTCAGATAATGATGGTATCCTTGATAAAACTGAAGGTACAATGGATACAGATGGTGATGGAAAATCAGACTATATTGATACCGATTCTGATGGTGACGGAATTTCTGATGCTATAGAAAAAGGTTCTGGATCAACTCCAGTAGATACCGATGGTGATGGAAATCCTGACTATAAAGATACCGATTCTGATGGTGATGGTATTCCAGATTCTGTTGAAAAAGGTCCTGGTTCAACTCCTGTGGATTCAGATTCTGATGGAAAACCTGATTATTTAGATACAGATTCTGATGGTGATGGCATTTTGGATTCAGTGGAAGCTGGTTCTAATCCTGCTACCCCAGTTGATACTGATAGTGATGGCACTCCTGATTATCTTGATTTAGATTCAGACAATGATGGTATCCTTGATTCAATTGAAGGAACTACTGATACCGATGGTGATGGTCTACCGAATTTTAGGGACACTGATTCAGATGGTGACGGTATTTCAGATACTACTGAAGGTTTAACGGATACCGACGGCGATGGTAAACCAAATTACATTGATACCGATTCTGATAATGATGGTATTGCTGATGCTACTGAAAAGGGTACAGGTTCAACTGTTGTTGATACAGATGCCGATGGTAAGCCGGATTATTTGGATTTAGATTCAGATAATGATGGTATTCCAGATTCTGTAGAAAAAGGAACCGGAACATCTCCAGTTGATACAGATGCCGATGGCACTCCAGATTACTTAGATCTCGATTCAGATAATGATGGAATTTCTGACACTATAGAAGCTGGTTCTAATGCTGCTTCTCCAGTAGATACCGATGCCGATGGAACCCCAGATTATTTAGATTTAGATTCTGATAACGATGGTCTTTCTGATAAAATTGAAGGAAATATTGATACCGACGGTGATGGTAAATCGAATTTTAGAGATGCCGATTCAGATGGCGATGGAATTCCAGATTCAATTGAAAAAGGTTCAGGTACAATTCCTGTTGACACCGATGGTGATGGAACTCCAGATTACTTAGATATTGATTCAGATGGTGATGGAATCTCTGATAATATTGAAGCTGGTTCTAACCCATCTTCTCCAATTGATACCGATTCTGATGGAACTCTAGATTATTTGGATTTAGATTCAGATAATGATGGTATTTCAGATGCTTCTGAAAAAGGTACCGGTGCAACTCCTGTTGATACCGATTCTGATGGAACTCCCGATTACAGAGATTTAGATTCTGACAATGATGGTATTTCTGATAAATTAGAAGGAAATGTTGATACCGATTCTGATGGAACTCCTGATAACTTAGATTTAGATTCAGACAACGATGGAATTTTGGATTCAATTGAAGGTACAAATGACCCAGATGGTGATGGTATTGGAAATTGGAGAGATACAGATTCTGACGGTGATGCTATCCCTGATAAAACTGAAGGAAATGTAGATACCGATGGCGACGGAAAAGCAGATTATTTAGATTTAGATTCTGATAACGATGGGATATCTGATAATATTGAAAATACTGTAGATACCGATTCTGATGGTACTCCAGATTATCGTGATTTAGATTCTGATAATGATGGTATTCTTGATTCAATTGAAGGTACAAATGATCCAGATGGTGATGGAAAAGGTAATTGGAGGGACATTGACAGCGATGGAGATGGAATTTCTGATGCAACGGAAAAAGGAACAGGTGCAACACCAGTTGATACCGACGCAGATGGAACCCCAGATTATTTGGATCTAGATTCAGACAATGATGGTATTCCAGATTCACTTGAAAGCAATGCAGATACCGATGGTGATGGAATTCCTAACTATAAAGATTTAGATTCTGATGGTGATTCTATTCCAGATGCTATTGAAGCTGGTGCGAACGGAAATAAACCAGTTGATTCTGATAATGATGGTACCCCTGATTTCTTGGAAATTGATTCTGATAATGATGGTATTGCAGATAAGGCTGAAGCTGGTGTTGATCCTATTAAACCAGTTGATACCGATAATGATGGTACTCCTGATTATCAAGATATAGACTCAGATAATGACGGAATTCTCGATTCAATTGAAAAAGGTTCTGGAACAACTCCTGTTGATACTGATGGTGATGGAACTCCTGACTTTAGAGATTTAGACTCAGATAATGACGGAATTTTAGATTCTATTGAAAAAGGTTCAGGCGCAACACCTGTAGATACCGACGGAGATGGTACTCCAGACTTTAGAGATTTAGACTCAGATAATGACGGTATTTTAGATTCAATTGAGAAAGGTTCAGGCACAACACCTGTTGATACTGATAATGATGGAACACCAGATTATCAAGATTTAGATTCAGATAATGATGGTATTCTAGATTCAATTGAAAAAGGTTCAGGTGCTACACCTGTTGACACCGATGGAGATGGAACACCTGATTATCAAGATTTAGACTCAGATAATGACGGAATTTTAGATTCAATTGAAAAAGGTTCAGGTGCAACACCTGTTGATACAGATGGAGATGGAACTCCAGACTTTAGAGATTTAGACTCAGATAATGACGGAATTCTCGATTCAATTGAAAAAGGGTCAGGTTTAACACCAGTTGATACTGATGGAGATGGAACTCCAGACTTTAGAGATATTGATTCTGATGATGATGGAATTTCAGATACTCAAGAGGCTGGTGCAGATCCTAAAAACCCAATTGATACCGATGGTGATGGTATTCCAGATTATAGAGATATTGATTCAGATAATGATGGAATTAACGACGGCTCTGAAGTTGGACCGGATCCAAAAAATCCAGTTGATACAGATGGTGACGGAACACCTGATATCCATGATCTTGACTCTGATAATGACGGAGTAAATGATAGTGATGAGGCAGGTTCTGATCCTAATGATCCTAGAGATACTGATAATGATGGTATTCCTGATTTTAGAGATGGTGATTCAGACAACGACGGAGTTTTAGATAAAAATGAGAACTTTAAGTTAGATGCAGATTGTGATGGTGATGGTATTCCGAATATTTTAGATTCAGATCCTTGTGATCCATTTATTCCGCAAGGATTCTCTCCAAATGGCGATGGTGTGAATGATAATTTTGTAATTCCAGGCATCGAAGCATACAAAAACAACTCAGTTAAAATCTTTAACCGTTGGGGTAACGTTGTTTTCGAAGCTAAAGGTTATAAAAATGAGTGGGATGGTAAAACAAATAAAGCATTTGGTTTGCTTGAGTCTGATAATCGTGTTCCAGATGGTACATATTTCTATATCATTGATTTAGGAGATGGTTCAACACCTCGCTCTGGTAACATTTATATTAATCGTATTAAATAATTAAAATGAAAAAAATAATAATAGCTATCGCTGGATTATTGAGCTTGAACAATTTTGTTCAAGCTCAAATTGAGCCAATGTATGGAATGTATAGATTTAATGCTCTTGTGGTTAATCCTGCACAAGCTGGTGCAAATAGGTCTTCTGATCTTTCTTTGTTAACAAGGTGGCAATGGACAGCAATAGACGGTGCTCCAAAGACTCATAGTTTATCTTTAAATTTACCGGTTCGTCAAAATTTAGGATTTGGTGTAAACTTGGTCTCGGATAATATTGGACCTGTTTCCGATTTTTATCTAAGTACTGATTATGCCTATCAACTTCCAATTTCTAAGAGAACTAAAATATCAGCTGGTTTGAGACTTAGTGTGATCAATCATAGAGTTGATTTGGCAAGTAGAAGTTTGGTCGACCAAGTTGATGAGTCTTTCAAAACAAATTTAAATAGTGGGTTTAGAGTCAATCCAGGTCTTGGATTTTTAATCATGAATCCTAAATATTTTGTAGGATTTTCTATGCCTAGATTACTGAAATATTCTTATGGAAGTATTAAAGATGTTTCACAGTATAAAGATGTTCAACATTCTTTCATCTATGCCGGTTATATTCATCAATTGAATCGTGAGATTGTTTTAAGGCCGAGCTTTATATCAAATATGTCAGTTGATGCGCCACTGAGTTTTGACTTAAATATCATGGCCACTTTTAAAAGTGTAATTGATGCAGGGTTGGTATATCGAAAGGATGATGCAATAGGACTATTGCTTGGCTATAAATTTAGCAATGGCTTATATGCCGGATATTCTTATGAGTACCCTGTTTCTGATATTCGAAAAGTGTCATATATGACACATGAATTGGCACTTCGATTTGCAATTAAAGATTATTCAAATAAGAGAATTTTAACCCCAAGATATTTCAATTAAAATGCGTTTATTTTTTATTGGCCTTATGGCTATCATCACAAATAGTTTATTTTCTCAATGGAATAAAGTTGCTAAACCTTATCAAGATAAAATGGACTATTATTCTGCCGCTAAAGCCTATTCAAAAGTTTTAGATACAGGTAAAATTGAAGATTTTATTCAATATACAAGAGTTTTATTCAATCAAGGGGAGTATAAAAAAACATACGACAACTATTTGTTGCTATCTCGTAAGAATTTAGTTAAAGAACATTACGATTTGCAAGCCTTTAAAACATGTGTGGCCGTTTTAGACGCACCTGGAATTGAAAGGTTTGACCAAGAATATGCTGATTTGTTTAAAAAATTAAGCGTTAAAGGTTATGAATCTGAACTTTCAAAAAACGAAACTGAATATACCATTCAGTCTGCTTGTTTCAATAGTTTAGACTATGAAGAATTATGTCCAGTAGGATTTGAAGATGGTATTTTATTCACATCAAGTCGTTCATCTGCAAATGGTGAATTAGGTAATTATGGATACAATGATCAACCATATTACGATGTGTTTTTTGCGAATGGATGTGTTGTTCAAGATATTCGTGGAAAGCTAGCTAAAAAACTTCCAACGAATATAAATACACATTTACATGATGGTCCTGTTTATATTTCAGAGAAATCAGGTTTGTTTTTTATAACGAGAAATATTGAAACAAATTCAGGTACAATGCCAATGGGAATCTTCTTCTCAGTTAAATCTGAAAAAGGTTGGTCTAAATTATCGCCTTTACCCATTAATAATTTAAACTACACTGTACAGCATCCTTATTTTAACGATTCATTACAAACATTGTATTTTTCATCAAATTTATCAGGTGGATTTGGTGGGTTTGATTTATATTCATGTAAATATTTGGGTCAAGGTAAATGGGCGGAACCTTTGAATTTAGGGGCAGTTATAAATACTGATTTAAACGAAGTGTTTCCTTATATGTTTAAAAATGAGTTGTATTTTTCTTCCAATGGACTCAAAGGTAAGGGAGGTTATGATGTTTACTCTATTGTAAATGGAACTGTAGTTCATCAAACGGCTTTAAATAGTGCTTGGGATGATTATGGTTTGTTCATTGTGAATGACAGTGTGGGTTATTTAACTTCAAACAGAATCCACGGTTTTGCCAAAGATGATATCATGCGTTTTACGGTTTTCAAGCAATTGAAAACAATTTTTGTTCAAACTTATGCCAATGATTCCAAAAAAGCTTGGGGCATAGCAAAACAGACTAAATTGAATTTTGTTGTTGTAGATTCTACTTCAAATGATATCTTATCAACTCCTAAGATTAGTCTAACGATTACCAATAAAAAGTCAGGATTGTTAACGAATTTAACCGTGAGTGGCGATTCTATCGATATCGTATTAGGTCATTTTAGCAATGATTCTCTCTATGATATTTCAATGCTTATTTTGGCTGAAGGATATAATCCCTCAGTATTTTCATTTAATGATGTGCATAGAAATGATTTAGGCTTGTTAGATCTCGGTTTACTCAAATTAAGTAGAAAAATTGGATTTAAGCCAAAGACGAAATATCCTAAACTTAAGCCAATTTATTTTGATTTAGATAAGCATTTTATTCGCAAGGATGCTGCAAAAACATTAGATTCAATAGTGTATATGTTGAAACAGTTTCCAGAGGTTAAACTCGAACTTCGTTCTTTTACAGATTCTAGGGCTTCGGATAAATACAACAAAAAATTATCTGAGAAAAGGGCAAAATCGACCTTTAAATATTTAGTGAAGAAAGGTATTTCAGAGTCTCGTTTAATTTATGCTGGTTATGGTGAATCTGGTTTAGTGAATGACTGTGGTAACGATAAGAATTGTATTGAAATAATGCACCAACTTAATCGTAGAACTGAATTTAGAATGATTGATTAATTGTTATTTTATAATTTGTTTGATCAAAGAGGCAGATTTATCTGCCTCTTTTTGTTTTTGCAATATTTATCGTTACCTCAGTTCCTTGATTGATTTCAGAGTTGATATCAAATGTTGCCTTGATAAAATCGAGCATTTTGTAAACTAAGGAATATCCAATTCCATAGCTTTGATATTCGAAGTTATTTCTATGGGCTACGGTGATGGCCTTGTTTCTAATTTTAGTGAGTGTTTCTTGGGCCATGCCTTTCCCATTGTCTTTGACTGTAATTGAATAGTTGCTTTCAGTTTCTTTAAATTGTATTTCAATTGTACCGTTTTTTGTAAAGCGATTGGCGTTGCTGAGCAAATTGGTAAAAATGATATTTAAAGCATCTTTATTCGATTGAATGCTTGTGGTTGGCGCAATTGTATTCACGAGGGTGTTGTTGTTGATCTCGAGCCCTATATTGAGGAATTGGCGCAGTTCTTCAACAAGATTGTGCAAATTGATTTCTGTTTTGGTTGTTTCAAGCGTATTGCTGGTGTTGATGTAATTCAGAATATTTGAGCACAATACTTCGAGTCTTTTGGTAGAATTAATGATATGATTAAACTGATTGACGATTTCTGTTTTATTGATTTTGGTGGAATTTTGGCGAATTTTATCTCCTATGATATTGATATATTTAATTGGCGCAAAAATATCGTGATTAATGACACTGATATACGTTGTATTTGCATTGTTCAGTTCTGTTAACTGATTGACTTGCGACAAAAGCTGAATGTTAATATTTTGAATTTCTTGGGTTTTTTCTTGGATCAGTTTTTCGAGTTCAAAGTTTCGTTTATTGATTCTATTTGTTCTGATACGTGAAATGAAAAATGATAAAAGGTAGATAAATATAGATGACAGAGCTATGTATTTTATTTGCAGATACCATGGATATTCTCGATAAATAGGTATGACTTTTATTGTTTTTTTATGACCGAAATAGTCATATGTGAAAAACTTAAGTTTCGATTGATTGTAAAAATTAATTGGGACCTTTAATTGATGGATTTCACTGTATGAAATAAGCTTGGTTATACCATCAATTTCATAATATAGGTTTAGGTTTTTTAAATTCCCCCAAAATACCATGCTCAGGTCTATTGTTATCTCCTCAATATTACTGGTTAACGAGAATTGGTTATTTTTTATTGGTATGGTTTTTGAAATATAGGAGATATTATTGACTTCAATTTGATAGGTATTTGAAATGTTTTGAGTGGTGAGCGGGTTAAATTGGACGATGCCTTTGATTGATGGAAGCGAAAAAAGTGTGTCCCCTAAATTTAAATAGGAAGGAGAGGCGCCTCCATTAAATTCATTTGTTAAAAGTCCGTCATCTGTATCGAAATATTCCGGCTCTGGAATGAATTTCTTTTTTTTCTGGGCCTGAATAAAATTATTTTCATGGAGTTTTAATAATCCGAAATTTGTCGATATCCAAATGTTTTTTAATTTGTCTTCAAAAATACAATGGGTATATTTTATGGAATTGTTGAAATCAGATGGCAATGGTTTATATTGATAATGAATGGAATCAATTTCAAAAATTCCGAAGCCATAGGTGCATATAAAATATTTATTTTTAATCTTTGAAATATTACGTATTGGTATTTCTTGAAATAGCTTTCTTTCTAATTGATTGTTTTTAGGATTGAAAATAGATAACCCTGATGTACTGCCAATCCAAATTTTCCCATTGATTAGTTTAGCTTCGTTTATGTTTAAATATCCAAAATCGCCTCGAATTGAATCGGTTATGATTCTCTTTTGATTATTGTATATGAATATTTTATTGTAACCAATAATATAAATTATGTTATTTATTTTGATAAAATTCGCATATAGGTTTTCTCTTGTTGCAATGATTTCTTGAGTTTTTTTGGTTTGAATATTATAGATTACAATAGATTCAGGAGTACTCGTGAGGATTTTGTTTTTATCGATAAATAAGTAATTGTTATTGATTATATTAGAGCTGAAAAATTGATCATTGACACTATTTGGGTTTAATGATCCTCCATTTGTAATCATTTCGGTTTTGTTTATAGGTATCTGTAAATAGTAATTGCTTTTAAATAGTTTTTTAGGATTAATATAGGTGGTGAAATTGTTTTTGGAGTAGATGATAAATCCGTCTGATTCAGTTGCTAAAAATAGTTTTTGAAGTTTTTCGGAATAGCGTCCATTTTGAATGCTTGTTTCCATTGGTATTTGATTCGTAATGAGTACCCATTTATAATGTTTAGGGCTATGTTCAAATAATACCCAAACATTATTTTCGGAAATTAAAATTGGTGGTTCAAATGGCCGTGTAATTAATTTGTATTTTTTTCTTATTAATGTTTTTAAAGGCAAATTTTCAACCTCAATATTCTTCGGGTTGTAAATTGATTGTAGTGAACCAAATAAGTTTATTTTAAACCAACATTGAGAAACGCTTAAGTATTCCCATTTTTCATTAATTCCACTCACATGAATCGTAGTTGTTTTTTTGGTTTTAAAATGATACAATTCCAAAGAACTTCTATTATTGTCTATTCTATTTGTGAAAAAGAGTTCATTGTTATTTAAATAGTTGGTTTTTGATGAAAAATATGATGTTTTAATTTTCCCATTATAAAAGAGATCATTTAAATACTTTGTTGGTGCACTTAAAAATTGATAATTCCAGGTAAAATCAATTTGTGTTGTATCTTTAAAATAAAATTCTAGTTGATAATCTTTATTGATGTAATAGCTTTTGCCATCAGAATAAAGTAAAATGATTTTATTTTCAATGTTTCTAAAAAAACAAACAGCCCTATTTTTATTGGGTGACTCTATTTGTTTGACCTCTGCTCCGTTATATTGAAATAAGCTAGTAGGAGTGGCAATCCATAATATTTGTCGGTCATCTGTAATCAAATCTGATACAATATTCTGATTGAATTTACTGTTAAATTTATTGATGATTTTGGAATAATAACCACCATTATTTTGACCTAATATATTGAATATTTGGATCAGTAAAACGAATGTGAATATTGTTTTTTTTGTGTATTTCAATTAATTGTACAATTGCATCAAATCAACAAGGTTGTTAACTTGTAATTTCTCAAAAATACGATTTTTTAATGTAGATACTGTGTTGCTTTTGATGCCTAAATCCGCAGCAATGCCTTGGGTTGTTTTTCCAGACAAAAGCAATTGTAAAATTTGTTGTTCTCGTTTACTTAAAGTACTCTTTTTTAGATTTTCTTGAATCATGGAATCATGATTGGTATTGTCTAAAAATGATTCTAGTTTTAGGGTGATTTCTGTTTCGCTTAATTTTTTCTCACAAAAGAATAAAGAATTATATTGTTTTAACACATGCTCAAACATAATTTTTGGGTGCATGGTTAAGATCATAATTTGCAATTTCGGGTATGTGTTTGTGATTTCATCAAGCATATTTAAACTTGATCCCTCAGGAAAACTAATATCCAATATCAAATGAGTTGGCTTGTTATTTGATATACAATCAATGAGTTCATTTAAATTGTTGCATTCGAAAATATTGCTGATTTTTAATTGAAACGACAATATCATTTTAATGCCACTTAAAATTATACTGTGATCATCTGCAATTAAGACTCTGCAATTTGTGAGGTTATTAGACATGTTTTTCGCTTCAGCAAGCGAAGGTATTTAAAGACACACCCAATGCTTGTAGACAATGTTCTACAAATATAATTTTTGCAAGCGCAACCCTGTTATCTGTGCTACAGATATTTAAAAAACATAGCCTAGACTAACATTCCAATTTCGCATGGCACTTGGAAATACAAAGACTTCTTGAGTCACTGCTCTATTGTACATATAACCCCATGTGTAACCATTGTTTGCATAGTACTGATTGCTTAAATTGTTGCCTTGTATTTTAATGTGGATTTGTTGTCCTTTAAGTAGATGCTTATACCCAATTGTAATTTCTTCAAAATGATAGGCTCCAATGCTTCTGCTATCTGTTCCGGTATTGTCTAAATATTGTTGGCCAACGGTTTTTCGCACAAATTGAACGGTTAGTTGACCTGTAGTATGATGCACAATTTTCTCTGGATTCTCGCTTGAAATTTGTGCCTTTTTATAGAAATTCATGCTGTAATTGATTCCATATGAGCTGACTTCACTCGGTGAATAAGCAATGGGTGCATTTTGATAGATGGTATCTACAGATTCATTTGTACCATAATCAAACCAACTTGCAGGTGAATTTATAATTCTATTCTGACTGAATGCAATATTTCCAATAAAAGCCAGTTGAAAAGAGTATTTCCCATTAAATTTAATACGATCTGAGTTGAAAATATTGGTCATGTTTTCCAATTCTATTCCAGCTCTATAACTTTGAGGGACATTCATTCTTAAGGAAGTGCCAACATCATTCAAAGCACCAGTTAACACAAGCTGGTCTTTATAATTCATGTAATACCCGTTGATTTTCAAATTGACGAGTTGGTGTTTCTGGAAAACACTTTTATTCTCTGATTTAACATTGATTTCGTATCCCAATTCGTAATCGACCATCTGCTCTGGTTTCGGTATTGCGCCACCTTTGTTGTCTGTAAAGTCACTGCGTGATGGTTCTTTATTTCCCATTCCTACAGATCCACTAAACTCATGATTTACGAATACTGTGGTTGTGTTCTTTCTTTGAAATGATTGCTGAGTGAGGTAAGAAAATCCACCTTTGGGATTAAAAAAAGAATAATTTCCCTCGAAATTAATTTCACGTAGATCATTGTCGGTGCCTTTTCCAGTGTGAATGACTTTCCGTCCTTGTAAATCTAGGAAATAGTTAAACCTATTGGTTAGGTTATGGTTGTATTTCAGGAAAATGCTGATATCTGTTTTATTCCCTGTGGCAGAATAATAGTTTTTAGGCAAATTGTTTTCTTTGTAGGTGTTGTTAGCAGAAAAAACCTGGGTTACATATCCAAAATGTTGCCC
>JACCDM010314178.1_pt1 | contig 11772 bp, 2 predicted proteins | sample 7445851 | NCBI WGS metagenome assembly JACCDM01 (sample SAMN15323438, study PRJNA562643) | freshwater metagenome | isolation source: river surface water | place: USA:Blue River Watershed | collected 2017-08-16
AATTTAATTGAACCTGTGTAAGGCGATACGAAGTAACCTGTTGCATACCCTTGAAAATTATCTTTCTGAGCGCAAGGGAAATCAGCATCAGAATTAAAATTGATATTGCTCACTCGTTCAACGCATGTTCCAGTAGTAAAAACTGGTTTTGTTCGCGCATCAGCCGGAGTGGTTCCTGAAGTTTTGAAGTACAAAGCTAGACCCTCTGCTGATGATCTGAATTGTGAAATCGGAATTGGAATTGCTGATTGGCCAGACCAGGCGTACTTGAGAATCCAGGCCGCGCCACCGGTGATTTCAGTGAAGTATCCCCAAATTGGGTAGGCCTGACCTGCAACAAAATTGTTAACAGTCATTTCTGTATAAACCGTTGAGGCTGATGATCTCGAAAGGACATTTACCGTTGAGTTAGCAGTTATTTCAAAAACTGCAGAGTCATCTGAAAGCATGGAAAACGTGATCGAGCCCGAAACTGGCGCAATGAAATATCCTTCTGCATAACCTTGGAAGTTATCTTTTTGAGAACATGGGAATTCATCATCGTTGGTGTAGTTCAAGTTGCCGTGAACGACGGCGCAAGTGTTATCTGAAAATGCTTGCTTGGAAGTCGCATTAGCTGGAGTTGTTCCTACCGCGCGGAAATATTGAAGTAAGCCATAAGAAGGAATACCTCTGGCAGTCGCACCAGTTCCACCTCCGCCGTTTCCACCTGCACTACCTCCAACGTAGGAAATTCCATTTCCAAATGGACCGCCGCCACCACCGCCACCGTAGTTCCGAGCAGATCCAGTGAAGTTACTTGAAGGACCGTTTGATCCTGGGCCGCCAGTACCGCCAGGAGTACAACCGGTTCCGGTTCCGCCGATTCCGCCGTTTCCGCCCGCGGTTGGAGATCCATTACTTCCGGTGACTCCACCAGCTACAGCTGCGTTAGTTGAGCAACCACCGCCGCCTGATCCACCAGGTGCGGTGTAAGTCGTAGAGCCACTTGTTACAGAAGTAGTTCCACCACTAGTTGCAGCACTGCCTCCCCAAACACCGCCTGTACCACCTGCACCAACTTGAACTCTGAGTTGTCGGTTAGCCGGAAGCGTTGCAGAAGTTACGGTGTTGATCGAACCACCTCCACCACCGCCGCCACCATCTCCACCACCGCCGCCGCCTGCACCAACTAATAGAGCATCAACTGAAGTCACGCCAACTGGTGCAGTCCAGGTACAAGAATCAGTTCCATTGATTTGCTCCAACGTAGTATTTCCAGAGACTGTCTTTACCACCGCACAAACCGGTGTTGCAGAAAAACTAAATGGTGCAGTACCAGTTCCATTTGTGGAATAACCATTTGTCGTTGAATTTCCATAAGTTTTTTCGATCGAAAGCGAACCACTCAATGTCACTGGCGCATTCACAACCACCGTAACAGCTAGTTCTGAGTATGCGCCGCGAGCATCGGTGACTCGGATCGTAGAGGTATACGTTCCAGTTTCAGAGAGAGATTCAACCTCTAGATATCCCCCAGCATTTGAAGTTCCCGTTAATTTTATTCGTGAGTTGGCTGGCGAATTAACCAAAGTCATTGTCAAAGTTCCAGTGCCGCCGCTGATCGAATAGAGAGGAGATTTGAAGTAGGCGCCTTTTGAAGTTTCTATTCGAGAAATACCTGTTATCGAAGGCGGTGGAGCCACAACAATTGTGAACATAATCGAAGTTGTGGCGCTTGCCGTGTCGGTTGCGGTTACCGTCTCAAAGTAAGTACCTGGGTTAATCGTCGAGAGCACGCGTAAAGTGGCTTGGTTTCCAACTGCGCTCAGAGTTATTCCAGAAGTAGAAGTTCCCGTTCTGCTAAAGGTTACGATGCTAGAACCCCTTGATGCATTGATCACAGTTGAAGTTTCGATCCCTGAAGTTGTTGCAATTGAGGTGGTGTTTGTCGCCAAAATAATTGGAGGATTTACTACAACGTTCACAAGATGGGTAATTGAAGCTCCCGTTACATCTATTGCTGTGACGGTTTCAATATATGTTCGCGCGGTTTGAGTATCAGTCGCCGCCAATGTTGAAGCAGTATTGACTCGAATCGAATTAGCGGTTGAAGTATCCCCCGTAATTCCTGAGATAACCGGAGCCAGCGTTAGCGTCTTATTTCCTGTTCCGAGCGATGCAGGAATAGCTGGGGCGGAGAAAGTCGCACCCTGTGTAGTAGTGAATGTGCTGCTGCGCGCCGAAGTGTTGATATAACGCGGAACCAATGCGTCGTAGTTACTTTGAATTTCAGTTTGCGATAGACCCCGGTTATAAACACGAACTACTCCAATCGATCCATTGAGTAGTTGGCTTGCTGAGTCCCAGCGACGTCCAATGTAATAATCCCTTGAGGAGGTAGCTGGTGCATACGTAGAAGTTGCACTTGTGATGGCAACACCATTTAAATAAATTGTATTGACGTAATTATTACCACTCTTAACCACAGTAGCCGCAATGTGATACCAAATACCAGTATTAACTGTTCCTACTGCTGTAGTAGCCTCGACCCAATTAATTGCAGTAGTTGGTAAATACCCTGAATGTATTTGTCCGTTATTCCTAATGGATAAAGCCATGTTTATGCTTCCAGAAGTTCCTACGTACGCCTCACAAATCAAACAAGCAGTTCCAGAAAATGATGAAAATGTAGGATAGCTAAATCTGACCCAAGTCTCTGCTGTGTACTCGGGAAATGCTCCGCTTGTAACTCCTGGGCTAGTAGCAGTAGTGATGGATGGAAAAGTTAGGTAATTTGCACTTCCATTGAATGTAAAAATTCCGCCATTCGTACTGGAATACGTCGGCGCACTTGTGAAAACGGCATTCGAGCCGGCGCCACTTAAGTCTTTCCAGTTTCCTGAACCAGTTGAACTTAATGTATTGGCTGCGTCCAGGTTCAAAATTAACCCTGGCTTTACATAAGAGTTGTCATTCTTGACATTATTTAAAGTTGGAAAATCATTTACAACTAATGTCAACGTTGTTGAAGCGGTCGCGCTAAGTGAGTCAGTAACGGTCACAGTTATTGAGTGAGTTCCAGTCGCCGTAAATGAATCAACCTTTACGGTTACAAAATTGCTGGCTGCCGTTGATGTATCAAGGGTAATTCGCCAACGGCTTGCTGAAGACGGATAAGCAATCGCGTAAGTGCGATTCCCTGTTCCGCCTGTAATGTTTAGTCTCGCCGTAGTGGCTCTGGTAAAGGTGGTTTCAAAAGTTGTTGATCCAGACGCAGGAACAATCGCCATGGCCGCATTAACAATGATGGTTATAACCTTAGAAGCGGTTGCACCCAACGAATCCGTTGCAGTGAATGTTTCGTAGTAAGTGCCAGCGGGCAGGGTTCCAGCAACGTTAAGGATTGCTTGGCCGGCAGTTAAAGTTGCCGTTATTGCGGAAGAACCTGAGCTGCTTACTCGCGTAAATGTGCTTGACCCAGTTCCAGTATTTGCAGCCACGTTTAAAGTAGTCGAACCAGTTCTGCCAAATGTGGTTGTAATCGTGTCTGACGTAGAAGTGATAAGAATCGTTGGATTAACAGTGACTGATAGGTAATAAGCAGTAGCAATTCCGTTGGTATCGACCGCAGTCAAAGTTTCGGAATATGTTCGAGCAGTAGACGCATTTGTTGAAGTTGAAGATGACAACACCTTGAAAATCGCAGTGTTTGCAGTGCTGGTGTCGATTCTAAAACTGCTGTTTGTGCCCGAAAGGGTTAGAGTTTTATTACCGACTCCATCGTTCGCTGTAAACAACTGGAAATCACGCGCAGTGCCTGCTGTTGCTGTAAGCGATGTATTTCCAGAACTAGTTGGTGAAACTGATGTTGCGCTGACAAAGCGAACCTTTGAGTTTTGGTAATTTTGCTGAACTTGTTGGGCAGAAAGGGGCGAGTTGTAGATACGTACAACTGGAATTTCTCCGTCGATATATTCAGTCGTTCCGTCCCAGCGTTTGCCAACGCGAATCGGGGCAGGATCAGTAAGAGGGCCGAGCGTCGAAGTAGCACTGCCAAGCACTCGGCCATTTAAGAAAAGCGTTCCGGTGTATGTTGAACCGGATTTAGAAACCGTGTAAACCGCGTGATACCAAGTATTTGCAGCAAGAACGCCTGTTGCAGATGTAGATGCCTGCCAGCCATTTCCACCGCCACGATGGTAACCCGCATAGATTGATCCAGCAGAACCGTATTGACAAATTGCAAAATTAATGTGAGAGCCGGTATAGGTAGTTGTAACAAAGCAAGGATAGGCGGTTGATAACGTCTTTAATTTGAACCAAGTTTCAACAGTGAATGTGTCTAAGTTTATCCAATTTGTATTTGAAACAGCTTCCTTGCCAGTGGCAAAAGCCAATGTTCCACCATTGGATTGGCTATAGGTTGGAGAACCAGACAACGTAAATGCTCTGTTTCCAGCGGTGTCGGTCCATGTTGTGCCTGAGCCAGTGTAAGAACTCGAGTTGGCGGCATCCAGATTCAATATCAAATTCTGAGTTACATATGGATATACCGAATCTGTTTGCGCTGAATAAGCGATGTCGGGTGGGGAATTAATGGTGAGTGTAAGAACTGTGGTTTTAATCAATCCCGAACCATCAGTCACGGTAATTGATTCGATGTAAGTGCCAACTGCCGTTCCCGTATCTACAACAAAATGAATATAGCCGCTTGATATGGTTGAAGTATCTAAAGTGATCCCGCGTGGTGCCGGCGAAGAAACATGTGCCACCGCGGCTACACGAGTACCAAAACCGCCAGATAGATCAAGTCTCTGCCTTGTGTACTTACCGAAAGTTGAAACAAGAGTAGAGACATTTGAGCCAGACCATTGCAAAGCTGGTACCACTTCAATTTTCACTGGAAGAAGAGCCGTATTCCCAACAGCGTCGGTTGCCGTGATAGTTTCCCAGTAAGTGCCTGGTGAAAGAGTGCTGGCTATACGAATTCGAACGCTATTAGTCGCTGTATTTTCCATGGTGATGCCAGGAATAATTGGCGAGATAGAAAATGTGTTGCGGTAACCAAAGGTAGCTGTGTAGGTATCAGATAGCGTGACTGAGCCAGCAGCAGCATTTACTGTGACAGATTCTGAGTAATTTTGCTGCCTTACATAACTTGAAATTCCGTATGAATTAGCAAGGTAGTCCTGAATAAGTTGCATTTCTGAGGTGGTTAATTTGCGGTCAAACATAATTACTTCAGCGACTTCCCAGCCGCTGGAATAGTCAGAACCTACATATTGCCCAGCATTGATTGTTAGAGGTGCAAAAGTGTTTGTCGTTCCATTTCCCGTTCCCGTATTTGTTGCGTACGCAGTTCCCGCTTTGTTGTAGCCAATTCCTTTGTAATAGTCGGTTTGTCCAGTCGAAATTACCCAATTTTGACCATAAATATTGTTCGATGACGCGGCAGTCCAGCCCCCGGTTCCAGTAATCCAATCACCGTTGTGCATAGCACCTGATGAATTTCCATAGAACCCGAAGAGTAAGTTTCCAGATTCACCATCAAAAAGCCGGGATGCAGTTGAATTCTGAGTGACTGGTATTCGCGCCACAGAAAAAACAGTCCACTGCGAATCCGCGAACGTCGGATTGTTGAACTTGATTCCATCCGGTGAAGCGCCTGATAAGTTTGTTGCACCTACGACTGTTTTGAAAGTCTTAGTCGAACCGTTTCCGATACTAGTTGTGGAAACCGTTGGGGCGCCCTTAATTGAGCTAGTGTTTCTACCATTGCCTGATGAGTCGTACCAGATCTTTTTTGTAGCGTCGTAGTCATCGGCTTTAAATCGCATATATGGTGAGAGTGAAATAGGTTCTGCAGCAGCTAAAGTGTTGGCAAACTTAACCGGAACTTGGTAAATCGCATACAACAATAAGTTGGGTCCGCTGTAACTAGATCCCGCCGCATAGAGTGTTCCTGTTCCATCTGCGCGTGTATTCCAGCCGGCAAAGTTGTAGCCAGCTTTTGCTAAAGAACCAGAATTGGTAGCAAGATTTCCTACACCGTTTGCAAAAACCTGCGGCGCTGGTGGCGTACCTGATGTTTGACCGTTTCCATCGTAAGTAATGGTGCTACCCCAACGTGCGTAAAGTGTTGAAGTTCCAGTTGATGCAAAGTTAGTTGGCGGAACCATATTCGGAGTTGCAGTTTCAACCGCTCCTGCAACGACTCCGTAAGTGCTTTTAAAGTATTGATTTACTTGCGCGATTTGTGACGCGGATAGGAACTGGTTATAGATGATAACTTCTGTAACTTCGAAGTCGGACCAATGAACGTTTGCGTAAGCGCCACCAATTGCTAGTGTTGGAAGTTTTGTGTAAGTCTGGTTCGTAACAGGCAACTTAACGCCATCCCAGTAAATATTGTTTCCTGAATCGCAAAGGTAATGCCAGTTATAGTCGACGGTCGTTGAGTTATTTAGGTAACCAGTGCTGTGATAGAAATCTTTAGTATTGGCGTTGTACCAACCGGCCAACCAATCAACTGAAGTTCCAGTGAATATTCTGCTCATGGTTGCAGGCGCGGCAGCACCGTTAGTTTTATATCTAGCCATTCCACAGAATGTGTACGAATCCAGTTCAGGATTATTTAGGTAAATAGCGACTGAGTTTGCAGCAAGTCCGCTGACGGTCGGGAAAGTCGCAGCTGCACCCCATCCAGTTTGGTTTGTATTTTTTGTTGGCTTTACCGTGGAAAAAGTAATTCCATTTCCATTGTAATTCGTTGGAGTCCAAGTCGTTCCGTCGTAATTCTTGGCTTCCAACCGAATGTAAGGGGTTGGAAGCCCGGCCAATAAAGTTCCGCTATTTCCAACAATTACTGCGGTTGAAGAATCAGTCGTCGTACTCCAACCACTTAAGGTTGATGAATCTTTAGTTATATAGGCACGTGGTAATAAGGCATTATAATTTTGAATAATCTGGCTTTGCGAGAGAGCAACATTGTAAATCTGGGCAGAAAATATCTGCCCTTCGAAATATCTGGAGTTATCCGAGGTTCTACCTATGTAAGTTTTGATCGCCGAAGCAAGTGAGGCGGATCCGGAATTATTTCCCGTATAAATCTCCGCTCCATTTAGAAAGATTTTTACAGTTGTTCCGTTAAAAGTGGTGACCAAGTAATCGTATTCACTTGAACCGATCATGTACCCTGTGGCAGGAAATGATGCGACGCCTTCGCGATAGGTTTCAGGAACACCACTCAACGTTCTAAGCAAATAATTGCCCGCAGTTCCGCCGTGATAGCGGCAAATCAAGCATTGTTCGCCTTTTCCAATATTGCTAGACTTAAACATTGTTGCAAGTGTGTAATTTGCGGTGCCGGAGTAAGAAAAATTAGAGGCGGCGAATTCGAATGACTGGTCAACGCCATTTAATCTAAATGACTTGGTATTTGGATCGAAAATTGGTGAATTGAGCGCAGTTGCATTTCGACCATTGCCCGATAAGTCATACCAAGTCGATCCCGTACCAGGGTATGAGGCTGGGTTAGATGCATCCAAATGTAGTTGAAGCCCAGAAGTCACAATAGAACCAGGTGTTGTGATTCCGGGAATTAGCGTTGTAGTAGCTCCGCTACCGAGTGCCGTGGTTGTATCGAGGGCACTCCTTGCAGTTCCACCATTTGCATCATAAGAAATGACCGAACGCCATTGCGCATACAAAGTTGTTGTGAGATTTAGTTGGTAAGTGCTACCTGCGGCGTAATTTGTACCAGTGCCGTCAGCTCTCGTGTTCCAACCACCAAAAGTGAATCCTGTTCTAGCCAAACCGCTCTGTGCTGGCAAAGTTATATTTGAAAATGTTGTTCCGGAAAATGAAGTGGTGCCTGTAAATCCCGAACCACCATTGCTGTTAATTGAAAGCGATGTAGATCCATATCGAATAATGACTACGCCAGAACCGCCGCGGCCACCATATGAGTTACAGCCAGCGGTACTTGGATGACCAGCACCACCGCCACCGCCACCGAGGCCATCGGTACCATTTCCGCCGGTTGGATGTGGTGGAGGATTAGTCGCGCAAACAGGACCGCTGACGCCATCATTCCAAGCAGCGCCTGCACCACCACCGCCAAGACCACCTGCGCCAACGACGCCACGATAATTACCGTTACCGTGGATACCGCCACCGCCGCCACCTGCGTAGTAAGTAGGCGTTCCTGTTACATCTGAAACTCTTCCGATTCCACCATCACCAGATTTACTTGTCGAATAAGTAAAGCAAGTTGCTGAACCGCCGACGCCACCTGCACCGCCACCACCACCAGTTGCGTATCCATATTCCCAAGTACACGCGGCATTTTTTGAACCGCCGGCAAATCCTTGTGACGCATTTGTTGCCGCTGCACCTGTTGCAACTGTCGAACCTTCAGAAGATCCACCACCGCCAGAACCACCAGCAGATGGGGCGATATCCCATGCAGCTCCTTTACCTCCACCAAGTGCTGTAAATGAACTGCCAAAAGTTGAGTTTGCACCGTTTGCACCAGAAACTGTCGTATTTGCCGCAAGCTTGTAACCACCCGCTCCACCTGCACCTACAGAAAGACTGATGGCAGAAGTAGCTGTAACAGAAGTTATTGACTCTATAAAACCTCCGGCACCACCGCCTGCTCCAACCCATGCACCACCACCGCCGCCACCACCGACTGTCAATACTTTTGCAGTTGTAACTCCGCTTGGAACAATCCAAGTATTTGAAGTCGTTGTATTTGAAGGAGCAGAGAACCTAACTACACAATCTCCACCAACACTTGTAACGGTGACAGATGCTGGATTAGCAACACGGTTTGGACAAACTCCTGCACCCGCATGCACGGTGCTGGACATTTGATCAACACGCCACTCACTTACGTCTGTCGCGGTTAAAGCACGATTAAATACTGCAACATCGGCAATAGCGCCTTCAAAATAAGCATCTCCGCTCCAGTTACTTCTACCGATCCAGGCATTTGGGCGAGAAATTGATCCATTTGAAGGCAGACCGGTATAGGCGACTGTTCCCGTATTTGAAGTTGCCGCAGCGGACCCTGCAGACCAGCGTTGAATACTTCCTCCGGTGTAGAGCGAACCATCTTTGTAAAGTGAACATGTTGTTCCATTAAATACAAATGCATAATGAGCCCAGATTGCGGTTGCAGGAATCGCATTCAGAACTCGGCACCACCCAACTGAACCTGTACCTGAATAAACTTCACCAATTAAATTATTGGTAGTTGACTCACGCGCAACCAGAATATTTTCGCTTGAAGGGCCATTGCCGATATCGATAATTCTCTCGTAGTTGTTTGCAACGCTTCCAAAGTTAGCGAAAAAGCTAATTGAGAGCCCCGAAGAATAAGTGGCATTCAAGCTTGAATTTATCGTGGCGTATTGGTTTACCCCATCAAAACCGATTCCCTTGAATGTGATTCCGCCAGATGTGTAATCAGAAGTGAGTGGGCTAGATTTATTTGTAAATGCGGCAGATAAGCCGTTTCCCGAAATATCACTCCATGACGTACCAGAACCCGAGTACGAGGCATAAGTTTTTGCATCAAATCGTGCCACCAAACCTGAGGTGTTTAAGTTTGAGCTCTGAATAATTGGCGCAGATGTTTTTAAACTGATCGGATTGTTAAACGGTGATTTAACTTTTGGAGTTGATGAAGGCGCTGTAGCGGTTGGGATACTTGGCAAACCTAAAGATGGTGGCGCTGAAATTGTGACAAAAAGAGGCGCAATCAGAGCAAGAATCAAAGTGCGATGTATCTTCGCGCGGATTTCTTGACGTTTAGCCTGCAACAATTTTATTCGTGCAGAAATTTGGGGAAACATTACGATTGAATTACTTTTCTTAAAGGCCGACTACCCCGAGTAAATACCCGAGGAACGGTAGAACCACAATCATCTTGCCTTTGACGTTTTCGCCAGAAATGGTTTCTAGAAAAACGCCATTTGTTACTGAGTAAGAACCATCAGTTACGGCTGTAACTTGTCCAAGTAGCGGTGAAAGCTCTTGGCTTGCAGAATTAACAACTACTTTGTCGCCGACAGCGTAAGCATCAGCTTTCTTAGTTATCACCACAGATGAAGAAGGAGACCCGAGGGCAGTTTTAAATCCTGACGCCGGATGTTCAAAGCGGAATCCCAGTGCAAGAAGCACAACGAGAACCGCGACAACAATTGCTGGAACTTTAAATCGTGCCATTAGCGTGTTCTCCCCGTCGACTTCTTTGCCGCTGCTTTTTTGGCAGGCGCCTTTTTAACAACTTTCTTTACTTCAGACTTCTTGGTTTCATCTTTCTTGTTTTCAGTCTTTTCAGCCGAAATCTTCTTCTCCGATTTAGCCAAAATTGTGTTAAGCCAATCTTCTACTTCATCACTTTCCTTGGCAAGGTTTTCGTTCGCAACAGTCTTGATAAATGGCTTCGCGCTCTTCTTTGGGCCGCGGCTCTTGACCTTTGCGAAAATTTGTTGGACCGGAACTCGCTTAAGCCCATCGATGGCCTTCGCGATTATCGCCTTAGCAACTGAAAGCGCATCTGGCTTAGCGGCAGGTTTTGCCGCTTCATCTTCGGCTGCTTGTGATTGCGCACCGGCCGCTGATGACATGCCAAGCATCAAACGTGATGTGCGCGAATCCGGGCGTCCAGTGCCGCGCCAGGTAGCAACTTCGATAACGCTGCCATTTGCAAGTTGGCCAACTACTAACTTTTGGCCATCTGGAAGATCGATAACGATAGGTGATTCATCTTGCTTTATAGGCAGGGTGCTCATCTCTGGCGCTGGCGCGCTAACGGTCTTCTTGGCCATGGTTATCCGAGCTCAAAACCGACGTTAGTAGCAAGGTCGCGTGAACTAATTAAATTAAGTGCAAAAGTCGTATTGCGAGTTGTGTTGGTGCAAGTAGCTGTTCCATCAATAGTCATGGTGCGGGCATCAACCGTTGTGCCTGTCCAGTTAGTTGCATTCACTAGACGTGTGCAGAGAATTTCATCGTTGGCAAAATAATTAACGCCTGCACCATCGCCATAAAGTGTTCCGGTGCGGATGCCGAGATAAACCTTCATGGTTGAGCCAGAGCAAATATCTTTCATCGCACTCATGACAATTTGATTCATTGAGAATTTTCCACCAGCAAATGAATGCTTAAGTTGAACATCAACGGCATCATCACATGTTCCGGCGGCTAAAGTTCCCGCACCGTAACCTGTTCCATTTCCGCCTCCGCCAGTTCCGTTAGCTCCTGCGGGACCTGCGGGACCAGCGGGACCTTGCGCACCGTTTGCACCGTCGCGTCCATCACGACCATTGGTTCCTGCGACACCTGGCGCGCCATCAAGGCCGTTTGCTCCGGCGGCGCCATCAGCACCTCGAGCTCCATTGCAAATGTAAACAGCACTTGTACCGATGGTTAGTTGTGCACCACCCGTTGGACAGTTTGCATCTCCCACATTTAATACTGTTGCGCGAACAGATTCTCCAGGCTCACCTTTTTCACCTGGATTTCCTTGAGGTCCTTGCGGACCTTCAGGACCTGGAGGTCCAACAAGAAGCGTCAGAGCTTGATCTGTGTTGTCAGCAGTTAGCGCGGCTGAATCGCCAATCAGAAAATCAGCGGTTCCGTTTCCGTCTGCTGCAAAAGTTACGCCAATGCCAGTTCCGAGAAACAGAAGCGCGATGACGACTGTGCGATTAATTAACTTCACGAAGTCATCTCCTGTTCTTCTGTTCGAGCGGCAAATTCTGCTGAAGCGATGGC
>JACCDM010246577.1_pt1 | contig 11770 bp, 8 predicted proteins | sample 7445851 | NCBI WGS metagenome assembly JACCDM01 (sample SAMN15323438, study PRJNA562643) | freshwater metagenome | isolation source: river surface water | place: USA:Blue River Watershed | collected 2017-08-16
CAGACCTTTCGCTCGGAGTCCGGCCTCGATGACGTCGTCGATGCTGGCGCCGGTGGACGCTCGGCGGACGGGCTGATAAGCCCAGTGGTCGAGCCGCGGGTCCCGGAGCGCGGCGCGGTCGGCGGCGTTCTCCGGCCAGACGGCACCATCCGCGATCCATTGCCGGAGCTTCGCCACCTGCGCGGGCGTGAGCGGGTCGCCCTTCGGGGGCATCTTCTTGTCTTCGTCGGCGGAGGTCACCCGCTCGACGAGCGCGGACTTGGCGGGATCGCCGGCGACGAACGCCGGGCCGGATTCGCCGCCTTTGAAGGCGTGCGAGCGGGCATCGAGGCGCAGGTCCGCCTTCGCCTTCTTCGGCCCGTGACATTCCACGCAGCGCTCCTGCAGCAGGGGGCGGATCTCGGCGTCGAAATCCACGGCCGCGCCCGCGGCGGCGAGCCAAAGGCAGCAAACGAGGATGGCGGGGCGAGGCATCGGGGTTAGTCTTGGGGCGGGCCGAAGCATGGCAAGGCTCGCGGTTGCGACGGCGATTTTACGCTGATCCAGACAGCCTGCGATGCCCGATGTTTCACCGGGTGGCCCTATTGTCTCAACTTGGCTGGCTATTTCGCCAGCACTTCGACCTGATTGATCCTTCCTTTGAGGTAGGGGCCGAGTCCGTCCTGGGTCAGTCGTTTGACCGCCTCCTGGTCTCCTTTCAGGTGTGCGTCGAAGAAGAGAAGGGTGGCGGCTCGCGTCACCGGTTGGACGTCGTCGCGGGTGGGCGAAGGGGTCGCCTTGCGGTCAGACCCGGCGGAGTCCGTGAAGTCCAGGTGCTTGGCGCCGTTAAGCCAGACAAAGCGGTGCCCGCCGGACGGCCACAGTGAGAACGCTTCCTTCCGGTTTTCCGCCGAAAGACCGTTCTGCTGCTTATCGAGCGTGCCGGAGATGCCAAGCAACGGCACTTGCAGACCGGCGAAACTTTCGTTGATGAAGAATGGTTCTCCGACGCCCTGCGGGGAGAGCGCCACGCCGCAACGGACACGCTTCTCGCGTTGCGATGTTCCGAGTCCTTTGCCTGGGGCGAGCGTCGGGACGATCCAGTCGAGCGCCGGCCTCATCCCGCAGGCGACCATGGTGGTGAAGGCTCCGTAGGAGTGGCCCATCATGCCGACCCGCTCAAGGTCGAGCCTTCCCTTCATTCTGGCATGGCTTTGGTTCCAGACCTCGGCCTGGTCAAGGGCGAAGCCGACGTCCTTCGGCCGCGCCATGATCTCCGCGGAGTCATGGATCATCGCGTCGAGGTTCTTCATCAGCTGCATGCCCTGGGTCATTCTCTCGCGGTTGCTCCCGACATGCTCGAGGCAGAGCACGGCATATCCGTGGGAAGCGAGGTGCCTGGCCTGCGCGAAGTGGGTGTCGACGTCACCGCCCGCGCCATGCGAGAGCACGATGACGGGGCATTTCATGTCACCGTCGGGTAGATGGACCTTGATGGGCACTTTGCGACCGGTGACGCCGCGATCGGCCCGGCGTTCGGCCAGAAGACGCCGCACGGCCCTCTCCGGCTCGGACGCTTGCTTGCGGCCGGCGTCGACGAGTTCCGGAAAGTCGAGCTCCGAGGTCTTGTGAGGGCCGGCAGCCGAAACGTCTGTCGCGGCAGAAACGTTCGAGGCGGCGGCCAGCAGGGCGAACAGAATGGCTACTTGCTTGAGCATATATGGATTTCACCTACTAACATCGGTTAAGCAACGATAGACTCATCATTCGCCTTCGGATCGGTTTGCGGATAGTTCTTCCGCGTCCTTGTGGCCTTATGTTCAGCACGGTCCAAGGTCAGATGGTGGATCCGTCGGGCGGTGCCGGCGGGCTTTCGGGTTGCGCGCTCGGGTGATGCGCTCTCGCCCGATTGGTCGCCCTTCGGCGGCGGCTCGTCCTGAGCCGCCGCCAACGGGCAAACGCAGGGCATCGCGACAGCAGGTGTCGGATTCCGCGGTTTACTTCTCGGCCGGGGCGGTTTTCCAGGCGCGGTCCGGGTCCTTGATCGCGTTACAGAAATGCGCATCGGCCTGGGTGAAGGCTACCGCAGGCGCCGGCAGCGGCAAGGTGTCCAGAGGCAGTGAAGCTTGATGGCGGGGCGGGCCATGGGGTGGGGGCGTTAAAGGCAGTCCGCCGCCCATTCCATGCCGCTTGTCCGTCTCGGCTCAGGGTGCGCTCCGGCCGCGGGCTTTGCTCTGTTCCAGCAGCTCCTTGAGTTCCCGGACGATTTCGGGCCGCTCCAGGCAGAGGTTGCGCCGTTCGCCGGGATCCTCGCGCAGGTCGTAAAGCTGTCCCGGGGCCGTCGGGGCGCTGTCGGGGAGGGCGTAGCGGGCAAGCTCACCTTGCCCGTAGCCGTTGCCGCCGGAGCCCTGATGGTCTAGGTATTTCCAGTCGCCTTGGCGGATCGAGACCCCGGAACGGAAATCCTGTTGCAACGTGAAGGTCCGGCGCGGTCGGCCGTCCTCGGTGCCGGTGAGCACGGGGAGGAAACTGAAGCTATCCTCCCCCGCGTCCTTGGGCAGGGTGACGCCCACCAAGGCGGCGCAGGTCGCGAGCAGGTCGCATTGCGAGACGGTCGCCGTCGCGACCCCGGGGCGCACCTGGGCTGGCCACCGCGCGATGAACGGCACGCGATGGCCCCCTTCCCACGCATCGCGCTTCATGCCGCGCCAAGGCGCCGCCGGGTCATGGTCATGGTCCGTCCGCATGTGCGCGACCGCCGTGGTCTCGGGGCCGTTGTCGCTGCTGAAGAGGATCAACGTGTTGTCGGCGACGCCGAGCTGCTCGAGGGTCGCCAGCAGCTCGCCGACGACATGGTCGAGCTCGGCGATGAAGTCGCCGTGCGGGCCGGCCTGGGTCGCGCCTTGGAAACGAGGAGCGGCGAAGGAGGGCAGGTGCGGGGCCTGCGTCGCATGGTAGAGGAAGAACGGTTGGTCGGGTGCTCGCTTCACCTGGGCCTTCAACCATGCCCGGCTCCGCTCCAGGAAGACCAGGTCGACCTGCTCGTGTTCGAAGCCCGGGGCGACCAGCCCGCGGCGGCAATCGTTCGCGTAAGGGTGCCGCGGCAGTTTCGCGGCGTCGAGCGGGGTCGTCGGCGGGACCGGTACGCGGTCGTTCTCGATGTAGGCGTAGAGCCAGTCCGTCGTCGGGCAGCAGGCCGTGCCGAAGAAATGGTCGAAACCCCGGTGGACGGGCCCGTCGGTGATCGGCTTCGAGAAATCGATCATGCGGATGCGCGCCAGTTCCCGCTCCGGGCCCGGGACGTCGGCGGGAGGCTTCGTCTGGTGGATCGGCGTGCCGGCGGCGGTCTGGAAGGTGAGGCCGACGTGCCACTTGCCCACGGCGGCGGTGGCGTAGCCCTGGCGTCGCAGCATCTCGGGCAAGGTCAGCCGACCCGCCTCGATCAGGCTCGGTCCGCCGACTCCCGTGAAGACGCCGCCACGGTAGCCGGTGCGGAAACACATCCGTCCCGTGAGGAGGCTATAACGCGAGGGCGTGCAGACCGTCGCGGCGGAGTGCGCGTCGGTGAAGCGGAGACCTTCCCGGGCCAGCCGGTCGAGGTTCGGCGTCGGGATCTTCGACCGCGGGTTGTAGCACCCGACGTCGCCGTAGCCGAGGTCATCGGCCAGGATCACGACGATATTGGGCCGACGCGACGCGGGCGCCGCGGTCAGCGCCGCGGCCAGCAGGATCGCGGCGAGGTTCAGGAGCCGGCGGCTCACTTCGCCACGACCCAGATGTTGCGGTAATAGACCGGGTTGCCGTGCTCCTGGAGCTGGAAGGGGCCCGGGGTGTCGGTGATCGTCTTGATCCCGCTGCTGGTGGTGGTGCGCGGCAGGGCGACGTCGTCCTGGATCAGGACGCCGTTATGGCGGACGGTGATGCGGGCCGGGGCGGTCCGCTGGCCTTGGGCGTCGAAGCGCGCCGCGGTGAACTCGACGTCGTAGGTCTGCCACTGCAAGGGCGGGTAGCACAGGTTGAGCTTGGGCGCGGAGATGGTGTAGATGCCGCCGCACTCGTTGTTCTCGCCCTTGAGGCCGAAGCTGTCGAGGACCTGCACCTCGTAGCGGTCCTGGTGGTAGACGCCGCTGTTGGCGCGGCCCTGGCCGCGGGCGTAGGGCTTGAACGGCAGGAGGAACTCGAGGTGCAACGTGTAGTCGCGGAAAGTCTCCTTGGAGGTCGTCCCGCAACGCAGGAAGCCGCGTTCGTCGATCTTGCCGTCCTTCCAGGCGGAAGCATCCTTGCCATCGAAGAGCACCTTGGCGCCGGGGGGCGGGGGCGCGCCTTCGGTCGGGCTGTGCCGCACGACCCGCCGGAACGCGAGAGGGGCGGCCCCGGGGCGCGTCACGGTGAGCGTGCCGTCGGCCAGCGTGGCGCGGGCCTCGCCGGACTTTGGGGCGAAGGTGACCTTGGCGCCGTCCGCCTTGCCGTCCATCTCCACGCGCGGCGAGCGGTCCCAGCCGTCGCCGGGCAGTCCGCCCGCGAAGAGGACCAAGCGGTATTGGTCGCCGCCGAGGGCGATGATGTTGGCCCCGTGGCCGGCGGTCGTGAACTCGCCTTGGAGCAGGAAGGCCGGGCCGGCGGCCTCGGCCGTGAGGAAGACTGTGGGTTCGGCCGGCTTGGCCTTGGGGGTGTTCGGCTCGGCGGCGAGGAGCGCGCCGCAGGCGGTGAGCAGCAGTAGTCGGGCGGGGGTCAGGGGCATGACCTTGGGATAGCCGAACACGGCCCGCGTTCCACCCCAATCTGCCTTAACCGACGATCAGCCAGACCGCCGCGAAGGCCGTCAGCCAGGCCAGGACCCCTTCGAAGGCGTCCTGCTTGATGCGCTTGAGGATCTGCCAGCCGAGCAGGACGCCCAGCAGGACTCCGGGCAGGAGCACGAGGTTCGTCCAGAGCGAGGGCGCGGTGATGATACCGGCGTTCTGGCTGAACGGCAGTTTGAAGAGGTTGATGAAGAGGAAGAACCGGCAGAAGACACCGAGGTGTTCCTGCTTCTCGAGCCGTTGCGAGAGCAGGAAGACCGTCATCACCGGCCCGGCCGCGTTGGCCAGCATCGTCACCGTGCCGGAGAGGAAGCCCATGCCCCAGGAAAAAGTCCGGTGACGGGTCAGCTCGAGCAGTTCCGCGCGCTTCGCCCGGAGCACGAGGTTGAAGCCCAGCAGGCTGAGGATGATCCAACCGATCGTCACCCGGGCCACGTTGTTGTCGATGCGGTCGAGCAACCACCAGCCGAGCACGACGCCGGCGATCGCGGGCGGGATCATCGGGAGGATCCGTCGCCAGGTCCCGCCCTGGCGGTTGATGAGGTAGCCCAGCAGGTCGGCCACGATCAGCAGCGGTAGCACGAGGCCGACGGAGGCCTTCGCCCCGAAGATCTTGGCCATGAGGACAACGTTGAGCGTGGCGGTCCCCGCTAGTCCGGCCTTGGAAAGACCGATGCAGGCCGCGCCCAGCAAGGCCAGCAGGAGGATCCACCCGTCGGCGGGCAGCAAGGTGTGGCCGGCGAGCCAGTCCACGGTCTCAGCGGGCGGAATCCGTATCGAAGACCAGCACCTCGAAGGGCTGCAGCGTCACGGTGACCTTGGTGCCGGCGGCGAGCTTGAGCTCGCGCAAACGCTGGTCGGCGTAGGGGGAGCGCAGGTCGAAGGCCGGCGTCGCCGTACGCGTCGCCCGCGGCAGGTCGAAGACCTCGTCGGCGTCCAGTTCGATGGTCCGCGGCTGGTCGTCCGGGTTGCGCAACATCAAGGTCGCCTGGCGGGGGTTCCAGGCCGCATAGCCGTAAGGCTCGAGCTTCAGCGGGTCGCCGCCGACCCAGTGGGCGTCGCGGAGGACGTCGGCGTGGGCGTGGGCCCACTTCGCGGCGGCCGCCACGTGGTCCCAGGCCGTCGCCGTCATCATCGACGGGGTGAGGTAGAGTTCCTGGAGCGAGGCGCCGTTGGCGAAGTAGGAGCGCACTTCGTTCTTCAGGTCGTTGCCCGCCTTGCCCACCTTGTCGCCCTGGAAGGCGCGGCCATGGACGACGCCATGGTGCATCGCGGAGTTGAGCGGGTAGAGCGGGGCGGCCTGGACGAAGAGCTTATGCGCGTAGCCGTCGCGGAATGTCAGCCACTTCTCGCGATCGTCGCCCTTGCCGGTCCAGCCGACGTCGGCGCTGTGCATCCGCCACGTCGAGTCGACGTGGTTGAGCCAGAAAGGCGAGGGCCAGGTCCCGACCGTCACGTTGATGAACACCGCCGGGTCGTCCTTGCGTAGCTGGCGGGCGACGTCGAGCAAGGCCATGAAGTGCGGGCTCACGCCGTCCCCGGCGCGGTCCCACTTGAAGGCGTTGACGCCGCCCTCGCGCATGAGTTGCCGGCAACGATCGACGAACCATTGCTTGTATTTGGGATAGGAGAGGTCGAGTTTGGCCTCGGCCGGGATGAGCCCCTGTTTCTGCGCCTGGGCGGTGCGTTGCTTGTCGCCGCCGTAACCGCCCAGCGGCGAGATCCAGATGCCCAGGTGGGCGCCCAGCGCATCCATCTTGGCCTTGGTCGCGGCGAAGCCGCCGGGGAATTTCTTTTCGTGCTCCACCCAGAGGCCCTTGGAGGGCTGGTCCCAGCCGTCGTCGACGAGGTAGGACAGCACGGGCACGCCCCGCTTCTTCACGAGCTCCGTGTCGAAGGCCCGGACCACGTCGAGCATCCGCGGCTCATCGACGCCGAACCCGAGGTCATACCAGCAGTTGTAATGCAGGAAGGGGCTGCTGGGGCGGGCGCGCTCGCGCTCGAGGTAGCGCAGGAACGAGCGCCGGAGCTGGCCGGCCGGGGCGAGGCCGGTGACCGTGCCGAAGTCGTAGGACTGCTCCGCGGAGAGCGTCAGCGAACAACTGAAGGCGGAGCGGCCGCCGGCCGGGGTGACGAGGTTGGCCGATCCGGGCATCTCGACTCCCGCGAAGAGGCCGGCACCGGCGAGCGGGCTGCCCGGACAGGAGCCGACCTGTTTCAGGCCCGGCGCACGTACATCGGCGAACTCGACGCCATGGAGCTCATAGGTCTGGCCTTCGGCCGCCAGGAGGATCGTCTGCCGGAAGTAGTGGGACCCGTCGCGCAATTCGGCTCGCCAGCGGGCTTTCACGCCGCGTCCCGAGGCGAGATCGGCCTCCAAGGCCTGACCGTCCTTGAGGGGAAGTCTGCGCACCTCGCCCACGACGCTGAAAGCGGAAGCCGGCAGGTCGCCCGCGGGGAACGGCGTGAACTTCGGCGAGGTCATGCGTTCGCCCGCCGCGGTCGTCACGTTGAACGTCCCCCGCTTGTCGCGGACGCCGATCAGCAGGAAGGTCTTACCGTCATCCCAGACGAGGGCCACGGCCGGCGACCACGACAGGGCGGAGTCGGTGCCGCGATCGATGCGCGCGGAAAGGCTGCGCACGCCTTGGGGCCAGGGCAGTTCGCTGACGACAGCCCGGTTGGCGGGCCCTTGGAAGCCGAAGCTCGTCTTGCCCGCGGGCGCCGGGTTGATTTCGAGGATGCGTCCTTCACCCACGGCGCCGGCCTCGCCGGAGTGATCCTTGGCCTGGGCCTTGAGGTTCATCTTGCCCACCCGGAGCAACTTGGGGTCACCCGGGAAATCAGCGCGGGGGAAGGAGGCGATCTCCTGCAGGGATTTCCCGTTAGGGCCGGCGCGGACGACCACGCGGGCATCCTCGAGGTCGATCTCTACCTGGTAGGTGCCGTCGCCCGTCGCCACCGGGGTCGTCGACAGGCGGAAGAGCTCGGCGCCGCGCTGGTCGACCTGGGTGCCGCTGATTTTGTCCGCGATTTTCATCGGGTGGAGACGCCCGCGGCGGAGCTCCCAGGAGGCCGAGAGCACCTCGTTCTCCAGCAAGAAGAGGTCGCCTTGCGCGCGGGACTTAGCCTGGCCGGGGGCGGGTCCGGCGAAGTCGATGTCCGGGTTCGCGGCCTGTAGGCCGACCAAGGTGCAAAGCAGGAAGAGCAGGCGCATCGGGGGTAGGGGCATTACCGCCGAACGGGGTCGGGCTGACAAACCGTTTCTCCCTGTGAGACCTAGGGTAAATCAGGGACCCCGAGGCGAATGAATCACCCCGGGGTCTTCTAAATTGGTCGGGCTGGAGAGATTTGAACTCTCAGCCTCTGCTACCCGAAAGCAGCGCTCTACCAGATTGAGCCACAGCCCGACACGAGATTTGAGCAGAACCAATCCGACGCCGGAGTTCAACCCAAATTGCTCGGGGTCGGGAAGTGCTTTTTGGGCAAAAATTGGACTTATGGGCCTTCGGGGCTATCTTGCTTGGCGTGAACTTGACCGTCCGCCGTTCCCGCGAACGCGGCCATGCCGACCACGGCTGGCTGCGCACCTGGCATTCCTTTAGCTTCGCGGACTACCATGATCCGAGGCACATGGGCTTCCGTTCCCTGCGGGTGATCAACCAGGACATCATCGCCCCCGGGGTTGGTTTTCCGATGCACCCGCATCGGGACATGGAGATCTTCAGTTATGTGCTCAAGGGAGCCATCGAGCATCGGGACAGCCTCGGCAATCACGCCCAGGTCCGCCCCGGGCAGATCCAGGTGATGAGCGCCGGCACCGGCGTCCGGCATAGCGAGGTCAATCCCTCGGCCACCGAGCCGCTCCACCTTCTACAAGTCTGGATCCTTCCGGACCGCGGCGGCCTCAAGCCGCGCTACGCCGAGTGGACGCCCACGCCGGAGCAGCGCGACGCCACCAAGGTCCTGATCGTCTCCCGGGATGGTCGCGAAGGCTCCGCTCACATCAGCCAGGATGCGTCCGTCTACCGGGTCAAGGCGCCCGCCGCCACGAGCGTCGCGCACACCCTCGCCGCCGGCCGCGGCCTTTGGTTCCAGCTCATCGAGGGTGACGTGCAAGTCGGTGGCGTGACCTTGGCGCCAGGGGATGCCGTCAGTTCCGAGGACGCCGGCGTCTTCGAGTTCAAGTCCGCCGGCCCCGTCGAAGCCCTGCTCTTCGACCTCGCGTGACCTTTTTCCTTTCACCCGCTGCTTAATCCCTGATTGCTGCTATTTTTAATCAGTACTCCGTAATCGGTATTCCGTCATCCCTGCGCTTTCATCCTCTATCCTCATGCCCACCCCCCATATCCCTCAGAAATCCCCGCTCCCCGTCCTCGTCGAAGCCGGCAAGACCTACTACTGGTGCTCCTGCGGCCACAGCAAAACCCAGCCGTTCTGCGACGGCGCCCACAAGGGTTCCGCCTTCGCGCCGGTGCCCTACAAGGCCGAAGCCGCCGGCATGGTCTACTTCTGCGCCTGCAAGCACTCCAAGAAGGGGGCGCTCTGCGATGGAGGCCACAAGGCCCTCTGAAGTTAGCCCTTTCAAGTCCCGTCATTTGGGCTAATCTATGGGGGCTATGAAAAAACTCCCCTGTATCGTCGCCCTTCTTCTGGGCGTGGCCTTCATCCTCTTCGGCGTCGCGCACTTCGTGCCGGCCGTTAAGTCCATCTTGCCCGCCCCGACTCCTCCGAATGGTGAGGAAGCCGGCAAGCTCACCGGGGCTTTCTTCACCGGTCTGGCCGGTTCCGGCTACCTCGGCGTTATCAAGGGTCTGGAGATCCTCGCCGGCGTCCTGCTCATCGTGAAGTGCACCCGCGGCTGGGGCGTCGTCCTCTCCGGCGCGATCCTGTTCAACATCTTTTTCGTGAATGTGCTGATCATGAATCTCTGGAATCCGGTCGTGATCGTCATGGTGCTTGCCGGGCTCTATCTCGCGTGGGTCGGCCGCAAGGGTTTCTGCTGCCTGGCCTGCTGCGGTTCCGGCGAATGCCTCGGCACCTGCGGTTGCTGCAAAAAGGACGGTTCCGGCTGCTGCTCCTCGGACCAGTCGGCCTCGACCGGTGGTTGCTGCGGCGGCAAGTAAGCCGGCCGTTGATCTCACGAAAGCCTCCGGCCGCGGGGGCTTTTTTGTGCCCGGGCCAGGCGGGCGGCGGCCTACTTCAGGGTGATCGTCACGCGGCGCAGGTCCATCACGCTCTTGCCGGGGATCTCGGGAGCGCTGAGCTTCAGCGTGGCGCGACCAGGTTCGAGCGCGATCTCGCCCAGGGTCATCGTCCGGAACGGCTTCATCAGCGATTCGCCATGAGTCGTCCGCGGGACGACGTCCTGATCGGTGAGCAGGGCGGGGTCCCAGGCTTCGGTGACCTTGCCGCGCAGCACCCGCTCGCCGACGCGAAGTTCGAGCGTTGAGCCGACATCGGCCGCCGGGCAGGTGTAATCGAGCGTCACGACATAGGTGCCCGCCGTCATCACCTCGACATTCCAGACGGCGGCTTCGGAGGTCTTCCGCCAGTTCACGAAGTAGGAGCAATTCGGGGCCTGGGCGCTGCGTCGCATCTCGCCCGTGGGCGCCCCGTCGCGGGCGGGCAGCATCGTGATCGGAAATTCCCGGTAGCCGATCCCCAACGGACGCGGGTCCACCCCGCCGGGGCCAGCCCCCTTGCCTTTGTTGCCGGCGCCGAGGTTCATCTCCTGACGCCAGGCGGTCACCGCGGCGGTCAGCTCCCGGGCCAGCTCCGGCAGACGGGCCTGGAGCGGTTCGGTCTGGCCGGGATCCCGGGTGAGGTCGAAGAGGTTGCCCTTCGCATCCAGCCGATGCGTCTCGGTACGCACGCTGACCTGTCCGCCCCAGGTCTGGAAAAGCCGGCGCGGAGCCCAATCGGCGTCGACCCCGCGGAGCAGGAGCGGAGAGAGGTCGCGTCCATCGAGGGGTCGGTCGCCGACGCGCTTCACGCCGGCGAGGCTGTGGAGGGTCGGGCTGAGGTCGATGGCGCCCGCGATCGGTTTCACTTGCGAGCCGGCGGCGATCTTGCCGGGCCAACGGATGAACAGCGGGGAACGCACGCCGCCTTCGTCCGTGCTCCCCTTGATGCCCTTCATGCCGCCGGTCCAGCGATGGCTGTTCGGGCCGTTATCCGAGAAGTAAAGCACGATCGTGTCTCCCTCGAGGTCGAGTTCTTTGAGTCGCGCGAGGACGCGCCCGACGTTGCGATCCTGGTTCTCGAGCATCGCCCAGGCGCAGCGCGTCTGGTCGGGCTGTTCCTTGTCGGCCTGGGAAGCGACCTGTCCGAGGGGCTTGCCGCGGAAGCGCGCCCAGTCCGCGGCGGGCGGTGACCAGGGCGAGTGCGGCGTGGTGAAGGGGATGAAGCAGAAGAACGGCCGGGCGCGGTGTTCGGCGATGAACCGCAGGGCGTGGTCGGTCAGCACGTCCACGATGTAGCCTTGGGATGGGCGCATGACCCCGTCCTGCTCGAGCGGCGCGTCGAAATACTCGCCCCAGTGGCCGGACGTGTAGCCGCGGAAAGTTTCGAACCCACGGGCGAGCGGGTGGTAGGGCCACTGGCTGCCGTTATGCCACTTGCCGAAGATCCCGGTGGCGTAACCCGCCGCCCGGAAGGAGTCGGCGACCGTCTTTTCCGCCAGGTCCATGCGTTCCTGGCCGGTCGAGACGCCGGTGACGCCGAGGCGCCGGTGGTAGCGTCCGGTCAGGAATTCGGAGCGGGTGGGGGAGCAGACGGGTTGGACGAAGAAGCGGTCGAAATGCGCGCCTTCCCGGGCGAGCGCGTCGATGTGCGGCGTGGCGAGCTGTCGGTTGCCGTTGAACGAGTAGTCGCCCCAGCCCGCGTCATCGGCCAGCAGGACGACCACGTTGGGCGGGCGGGCGGACGTTGCGATGGCCGCTCCGCCGAGGAGGCCGAGGAGCAGGAGGAGGCGGCCCATCGGCTTA
>JACCDM011451509.1_pt1 | contig 11769 bp, 10 predicted proteins | sample 7445851 | NCBI WGS metagenome assembly JACCDM01 (sample SAMN15323438, study PRJNA562643) | freshwater metagenome | isolation source: river surface water | place: USA:Blue River Watershed | collected 2017-08-16
AATCGCAGGTCTTTCGGTCTGACGAACACGTCGAAGTCGCGGCTGCGGAGGGACACGCACGCAAGAAAGTCAGGGCGGCGAAAGGACCGAGCGACCAGCGCGCCGTCAAAGATCAGGAAGGCGGACCAACGGACACACGATCGCTGCGTGACGGCAGCGGTGATGCCGAGATACGTCAAATGCACGATGCCGCGGGCAATGCCGCGGCAGTAGCAGACGCGCACAAGCATGATGGTGATTCGGATCTCCGCGCGATGCGCGATGCCAACGGCGGCGGTGCCACCACCGGCAATGGCAGCGGCGATGGCCCAAGTGACCAGCGCGCCATGCAAGACGCACAAGGCGAGGCCATATCGGGCAGCACGGGTAATAGTGATGGCCCCTCCGACATGCGCGCCATGCTGGATGCCGATGGCAAGGCAGCGCCCGCCGGAGCAAGCGATGGCGAGGGGCCTTCGGATCCGCGAGCCCTGCGGGATGCCGATGGTCCGCAGATAACAGCCGGTGCGCACGATGGTGATGGTCCGTCTGACATTCGCGACATGCGTGACGCCGAAGGCAAAGCGCTGGTGCGCCAGAGTGAAGATGGTGAAGGCCCATCAGACCAGCGGAAATTACAGGACCACTGGGCCGATATCCCTGATGTTGCCGGTAGCGGCGAGCACGACACGCAGGCCGAAGATCAGCCGGTGGCCGCAGAGGCGGTGCAGGAACCGACAGAACCGGACATGGTGTTCATGACCGAAGAAAACGCGGCACCGTGGGTGCTATCGATACATCTGGAAGAACGGATACAAAATCTGGGCGCCATGACCACCAAGGTCAGCGCGCAACTGGATGTACTTGAAGATGCAGTCAAGAGACTTGGGAAACGGATAGGACGATGAGCGACGACACCAAAGACGATCAGGCCGCTTCGGCAGCCGCCGGTGACGGTTTTACGCCCGCACCACCGCCGCCGGCATTAAGTGAAGCAGAAGCTGCTGCCGCCTCCGGGGACACGATCCTGCCCGATGGCACGATTGCGGTGCCGCAGGATACCGCCAAGCGCGCGCTTGAAGCGGTACAAATTCTGGTCGAGAACAATCGCTCGGCTTCTGCGGTCGCCACCACCGGCACCCACGTCAACAAAGCAGCAGAAAAGCTCATTGATGGCGCCAAAAAAACCAGCATGCAGGCCAAGGTCGTTCTCGCTCTGGCCGCCGCTGTCTTGGTGGGTACCGCCGGCACCTTCAGCTTCATGACCGTGCAGCTGCATGGCAAGGTCGAGCAACTCGACGAAATGCTTCTGGCCGTGGGCAAGCGCGCGGTTGATCTCAAGCGCCGCATGGAAACCATGGACGACATTCATGCCGCCCTCGAAGAGCTGAACCTCAAGCAAGAAAATACGCAGTCCGTACAGCAGGCCATCGAAGACAAAATCGGCCGTCTGGTTGATTCAGGCAAACCGCTTACGCGCAAGGAAGCCGCACCATCCGAGGCCCCCTTAGAACCGGCCAAAGCGGCACCTCAGAAATCCGAAAAGCCGCCAGCAAAATCTGAACAGAAAGCCGATCAAAAAGCCGAGCGTTCAGATAAATCCGACGCCCCAGCCAAGACAACGCAGGTGCCCAACAGAGCAGCCAACGTCAAGAAAATGTCGGCCGCCAAATCGGAAAGTGAAGAAGCCGCCCTGCTCGAGCAGCTAAGCGGTCTTGATACCCTGCTTAAGGAGCAATCGCGCGCGGTGCGGGAATTGTCATCCCAGGTCAACAGTTTGCAGGGCTCGGTGTCGAACGTCGATGTGATCAAAAAAGATGTCGAGTCGATTGCAGCACAGCAAAAGCAGCGGGAAAAAGAAGCGGCACAGGAGCTGGCGGCCGCCAACGCCCGTCGTGACAAGGAAATCAAGGACAAAGAACGCGAACTGGCTCGCGAGCGGGAGCGCATCCGCGAGCGTGAAGCCGCCAGAGAACGCGAGCAGACGCGCGAACGAGAGGCTGCCCGAGAGAGAGAAGTCGCCCGTGAACGAGAACTCGCTCGCGAGCGTGAGCTTGCCCGTGAGCGCGAGAACAGCAAGGACAAAGACCGTGCGGTTTCCTACAACCGCCAGCAATCCAAACCGAACGCAGCCGCCTCGGTGGATGGCGTTCCATCCTATACAAAGCCAGCCAGCAAGACCGAGTAAACCACTGCCCTGCGCGATGTCGCCATCGCGCAACTTTTGCCCCGCTATCTTTCTGAAACGACCGGCCACTCACGCCGGTCGTGTCCATTTTTGCTGCAGGAACTTTTGATCTGATTACGTCACTACCAGTGACCGATTCACAACAGATCATCCGATATCCTCAGGGGAATCCGCATGCCGAACATCATCATCACCGAGGGGCTGGACACGCCTTGGGAACTGGCCAATACCGAGTCCGACATCACCACCGCGACTGATCTAACCAGCATCAACCTCGCCAATCAGACCGTTGGCACACTCGCGTACACGGCCTCGCAGTTGTTCGGTTCGCTGAAAACCGAAAAAAACAATCTGGACAACATCGTTGATGCGATTGAGCTGATTAATGAGGAGATTGGGCTTTGGCCGGGGAGGATTGAGAAGTGGGCTACCTTATCCTCAGAACTTGATAAAGTTGATATGAGTGTGATTCCCATTCGAGATCCAATTTATGGCATTAGCATTGCGATCGCTAATGATATTACTGACACAGACCTGTCAAAAGCTACGGTCAACCCACTAAGATTCGATGGACAATCACTCACTCAAGCAGAGCAAGAAAGAAATCGCAAAATCATTGATTCGGTCGCAACTCTGATATCTGCGAAACCTTCGCTTGAGTCTCAAAATTACATTAACTCAAGAATTGGGGCCGCAATTCTTTTGCCCCCAGAATTCAGTCCAATCGACAAAACCTCTTGGTTTATTTTAGAACCAAAGCTCGTTGAGGGAACCACACCAGGAACCGGCGGAAGTGTAAGTGACTTGGTAGTTTATCGCGACCAGAGTGGTCAACCAGTTTCTTACGAATACGTTGGCAATGGCCGAGCAACGCTTGCACCGGAGCAGGTAAAGTTGTTTTTCATACCCAAAGACGCTGCAGAAAGAGATTTAATGCAAAATACGATCAATGGACCAACTCTAATCGAAGCCACCAACGCACTCATAAACACGACCGGACTTCCCTCTGGTGTGACGCCACCCGTCACAACGCTGGGGCCTAGCGTAGAAAAATACTACGACAAGGCAAGATACGAAATGACGGAATACACCACGAACGGCCTCAGCACACCTATTGGAACACCTAATCCTTATGTCACCATGTTCGGTGACTATCCACCAATACAGGAACCCAATTTCGGCTCAAGAATAATAACGACTGCTGACATCGGAAAATTTTTTCAAAACGCGGGAGGGACCATTTTCTACGTCGACCGACAAGCCTCCGGTAGCCAATTCGTGGTCCGAGAGGCACTCTCGAGCACACCTTTCATCGCGAGCATGACCGACGACCTCAAAAAAAGCCTACGCGGCGAATACGCTGAAAAACAAATACTGCTCACTCAGCGCAGTACCGACCAGACCCTGTTCGTTACCTCAATTACTCAGCGCTACACCACCTTCTCCGACATGGCGACCAATCTGCTGAAAACACTGGTGAATTTTTATAACGACTTGGCTCGCAATCTACGCAGCTGATAGTAACGAAGCGAGCATCTGCGCCGGACGAGGCGACATCTGCAGCTCACATCCTGGTGCGATGTTTTGGATAAGTATTTTTCGGGGTGAGATGTATCGGCTGCCGATGCCTCTGCCGACGATATCGTGGCTGCTTATAGCCTAGGCACCAAACGCATCCACCAACACTTCAATCCGGCGATTCTTTGCGCGGCCTTCGCGCGTATCGTTTGGCGCGAGGGGTTTGGTATCCGCCATGCCTCGCACGATCACTCGTTCACGTGGCACGCCGGCCTGCTCAGTCAGATAATCGGCGACTGACGCAGCGCGGGCACCCGACAAATCCCAGTTCGAGCGATAGCGGTTATGGCCATTAAGCGGTATGTCATCGGTATGACCTTCCACCGTAATGCGCCCACCGGCAGCGGCAATGCTGCGACCGATTTTTTTCAACATGGGCATGAAGTCGGGTGACAGATCTGCGCTACCTGAATAAAAACTGCCCTGCACCACCATCCGAATGACGATGCGCTCGCCATCGCGCTCGACCTGCGCCTCACCCTTGGCGATTTCGCTGGCGAGCATTTCGCGTAACTGCTTGAGCTGACGCGCCGTATCGTTGCGCTGCTCATCTTCATCACCGCCCTCGCGGATTTCAACCCGGCTTTCCACCTGCGCCTGCGCATCGGCAATGCGACCATACAGATCGATCATCTCCTGCGGCATGATGCCGCTGCCACGCGCGGGCAACTGTAAAACCAGCTTGCCGTTTTCTGTGCGCAGTTGCACTTTTTTTCCGACCAGATCCATCGACAGTGATTTCTGCAATGTGCCCAGGTCACGCGCCAGCTGCTCGGGCAGCGGCGCTGTTTCTTTTGTGGGGCCGGCAACGAGTTGTGTTTCTGCGGGCGGTGCAACGACGGTGGGCAGCGCGTCCTGCTTACCGAGTGATTTTTGCAGAGAACCGCTAACGTCTTTGAAACGATTGACGTTCAGATCGGAGAAAGAAAGGATGAGAACAAAGAAAGCCAACAGCAGCGTGATCATGTCCGCGAAGGTCGTCATCCACAAAGGTGAACCGTGTCGCTTTGGCTGCTCGTACTCTTCGTGCATCAGCGCGTCAAACAACGAGACGACCTTTGCCGACTCTTCTTCAGCCTCTGCTGCTGCCGTGCTCATTCGGCAGTGGCCTTTTCTTCATCTGCTTCGTTCGCCATCGGTGCTTCGGGTTCGGCTTGCTGGGGGAGCGCGTTGCCCAACAAGAGATCCGGCAATAAGCGCGGATCGCCACCTTGGTGAATGAACAGGACACCGGCCATTGCCAGTTCATAGTTACGACGCGCGCGCTTGCCGTGTCCCATGATTTTTTGCACCAGCGGGCCCAGCAGCACGTTCGCGAGCACCGCGCCATAGAGTGTGGTCAGCAAGGCCACTGCCATACCGGGACCGATCGATCGCGGATCGGACATATTGCCCATCATGAGTACCAGACCAAGCAAGGTGCCTATCATGCCCATGCCCGGCGCCAGTTCTTGTGCATAGCTGAAAAAATCACGCGCATTGTCGAAGCGCAGTCTGACCTCGGCAATTTCACGCAGCAAGGCATCCTTGAGCACGCCGTGCTCAATACCATCGACCCACATACGAACTGCTTTGGCGATGAAGGGATCGGTGTATTCGCGATCTTCGAGTGTAATCATCCAGCGATCGTCGTAGCGTGCGATGCGCCCAATCTCGACTAGTTCGTCAATCAACTCGGGCAGTGGCGTCGGCTGGCTGGTGAGTATTTCGCGCGCAGTTTTGTAGGCATCACGGAATTCCGATATTGAGCTTTTTGCGAGTACGCACAGAAAGGTACCGCCAAATACAATGAGTATCGATGGCAAATCGATGAAGCGCACAAAGTCGCCACCGGTGGCAATGGCGATGACTAGCAGCGCACCGACAACACCGACAATACTTGCAATATCCATAATGGGCAGGCTCAGTGAGGCGCAAAAGATCACGCTTATGACTTAAGGGCTGACTGCTAAAGACGTACGACAAAGTTCTGCCAAGGACGCAACGGCCTGAAGAGACAGGTTCTCAGGCTGACTGCAAATTCGATTCAGGCAGAACGCAGTCGGTATTTATCGATTTTTTCAATCAGCGTGGTGCGTTGCAAATTCAGCAGACGCGCAGTTTTTGAGACATTGCCATCCGAACGGTCCAGTGCCTGCTCAATAAAGGCGCGCTCTATTTCTGCCATGCGTTCCTTGAGCGAGAGGCCCTCGGGCGGCAACACCGGCCCCCCCTGGGCCAGTCGAATAATGTCTTCTACATGGTTATGCTCGGGCTCGGTGGCAGCGACTGCATCGGATAGCGTGGCATCATTGTCTCCGACAGCGAACATTTGCAATACGTCGGCGGCATGCGGCTCGTGAGTTTCGATCACAGCATCACCACGCTCGAGCTGCAATTTCTGCAAACCCTTGGGCAGCATAGCTGCGGGCACACTGCGCAGCGACAGCTTTTGTCCTGAGAACAGGGTAGAAAACCGATGAATCAGATTGGAGAGTTCGCGTACATTGCCCGGCCATTCGTAGGCCTTGAGTGCCTCGACAAAATCCGGCGAGAAAGTGACTGGCGCGCTCTTGTAGGCAAATTTCTCGGCATAGTGTTTTGCCAGCAGCAGAATATCGTCACCACGCTCGCGCAACGGCGGCGTAATAACAGGCAAGACATTGAGACGGTAATACAAGTCTTCGCGAAAACGACCCGCTGCAATTTCAGCCTCAAGATCACGGTGGGTTGCTGCCACCACGCGCACATCAACTTCCACCGGACGTGATGAACCAACAGGGTCGACCGTGCGTTCCTGCAGTACCCGCAAGAGCTTGACTTGCATGTCGAGCGACAAATCGCCGATCTCATCCAGAAACAATGTACCGCCGTGGGCGAGCTCAAAACGTCCAACGCGATCGGCCAGCGCGCCCGTGAACGCGCCCTTGCGATGACCAAACAACTCGCTTTCCATCAGTTCTTTTGGAATTGCTGCGCAATTGAGAGGCACGAAATTAGCATCAGCACGCGGCGACTGATAATGCAGTGCCTGCGCGACCAGCTCCTTGCCGGTGCCGGATTCGCCGTTGATCATCACCGTCGCAGGAGAATCCGCGATCGTCTCGATCAGCTTACGGATCTCGCGCATCGGTTGGCTGTTGCCAATGATGGGATTCAGCTGGCGCATGCGGTCGGCATATCCTCGGATGGTGAGTGGGCTGGAGGCTCTGCGGCCGCCTGAAAGAAGGCAGTTACAGTTCCCCAATGTTTCCTGATTGAAACATAGCATAGTGAAACTGTCAACGCAGCCCCTATTCAATTCCATGATCCAAAATTGCATTTAATGCAAGCGTTTGGAGTAAGCTCAGAAATCATTGGCTTTTACAGATTGGAATGCGCGCGGGTCGGGAGTGTTTACAATGACCGTTGCTGTTCATCCTCTTTATATGGAGCCGACAACGCCATGAGCACGATAGCGCAATTGCGCCGCATCCTCAAAGACAGTCATACGATTGCCGTGGTCGGGCTATCGGCAGACTGGTTCAGGCCTTCTTATTTCGCTGCGAAATATATGCAGGAGCATGGCTACAAGGTCATCCCGGTCAATCCGAAGTACACCGAAATTCTGGGTGAACGCTGCTACCCTGACCTGAAATCTATTCCCGATAAAGTCGATATCGTCGACGTATTTCGCAAAAGCGCCGATTGCGCACCGATCGCACAAGAGGCCGTCGCCATCGGCGCCAAAGCACTCTGGCTGCAAATCGGTGTGATCAACGAAGACGCTGGCCGGATTGCTGAAACCGCCGGTCTGGAAGTGGTCATGGATCGCTGCGTCAAAATCGAATACGCGCGGCTGTTTGGTGGTCTGGGCTGGTTTGGTGTGAATACGCGCATCATTTCATCCCGCCGACCGGTTTAATCTTGAGAGCCTATCCATTCATGGCAAGGCACTTCCAACACCGCCAGCGACTTGTTAGCGCCTTCTAGTTGACTTTTTCATACCTACGCTATGTCCAAAGATCACGTTTACGACTTCGATACGCTCTGCCTGCATGCAGGTCAGATACCCGATGCAGCCACCGGCGCCAGAGCGGTGCCGATTTATCAGACGACCTCCTATGTGTTTGATAGTGCCGAGCATGCGGCCAGTCTGTTCAATCTGCAAACCTTCGGCAATGTGTATTCACGCCTTTCCAATCCCACCGTCGCGGTGCTGGAAGAGCGCGTGGCCGCCCTTGAAGATGGGCGCGCTGCGGTAGCAACCTCCAGCGGCATGGCCGCGCAGATGATTGCAATGCTCAATCTGTGCGAAGCCGGTGACGAGATCGTCGCTGCGCGCACGCTGTATGGCGGCACCCACACACAGCTGCATGTGAATTTCCGCAAGCTGGGTATCAACACGATTTTTGTGGATTCGGATGATCCGGAAAATTTTGCCCGTGCGATCACGCCCAAGACAAAACTCTTGTACGCAGAAACGATAGGCAATCCGTCCATGAATGTGCTGGATATCGAGAAAGTGGCAGCGATCGCAGCGCAAGCGGATCTGCCTCTGTTTATCGACAATACCTTCGCCAGCCCCTACCTGTGCCGTCCGTTTCAGTGGGGTGCCGCTGTGGTCATGCACTCGGCGACAAAATTTTTAGGCGGGCATGGCACAACGATGGGCGGCATCATCGTAGAGTCAGGCAAATTCAATTGGGGTAATGGGAAATTTCCCACCATGACTGAGCCTTCAGACGGCTATCACGGTGTGCGCTTTTATGAAACCTTTGGCGACTTTGGCTTCACCATGAAATGCCGCATGGAGGGATTGCGCACCTTCGGTCCCGCACTCTCGCCCATGAATGCTTTCATGCTGCTGCAAGGCGTGGAGACACTGCACCTGCGTATGGAACGCCACTGCAGCAATACCCTGAAAATCGCCGAGTATCTATCCTCACATCCCAAGGTATCGTGGGTGAATTATCCGGGACTGAAGAACAACAAGTATCACGAACTGGCTAAAAAATACCTGCCCAAAGGTGCAGGTGCCGTGCTGTCGTTTGGTGTCAAAGGTGGCGCTGCGGCGGGCCAAAAGTTCATCGAGAACGTGGAGTTTCTATCGCATCTGGCCAATATTGGTGACGCAAAGACGCTGGTGATTCATCCTGCGTCCACCACGCATCGTCAGCTATCGGAAGAACAGCAGATCGCCGCCGGTGTACCACCTGACCTGATACGTCTGGCGGTGGGGATTGAATCGGTGGATGACATTCTTTGGGATATTGATCAGGCGCTGTCGAAGACGTGATGTAGTTGCTGAGTTGCGCTTCTTCGGTAAAGCAACGACACTGAATCCCCCCTTGCAGGGCGCGCCATGGCGAGTACGCCATGACCGTTGCGCGGGCAGACCGCATGCGGTCTGAAATCCCCGCTCCACCTTTCGCCGGGATCCGGTGCCTTTCGTTGAATACCAAACAAAAATTATTGGGCGTCTTCCGTACAGTAACGAGCCCACGCCGAGACTCCTCTGGCATACAGCGCACTCTACCCTACCCCAACACCCGCTCCCCCAGCCATACGCAAGCCATCAGCAAAATACCCATCGATCCCCAGCGCTGAATCAATCTAGTCACGCGCTCATTGCCAAGTACCGGCCAGAGCAGCAAGCCAGCCGCCAACACCACAACGAGCTGCCCGAATTCCACGCCCAGATTGAAGGCCACCAGGGTTTCGATGAAATGCGAAGAGGACAGCCCCAACTCGCGTAATCCGTTCGCAAAACCCATCCCGTGAATCAAGCCAAAACCCAGCGCGAGTTTCCATGACTGTCTGCCTTCGCCGCCACGCAGATTGAGCAATGCAGACACGATGATGGAAGCCGCAATCGCGGACTCGATCAGTTTGTCTGGCAAGGTAATCAAGTCCAGCGCGGCCGCTGCCAGCGTGATGGAGTGCGACAGCGTAAATGCCGTCACCACTTTGAGCGCATAGATACCTACAGCACGCAAACCCGAGTTCACTGAAGCGCGCGCTGGCGCCGATGCTGTCAATTCAGATGACAAGGTCGCTGCGCGTGATGCCGCCAATCCTAGACCCGGTAGCAACAGGCACAACAGAAACAACAGATGATCGGGGCCACTCCAAATATGCAAGGCCCCTTCGCGCGCATAAGTCCACAAGGCCTCGGCCAACGCGATTTCGCGCAAGGGCAAACGCTGCACCGCATGGCGTGGATCAAGCACAGAGGTGGATTCCAGCGGTCCACTACTGAGCTTCAGGAAAGCGCGCGCGACTTTTTCTTCTTCATTGAAAAAACCATAATGCACCAGCAGATAAGCAGCGTTGGCTGGCAATGCGGATGCAGTATGTATCTGCCGAACATAGAGCCCGTCATTGTGCACGGTGACTTCTTGTGACTGAAAGGTCAGCGACAGTGGATCGCCATCTGCCTCCAGCGTCAGCGACTCGCCGACCAGCGCCGCAAGCCTGTCCCGCATTTCTTCGAGTTCGTGCCGACGGATTTCTTTTTGCTTGTCCGGGGGTATCTGCAGCAAGCTATTCAGATCGCGTACCGCGAAATCAATCTGCACCGACACTCCTGCTTCGGTGCTGCTGATTCGCAGATAACTATTGCCGGACTGATGCGCTGCCGCCGTCAGGGGCAACAGCAATCCCATGATCAGCAAGTGACATAACAGCTGCAATAGCCTCATGGCGATGACAGGGCTTCAAGGGTAGCCAGCTTCAAACTTGACGGCCACTGACTGCGAAATTTTTTCAACAACTCGCTAACACGCGTCTGGCATTTAGGTTTGGGGACCGCGCCGGAATCAAGTGCCTGCAAATAATGAATACCCAGTATGAAATGCACCTCTTCGCTGTCAATCGCAGGATCACGCAGGGTCAGCAAACTTTCACCGATGCCTATCATCTCGAGCAATCGTTCCTTGCTTTGATTGATGGGCTTGAGCGGGTGATCGACGAAGCTGTCATAGAAGTGGTACTTGAACAAGAGGAAGCGGACGAGCGCTGCCTGCTTGCCGCGCGGATCCAGCGCAAGTGATTCGCGATACGGACGTGGGTCAGATAAATACAAACGCGTCTGTGGCGAGAGCTGGAGTTTATGCACTGAGGCATTGAGCATATTGACCAGTACTGAAGTCTCCAGGCCTTGCGTCTTGCCGTGACTGATGATGTCTTCGTTGAGCAGCGCACGTATTTCATCGAGGGTCTTGCCCACCTCCAGCCAGGCATTCGCCCGGACTGCAGCTGGGGCATTACCTTGTGCCGTACGCGTCAACTCATCCAGTCGGGACAAGTAAATCTTGCGCGCATCGGCGCTGATGGCATCGTGCGCCTCTACGTTCATCACAGACATCAGCAAACCCAGAAACAGAACTCCGGATTGCATGATCTTCAAAGCGGACATGAGCGAACTTCCCCGCATTACTTGGCTTCCGAAGCAGGCAATTCAACTTTCTCGCCCAGTGCTGCAGCACGCGCACCGGGATGTACCTTCATCCCGAACTTGCCTTCCATAGGTACCGTCAAGTGCAAGGGACCCGCAGCTTCGAGCAGTGTCACCGCAATGAGAAAGCCATGATGCAAGGGCAGATCATTACGCGTGACCAAGACATGCGTGCCATTGTCAAACATGATCTGTAGCGGCATATTGGGATATTCTTCAAAAGGCGCGGCGCCCGTCATCATCGCTTTGGCGTGCTGATAAGAAAGCACCGCCAGTTTGGATTGATCTGTCTTGAGCAGACTAGCCACTCGCGCCACATCACGTGCACGACTCACCATGGCGCGCGATAGCGGTAATTTTTTGCGCAGAAAATCGACCCACTCTTCACCAATGTCGTCACCCGGTAGATCACTGTGCGATGTCAGTATCTGCAAATTGCGTTTGCGGAAAAGATCCCATTGCGCATAAGGCGTATGTGCGAGTGCTTGTGCTACTGGCCAGAGTCCGGCTGCGAGTATCGCTGCTGCGCTACCGATAAATCGTCTTCTTTGCATGGTTCATCCTGAGGAAATGCTGAAGCAGCGTCGTGCTTGTGAGTATCAGATCG
>JACCDM011433478.1_pt1 | contig 11767 bp, 13 predicted proteins | sample 7445851 | NCBI WGS metagenome assembly JACCDM01 (sample SAMN15323438, study PRJNA562643) | freshwater metagenome | isolation source: river surface water | place: USA:Blue River Watershed | collected 2017-08-16
GAAATACTTGATGACAAACTGATTTCTTTAGAACAAAAGATGAAGGAGATTAAAGAAATGAAGAAACAGCTGCTTCAGTTTAAGGATGATGTTGTAAATAACAGATGTTAAGTATTCAAATAAAAAAAGGGTCACACTGTTACAGTATGACCCTTTTTACATTTTTTTAGGCTCCCCAAGGTGGTTTATTCTCGAACCAATTTTGGGATGAATTGAGGGTATATGGAACTATTGAGAGATTATATTGTCGAATATTATAAAAATAATTCTACGAAGCTATTTACTCTATTATTCTACTGTAAATTTATTTAAAAAGGAAAGATCTTCTGTTGATGTTATTACTTTCATGAAATATTGTAATTCATCATTGTGGGCCATCAATTCAGGATGATCAATTAATCGTTTAACACCCCATTCTCTCAACATTATGATCACTGGTATTAGCGATTTTCCGTATTCACTTAGGGAATATTCAACTTTTGGTGGAACTGCTGCAAAGACCTCTCTTTTTACAACACCTGATTTTTCTAATTCTTTTAAATCATCGTTAAATATCTTCAAAGAACATTTAGGCATTAATTTATGCAGTTCCCCAAATCGCATAGGTTTTTCACGCAAATACCACAAGATTACTGTTTTCCATTTACCGCCAATAACATTTAATGTAGCAGTGATTGGACAAGACACTTCGATTTTTTTCATTTAATTTTATTCTAGAACTGTTTAATTAATGCAAATATTCACTTTTTGTTACAATACTTTACTTTTCGTTAGTTATTGCTCAAATGAAAAATTTTACGCAAAATTGCAATAAATTATCAAAAATCAAAATCTCATGAAGAAAATAATTCTACTCTCTCTCGTTTGCGTTTCATTAAAAATTAACGCACAAACAAATTTAGCAATGCTATACAGCAGTGCAGGCATGGAATATGGAAAAGCGAGTGCCGTTGATGCTTCAAATAATTATATCAATGGATCCCTATTTCAAAACACCATTAATGTAAACCCCTCAGGAACTACGAACCTTACAGCGCCAGGAGCAGCTACACAACTTGCTTTAACTAAATACAATTCTAATGGTCAATTGGTGTGGGCTAAACACATGGGAGGAACTACCACAAGCGAAGCTCCTCATGGCATTGGAACAGATGCTTTGAACAATATTTATGTTACAGGATATTTCGGTAGCACAACCTTAACTGGAGCACAAAATGCAAATTTCAATCCAGCTGGTGGTGGTACAATTTCAACCCAAGGTAATGAGGATATTTTTGTGGCAAAGTACGATAGTAATGGTGTTTATCAATGGGCTTTTGGATTAGGAAATACTGGACAAGAAACTCAAGAAAGGGCATGGGATATTTCTACTGATAATTCAGGAAATAGTTATGTAGTCGGAGGTTTTCATGGGACAATGAATTTCAACCCACTAGGTACTACAATGAACTTCTCTTTACCTGATTCAACTGCTGGACTTTTTATTGCTAAATACAATACAAATGGTATTGCACAGTGGGTTGTTATTTTGGATGTGAAAGGGAATAGTGTTTTTACAGAAACCTATGCTACATGTGATCTGGATGCTTTTGGAAATCTTTATGTAGCTGGTAATGTAAGAGGTTCAAATGTTAACTTCAATCCTTTAGGAACATCTACTTTGCTTAGCAGTGCTGGGCAAAATGACATATTTATTTCTAAATACAACGTTTCAAATGGTGTATTATCATGGGTTAAGAAAATTGGTGGAGCTGCACAAGATTTAGTTTCACCAGGAGCTTTAAGATGTGATAACAATGGCAATCCTTATTTTACTGGAAGATTAACAGGAACTGGTACAGTAAATTTTGACCCAAATGGCGGCACAACTAATGTGGTAAATTCAGCATTGTATATTACAAGTTATGACGCAAATGGTAATTTAAGGTTTGCAAAAGGAATGAATAGTGGAACTGGGGATGGTGGTCATAGAGTTGATTTTGACAACTTAAATAACGTTTACATAGCAGGTTGGATGAATGGCACAGCAACCTTTGGAACCATTAGTAAAACAGCCTTTTCTCCGACAGCTGACAATTTCCTTGCTAAATTCTCAAACGACTTATCTACATGTATTTGGGCTTTAAATTTTGGTGGCTCAGGTGCTACAGCCAATAACATTACTGCTGGCTTATCAGTAGATCATGAAAACAATCCAATTATTACAGGTCAACTTTACGGAACTAATGCGAATGCAAATCCATTGGGATCAACTGCGTTAACTCTATCAAGCGTTGGACTTAATGATTGTTTTGTAATTAAATACAAGACTGACGGAACTTTATGGGAAAGTACTTCAGTTGGAATTGAAACAATTCCTTCTTCACTGAATAATATCCATATTTACCCTAACCCAGTTGAAGATATCCTAACCATTAATTCAGAGGTTAAGTTTAAAGAATTGTCCATTTTGAGCATTAATGGTCAAACACTACTTAACAGAGCGTATGAGAGCGCAATTAATTTAAATTCATTACCTACAGGGGTTTATATTCTAAAATTAATTGACAATTCTGACCAAATCGTTAATATTAAGTTCGTAAAAAAATAAGATAATCGCCCTTAATTTAATCAGATAATTAAAAAGTATTTGCGAAGAATATAAAATACCATTGCCAGAAAGTGGATTTTGGACAAAAATAGCATTCCAAAAGGATGTGACCATTTTGCCTTTGATGGAATTTCCTGAAATCCCAAATATAGTAAATCTTCATGGACAAATTGAAGTGAATGGATCTGAAACGACTTCGTTTACAAAATTTAAAAAACTGGTTGAGATTGAAATGGGTGAAAAAGTGCAAGTACCCAAGTTGATTAAAAATTGGCATCCACTTGTTGCTAGTTTTAGGGACAGGTATATTGTTTATCAAAAAGAAATGCAGAAAGGTAATTGGAGTCATGCATTGAATGGGGAGTTGGCAATTAATGTAAGAGACTCACACCTCTCTAGAGCCACACGGATTTTTGATACGGTGATTAAACTTATTGAATCAAAGGGACATGTAATTTTCTTGGATCATTCTGGTACCAATGTAAAAATTGGTGAACAGACGTATCAATTGAGTATGAGAACGAAGCATAAACGTGTAATAGATGATGAAAGTAGTAGTTACTACCAATCAACAAAATTAATCCCCGAAGATATCTTAATCTTTAAAATCTCTAGAATTTTTGGTTTTGAGATTGCGGACACACCAAATAAACCACTTGAGAAAAAAATTGATGCAATAATAGCCCGACTAGAAATAATGTCAATTGAAGACACCAAAATGTTTGCAGAAGCAAGAAGGAATAATCAAATATTTGAAGCGCAACGTCAACAGCAAGAGTTAATACGTATTGCTGGAGAGCAAGAAAAGCTGAAGTTTGAACAATTAGTTCATAATGCAGAAAATTGGAATAAGGCAGTTTTAATATCTAAATACCTTGATGAAATGGAACGAAAACCCAATTTAACTCAAGAGGAACGGGATTATATTTCTTGGGGAAGAAAAAGAACAGCAATGTTATATTCATTTAGCTAAATGGATGTCTCATTTTTTTACCGTAACATATGTTTTTTTTGAGTAAGCCATTTTTGCATTAGTTCATTCAAATCAGATGTTATTTTTAGCATGAAGAATGCGGATCCAAATTTTTGATCGTTTGATATAAACGAATCATGCTTACCAATTGTCATTGTAATTATTCGTTCTGTTTCATCTTTGATAGATGTTGCGTTCTGTGTTGCGCCATTGCTAAGGTGAATGAAGCTACTGCCTGCATCATAAACCTGTTTGACCCATGAATTTCCAGGTATTCCTGAATATGTTTTGCATAGGTACCCATCATTCATTTTATTGCCATTCCGATCTTTTATTTTGTTAATTTGTTCACCCCCAATAATTCGCAATGCATATTGGTCAATATTCTCTTCTACTAAAAATGTGGAATAAAATCTAAGTAGAGAGTCAAGATGAATCCTTACTAAAGGAGCAGCAGCGATAAAATTGTTTTCTCGCATGAGTGATGTGTAGCCTCGAATGATATTTATAGATCTGTTAATTGTCGCTGTGCAAAACATATCGAATGGATACAATCCGTATGTTTCAACTAGCTTTTTCCCAAATTGAATTTGAGGGTCAATTGAATTGTCAAGCTCTGTGAGTAATTCTTCTATTCTTTGCTCCATTTTATTTGAATCTATTTATATAACAATCAAACACACTTTTTTAATAATCTAGATACTTGGGTAGGTGCGAAAAGTTTTCCTGTTCTGGTTGTGTATTGAAGTGAGTTTAATTTGTCTGCAATTTGTTGAAGTGTCAAGTTTTGTTTCCTGGCGGAACAGATTATATCCATTGCTTGAATGTTTGCCTTGTTGGTTAATGCAAGTTCTTTTATTTTTTGCACACCAAGTTTTTGATTGGCACCAAATCCATTGGGGTTTCCAAGTCTAAAAGCACCATCAACTGGTTTCATTTCTGAACCATCTTTGTTGATTATTATGCCATTTTTAATTCTCTCTTTTTTTACAGCCAATGCGCTTTTTATACGAGATGAAATAACTTCAGCTTCATGCTCTGCTATTACTGATAAGAGTTGAATGGTTAACTTATTTGCAGTTGGATTGTCGCAGCAAATGAAGTCAACTCCAGCGTTGTAAAGTGCACTGGTGAACTCAACGTCTCTCGCAAGTCTATCCAGCTTTGCAACCAATAAAGTTGCTCCGTTTTTTTTAGCAAAATCAATTGCTTTATATATTTCTACACGTCTTCTTTTTCTTGTACCTGTTTCGACTTCGGTGAACTCTCCTAAAATTTCAGCATTTTCATTTCCTACATATCTATTCACCGCATCCTTTTGTGCTGAAACACCCAAACCTTCTGATCCTTGCTTTTGCGTTGATACCCTAAAATAGCAGACAAACTTTTTCATGTTTTTAGATTGATTATGCAAATGTAATATATATTTTACAAATCGCAAACACTAGTTACCAATTTGTAATTTTTAACTAATTATAGTTTTCACTCCTCTTTTGTGCTCCAAAACTATTTATTGTTATGATAAATGAAGTGAGAAAATGGATTGACCTGATAAACGAAATAGAGAACAACGAAATAAAATATTTTGGCAAGGTTAGCAATGAAGACCAAAAATGGCTTGAGCAAAAAGGAAGAAAAAGTTATTCTGGTGGTGAACTTCAACCTATAATTATAAATAACCAAATGGTTGGTGGTATTCACTGGGATCTTGGCGGAATCGACTATGTCGAATTGAAACCAGAGTTCCAGGGAACTGGTGTTTTAAGAAAAATCGTAATGGATAATGTTGAGGATGGTGAGGTCAAGTTTGTTTCTGCCTCTTTAGATCTTACAAACAAGCTGAATAATTATGGGGAAGTTTCCTACGATGCCGACACCGACATTACTAAGGTCAAGGTAAAAAAGAATCTGTAGCTTTTCGGAATACATCTTATTTAATCTAATTAGGCTATCCCAAATTTTTAAAAAATACTCATGCCATTTTGGAATACATCTGTTTTTGAATAATTCTAAAAATCCCAATTTTCTATTTGAAAAGGTTATTTGAAGTCCAAATAGGGGGATGGATTTGTGCCCTTTATTATGCCAGGAAACCGTGACCCAAGTCCTGGCGGCTTTTCTTGGCTCTAATCCCCCATGGTGAACTTTGCTGAGGATCCTACTATTTATAGTTAAACTCAAAGCATGCAAGCAAATAACAACCAATCAAACGAAAAGTACATCAATACTATTGCGCAGTATACAGGAATTAGAGCGACAGCTGTGAAGAATTTCATTGCCGCAAATAATCTAGACCCTATCAAACTGGCAAGAGATCTCTCAATGGATCAAAAAGCAGAAAGGAAAAACTTCGCATCGGCTGTATCAGGGAAAGCCAGGGTCGAATATCTCAATCAGTTGAAAACAAAATACACCCTTAATGAGAATAGAGAACCATTGACCTTTTGGCAATCTATGTACGGTAAGATAATACTTCAAATGAACAAAGGTGATTTTGATGAAGGCCTGGTCAAGCAATATTTCACTAGTCTAATCGGCAAGGAAGATCCAGAATGGAAACATGTACTTAACAGGATTGCACTGGAAATAAATATCAACCCAAATGAGTTCGAATCTTATTCAACACAAATAGAATCAATGGTTGATAGGCTCAAATATGAGTATGAAATATTCCAAGAGAATAAACCACTAACTAAAGGGAAGATTACTGAAGTCATCGACAAAGTGCTGGGAGTTCATTTCGATCAGGAAATTCAACAATCTACCAAACCAAAACGATTTAAGATCACACTCAACCAGCTTCAAACACTAATACCCAGAATAATCATTGACCGTAAAACTAAAACTGACATTCAAAATGCAAAAAAATAAAGGTTATCAATTACCCGATAAGATATTAAATGAACTTGGGTCATTTGATAACATAATAACCAGATATTCCCCAGGATTAATATTAGAGGGAAGAACTTTGGCGCATTGCTTAACGAAGGAAGATGAGCCCATAATAGAAATGTACAATGAAAATCAATCAGGTTTGTTGGTCGTTAATACTAGGGTTGAAACCATTCAATTCCAAAACTTATTAGATTCTGCGCATTCAGTACTTTTACTCAAAGGAAGAGTTAGGTTCCGTGATATGAAGTATGATGCAATTATTCCAAGCAATGCGCCATATGGAACGGCATTATTCTCTTTTTGCGAAGCCGATACAAAAGTTTTGGAAGAGTCCAATTTGGCGGGTAAATTCCTTGTGTTAAATGCCAAAATCCCAGAATTTGCGTAATATTCATGCTAAAATTACCGAAAGTATCAAATACTTAGTCTTTATTTATTCCAAGGGTATAAGGTCTTCAATGAATTTCATTAATTTACTTCAATATCCCACACACGGTGGTTGTTAAGAAGGATCCTTGTGTTCAAATAACTTAAATTGCTTGAACGAAAGTGTAAATTGAGCCAAGTGAATATTGGAATTTAAAGCCAGTAAATTAACTATTTGATATTAAATCATACCCATCGGGGTTCAAATTGATTTCCTTTAATATATAAGCCACACCGCCTTCTTCTGGATTGAATCGTTCCAAATATGTATTCACGGTTTGATTTTCGTTTTTACCTCTTAGTTTATTTTCGGTAAAATGTTTAATCTTTGTTTTATCATTGGCATCCGTCCATAATAAAAAATGAGCATGATAACCATTGCAATCGGAGTTTTGCTCCACTGTAAAAAACAATCGAAATTCATTTCCCTTATATTTGGTGGCTAACTTCTTTTGTAAGGATTCCATCCGCTCTTTTACGCTATTTAGTTGTAATCTATGAGCATATCTTACACACCCAAAGAAATCCCATTCGAATCCACTCAGAAATGCCAAATAGTTACCTTTGATATCGTTAGTCTTTTTTAAACTATCAATATTGAAGTTTAAAAGGGCTTCAGAAACAAAAAGTTTGTTCATAAGTCTGTATACATACATTGAAAAATTGCTTCGTTCTAGTAACCTCAGTTTTCTCCTTACAGTGCTTTCTGAGTGATTCTTGTATTTTTGGCAAAATACTTTCAGTTCATAATAAACTCTACCATTTATTGTTAATCCAGTTGGTACCATATTATCATCCTTACTTCCCATAGGTACATCATTAAGTACCACATTTACATTTACTTCTTTCATTTACTTCTTATGTTTCATTTACTTTTATTATTATATTATTACCTATATTATAGATGGTTCCAAGGACACTTTTGGGTTTAAGCATCCTCATTGAAGTTATACAGTCTGACTAATTGAATATCCTCTTCATACAATAAATAGTATGATTTTGAGAAAAGTAAAGCGTATATTAAAATTAAGTTTCATGACCAAATGCCTTGTCATTTAAATTTTGTAATTCTAGCCAATATTTATTTGAAAGAGAATTTTTATGGAAAACACACTAAAGAGAGAGGATTTTGTCCGTTTACGCATCAACTCAATTGAAAAAGAGAGATTAAGAAAGATTGAAAAATTAACTGGCCGAAAGCGTTCAGACCTTGTGCGTGAAGCGATGTATCGTTTTATCAAAGCTGAATACCCTGAGTTTTTGTAAAAAACTTACAATATGAAAGATTTTTTCTTACACAATTTGGCTGTAAACTTTTTTTGACTTACATTTGTACCATATTAAAATACAAATGGTGCATAAATTACTACGATATGAACATTCTGAAGAGCTTTCCAAAGTTCACCAAATGCTCAATTCAACCAAATCAAAGAAGCTTTTGGAATTGATTCAAAATCCCAAGTTTGAATTTGATATTCATCAAAGTTCCAGGATGCTCAATTATTTCGAAAAGAATGGATTTATAAAATTCCACAGAGAGGGCAATGGTAAAAGAAGGTTCTCTTTGTCTAATGCGGTAGCATTTTATTTTAGCCAATATCTTAAAGAGTTAGGTAAAAGCAATTCTGAAATCGCTGAGATTATTCAAGTCATTGACAATCCTGATAATAATGGCAATTCAGAGTTGGATGAGTTGATATTCATAGCAACATTGTTGCTAGGCAACAAAGAACTTCGGGTTTCACTTGACGAAGATGCTATTGATAACATTTCATTTAAAGTTAGATACGATGAGAGAAAACTAAATTTCAGCATTAGTAAAGAACTCAGGAATATCTTTTTCAATGAAAATGGCATTACTGATACCAAAGGTAAATTAACCAATTTTCTGTCTTTGTTTTTACCTGAAGTTGCCACTCTTCTTGGGGAGATGAACCCCATTGATATATCAAGTAATGCAATTACCAAATCGGACAAATTAAAATCTAGCGCACTAAGTAATAGTCTAATAAATTTGAATCAATTGCCTTTTTCTGAATATGAAGGTCGATACGACATTATTCATATTGATGAAGACGACAATGTTTTTGGCATTGAAGTAAAACAGCTGAAAACATCCATCAATAGAAACTTTAAAAGTGAAAAGATAACCAATACGAAGGATCAACTCTTCAAGGCAATTGATGATGAGATTAATTTCCTCATCAAGATGAAGAAAAAAATCGCTTCGAAAGACTAAATAAAAAATCATTAATCAAGTACAAAAGCAACCATCATGGCATGGGATGGATAAGTCATGCCCTAAAAAAAGTAAAAAATAAAAATATCATAATGAGTAAAACCAAGATCGAATGGTCAGATTTGACCTGGAACCCGACAACAGGCTGCGATAAAATTTCGCAAGGATGTAAAAACTGTTATGCTTGCCCGATGGCAAAGAGGCTGAAAGCAATGGGACAAAAAAAGTATGCCAATGAATTTAAACTTACTATTCATGAGAGTGAATTGTTGAGGCCCTATGAGTGGAAAAAGCCATTAAAAGTATTTGTTAACTCAATGAGTGATTTGTTCCACAAGGATGTACCGATTGAATTTATTCAAAAGGTATTCAAAGTAATGAATGAGACGCCACATATAACGTATCAAGTTCTGACCAAAAGAGCCAATCTACTCTATGAATACGATCAGAAAGGGCTCTTAAATTGGTCTGACAACATCTGGATGGGAGTATCAGTTGAAGATAAAGAAAACACTTATAGAATTGACTATTTAAGCAAAACAGGAGCGAAAGTTAAGTTTCTCTCTTGTGAACCACTTATTGGCGACTTGGGGCAAATTGATTTGAGTGAAATCCAGCAATGTCTGGTGGGTGGAGAAAGTGGCAAAGGTGCAAGGGTTGTTAAATTGGAATGGATAAAGAACATCAAAGAGCAGTGTGAATATTATGGAACTGCATTTTTCTTCAAACAATGGGGTGACAAAAAATTCAATCCTGATCAAACAGATCCAACCAAGATTAAAGGACATCCAGAATATTCTAAAGGTGGTAGTCAATTAGAAGGTATTATTTACAGGGAATTTCCAATGGTTAGTGCAGCATAATTTTTTATAAAATGGTGAGTGTAAATAAAGCAAGGAAATTGCTCGGGACTAAATATGAAGGCCTTGATGAGGATACGATATATGATCTAATTGGACTGATGTTAATGTTTGCAAAAATTGATTATCAAAATAATACAAGATGAAAAAAGGAATAATTTATGTGCGTGTGTCTACCGATGAACAGGCCAATACGGGGTACAGTTTAGAGTACCAACAGGAACGTCTTCTTAATGCTTGTGAGTATGAAAGAAGTCAAGTGCTACGTGTCTTTAGAGAAGATTATAGCGCTAAAGATTTTAACCGTCCTGAGTTTCAAAAACTCTTAGAGTACGTTAAAAGTAACAAATCTGATGTGGATTTTATTTTATTCACTAGATGGGATCGCTTTTCTAGAAATAGTGAAGAGGCTTATCGAATGATTAGGCTTTTTAGAAGTATGAATGTTGAAGTGCGTTCATTGGAGCAGCCGTTGGATATGAGCATACCAGACAATAAGTTAATGCTTGCTTTCTATCTGATGGCTCCAGAAATTGAAAATGACAAAATATCTGTTCGGACAAAAGAGGGTTTGTATAAGGCTGCTAAGTCTGGAGCATATACAACAAGAGCTCCTTTCGGATATGTTAACTCAAGAAATGAATCAGAAATGGCAACCCTTTCATATTGTTCTGAAAATTATCCTGTTGTTAAAGAAGCACTTGAGTTGTTCTCAAGTGGGAATTACAGCGCAGATGAGTTGAGGAAGAAATATTTTGGAACAGGCAAAGAAGCTAAGGTGGGTAAACAAACCTTTTTAAATATGCTAAGGAATCCAACATATGCTGGTAAAATAATAGTGCCTGCATTTGGCAAAGACAAAAGTTACCTAGTTGACGGGGTGCATCCATCAATTATCAGTATGCACACATTTATTAGAAATACTGAAATTCTAAATAGGCACAAAAAAATAACAATTAGCAAAGAGCGTGAAGAATTTCCTTTAAGAGGTTCTTTGAGATGTCCTAGTTGCGGTAATACTTTGACTGGAAGTTCCTCTAGATCTAGAAATCAAAGTTTACACCATTATTATCATTGTCAGAAGGGATGTAGTTTTCGTGAAAGGGCTTTGGTTGTAAATGAAGAATTTGAGAATTATTTAGAGAAGTTTGAACTTACAAATGAAATGTACACTTTGTATAATGAGGTTTTTAGGGATTTTCTTACTACCATGAATAGTGGAAAGAAGCAAGAGCTAGTCAATATTGAAAAAGAAATTGATAAAGTTAATCTGAGAAAAGAAAAGATTGAAAATGAGTACATGGATTGTAAGATAACAGCTGATAAGTACAACACGCTGTTAGATCGATGTGAAAATGATTTATTAAGACTTCAATTGCGTAAAGGCGCTTTGTCAGTTGAAACTAAAGAGTCTTTAGAGAACCTTAGATCCGCTTTATTGGTGCATAAAACAGTGACTCATTTATACAAAAATGCGGATGTAAGAGGGAAGAAGGAAATTATTGGTTCGATATTCAAAGATTTATTGGTTTTTGAGAAGGGAGAATATCGAACCACCCATTTGAGCATTTTGGCTTCTTTAATCTTCAATGATATCAAGGGTTTCCAAGAATCAGGCATAAAAAAAGGCGACATTTCTGTCGCCTTGTCTAGTTTGGCTCCCTGAGCTGGACTCGAACCAGCGACCTATTGATTAACAGTCAATTGCTCTAACCAGCTGAGCTATCAAGGAATCTGTTACCTTCTTAAAAGGAATGCAAAAATAGTACTATTCTGCATATAAA
>JACCDM010949253.1_pt1 | contig 11756 bp, 13 predicted proteins | sample 7445851 | NCBI WGS metagenome assembly JACCDM01 (sample SAMN15323438, study PRJNA562643) | freshwater metagenome | isolation source: river surface water | place: USA:Blue River Watershed | collected 2017-08-16
AAGTATTGGAGGATTCCGAGCTTTGGTCCATCGATACAACACAATTAGCTTCTTTATATGAGGGGCATCGGGATATAGAACGTCTGTTCTCAAGATTATTTGAAAAGGCCTATGTGGAAACGATTCAACGGATAGAAAACTTGCAGTTTCATACGGCAGAGGAGCGTTACCATTTACTAGAAAAAGAGCAACCTGAGGTGTTAAAGCGCGCTCAATTAAAATACATTGCCTCCTATCTGGGGATCACCCAAGTGAGTTTAAGTCGCATTCGCGCGAAGAAATCCTAATTTAACATTTGTTAAGTAGTCCTAGTGGTCTAATTCTCAACTTTGTTGCGTAAAAGCAATGATATGGAGGTCAAATTAGGATTGAAAGAAAACTGGCAACAGTTTAGTTTATTAGTTTTAGTCAATGCATTCGTGGGAGGCATGGTCGGTTTAGAAAGATCGATACTGCCTCGTTTGGCTTCAGAGGAATTTCAAATGGCTTCACACACGGCGATTTTCTCGTTTATTGTTGTTTTTGGAATTGTCAAAGCCGTGACCAATTATTTTGCTGGTCATTTTGCGAATGCAGTAGGACGACGTCGATTATTGATTTATGGCTGGTTGTTTGCTATCCCTATTCCCTTTTTGTTGATGTGGGCACCTTCTTGGAATTGGATTATTTTAGCGAATGTTTTACTTGGGATTAACCAAGGTCTCGCTTGGTCTAGCACTGTGACGATGAAAATTGATCTGGTGGGGGATAAGCAGCGTGGTCTCGCGATGGGGATCAACGAATTTGCAGGTTACTTATCGGTGGGTTTAGTGGCTTTATTGACCGCTTGGATAGCGAATGCCTATGGCATTAGACCTTATCCTTTCTACATCGGTATCGTTTTTGTCGTATTAGGACTCGCTTTGAGTAGTATTTGGGTCAAAGACACCCAGCTTTTTGTGCACAAAGCCGCAGCTGAAAGTTTGGCACCTTTGTTACATAACCGATTTTGGGATACGAGTTTATTACATAAAAACCTGGGTGCCATTACACAAGCTGGATTAGTAAATAATTTGAATGATGGAATGATTTGGGGCTTGTTCCCTATACTCCTAGCCACGAAAGGGTTTAGCTTAGCGGATATTGGGCTAATAACGGCGATTTATCCTTTGGTTTGGGGATTAGCTCAGCTAGGAACAGGGCGTTTGTCTGATTTTATATGCCAAAAAGATCTTCTCGTGATTGGAATGCTTCTGCAAGGTATAGCTATTTTAGGCTTGCTATGGGCTGAGACCATTTTCGTTTATGCGGCCCTATCTTTTGTATTAGGACTAGGTACGGCTGTAGTTTACCCTACCTTTTTAGCCTCCATTGCGCAAAATACGCATCCAACTGATCGGGCGGCTAGTTTAGGGATCTTTCGCCTTTGGCGCGATTTAGGCTATGCTTTTGGAGCTATTTTGACAGGAATTCTAGCCGACTATTTTGAATTGAATGTCAGTATTATCGTAATTGGGTGCTTGACGGTAGCGTCGGCTGGGGTGTTGAAGGTGAGGATGACTTGTTAAAGAAGGGGCTTTTTCCAAATTGTGTTCATTCTGATTTTAAATTTCCTCCGGACTGACTACTGACCACTGGTTACTGAATACTGACCACTGCCTAGCGCAGCGACTTATCTAATTCCTCCTTACCAATCAACCCCACACTCGACCAAGTCTTCACCCCATTCTTGTACATTTCAAGATAAGGAATAGCTTCAATTTTCTTAGATTTTGCTAGTTCTTGGTTTTCATCTACATCGATCTCGATGAGTTCTACTTTACCATTCTGCGCTTTTACCCAATCCTTTAAAATAGGGCTCAATTGCTTGCATGGGCCACACCAAGTGGCGTTATAGTCAATGATGACCATCGGTTTGCCTTTGATTTTTTCAGCAAAACTTGCCTCGGTTAAACCAGCTGAGGCAGGTGTTTTCGATTCGCCTGTTGCGATAGGTAAACTCGCTGTTTGCCACGCTAACATGCCACCTGTTAAATTGACGATGGATTTGAAGCCCATTTCTTTGAGCATTCCCGCCGCAGAAGAGGATCGTGCTCCTGATAAGCAGTAAACATACACTGTTTTGTCTTTGGCTAATTCGCCAGCGATTTGTGCGAAAGCTGGTGAACTAACATCTGCATTGATGGCACCTTCAATATGACCATTTTGGAATTCATCGATGGTTCTGACATCCAAAATCTGTGCTCCCGACTCTCCAGCCATTGCTGTTTGGAATTCTGTTGCGCCTAGATCTTGTTGTCCCTCCTTAGGCCCACAAGAAAATAAAAGACCTAAGATTAATAAAGAATAAAGTGTTTTTTTCATTTCGAATGTTGTTTAATAATTCCCTCTAAGGTACTCGCAGGAATGACCCCCGACTGGCGCCAAACTGATTTTCCATCCTTAAATAGGATCATCGTGGGCACTGAACGTATTTGAAATTTATCTGCTAAAGTACGATTCTTATCGACATCGATCTTAATGATCTTTGCTGAGTTCCCTATTTTAGCCTTCAATTGCTCTAAAATAGGCTTTAATTGTTTGCATGGGCCACACCATTCAGCTGAGAAATCAACTAATACAGGTTCTGGCGATTTTAATAATTCGGCGAATTTGCTCATGGTTGTTAGTATCTAGTAGTCGGTAATCGGTATCTAGTAATCGGTAGTCGGTATTCGGTATTCGGAAATGCGGAGGGAAAGATAGATAAGAGTGTATAGATTATAGATGACAGAGTAGAGAGTAAAGAATTCATCATTCACCATTTACCATTCACCATTTACCATTCACCATTCACCATTTACCATTTACCATTCACCATTTACCATTTACCATCTCCTCTCTCTACTCTCTTATCTTTAATCTATTCTTTGTGCTTTATGCTTTAAGAGACGTCCAAGCCCCACCATTGTGCACCTGTTCGAATCCGTTTGCTTTTAGCATTCGTTTAGCCATACCACTACGGCTTCCAGAACGGCAGCATGTGATGATAACCTGATCTTTCTTTAATTTGTTCAAATTGTTACCTAATGTTTGTAATGGTAAGTTGATGGCACCTTTTACGTGTCCGTCCTTGTACTCTGCAGGGGTACGAACATCTATTACCAATGCACCAGAAGCCATTAACTCCTTCATATTTATTTTAGGGCCAAAACCCAATAAATTCTTGATTAATTCGATCATAGTATTTTTGTTTTACTATGCAAAGCTACGTTTGTGTAGTTGTACATCTCGTGATAATAGTCACTTTTCTAAATTTTCCTTGAAAAGAGACTATTGTCACGAATGGTGTTTAAAATGAGTACTAGTTTTGTATCACATTGAATTACTATTATTTTGGTTTAGAGGTAATAAGCGAATAGAGGAGATTTTTTGTTTCCTCTATTTTTAAATTTAAAGTTTCCTAAAAGCAAAAATCATGAATACGGAAATACTCGCTCGAGTTCAATTTGCTTTCACAGTCGCTTTCCATTATATCTATCCTCCACTTAGTATCGGTCTTGGCTTTATTTTAGTCATTATGGAAGGAATGTATTTACGTACAGGACAGGAGGCCTATAAATTAATGACAAAATTTTGGATTAAGATATTTGCCCTCATTTTTGGAATAGGCGTTGCAACGGGTATTGTGATGGAGTTTGAATTTGGGACAAATTGGGCGACCTATTCAAAATATGTAGGAGATATTTTTGGAAGCGCTTTAGCTGCGGAAGGGATTTTTGCCTTTGCACTCGAAAGTGGTTTTTTAGGTGTTTTATTATTTGGTTGGAATCGGGTTAGTCCTGGTGTTCATTATTTCTCCACTATCATGGTTTTTATCGGTTCTATGTTTAGTGCTGTTTGGATTGTCGTGGCTAATAGCTGGCAGCAAACTCCCGCAGGTTATCATATTGTGGGAGAAGGGGTTCATGCTAGAGCTGAAATTACAGATTTTTGGGCCATGGTCTTTAATCCTTCCAGTGTGGAGCGCTTAAGTCACGTTTGGATAGGAGCTTTGTTAGCAGGAGCATTTTTCGTTTTAAGTGTAAATGCGTATTATATTGTAAAAAAGAAGCACATTGAAATTGCCCAAAAAGGATTTAAAATAGCGCTCATTGTAGCTATCGCCGCATCTTATCTACAGTTATTTACAGGTCATAAAAGTGCTGACGGGGTAGCTAAAAACCAGCCGGCTAAATTAGCAGCGCTTGAAGGTCATTTCAAGGCGAGTGGACCTGCGGATATGTATTTGCTGGGTTATGTAGATAAGAAAAATCAAGAAACGTATGGGCTTAAAATTCCGGGTGGATTGAGTTTTTTATTGTACCAAAATACAAGTCAGCATGTGACAGGTTTACAAAGTTTTCCTGAAAAAGATCGCCCAAGTCAATTGAATGCCATCTTTCAGTTTTACCACATCATGGTGGCCATTGGAATGCTTTTAATTGCGTTGAGTACATGGGCAGCCTTTCAATGGTATAGAGGACGGCTTTTTGATTCAAAATGGCTCATGTTGAGTTTTATCTGGGCAGGAATTTTACCTCAAATTGCGAATCAAGTGGGTTGGTTTGCTGCAGAAATGGGACGTCAACCTTGGGTAGTTTATGGTTTGTTGAGAACTTCGGACGCTTTTTCTAAGTCAGTACATGCAAATCAGGTACTATTTTCGATCATTTTATTTGGTCTAGTTTATTTAACTCTTTTTGTTTTGTTTATCTATTTATTAAATAAAAAGATCATACATGGTCCAAGTTTAGAAAAAGAATAATATGGAGACTTTTGCAGGAATTGATTATCAAGTTTGGTGGTTTCTCGTTTTTGGAGCTGTTATTTCTGGCTATGCCATACTGGATGGATTTGATTTAGGAGCGGGTGCTTTGCACTTGTTTTTAGAGAAAGAAGAAAGTAGACGAATTGCCTTGAATGCGATTGGACCTGTTTGGGATGGGAACGAAGTTTGGTTAGTGATAGGTGGGGGTGCTTTATTTGCTGGATTTCCCGTGGCTTATGCGGCCATATTCTCTGCTTTTTATGTCCCCTTTATGATTTTTATCGTGGGTTTGATTTGGCGAGGGGTAGCGATTGAGTTTCGAAGCAAAGAACCGGGTATTTGGTGGCGCAAAATTTGGGATATTATCTATTCTTTTGCAAGCATTACGATTGCCTTATCTTTAGGCCTAATGCTTGGGAATGTAGCTTTAGGCATTCCATTAAATGAATTACATGAGTATGCAGGGGATGGTTTTGAATTTATTAACCCTTTTAGTCTTTTAATAGCAGTTTCTACAATAGCTATTTTCATGATGCATGGGGCCATATTTTTAGCCATGAAAACAGAAAATCGTTTATATGCTAAATTGAGTTTGTTAGCTAGAAGATTTACAATCTTTTTTGTGGTCAGTTTTGGGATTACCTCCATGTATACTCTATTGTATATTCCGCACCTAAGTGATCAATTAAAACAGAATCCCCTTTTGTTCTTACTACCTTTAGGAATGTTTATAGCTATCGCTAATATCCCTAGACAAATAAAAAGACAACAATTTGGCTACGCGTTTATTAGTTCATCCATTACGATTGCGCTTTTATTAACTTTGGTTTCATTTGAGGTATTTCCTACTTTATTACGGGCATCCAATGACCCTCAATTAAGCTTAACGATTTACAACAGCGCTAGTTCCATCAAGACGATGAAGACTTTATTATTGATTGCTGCTATTGGTACACCATTGATTGGAATTTACTCTAGCTTTGTATTCTGGACTTTCAAAGGGAAGGTTGAAATGGATGAAATGAGTTATTAGCAATGAATAAGGATTTAATATTACGAGAAAACTTAGCGATTCAACGGACGATCATGGCGAATCAAACAACTTTGCTGTCCTTTATTCGTACCTCTATGTATTTTTTAGTAGCAGGAATCAGTGTTCAGAATGTTGTTCGATTAGCCCATTTGTCTTGGGTATTCTACTTGTTTTACACCATTTCTGGTTTTTTATTGGTAGGTGGTCTCTTAAATTATTTTCGTCAAAAACGCCTTATTGAAGAGGCCAGAAAAATGGTCGGTAATGCGCAACAAGCTTCTATTTTATAATGGTTTTTGAGCTTTAAATTGAACTACTTCTGCTTTTCCTTGGTGAAGAGGTCCTTCGTCTAAAACACGTTGCTTTTCTTGATTTAAAAGGATTTTTAATCCAGGGAATTCTTTTTCTAGTTCTTTGGCAGAAAATAACCATTCGCTATTTTTAGGCCCACCCGAGTTCAGTCCTAATTGCTGTTTTGTAAAACCTTCTAGGAGAATAATACCACCAGGTTTTAACCACGATACGCAGCGCGCGTAGAAGGGAATTCTTATCTCTATCGGTAAATGGAAATAAGTCAGAGCAATTACATCAAAGGAGTCCAATGGAAATTTTACTAAGGAGGCATCGGCAACATTAAAGTGTAAGCGCGTTTTTTGCTCTGAAGCTAAACGTATCGCTTTTGCTTGACCTTGTTCACTTAAGTCAAAAGCGTGAGTCTCCCAACCTATTTTTGCGGCATATACGGCATCCCTTCCTTCACCTGCACCTGGAAATAGTATTCTTCCTGGTGTCAAGTGAGCTAATTCTGAGGCCATAAAGTCATTCGGATTTGTGCCGTATTGGAACTCTTTTTGTTGATAGCGTTCATTCCACATTGCTTTCATAAGGATAATTTGTAGTTTAGTGAAAAAAAATAAAATGAAAAAAAATCTTCTATTAACCCTGTTTTTGGCTTGCTTCTCTATGGCAGCCTTTGCTCAATCAACTAATCATAAAGTAGTTCTTCAGTTAAATACTTCAGACACTTTAGTTTGGCACGGAGCATTAAAAAATATTTCCAACCTTCAAACTGCCTTAGGTGCAACGACTCAAATTGAATTAGTAGCGCATGGTTCAGGTATCGGTTTGTTACTAGATGGTAAAACCACACAAAAAGCAAAAATCGCTGAATTAGCATCTATGGGCGTTCTCTTCAAAGCCTGTGAAAATACCATTCGTGAGCGTAAAATAGATCGTTCTACGATTTTACCACAAGTAGGAACAGTTCCATCTGGAGTCGCCGAAGTCGTTATTAAACAAGAGGCCGGTTGGGCCTACTTAAAGTACTAATTTTGTAAGGCCGCTACGTTTAGCGGCCTTTTTTACATCCTTCCTGGTAGAATTTGGTTCCAATACAAATACGGCAAAAGGTATTTTTTCATTTGAAACATTGACCAACGTTCTTTCGATTGATCGAATGGAAAGGTTTCAACAGGTTGATTAGTATAATCGAATTCAGCTAATACTAATTTGTCATATCCCGTTATAATAGGACACGAGGAGTATCCTGAATAGGACTCTGTTAGTGTTTTGCCTCGCATAGCAGCCAATAAATTACCCACTACAACAGGCGCTTGCTTTCTGACTGCTGCCCCTGTTCGAGAAGTAGGGAGGCTAGAGGCATCACCAGCACCAAAGATATTTTTATACCTCGTATGTTGTAGCGTGTGTTTATCAACGTCTACCCAACCAGCCGCATTGGCTAATGGACTGTTTTTGATAAAATCAGGCGCAGATTGAGGCGGAGTCACATGTAGCATATCAAACTCTATCCAGTAGGATTGATCCTTATTAGCCTCTCCGATACCTATGAATTTGGCTTTTTTATTCGGGCCATCTACTTCGTCTAGTTTGACAAAAAACTGCGTGTGTATGTCATATTTTTGGATGACCTGTTTTAGTGTATTTTCATATTTTTCTACGCCAAAAACTCGAGTTCCTCCACTCCAAAGCTCTACTTGACTTTTTATCTGGTGCTTACGAAAATAATCTGCGGCTAGATACATGATTTTTTGTGGAGCACCACCACACTTAATGGGTGTATGTGGATTCGTAAATAGCGCCTTGCCTCCTTTTGTGTTTTGAATACATTCCCAGGTATAGGGGGCTGTTTCAAAACTATAATTAGAGCAAACACCATTTTTCCCTAATGTCTCTTTTAAGCCCTTAATATCTCCCCAGTTTAATTGAATTCCAGGTGCAACAATTAAGTAATCATACCCTAGTTCGGTTCCATCTGCTAAGGTTAATGTATTTGTTTCAGGTTGAAATTCTTTCACCATTTGTTGTATCCAAGTGGCTCCTTCAGGAATAACAGTTGATTCATCGCGTTCTGTATCTTCGATATTGAATTCTCCTCCACCTACCAGTGTCCAAGCTGGTTGGTAATAGTGTTTCTTTGCTCCATCTATAATGGCAATGTCTAAGGATGAATCCTTGCGTAATAATTGGGCTGCAATCGAAATGCCTGCATTACCCCCGCCTACTATGGTAATCGTGTGATGAGTTTTCATGGTCTTATCTGTTTTCTGATTTGTAATATTAATTGAATTCAAAGGGGTAATTCGTGATTATAGTCACTATAGTCTATCCGTGTTATATGTCACGAAAAGGCTGAAACAGATAGTTAATCTTTGCTAAACATTTAAACAATACTCAAATGAAAAATCAGGTAAAAATTCTCTTGGTCGGTTTAGTACTAGGTTTAGTTAGTTGCGAAAAATCCGGACCTTTAGATTCGGATCAAGCAAACTTGTCAGCAAGTCTTGCGGCTATTCAACAAAAGGTATCCTCCTTACCTTTGGAGAACTTAGAAGAGGCAGAGAAAGAGCGAATATTATTTATTCGAGAAGAGGAAAAGTTAGCCTATGATGTTTATAATACGATGTTTGACAAATATGGGGTAAACATTTTCCAAAACATTCCCACTAGTGAATTAAGTCACATGGAGGCCATGTTAACGATTATTAAAAAATACAATCTAGTGGATCCGATGGATACAAGTCCTCGTGGGGTATTCAAGGATGCGTCTTTGCAGACTCTATACATGAGTTTAGTTACTCAAGGTAATACGAGTGTTTTAGCTGCCTACCAAGTAGGAGCATTGATTGAAGAATTAGATATTCATGATTTAAATAGTTCTCTTGCTTTGACGAATAATCAAGATGTACGTTTTGTATACGACTTTTTGAATAAAGGAAGCCGGAATCATTTACGTTCATTTTATAAAAACATTAAAAATGCTGGAGGTAGTTACACGCCTATTTATATCACACAAGCGGAATTCGATGCGATTGTTAATTCGCCTACTGAAAAAATGTAATTTTTAATGATAATAGTGATAAATGTCACGAATTAGGTAGGTTTATTAGTCTACTTTAGTTTGACCAAAAAACTATATCAAATGAAAACAACCTATCAAATTGTCATTATTGGCGGTGGAAATGCAGGTATTTCTGTTGCAGCCAAATTATTATTAAAGGATAAATCGCTACAAATTGCGATAGTAGATCCCGCCAATAAACATTATTATCAACCCGCTTGGACACTTGTAGGTGGTGGGGCTTTTAATATTCAAGACACGGAGCGCGACGAGGCGTCTGTTATACCTAAAGGAGTTCAGTGGATAAAGGAGCGTGTGGCTTCCTTTAGTCCTGAAAGTAACGAGATTAATTTAGCGAATGGAGATTCCATCGGGTATAAATATTTAGTGGTCGCTGCCGGAATTCAATTGAATTGGGGCGAAGTCAAAGGTTTACAAGAAACATTAGGACAGAACGGAGTATGTTCGAACTACAGCTTTGTTCATGCACCTTATACTTTCGAATGTATTTCTAATCTCAAGGGTGGCAAAGCCATTTTCCACAATCCACATACACCAGTCAAATGTGGGGGTGCACCACATAAAATTATGTATTTAGCTGCAGATTATTTCCGTAAACACGGAGTATTATCTAAGGTCGGAATAGAATACTGGAGTGGAGCTGCTAAACTATTTGCCGTGCCTAAATATGAGAAAACCCTACTGGAGGTTTGCAAAAGAGGGAACATCCAGTTGAATTTCATGCAAAAATTAGTAGAGGTGGATGGACCAGGAAAGAAAGCTAAGTTTGTGGGGATAGGTGAGGGGAACAAGGACGTAGAAACGTGGGTAAATTTTGATATGATCCATGTGACACCTCCACAAGGGCCACCTACTTTTATTAAAGAAAGTTCACTAGCGAATGCCGGTGGTTGGGTCGATGTGGACAAACATACGTTGCAGCACGTACGATTTGCAAACATATTCTCCTTAGGGGATTCTTCAGGTCTACCTACGAGTAAAACAGGTGCAGCCATTCGTAAGCAAGCTCCTGTTGTGGTAGAAAATATCTTATCCATGATACATGGTCAATCCTTGTCGGGACATTATACTGGATATACGAGTTGTCCATTGGTAACAGGGTATGGGAAATTAGTATTAGCTGAGTTTGATTATAATAATGAACCAATGGAAACATTTCCTTTTGATCAAAGCAAGGAGCGTTGGTCTATGTATGCATTAAAAAGATATGTATTACCTTGGTTATATTGGGCAAAAATATTAACAGGTAAAGCGTAAAAATAAATGGATTAGGTGATGAAAGTCACGCTAATCCATTTTTTAATTTCAGTAATTCGAGACTTAAATTTTTACTATGTCTACAAATACGAACGAGAGTAGTTTATTGAAAAGCTTTTTATATAGTCTGCTGATTGTTTTGCTGGGTATATTTGCTTATTTGAGCTATAATTTAGCTGCTGGAGATAAATCATCCTCCACTGACTCGACTCAAGTATATACAGAGCCAGATTCTAATTTTACCCATGTATGGACCGCACCATCTGACTGGCGGATGATGTATTTAGCTCCTGAGCAAAAAGAGTTAGTATTATATGGGAAAGAATTAATCGCTCATACGTCTAATTATTTAGGTCCAAAAGGTTCCGTGAAGTCGATTTCAAATGGAATGAATTGCCAAAACTGCCATCTAAATGCCGGCACGCAGCCTTGGGGAAATAATTACTTCGCTGTTCAGTCTACTTATCCGAAGTTTAGAGCTCGTTCAGGCGCGGTGGAAGATCAAGTAAAACGGGTAAATGATTGTTTTGAACGTAGCTTAAATGGTCAAGCGTTAGCCGCTGAAAGTAAAGAAATGCGCGCCATTTTAGCTTACATTAACTGGCTAGGAACGGATGTGGCCAAAGGTAAATCTCCTAAAGGTTCTGGAATTTTTAAATTGAAAGGGTTGAAAAGAGCTATTGATCCCGCGAAAGGAGCAGAAGTATACACCGCTAAGTGTCAATCTTGTCATCAAGCAGATGGTGGTGGCGTATTAGCAGAAGGTGGGAAGTCTTATACCTATCCACCGCTTTGGGGAGCTCATAGCTATAATCATGGGGCGGGACTTTACCGGATGTCGAACTTTGCAGGCTATGTAAAATACAATATGCCTCTAGGAGCGACCTATGAAAAGCCACAATTAAGTGACGAAGAGGCATGGGATCTAGCAGCTTATGTGAATTCGATGCCTAGACCGGCAAAAGATTTATCTAAAGATTGGCCAGATATTTCTGGTAAGCCATTTGACCATCCTTTTGGTCCTTATGCTGATCCTTTTCCAGAATCACAACATAAATATGGTCCATATAAACCTATTAAAGAATGGATTAAGAAACACAAGAAATCAAAAAGCTAAACTATGAATTCGAGAAGAAAATTTTTACAAGGTGGTTTATTGACAAGTGTAGCTGCTTTAGCACCCATTGCGGGCTCTGAGGCAAAGTCTATTCCTACAGTTTCGAGCCCAGGAAAACCGGCAACCGGTCAAATTACCATTTTGCAAACAACGGATGTGCATTGCCAATTGCATGCGCATGATGAGCTGTTTTGGGAAA
>JACCDM011463732.1_pt1 | contig 11753 bp, 8 predicted proteins | sample 7445851 | NCBI WGS metagenome assembly JACCDM01 (sample SAMN15323438, study PRJNA562643) | freshwater metagenome | isolation source: river surface water | place: USA:Blue River Watershed | collected 2017-08-16
ATGCCAAAAGCGTATCGAGGGTTCGAATCCCTTCCTCTCTGCAAAATAGACTATTGTTTTACCCTTAAAACCCCGTAATCCCAGTGTTTTCGGGGTTTTTTATTTTTGGTATTTGCTAAAATAACCCTAAAAACGCGTAAGTTCTGCGTACAATAGTGGGATTTTAAAATTCGAACCAAAACCGTCCCACTTTTACCCATAATTAAATATTAATCAATGGATTATACAGTGAAAAATCATATATTACTCCTATAAAAATCGACTTAAAAGAATTTAATTTTTTATTGCAATATTATATACACACTATGGCATGTCGATTTTACAATAATTTAGGAAATAAGCTAAGTACTCGGGCAATTTTGTACCCAAATAATACGGCAAATTCATAAACCAAAATGCTTTACCCTGGGGTGTAATTGCTTCCTCAATGTTGAAAGCCCCGGCATACATTCTCACCGCAAATGAATGTTCAGATTTGTTCACAAACTCATGCAATGATCGAAGACTTCCAGTTTTACCAGATTTAATTTCTATCGGAATTAAATAATTACGGAATGGATAAACTAAATCTACTTTAGCATTACTATCCTTTGATTCTTTAACCCAAAAATGCGGCATTACAGAGTACTCACTAAGTGATAAAACTTCTTGAACAATCAAATGTTGAATAATTTTACCTCGTTGAAAATCACTCATATCATTCAATCCTATCATTTCCCCCTGAATATTGAGCACATGATTTAGTAATCCGGTATCTAAAAATTGCAATCTCGGACTTTTGTTTAAATTAGGTAAAATAGGCAAATTTATTTTCGTGGTTGGATAAACCAATCGAATGATTTTTGCCATATCTAAAGTATGCAATGCCTCCGATACTTCCCTTGAACGATAGTTGCTTCCACCAAAGTTTGCAAATTTGATTCGATCCAACTCGAAAGGTGCCTTGTCAATAACAAAACGAGTTATATTTTTCGCCGTTTTATTTTTGCCATAGCGTTCAACGTCGTCCTTATATGTTTGCCATATATTTAGATAATAAGTTCTCAAACTAGCTACTGACCTATTATTTTTAAAGTCAACAACTACTTCAGGCATACCACCAACGACAGCATACTGGTGAAACAATTTCAATAAAATTTCATGAAAATCAGGCTTCAACGGAATTTCATCCAATTTCTCTTTGGCAACTTCATGATCTATCCCCACTAAAAACTCCTTAAAATTTAATGGATATAAGTTCAGGTATTCAACCCTACCTACTGGAAAACTGGGAACTTCATTTAAAGCAAATTCGAGCAATGATCCTGCAGCAACAACATGCATATCCGGTCTTTCCTCATAGAAATAACGAAGTAATTGGATGGCCTTGGGGTTCTCCTGTATTTCATCGATAAACAACAATGTGGAATTAGGCACAAACGTTTTACCAAACATAAGCAACACCGCATCCAAAATGCCATTCACATCATCTAACTGAAATAGTTTATTGTGATCTGCCCTCTCCAAATTCAACTCTAAATAACAATTGAATTGTTTAGCAAATTGCCTAATCAATGTAGTCTTCCCAACTTGCCTTGCTCCTCTCAGTAAAACAGGCTTGTGCTTGGGGTTTTCTTTCCAAGTCAAAAGCCTACTAAACGCATCTCTATAAATAACATCCATAACAAATAGCAAATCAATTAATTATACAAATATATGGATTTTATTTGTAACAAAGCGAACCCAATTTACTTACATTTTTGTTGCAAAGAGCACCCAATTTTTGTTGATTTTTGTTGTAAAGCGAACCCAATTTAAAAAATCGGTAATCCAATGACTTCCTTGAGATAGTAAATTAAAATATTCCTCCGCCTTGGGAAACCCCGTTATTGAGATACAGTGGGGATTGGTTAATCCTATTCTTATAATACAACTCTAATAGTGTAAAATGGCAGAAATTGCAATAAATCAACGACATTGGATTTATTATTGTGGTAGAAAATAACCTCCTCGATGTTAAATTAACCCCATGAAATTTATTTACAATTTTACATTAGCCATAACTGCCTTGTTATTGCTAAGTTTTGCACCTCAAACCAATCCAGTATTTACGGTAGAAATTCTGCAAGACAATAAATTAATACCGATAGAAAACCATGTTGCCACGTTAGAAAAAAAGGAATTTCAGTTGAGAATCACCCTAAATAATCACGATGGAATCTATTTCCATTCGTCGTTTAATCCTAAATATTTCAAACTAAAAGACAATCAAGAAATCACAGGCCTTCAAACGATTAGTAACTTCACCAGGGTAGAAGAGAATTTTAACACGGATAGAGACATGGAAATAGACGATGAATCTATTTCCTATTTATTTTACGATAGAACAATAAATTGGCATCGTTTCGACAAAGATGTACAAGTTAATGGCAATACCGTTGTAGGAACAAAAACCATTGAAAAAATTTACATTGAACGCAATAAAAAAACCATCCCCCTCAGTAATATAAATCGAAGTGTTTATTTATTTTTCTTTGCTACCAATAATCAATCCGGTGGCAATACAGCGACCAAAGAACTGGGCCGTTATAAGGTTGAACTCCGATGGAAGTAAATGGATACAATCGATTTCATAAATATCTAAAACAACATCAAGCTATTTTCAATCGTCTTATAACAGATTATTATCATTAAGTTATTGAATCATCCATGAACATCCTTAAAAACCTTTGTTATTTGAGTCGTAAATCAACATCCAGCAGTGTAATTGCAATTTGCTTACTTTGTTTGGGATACATTCCTTTAGCCCAAGGGCAGACAATCAAGAAAGTTTACTTTATCGGCAACAGTTATACCGCCTTTAATGATTTGGCAGGAATCACTCAGTATATAGGCGCTTCTCATGGAGATACATTTGAGGTGAATACGCGTGCTCCGGGAGGAACTTCATTCAGTCAGCACAGCTTCGCTCCCGATTTATTTACCGAACTTAGAAACGGCCAATACGATGCCGTAATTCTTCAAGAACAAAGTCAGATTCCTTCTTTTCCCCTATCCCAAGTACAGTCTATGTGTTTCCCCTATGCCAAGTTACTGGTAGACTCCATCCGATCCATCAATCCCAATGCGAAAATTGTATTTTACACCACTTGGGGAAGAGAAAACGGAGACGCACAAAATTGCCCTAACTGGGAACCCGTTTGCACGTTTCAAGGCATGAATGAACTTCTACGTCAGCGTTACCAGCAAATGGCCAAAGATAACAAGTGCAAAGCGGCGCCTATTGCTTCCATATGGCGAGATCTAAGAGATACAACCAACATACAATTATATTCCGGTGATGGCAGTCATCCTTCGATCCAAGGATCAATTGTTGCCGCTGCAACAATTTACACTACCCTATTTTCAAGACAATTAAATCCCAATATTCAGCTGCAGGTTTTAAACAATCAGCAAAAGAATCAAATCTTCAATACAATAAATAATATAATTAGAGATTCTCTTTCCTATTATGACTTTGAAACAACAATGTCAAACAATAAACAGAAATTTGATTTTTTCACCGCATACCCTGCCCAATGTATAAGTTCGGAGAATCCTATTATTCAATTCGATTCAAGAAGTTTTTACAGACTAAAAAATCAATTTGTATATCTTTTCGACACCCAAGGAAGCATTGTACATCAAATCTACATAAATGATGATCATCCATCAGTAAAAATTCCAATTGACACTCTTAGCGCTGGAACCTATATCCTATCCAATCAATGTAATTTCCTTCAACAAATCATTGTGATTAAATAATACTATCTCCGTTGTGGTGAGGTATTATTTATTTAAAAACTCCTCGTTGTATTAACCGTAGATTATGAGTATTTATTAGAATTTGTTAGAATTTATGGAGTAGACAAATAACTACATTTGTGCATATTTATTTTTTCAATAACTCATAAATGTACAAGCAGAAATTATTGAACAAATCGTCTATTGCTCTAGCAATCGGTGTTTTAGGTTTTTACTCAGCTTTAATTGCACAACCGACAATCACATCTATCTCAGCAAACAACGGTACCACAAGCACTAAAGTCACTATTTCGGGCTCTGGCTTCAACGCTACCACTAGTAAAAACATTGTCTACTTTGGAAATGCTAAGGCTACTGTAAGCACAGCCACTTCTAGTCAATTAGAAGTGTACCCACCCGCAGCGGCTACTTATGGCAATATACGTATTGTTAATACCGACAACAATTTATGCGGTCAATCGCGAGAAAAGTTCCTATTAACCTTCGGAGGATCAAGCACGGCCCTAAGCGCTTCTAAATTCAGCACTTCTCGGTTAAATGTTTCAGGATTGGCTTCTATGGGTAGCAAAAGCACATTAATTCGAAGGAACATGGGAATTGGAGATTTTAACAGCGATGGGGCCTTGGATATTGTTGTAATGGATTATTCAAACAAAAAATTGAAAGCCTACCGTAACCGAGATACCGGTGCATACAATATAGGAAGTTCAACACTATTCTCGAACGACTACACGTATAGCAGTTCAACAAATACACCTTATGATATTGATATCGTAGACTTCAACAATGACGGCAAATTGGATGTAATCGTCGCAACTTCCCAAAAAATATATTGCTACCTAAACAATTCATCTGGATCCTCTATCAGTTTTTCTAGTCCATCCAGCTTCACCGTACCTTCATCATTTGCTTATCTAAAATCCATTGATATGAATAATGATGGCAAATTAGATATCGTTGGATATATACGGGTAAGTTTAGCCTCTGGCGCAAGCACAATATACGTCTATCCCAATTCATCCTCTTCCACCTCTAATTTAAGCATAGGCAGCGCTTACACCATTTCGGTTTCCAGTTTAATGGATTTAGATTGTGCCGATATGAATAACGATGGAAAGAACGACATCATCTTTGTAAACAACTCCACATCGGCCAATATTCTACTTAATAAAACTACAGCCGGTGGTTCATTAAGTTTTGAAACAAACTCCAATCGAATATCATTATCCATTGGTTCTGGAGAATCCAACAGCAAAGCATTTGCAGTAAAAATTTCCGATTTAAATTTAGATGGAAAAAACGATATAATCGTTGGTCTACTTAGCTCGAAAAACTTTGTGATTTTTCAAAACAACTATAGCAGTGGAACTCTGTCCTCTAGCAATTTTGGTGTAATAAATGTAGCTAATTTATTACCCTCTGCATCAAGTTCTATCACTAGTTATGTGATAGATGTAGCAGATTTTGACGGTGACGGGAAACCGGATATTGCTCATGGCATTTACGGAAATGCATCTTCCGTGGCATCAGGTTCAATTGCACTCGTGGATAATAACAGTAATTCAACTACATTATCTTCATCCGATTTTACAGTGTATAAAGAAATTCTCCCTTCATCTAATGCTGGAACATGGTCTAATGTTTTTACGGGAGATATTGACCTTGATGGAAAACCTGATTTAATTAGTACCTGTCAAAATAAATATATAAACGTACTACATAACGATATCGTTGTAAGTCCAACAATTACTAGCACAAGCGCTACTGGAGAATCTCAAACCAGCACCAATAATTTCAATGTATCATGGGAATCAAACACAGCCGGAGCTATATCAAAAATCTTCACTGTAAAAGTGGCGGATTTCACTTCTGCGGACAAGGTAATAATGAATATCACCTCCAATACAGGAACAACGTCTATGTGGAAATGTAAAAACTCAATTTCTGGAGGGTCTGCAACCTCAATTTCCACTAGTTCTGGTGTATGTGTAGCACCAGGAACTGGAAATAAAACAGTCACTTTTGAAATTACCTATGAAGGAGTTGCAAAAGGCACTTATTATTGTACCTTAACCTTCCGAATTGCCAATTCATCCTGTACAGCTGCCGGTACAACATACACCTATAAATGCACTGTGGATGTTGAAGAGAAAATATATAAATATTCAGGTGAAAGTTATTCTGATTTATTTTCAGGTTCAAATGTAACTCCCGCCAACAGTTCACCTACAACGAACGATGTTTTAAACATCGACAAAGGCGACACCCAAACGGTTGTGGTGAAAACCAACAATACAGTTAAAGCGATGAAAGTTGTGCAGGGAACCTCATTAACCATAGATTGTTCTAAATCGGGAGGTTCTAAAATATCCATAGATAGCACATTTGAAATTGAAGATGGAGCAGCGGTAAAAATTAAAGGTTCCGACACTTTGCGATTTGAAATTAAAAAAGGTGCAAAAGCCGAAATTAGAGGTGTTTTCGAAACTGAATCGTCCGATGGAACAAAAAAACCTAAGGTTGTTTTCGAAGGAGAAGGCGAAGTTCACTTTAAAAATGATGTTCGATGTGGTAGCAATACACGCATGGAATTTAAGCATACCGATAAAAAACATGTACATTTCGACGGGGATGAAATATCCATTGAGGGCGACGGGGATATTGACTTTGATGAACATTGTCATGTACATTTCGGTGGAAGTAAAAAACCAAAAAATGTTACTGTGAAGAAACCTTTACATTGTAAAGGAAAAATCACTTTAGAAGACTCCGTTGAAATTGTTTCCAATGCGCCTTTAAGTGACACAGAAGATGACTGGAATGCCTGGCAACCTGCCATTCAGCTCAAGAATGATGGTAAAAATATTGGAAGTTTAGACACATTAGGTGATGGAGCTACGATTGCAGGAGGTGTTTTATGGGAAATGTGGAATAGTGCGGTACGATCATTTAGGACTGTTGCTTTCCCTTTAGCAAATGGTATGCATTTATCTCAAATCACAGACAATTTAGTTATTTCAGGCACAACTGCGGGTCAGGATAAAAATAGTAATAGAGATTCCTTCACTACCAGTTGCAGTTGGTGCAAACCTTCTTGTTACTATTGGAATGAAACAACCTCTCAGTTTGTGGCGTATCAATCCGGAAATGCTGCCAATAAAGTAGAATTAGGACAAGGAATATTATTATTCTTCAGGGGGATGTCCGATAATGGATTAGGCGATCCAAATGCAGCGGCAAACTCTGGCGCAGTGGATATTAAAGGACAAATTCATACCGGGACCTTTGTTAAATCCTTAACCTATAATGGCTCTGGCTCATTAAAAGGATACAATCTTGTTGGAAACCCTTATCCGGCGAATATCGACTTCCAAACGCTGGTTCGTTCAAATGTATCTAACTACTTTCAGATATATGACCCTAGAACAAAGAGTTACAACATTTGGAATAAAACTACCGGAACGTTGTACAGAACAGGTAGTACAGCATTTACATCAGGCCCAGCAGCCAATAGCTCTATTATCGAAGCTGGTGCAGCATTTTTTGCAGTAGCCACTAATGCTTCCTCTAACATTACGTTTACCGAACAATCAAAAACGAATCTCGATCCTAATACCACCGCCTTCAAGATGGAACCAGAAAAATTGCGCTGTAATGTTTTAAAGGGACAAATGGACTTTGTTTATGACACTTTCCCGTATATGGACGCATTCCAAATTGAATGGGACGCCGCTTATCCTAATTCAAAGTTAGGTTGGGATGAATATGAAGTACGTAAATTTCACGGTGGATATGTAGGAATAGGACCTGTAAATATGGATAACGAATGGCTATCCATGGAAAACAGACCTTATACAGAACAGAAAATCCAGAGTTTCCCATTAAAAACCAAGTCAAATCTATTTACAACATTAAAAATTAGATTCAACACCTGTCCTGAATCAAAAATCGACACTACCTATATTGTTACTCTGGTTGATAAACTGTTAGATTCCACAATTCAAATAACAGACAGTACCGAATATGTATTTGTTATGAATAAAACAGATTCTAAAACAGAGGATCGATTTGACATTGTAATCAAACGCACGAATGAATCTTTAGACATAGAAAAGACAGATTTAAATACTATTACAGCGAAACTCTATCCCGTACCAACTAATAACGGAAGTATTACGATAGAAGGTGCAAAAAACGCTCAATTTTCAAGGTTTACCGTATTCAACCTACAAGGTCAAGAAATTTATGCTACTAATCTAAAAAACAGCAATGAACCGCAATTAATTTCATTGCCTAAATCCATTCCAGATGGCATTTATTTCGTGACAACCGATGGTAAAAAACAAATGCAAAAAACAAAAATCATCGTTCAACGATAGTATTGCTCAGTTCATTCAAAATCCCTCAACGATTGTTGAGGGATTTTTTTTAAATATCAAGGAATCCTATACTGACGAAGTAGGACCACCTATTTAATCATTCAAACCATATTAAATCTCGCTGCGTTTCCGCTTAGGCAAGGACAAGCGCTCAAGTACTCGCTGAGAATCTTCCTGCACTTCTTTTTTGTTTCGCCAACCCCATAAACGTTCTTTCGCCTCGGAATACGATGATTTCAAATCGACAATAGGCATTGGATAGTCTAATCCCAATTGCACATTATACCAAATCTGCTCAGCAGGAGTTAACGTCCATGGTTCAAATAGTTTGGGCACTGGCACCTGTGCTAACGCTGGTATCCATTGCTTAATGAAAGTACCTTCAGGGTCATGATCTTCTGCCTGTTTCGTAGGATTGTAAATTCTCAACGTATTCGTACCTGTAAACCCCGCTTGCATTTGAATCTGCGGAAAGTGAATACCCGGCTCAAAATCCAAAAACTGCTTAGACAGATGTTCGGCCGCCACTTCCCAACTCTCATTTAAATAATGCGTTAAAAAACTCACCAACATAGCACGCATTCTAAAATTCAAATAGCCTGTAGTCATTAAACAACGCATGCATGCATCAACCAATGGAACCCCAGTCCTACCCTCTTTCCATGCCGTAATATGCGAGTCCGTATTATTAAATTGCCAATTGCGATACCCCGAATTAATGGGTAAAAATTCCATGCTGCATTGACTTTCAAATTTTTGAATAAAATGCTCCCGCCAACGTAATCGAGAAGCAAACTGTGTAAAATTCCGTTTCCACGCAGATTTTTTTGATTCTACCGCTTGAAGTTGATACACTTCCCGCAAACTAATGTGCCCCCATGCCAGATAGGCACTTAATCTACTGCAACTCACCCTTGCCAGTTCAGGCTTGGATATACTTTGCATATATCGGGCAATTCGGCCCTGAAAAAATGAATGTAAATAACGCCTTGCCTGCTTGTATCCTCCTGTTTGAACTATCCCAATTTCCTTGCTTACCTCCCTGAAGTAATTGCATTTATACCACCGATGCCAATCCTCATCAATCCACCAATTCACCGCCTCAAAAGATGGATTATCAATAGGTTGAGCCATGTATCCATACCAGTAGGTATTGAAATCTTTACGATGTTTTAACCCCCTGCGTATTCCAGAATAGGGAAATTCATACCAATGAATTCCTCTATCCGTAAACCATTGCTCCATGTGCCTATCCCTGGCATACGTAATCTCCATACCGATTTCCTGTAAACTAACAACTGAAAATCGTTTATATAATGAAAACAAAAACTCAAATACATCGCGCACTTCGGATTCAACCGCATAAAAACATCCTCCAATCCCTTCCAAATAATCTTGAACATCCTTCACTCCTTCCCAAACAAATCGTTCATGTCTAAGGCTGTAATGGGCTGATTTATATACCGAAGGTTCGTGTATATACAGAAACAAAACAGGCACCCCCTGCTTTAGCGCCCAACTAATCGCCGCATGATCCGTTAAACGAACATCCCGTTTAAACCAAACAACCACTAAATCTGGGGAATCCACTCCAAAGTAACAACCTACCCCAACGATGGTTCACAAAAACCAAATCCCACTACCCTCAACGATCGTTCTTTTCTTCTCTGGTATCCATTTTAAATGGGATATACAATGGACAGAAACGCATAAATGCGGTAAGCGCAAAAACAATTGCCAATAACAACAAAGTATTGCCCATCGGTCCTGTTATTTTGTCTAAATAATACAAAATCCCAATTACGAACGCTACAACTAATCGTAAGGTCCGATCCATTTTACCCATGTTTGATGTAAATTTCATATTCATTGATAATTAAACACATACAAATTTATAAGCGTCATTGTAGATTCGCCATGATAATTATCATGCGAAAAGCGCAATCCAATCATCGTATCCAATCCGGTTTAACTGATAAAAATCATTGTGCATGCTGAGCATTATCAGCCAATATTTTTCCAAACTAATCGAACTTTGATAGTATGGAAAGCACAACTAAATACTTACACGAATTACACGCAGAACACCGTGAATTTAACGCTCAACTCGACTTTGTAATCGATGAAATCAGAACATTTAAACATCGTCTAGAGGAAGTTGCAATCGCCAATAACAAACTAGAGGTTATGCAACAAGTTGAGCATTTTCAAAACCAGTTTATTCGACATAAAGAAGTGATCGATGAACTAAAGTCAATGATTCATCATCACGAAAAATTGATTGCAGACTTAGCAGAGGCAAACAACGTGGCCACAGATCATCGAAAAACGGAAGACCATATTGAATTAAGAGAACAAATGGTAACCTTTGCGCAGATCTATGGCGATTTAAAGACTGAATTTTTGGGCTTCTTATCTAAAACACTTTAAACGTAATACAGTTGTAAAATCCTATCAAACGAGCAATCAGCGAATGAGGGTTACCACCCCGTTATTTTTAACAGTAGTGGGATTATTTTCCAATTGGTAAGACAAGGTGTAAACATAGGTTCCAGCCGGCAAATCAGCACCCGTATTCATTACCTTACCATTCCATGCATCCTTGGGATTAGAAGATTGAAACACCAATTGACCCCAGCGGTTATAGACACTAACGGAAAATACTTTTACACCATGATGGGGAAAGCGCCAAACATCGTTTTTCCCATCTTTCGGATCTCCGGGAGTAAAAACACTGGCCAAATTAAGGAAGGGTTCTTTTGGAATAATCGGCTCTTTTGTTACGATAAAATCATAACACTGCGTATCCTTACAACCGGAACCACCGGTAACTTCTAGACAAACCCTATGCTTACCTTCGGCAAAAGAATCGCACCAGGATTTAGCCGTAAAAATTGAATCTTTTACAAAATTTCCTCCGCTCCATTTCCATTGAGTTCCACCCTTATCTTTTCGGGTAAAACAATATAGTGGTTTAGCTGAAGAATCGATGGTAAAATCCGATGTAATTTGAGGCTGAATTTCAATTATTAAGGTATCTGTAACTGGAATAGCACAATTACCCCAAGCTTGCAATACTACCTTTAACTTCCCAGAAAAACTGGGTTTTACTGTTAACTTAGTACTGAGCTCGGTCGCTTTATCGAAATACCCGAAGCCGGCATTTTCAAGTTTCCATTGAAAACAGTTGCTTCCTTTAACTACTCCTTTCAAATTGTATTCGGTTATTCCACAGGGAATTGCCTGCAATGGAGTAATATCCACTATGATTTTTGGCGCTGGCACCCTGCATCCATAATTTGTATAAGTGGCATTTCCTTCAAAATCAAAATCCACAACGGCTCCGTCCTCACTTCCTTTCGCCCCGTTTATTTTCACTAGTTTACCCCGATCATACTCTACCGTATCGGCGCAATCTCCGTTATACCCCAAAATAAATTCTCTGTTGGCTGCCGTCCCGAAATTAACGAAATGGCCCGCCGTATTCCCAGATTTCTGTACGATTACGTACAACGTATCCTGTAAGTCGGAAAAATCCTGTGCATCGGGATTAAATGATTCCGATGTAATTATCAATGCCTGCGTTCTTTG
>JACCDM011846505.1_pt1 | contig 11750 bp, 19 predicted proteins | sample 7445851 | NCBI WGS metagenome assembly JACCDM01 (sample SAMN15323438, study PRJNA562643) | freshwater metagenome | isolation source: river surface water | place: USA:Blue River Watershed | collected 2017-08-16
AGTATTCGATGCCGCTTTCAAGTTTGCTAAGTGTGTGCAAAGAACATAGTTAACATTAATTACATCACTCTTAGGAATAAAGAAATAGTCGCTAGGAGTTGTAACAATACTGTTAATTACTTCTGCTAACTCAGAACTTGATAAGTCTTTTCCTACAACATACTGTAAGAATGGCCAGTGGCACAAGTTTACAGAGTCATGCACAAACCCTTCAAAATTTGTATGGATGTCTGAAATAGTATTACCAATAGTTGTAGCCTTTTCGCTAGTCATACCGTCCCAGTTGAACGCACTATCAGATCCAACTACTAAAGGCTTACTGTCGTTCCAAATTGCTGTATCTAAAAAGATAGCAATCTTTGGTAGTTCATTAAAGTTAGTTAAGTCTTTGCCGCTACCACCTAATACTGTTTGTAGACTAGGGTTAAGAACGTTTAGCATTAACATGCTCTTAATATCTACAAATAACTCCTGATACATTCTACGCATGAACATGCTCATCTGCTTTTGTAGTTTCGCTACAGCAGTGGCGTTAGTGTTATCTACTAAGTATGCGGCCAAATAATTTTCAAAACTTAAATCAACATCTCCTAATACAGGATTAAATGCTGATGTAGTATCGAATACGTTGAAATGATTCTTTACAGAAGCAACATACTGTTCATCGTCACTGTGCCAATTACGACCTTGTTGTGTGCGCTCTTTGTGTACATGGCTATTGATTAGCATTTCAAATGAAGCACGATCAATATTCGAAGTACTTTTAAACCAACCTGCGGCTACACGAATAAAGTTCTCAGCATCGCAATAGATAAAGAAACGCTTTCCGCTTTCATCTGTATGTGCCTTAGCATCTTCTAATAGTTTCTTGTAATCAACTGTTGCACCGTCAGTTGTATAAAATGTTAATACGCCCGAACTATGTCTAGTTAAGGCATCTGCTAACTGTAATCCGTGTGTGTTACTAATTACAGCACGGTCGATCTCGATATCTATCTTATCATCAATCTCTAAATAAACTTTATTAAACAGGTGCAACATTTGAAATCTCCGCTATTGAAGCCTCTTTGGCTTGTGCATATTCGCTCCCAGAGATTACGCCTGCCGCAATCCCCCAGGTTAATAAGAACATTGGGTTATTCTTATTTGCCCAGAAACTGTATAGGTTTTTGCCTTTGAACATATAGTTGTCAAAAACCTCGGGCATAAATTTTAAATTACTTGGTTCAATCTTTTCGTAGAACTGGTAAAAGTCTTCGTACTTTAATAGTTGTACAAAGTTAATTCCTTTGAATACTTCAAACTTTTCTTCAGGCTGACTACGAGCAAACTCTTTAAACGATTCGTCAGCAACTGTGTACATATTAAAGATTGTGCAACTGTCTAACACCTTTGCCCAGTGGTCGAATAAATCTTTGTTATCTGTAACAAACTTGTCACAAGGATTACCAAATCTGTAATTGAACAAATAGTCGATCATTGCAGTTTCTAGACTTGGAACATTTACAAGAAATGTAGACTCCATGTACGCCTTAAGTAATTCTGCACCTTGTTCTGTGCTAGGATCAAATGATACATCAATGGGCAAGTCTAAGTTACTGATATAAGTTAGTAACTTTGCACCTTGTAATTTACTGTTGTTGTAATCAATAACATAACTAACAGTTTTGTCATTAAAATACTTTTTAAGATCTTCTAAGCCAATTGGTGCTGTAGTTGTAATGATGTTCATCTTCTTCCTCTTGAGCTGTGGCAGTTACTATGACAACTAGCATGGCAAACGTCAATCTGAACTGTTGTTGTTGTTACAAAATAGTTATTGGTATATACATCATCTCTTAATCGTTGAAAGAATGTTTCTAATACAGACGCACTAATAGCGTTACCAGAACTAACTCCTGGATTAGTTGGATCAATACGTCCTTGACGATATCCTGTATTCATGTGTGCCTTCGCAGTATTATCATAGATAACTCCTGCCGTTGGTCTAGTACCACTGTTACCGCCGCCACCTGTTACGTTTAAAATTGCTCTCAATCTTCTGATATTTGAATACGTTTGTGTTTCAGCGCATAATGCGTTAAAAATTGTACCTGCATTGATAGGATCGCCTGCTACTGCTGTGCCGCTGATACTTATTCCTCGTCCGTTAGTATCGCCGCCGAAATAAGCAGTACTCATTTCTGAGAATGGTACAGCATTTGTACCCCAACTAATACTTGAGTTGGCTTGTGCCACCACATAATCGGCAAATCTATCTACTATATTTTGGGCATTGACTGGATTGTTTAATGTTGCCATTCTGTTAATTCCTTGATCGCGATAACTCTTTTGTTAACTCCTGTATTTATGCCTGCTAAGGTACGCATTAAACTTTTAGGAGCACCGCAGATGTCCCCGTCCCACGCCAATTGATGGCAGTCACCTCCACATTTACTAAACACTGGGCACTCGTAACAGCGTGGATCTCTGCTACGTTCACAGGCTATGTTGTCTATTCTCTGCGGGTTTGTAAGCAATACAGCAATGTCGTCATCTATATGTCCAAACGCTTGCTCTGGGGCACTATTTGGGCATCCTGCAATAGTTCCATCAGCATTTAAAGTAAACAGTTTTTCTTCACAGTCTCTGCAGAATGTTCCGCCTTGAGTAAAGTTATGTTCAAACTTGGCGTAAATGCTTTCCAAGAACTCATTGTTAAACCAGCCGCGGGCTTGTGCTTGTTCGCTTTGTTGATGCATCTTAAGGAACCAAGCATCTTGCTCTAAGTTTGTAGGAAAAATGTGTAAGTTACTTGTAGCATTACCGTTCATCGTTAAACGTTCCAGTGCTAACTCTTGTACACCTAAGTCACGTACCCATTCTAGCAAATCAATGGGCTCCATTGAAACTGTGCCTTTTGTAACGCTAACAAATAACTTTATGTGTACACCTAAGTCAACTAAAGTTTGTACGTTCTTGCGCCACAAGTCATATTGTTTAGGATTAGCAAAGCGGATATCTGGATCCCAACTTGTACCGATGCGACCGCCTAGTGGGCCCTGAATAAAGTCTATCTTCGCTTGGTCTAGTTTAAAGGTTAAGTTGGTAGTAATACCCCAACTCTGGCTTGCCCATAAGTCTTTACAGTTATCGTAGACATACTGCATAGTGTCTAAGTCTGCTAGGAATGGCTCACCTCCATGGAACTCTAAATGTACGTGAGGACTGTTTGATGTTTGTTCGTGTAAGCGGTGTAACCAGTCTGCGACTTTTGTATGGTTCCAATAAATCTTTGCGCCTTTAGTTCCGCTGGTAAAACAATGTAAGCAATTAAGATTACATGTCTCTGTTGTTTTTAAATAGACCAAGAGTTCCTTTGAACTAGGTGCAAAGGAAGAAGACAAGGGCATCATACGATGCTCCTTATACTTTTGATTTTAGAATGTTGATTAACATTAACAAACTTTCGTTAGATCCATCATATGTAAATCCAACTTGTTTGCCCAACTCTGCTAACTGATCGACACAAAGGTCGTTTAAAGCAATGTCTTTTACGTTCTTAAAAGATAGTGTCATATTCAAGGATCTGCGCTTTGTAGTTCCTGTGTATGCTGTGACGCCGTGCCATACGCTACTTGGGAACATAACAACTTTGCCCTTTTGGAATGGAATAGTATATTTGCCATCGCCCTTGACGCCGCCCCATAGTTTTGGATTTTCCCAACGTGGATCCCAAAGTACTAAGTCGCCGCCGTTACCTTCCTCGCCTTCGAACCAACATACTGCACTAATTGTTCCGCCGTGGTCTTCGTCGCTGTGTATGTTCATGCCGCTACTGTTTGGGTCAAACGCACTAATCCAACTAGATGATACAACAGGTTCGATAGTTGTCTTAGGGGTAAAGTCTTTAGCCCATTCTCTAATTTGGCTAACGAGAGATGCTAGTGCCTTTATTTTCATAACAGGCTCTAACTGCCCTTCCGGGATTTCAGGAAAACTAGAAACATCAAATGTTTCTTCTCTTACAATAGTTCCCCATAGAACTTTAAAATTATCGATTTCAAAAACTCTGCTCATGATGCGGTATCCTTGTTGGTTTTGTATTTATTTTATTTAAACCCTACGCTCAAAGCCCAAGTGCCTTTCTGACTAAAGGCTTTGTGTAACGATCCTTTTGGAATTATTACACCCTGCCCAGGGCGTAGTATGTGTGTTTTATTTTTTATTTGAATTCGTTTCTTGCCTTTGACTACAAACAAGAAAACGTTAATGTTATCAGTATGCCACTTAAAACTATAACTAGTCTTGTTGGCTACAAATAAATGGATATCTTTAGTTGGCAGGCGAAACTGTTTCTTAATAGTAGCAGTTTTCTCTATACCTTCTACTTTAGTTACAGCGTACTTTTTACAAGCGGCTATCCACTCTGCGTAACTTAGTTTTTCTTTAACTATACAATCCGTGTGCTCAAAGCCTGGCAAGCCAATAACTTTTAACTCGCCACTTTGATATCTGTCATAGGACGTTACTTCGTTGACAAGTAGCCTATACAGTTTAGATGTAATTATTGAACCAACCAACTTTTTTGCCTTCAGCAATTCTGCGGTCGTGCTCTTCAACAGAGGAAGGATATCGCCATGCCCAAATAGCAACTATGGCCATGAACACGGCTGTACTGATAATTCCTATTGGTTTGACTCCGCCGGTGTACATCAACACTAAACTCAAGCTCATCATGAACAACATAAAGAACTTCATCTTCTGAGGGAAGACACGTTTCTCATTCCAGTTAGTTAGGAATGGCCCAAACAGTTTGTGATTGTAAAGCCAGGCATGCATCTTTGGACTGCCTTTAGCAAAGCAGTAGGCCGCAAATACAACAAAGGGACTGTAGGGGATGCCAGGTGTGACAACCCCTACATAAGCAAGTCCTAAACTAATAAATCCTAATATTTTCCACAAAAACTTTTTCATGGAATTATTTAATATAGTCTAGCCAGCTCTCGTGTCGAACGTGAAAGCCTTGTTCCTTGCGCTTGTTAACCAATTCCCAGAAGTCCGGCTTGTGCGGCTTGTGTTTTGGTTTGATGCGCTTGTCGTTAGCCTTGCCTGCGTTACATGGACCACAACTTGTAGTGCTGTTTTCGAAGGTGCTCTTGCCGCCGTGGCTAACAGGTAGCACGTGGTCAAGGGTACAGTCCTTCTTGTCCATTTTATCGCCACAGTATTGGCAAGTGTAACGGTCACGTAAGAAGACATTGCTCTTGCTGAAGCGAACTGTGTGCTTAGGCTTCATGTAGTCGTACAACATGATGATGCTAGGTACACGAGTTTCCCAACGGGCCGAGCGTACTGTCCAATTATCGTGCCATTCTAATACACGGCCCTTCTCAAGGACCATATACTTAATAGCATCTTGCCAGCAGAGAGTGCTCAGTGGCAAGTAGCTCACTGGTTGTGCGTCTGCGTTTAAAAGTAAAGTATCACTCATTTTGATTCACTTCTTGGGGGTTAAAAAACTATTTAGCGTATATTCTACGGCCAAACTTTGGTCTTGTCAACCGAAATTTAGTCTATAGTAAAATAGTTTGACACCATAGATTGGGCGGCTAAGTCTATGCTTTTCTTCCATGCCCTATCTGGTGAGTTTGAAAATATAATTGATTCGGTTGCTGGTGCAGTAACCCATGCCGTTTTCTTGTTCCAAGGCGGATTGCCTTTGATTTCGCCTTCTAACTGCATTGGTGACCAAACACTCATTCCTAAAAACAAGCGCCATTTGCGTGGAGCATCGCCCTTACATATACGACTCAACATCGTCCTGTCAGAACTTATACGCCATTGTCCGCCAATGTGCATTGTGTTTGTGCAGACCCAATCATCTGTGTGTAACATTACAAGTGCTGACGGATTAACAGGGCCGCCTACATAAAGTAGTTCGTCTCCTGTGTAGTCTAAGTCGTGATGTTCTGCTAGATCAGATAGTTTGCGTTCACTAGGCTTATTAACGATAAGTCCAACTGTGCTTGATTGTGTTTGTTCATAAATGAACACCACGCTCTTTTCCCAGAACTCATTGTCCTGTGCCGGTGGAGCAACAAGCATTTGACCTATCATACTGTTGTCGCATTTAACTGTAGTCAGGGAGCGGTCCGCCATACTTCTTACCTTTGATTTTCTTTCCGCCAACTGTGATTCGTTTCTTACCAACCAAGTGGCTCTTTTGTCCATCTCTTGCTCGAAGTCCTTGCGATTTACAACTGGCTAGATTGCTGGCGCCTAACTCAGAGTCTGATCGTGTGCTCACACAGAGTTTTCTAGAAGCCTTTTCATCTAGGTCAATGCTTTCGATTATTTCGTATATTTTCATATTATCTATATTTATCTGCTGGATTAATCCAATCTTCTGCGTAAGTTGGTGCTAATTTAAACGTTAGTGCTTTTCTTGTACCTTTTGTAGTGTTAATTGTTACTTCTCCACTTTTTTCATGATATTCTATTTTGGTAATCTTTGCTGGCTCATCGTTGTGGCCAACCAAAATTTCCTGCCCTAATTCCAAGTTAATGGACAAACTACGCAGAGTCATGATGATCTCCTTTTGGACTGACAAGGTATTTATTTGGTTCGGGCTTGCTTGACAAAATAACGGATTGATACTACAATAATAACATCATAGCAAAACAGGAGCAACTTCAATGCGTTCAATATTAGCAGTTTTGGCAGTCAGCGTACTTGCTGGTTGTGCTAATACAGATGCTTGGAAATTTCAAAATCGTTACGGATACAGACCCGAAGATCCTTGTATCCGTTGTGGAGAGAAATGGGATCAAATTCAGCGTCATCCGTTTGAAGCACAGTTTGAAGCAGGTACACTTAATCGCAAGGATTGGCAATGAAACTCAAAGTTTACAATACAATGTATGAACGCAGAACTTCATACTTCTTTGAAATACCCGAGTTCAACTTTTATGACGGCGAAGAGGTAAAAGTTAAATGGGCCAAGCCTGAAGAACTAGCCATTAAAACTGATGACGAAGTTGGCCTGCGTATCATTCAGCGTAAGAATATTAGAGAAATTGATGGTAAGCCTTACAGTTTTGAAGTTAAGGCTAAGAAAGAAGAAGTTAGGTTAGTTCAAGGTAGTAACGGCAAGGTCTATGAAGTAACCAGCCATAGTTGTACCTGTCCTGGTTTTACATTTAGAGGAACTTGCAAACATGTCAACCAAAAGTGAAATTGTTGTCCATAAGGATAAACTGAATAGAGAAATTAATGTAGACGACTTTGTCTGCTATCCCGACGGCAATAGTTTAGAGATTGGCAAAGTTGTTAAGATTAATCCTAAAATGATTAAGGTTAGTCGCATACCCGATAAGAAACGCAAATGGGGCGGCGAAAAGAACAAGTATCCGTTTGACTGTGTTCTTGTAGAAGGCAGTCAAGTTACAATGTATATTCTGAGAAACTCGGCATGAAGACATCCAGAGCACACTATTACATTGCCTATTGGGACTCGCTAGGCTTTGAGTGTATTATCGATTTAACAGATCATGACAAGCGGGCTATGTGGAGTGAACTCAAAGGTGAAGAACCAAAACGTATGCCTGCTGTTGGCTTGTTGATTATGCGAGCCAAAGCCAATCCGCAACGCTTTCCTGAAATTTGGACTTTTCATTCAGAGGTTGACGAAAAGACATTAATCAAGTATAGTAACGACTCACCGCAAGAACTTGCGGATTTAATTAGAGAACACGGAACCAAAGTATTTGTCACGAAACGTGAAAAGGAAGTAATCAAATGAAAACTGTTCTACAAGAATTTATTGAAGCAAACAATTTTGGAATCACTGGAGGCAGTGAGTATCAATGGCGTTGCTACGGTGATCGTGCCCGATACTTGGACTGCGACTCTGAAGGCGAGTTCAGCGTTACTTGTATTTTTGATAGCACAGACCAAACTGTGTACGAAATGCAAGCATGGGACTATATCAACGATAGAGAGTATCGTTGGATCCACCCTGACTACAAAGAAGCACACGATGCTGAAGCAGTTAGTAAAGATATAAAGCCTAGAGAGTCGCTGGACGACCGTAACTACATTGACTTGGAACTCGAAGAAGACATGTTTGAAAAGATTCGAGGCATCCGTAGTGGCGAGGAGTATGATAGTCGTGTTAAAGTTCCGTTGGTTCTTGAAGATGACAAATTATTTGAACTAATGAAGTTAGCACACGAAAAAGATATAACCCTTAACCAATTGGTCGAAGATGTGTTGCGTGTGGCTGTTGAAAAATACAGCGTACATCAAACAAACACTGATAACCCAATTGATTTCCCTGTAACCAAGAAGAAAAAGAAAGGCAAATAAGTTGTCCAACGACCCAATCGAAACATTTGAATCTGGTATTAATGAAGAGCAAGAACTTGCTCAACTTAACAGTATCATTAGCAACCAAAACGCCATCTCGGCAGTTCAACAACAACTAGCCAAACAACGCAGTCAGCCTAGTTTGGAAGAGTGTGAAGACTGCGGAGAGGATATTCCCAAGGCCCGACAAGAAGCACAACCGGGTGTTACTCGTTGTATCTATTGTCAAGAATTACATGAGCGCCGCAAGCGTGGACTATGAACAAAACAGTTTTTTACAAAAAGGTTGGTCGTAAGTATGAGCCAGTGTCTGAGTACGACCAAACATTGATGGATGCCTTCCCCAAGGGTACGCATATTGTTATGTGCTATCCTGGCGGACAAAGTCGTAGATACAACATCGACCCTGCGTATGCTCCTATGATTGCCGCAGGCCGAGTAGCCGAAGATGCTATCAGCAGACGCATTATGGAAATTAGTGCCGTACGTCCTCGTGAAGACCGTAAGCCATTAACACCTAAACAAATTGCCGCTTGGGAGGCACTAGCAGAAGCATTTGGTGAAGAACGCTATGCACTTGAGTATTGCAGTTACCGCGAAGCCGCAGAAGAAGGTGTCAAGGCTATGATGCAAGAAGCAGACAAGCTCTTGGAGAACCCTGCTGTTAAACGAGCATGGGACTACTTCATGATGGTAGCATCATTGGCTAAAGAAAACAAACCGGGCGAACACACATGATAAGTACTGTGTGATCGTTACGAAATTTAACCTTTATCAATTTTATACAGAGGGGTATCTCTTAGGGATAACCCCTCGCCACATTTACGATAAAGCAAGAGAGATTATTAAACAAACCAATTGGAATGACGGTTACCCTAGAGCCGCAGATTGGTTTGTGTTGCCTAGCATTGTAAACGGCGACAATTCTGAATACAACTTTTCAGAAGTTATACGAGAAAGATATACCTACGACTCTGCTCCGTTGAGTGTAAAGTTTTTGGCTGAAGAATTTATCAGAGATCCGTTCTTTGATATTCTTAGAAACAGTCTAGTCAAAACACAACACGAGCATGAGAGATATATGCGAAACATACAACCCAATGGTTATGGGTTATGGAACGGGCAAGAAGACTTACCATGGCATTGCGATAATAATACAAGCAGTGACTTCTTTATCCTAATGTACTTTGGAGACACAGAGTATTGGAATGAAGAATGGCAAGGGCAAATTAAATTTGGTGTAGAGCAAGAAGACGGCTCTATTAAAGAAGTCTGCGAACACTTTCCACACGATGGAACATTTGCTGTTGTTGATGCACGTAATCCTTTATTTAGACACAGCGTCATTGGTTGTGATCCTATACACAACAGATATGTTTTAAGTTTTAGATATAAGTTAATATGAAGAAAATATACTTTTTTAGATTTGATACCTCAAACAGAGAACTATATCTGCCTATGATGTTCTTTGGCTTTAAGCGATACTACGAAAAGCATAGCAAGTATGCTGACCAATGGGAATGGATTCCACCTGTATTAGATTATGTAGATTGGAAACTAGAAGAGATTATCGAAGAAGCAGTTAGCCATCGCGCTGACGTTTATGCCTTTAACAGTTACATGTGGAGTTACAACATGGTTAAGACTGTAGCCAAGGCTGTAAGAGAACAACTACCAAATGCTATTATTATCATGGGCGGCCCACATCAGGGCAGTAGTTACACTACACCTATGCTGTGGTTCAAAGAACATCCATACATTGATGCTACTTGTACTCCAACAGAGTATGGCGAGTGGTTCTTACACGATACCTTAGATCAAATTATAGAAGGTAATTTAGATTGGGCCAATGTTCGTAACAGTTATCATAGAAAAGGATTAGGTCCACAGCCTAACAAACGAACATTTGAATTCCCAGATAGAGTTGTTGAAACAAACTTAGACGAAGCACTTAGATACACAGAACATGCAGAGAAGTATGGATGGTGCCTGAGTATGTTATATGAAGGAAGCCGCGGCTGTCCTTACGGCTGTACCTATTGTGAATGGGGCGGAGGCATTAACAGTAAAGTTATTGTCAAGCCCTACGACATTATGGAGAACGACCTTAGTTACTTGCCATTGTTAAAGGTAGGATGTATTTGGTTGACTGATGCTAACTTTGGTATTGATCCTGGCGATGTTAGCAAAGCAGAACTACTTGGACAGATTAACGAAAGCATTGGCTACAGCATGGACTTACAGTTGTGCGGAGTAGCCAAGACAAAAGTACAAAAGAGATACGACATCTTAGAACCATTAATGAAGTCTAAGATTATTAAAAGTTATCAGATGAGTTTACAAACTATATCTGAAGAAGCACTTGTTAATATTGACCGCAAGGATATTAGTTTAGAAGAAAACATTGAGCTTGCTAGATACTTTATTGACAAGTATGATGCTAACGTTCACGTTGAGTTAATGGTAGGCATGCCAGGACAAAACATGAACGACTTCTATAATGAGTGCGATGTTGTTTACAAAGTATTCAACAAGTATGCAGGCGTAACTCGTAGTCCAATGTTTGTGTTGCCTGATAGCCCTAGTGCCGATCCGGAATATATCAAGAAGTACGATATCAAGTTAGTGCCATTAGGTATGGAAAGCGAAGGCGGAGAAGTAACAGAAAAGACTGGCAACAGATATGTTGCTATCTACGATACTGAAACTATTAAACAAGCAACAGCATTTATTCCTGTAAGGGCTTACAGTTTTACTGAAAGAGATTGGATAGAGATGATGTTCATGACAGACATGGATATTATATTCTCCAATCAACACATGCTCAAGCCGTTGATAGACTTCATGTACCATCATAGAGAAACACCTCCAAGCAAGATAATGCCTAGACTATATCAAGCAATGGTAAGCGTTAAAGAGTTTTGGGATCCTATTCACAGTTACTTTAGAGAAATAACAAACGGCGAGCGTGGAACTAGAGACTGGCGCAGTATGACATTGCCAGAACTAGAAACTAATGTGTTCCGTTGTTATTTGTTTCAATGGGCAAAGTATCGCACAGAGTTATTTGCCGCATTTAGGAAGTACTGCGAAGACTTATTAGATCCTGTGTCTAACGACTTGCTAGATTATATTGAGAACAGTACATTTAGATTTGACACAGAAGAGTTTGAATGGACTTGCCAATATGAATGGGATCGTTGGGAAGAAAGCAAAGACAAATCGTTTATGCCAAAAGAACAATCTAGTTCGTTCCTGACCAAATATCAAGATATAGTTTGGGAAACCGCAGACTTACATTTGGTTAGAACTATCCATACTACACGTCTAACCGAATCTCAAGAAGAGAATATCAAAATACGGAAGTTTGGCACTTGACATAAAAGTCAACTTACGCTAT
>JACCDM010407396.1_pt1 | contig 11748 bp, 9 predicted proteins | sample 7445851 | NCBI WGS metagenome assembly JACCDM01 (sample SAMN15323438, study PRJNA562643) | freshwater metagenome | isolation source: river surface water | place: USA:Blue River Watershed | collected 2017-08-16
ACGCTGTCTTGCAGCTTGTGCTTCTTGATGTAGTCCCAAACCTTCTTGGTGACATCAGTACGCGGCAGCGGATTGGAACCTACGACAGCAGCCAGTGCTGCGGACGGTGTCAGGGGTTTCATGAATGCTGCGTTGGGCTTGCGAGTGGTCTTCGCTTTGGCTTTCTTGGCAGGTGCCTTTTTAGCGGCGACCTTTTTTGCTGCAGGCTTTTTCGCTGCGACCTTCTTAGCTGCTGGCTTCTTGGCTGCTACTTTTTTTGCTGCTGGCTTCTTTGCGACTACTTTTTTCGCTGCTACTTTTTTTGCTGCGGGCTTCTTAGCTGCCGGCTTTTTCTTTGCCGGGGCTTTCTTCGCGGCGGGTTTTTTTGCCGCTTTTTTGGCTGTAGCCATTGTTAAACCTCCATTGCTGTAGTGGTGAAAAATTGCGCCAATTCACGCACCGCCAATGGTCTTAGGGTTTTGCCTGTGATGCAAGCATTTTTTGTGGCTTTTTTCGGGTTTTTCCCTATGAGAGCACGCTATGGAAAGCGCCCCAAGATAGTGAGGATCGCTCTAGAGGCATTTGATGTACCCCCGAGAGGTCGCGCAGCTACCCTGCAAAAGCCGCTATGGAAACGGCCTCCCCCGCTGCGAATATGTCCAAATCTCACCGCATGCCCGGCAACATACCCTTCATGCCGCGCATCATTTTCATCATGCCGGCGCCTTTGAATTTCTTCATCATGCCCTGCATCTGCTCGAACTGGGCGAGCATGCGATTGACTTCCTGCACCTGAACGCCCGCGCCCGCTGCGATTCGCCGCTTGCGAGAGGCCTTGATCAGATCGGGCTTCGCACGCTCCTGGAGGGTCATTGCGTTGATGATGCCCTCCATGCGACGCACTTGTTTTTCCGCCATACCCATGTTCGCGCCCGCTGCCGCTTGCTGCATCTGTGCGGGCAATTTATCCATGAGCCCCGACAATCCGCCCATTTTTTTCATTTGGGTGAGCTGCGCCTTGAAATCGTTCAGGTCGAACTTCCCGCCACCCTTGATCTTTTGCGCGAGATCCTGAGCCGCGGCCATGTCGACGCCTTTTTTCGCCTCCTCGACCAGCGCCAGTATGTCGCCCATGCCGAGAATACGATTGGCCATGCGATCCGGATCGAAGGGCTCAAGGCCATCGAGTTTTTCCGCGACGCCAGCAAACTTGATGGGTTTGCCGGTGACATGGCGTACCGAGAGCGCAGCGCCACCGCGTGAGTCGCCATCAAGTTTGGTCAGTACGATGCCAGTCAGTGGCAGCGCTTCATTGAAGGCGCGGGCCGTATTGATGGCGTCCTGGCCGAGCATGGCATCGACCACGAACAGGGTCTCGATGGGTTTGACCGCGGTGTGCAGCGAACTGATTTCTTGCATCATCGCTTCATCAATGCCTAGACGACCGGCGGTATCGATGATGAGTACATCGTGGTGATGCTTTTTCGCGTAGTCGAGCGCAGCGAGTGCGATATCGACCGGCTTGTCAGTCGCACTGGAGGGGAAAAAGTCAGCGCCGACTTGTGCAGTGACTGTCTGCAGCTGCCCAATCGCTGCCGGACGGTAGACGTCGGCGGAGACTGTCAGTACTTTTTTCTTTTTCTGTTCCTGCAAAAATTTGGCGAGCTTGCCGACAGTCGTGGTTTTGCCGGCACCCTGCAAGCCTGCCATCAGGATGATGGCCGGTGGCTGCGTTGCAAACGACAGCTGACTCGCTTCCGGACCAAGGTCGGCACCCATCAGGCTGGCCAGCTCGTCATGCACGACACCCACCAGCGCCTGCCCCGGCGTGAGTGAGCCCACCACTTGCTCGCCCAGCGCTTTTTCTTTTACGCGCGCAATGAAGTCGCGGACGGCGGGCAGAGCCACGTCCGCTTCGAGCAGCGCGAGGCGAACTTCGCGCAGCATGTCGGCTGTATTTGATTCGGTCAGCCGTGCTTCGCCGCGCATGGTCTTGACGACTTTGGCCAGTCTTTGAGTCAGATTGTCGAGCATGAGGTGTTTTGAATGTGGATCAGGAAAGGGAGGGCTGAAACCGGTGCGCATAGAGAAAAATCACCCAAGGATTCTACCCGAAGCGCGTAACGAGCAAGCGCTGATTCAATGACAACCCAAACTTTCATGGCTGAATAAATCGGTCCAAGCCCTTGATTTTTCACATGCTCAGCGCCGTGCAACTGCACCGGCTTGCTGTCAAACCCGGATTTGTTCAGCGGCTCCCCCGTCGAGCTTTTGAGGCAGAGCCATGGTGTACACTTTGTTTATGCAACTTCTCTTTATTCACGCAGCCGGATTGCTCTACATTGTCTGCTCATTATTGCCCGAGCAGCAGCGCCGTTTCATTACCTTGGGTACGGCGGTGGGCTGGCTATTGCATGGGGCAGCGCTGGCCAGCATCGTCATCACCCCCGAATATCTTCGACTCGGCTTCGCCGTGATGCTGTCCGCCGCGTTGTGGATGACGGTCGCGGCTTACTGGATAGAAAACCGTAATCTGTCGGTCGATGGATTGCGTCGTCTGGTCTTGCCGATTGCGGCGATTGTGATTGTGCTGCCGGCTTTTTTCCCGGGATCGGAAATTCCTCTGGCCGGCAAGTCGCCCTGGTTCTCATGGCACGTGGCCTTGTCGACGCTGGCGTATGGCTCGCTTACCATTGCGGCCTTCCATGCGGTATTGATGGCAATGCAGGAGTCGCGTTTACATGCATTGCCAACCGCAGCGTCGCAGCGCGGCTGGTTTGCGCTGGCCATTGATCGTCTGCCTGCATTGCTCACGATGGAGCGCGTGCTGTTCAGGTTGATCAGTCTCGGTTTTCTCTTGCTGACGCTTACTGTCGTCTCAGGTGTGTTCTTTTCCGAGGCTGTCTTTGGCAAACCTTTCCGTCTCGAGCACAAGACATTGTTCACTATGCTCTCCTGGTTGTTGTTCGGATTGCTTCTGGCCGGTCGTCAGTGGAGAGGATGGCGTGGCAAGACAGCGCTCTCGTTCACGCTCACCGGTTTCGCAACACTCTTGCTTGCGTATGTCGGCAGCCGTTTCGTAATGGAGGTGGTGTTGCACAGGAGTCTGGCTTGAAATATCTGATTTGGGCAGTGGTCATTTATTTGGCTTGGCGCTGGTACACCGTTTCAAGGCAATCCTCCTCCGGGTCGGCTTCGTCCACAGATTCAACCCCGGCGGCGTCGAACGCAGGTACCGACGACGTCGCCGAGGCCATGGTCAAATGTGCCCAATGCGGCATTCATCTGCCCGGCTCTGAGGCAGTCCACGGAGCGGGCGCCATCACGTTTTGCAGCGAAGAACATCGACGTTTGCATAGCGAGCGATAGACCGAAGTCCGGTTAAGCATCCTCTCTACTTTCTTGCGATAGTTTGTTATCTCGCCGAATGCGCGGGCGCAGTGTTGTGTTTTCCGCTGATCGTGCAGCTGTAATTATCGGGATGGCTTACCCTAGCGCGTTCCGTTTTTGGCATCAGCCATGATCTCTGCTCCTGACGCCGTCTCTTCCATTGCATTTCGTCTTCTGGGTGAATCGCGGGCCATGCAGGAGGTGCGGGAGCGTATTCGTAAACTCGCGCCCGGCACCGCGCCGGTGGCGATTTATGGCGAGTCGGGCAGCGGCAAGGAACTCGCAGCGCGCGACATTCACGCGCACAGCCCGCGAGCCAGTCAGCCTTTCATCGCCGTAAACTGCGGCGCAATTCCCGAAAATCTCATGGAAGCCGAGTTTTTTGGTTATCGCCGCGGCGCCTTTACGGGTGCCAGCGAGGAGCGTCAGGGCTTCTTTCATACTGCGCACCAAGGCACGTTATTTCTGGATGAAGTCTCGGAGCTGCCGCTGGCCATGCAGGTGAAACTACTGCGTGCGATTCAGGAGCGGCGCGTGCGCAAGCTGGGTGCGCAGCGCGAGGATGTCATTGATGTGCGGATTTTGTCAGCCACGCATCAGAATCTTGCCTCAGTGGTGGAGCGAGGCAGTTTTCGTCAGGATTTGTACTTTCGCTTGCAGGTCATCTCGCTGTCCTTGCCGCCCCTGCGTGCAAGACGGGAGGACATACCTTTACTGTGTGATGCCATTCTGTCCCGACTTGTGCCTGGCGCCAGCAAGCCGGTGATCAGCGAGGCCGCGATGGAACAGCTCGTGGGATATGACTTTCCCGGCAATGTGCGCGAGCTCGAAAATGTGCTGGAGCGGGCGTTGGCCTTTGCTGCTGGCGCTGTCATCAAGCCGGAGGACTTGCATTTTGAGAGTCTGGCCTTATCCACGGCGAACAACGCCGTTTCATGCAGCGACATAATGCCTTGCGCGAACGCATACGCAGCGGACAAGCTTGTGCTTCCGGTTTGCCTTCCCGTGCATCTGGCCAGCATTGAGCGTGATTTAATCCGTCACGCGCTGCATCAGGCACGCTTCAATCGAAGCCGCGCAGCATCGCTTCTTGGGATAAGCTTGCGGCAACTACGTTACCGTATGCAGCGACTGACGATTCATGACGCCGACTGAATTTTGTTTTTCGATCGATGACACTGGCTGGTGCCAGCAAATTCGCCGGGTGATCAGCCCGAATTACGACGCCCGTCCGCCGCAAGTGGCAATCAACCTGCTCGTGATTCACAACATCAGCTTGCCGCCCGGCGAGTTCGCTGGCAATGCCATCGAGGCGCTGTTCACCAATCAGCTCGATTGCACAGCACATCCCTATTTCGCCCAGCTCGAGGGGCTGCGGGTGTCGGCCCATTTTTTGATTCGGCGCGATGGCAGTGCGACGCAGTTCGTCAGCACGCACGATCGCGCCTGGCACGCCGGAGTGTCAACTTTCGATGACCATGAGCGGTGTAACGATTTCTCGATCGGTATCGAATTGGAAGGCGATGACCACACGCCATTTTGCGATGTGCAATATCGGACCCTGTTTGCGCTCACAAAAGCGCTATCGATTGCGCATCCGCTGGCTCATGTCACCGGGCATGAACATATCGCACCAGGCCGCAAAACAGACCCGGGGCCGCATTTTGACTGGGATCGCTATCTATCCGAGATGGCAACTCTACTTTCCCCGAGGCTTTCTGACACAAAAACTGAGTTTGCGCTGAGTTTCCGAGCGTAAAAATCGGTTGCAAGTTAAGCAGGCGAGCACTAGAATTAGTGTCAGTGATAGCTGAATCTACTAGATCTAGTGTTTTCACTAATTCAACTGAACTGACCAGGTTATACCAGCCCACACAATGGGCGAAGCGTTTAAAAGGGTGCATACCCGGATGAATGTGGGGCTTGGACAGGGCCCATCAGTAGCAAATCTTTTGGTGTGTCTGCGCAGAGCAGCGTACGGCGCGTTAGCCGGTAAGTAGAAATCATGGTGCCGGCGTTTGTCCGGCAAAACAGAGACAAGAGGGTAGTAATGCCCGCGGTATGACCATTTGGGGAGGCGCAGTGCAGACCAGTCAGGAAATTTCAGCCAAGTCCACAGGCAACATCAGTGGCGCACCCGCCGTCTCGGCGCTCGCCCCTTCATCTGCCGGCGCGACTGCGCCGCTGCATGACTACAAGATCATTCGCCGTAACGGCGCAGTGGTGGGTTTTGAGCCGTCCAAGATTTCCATCGCCATGACCAAGGCATTTCTGGCCGTGAATGGCGGTCAGGGGGCAGCGTCCGCGCGTGTGCGCGAGCTGGTCGAGCAGCTGACCGTGGGTGTCGTGTCGACCCTGATGCGTCGTCAACCTGCGGGTGGTACTTTCCATATTGAAGATGTGCAGGATCAGGTCGAGCTCGCGCTCATGCGCTCGGGCGAGCATGATGTTGCTCGTGCCTATGTGCTTTACCGCGCCAAGCGCATGGAAGAGCGCGCGCAGCAACAGGCGAGCAAGCCAGCCCCAGCCCGCGAGTCAGCGCTCCAGATTGTGGTCGATGGTCAGCGCGTCCCGCTCGACATGAACAAGCTCAAGGCCATGATTACCTCGGCTTGCATAGGGCTGGAACAATTCGCGGATGCTGACGCAATCCTGCATGAGACAGTGCGCAATCTGTATGACGGCGTGCCTGTTGAGGAACTCTACAAATCGGCCATTCTGGCAGCGCGCGTGCTGATGGAAAAAGACCCGGCCTATAGCCAGGTCACCGCGCGTTTGTTGATGCACACCATTCGTAAAGAAGTGTTTGGTCAGGAAGTCGCGCAGGGTGACGCGAGCCAGCATTATCTGGAGTATTTCCCGAAATTCATCAAAAAAGGCATTGATGCCGATCTGCTCGACGCCAAGCTCGCGCAATTCGATTTGAAAATGCTCGCCGAAGCGCTGGTTGCCGATCGCGACCTGCAGTTCGGTTACCTGGGTTTGCAGACTGTGTATGACCGCTACTTCCTGCACATTCAAGGTACTCGCATCGAGATGCCGCAGGCGTTCTACATGCGCGTCGCGATGGGTCTGGCACTCAACGAAATCAACCGCGAAGCACGCGCAATCGAGTTCTACCATTTGCTGTCGAGCTTCGATTTCATGAGCTCGACACCAACGCTGTTCAATTCCGGCACGCTTCGTTCACAGCTCTCTTCCTGCTACCTGACCACGGTGTCGGATGATCTGGACGGCATTTACGAAGCCATCAAAGAAAATGCACTGCTGGCCAAATATGCGGGTGGTCTGGGTAATGACTGGACGCCGGTGCGCGCGCTGGGTGCTCACATCAAAGGTACCAATGGCAAATCGCAGGGTGTGGTGCCTTTCCTGAAAGTGGTGAATGACACCGCGGTTGCGGTCAATCAGGGCGGCAAGCGCAAGGGTGCGGTCTGTGCGTATCTCGAGACCTGGCACATGGATATCGAGGAATTCCTCGATCTGCGCAAAAATACCGGTGACGACCGTCGCCGTACGCACGACATGAACACGGCGAACTGGATTCCCGACCTGTTCATGAAGCGTGTGATGGAAAAAGGCGAGTGGACCTTGTTCTCGCCTTCCGATGTCAAGGATCTGCACGAGAAGTTTGGCAAGGAGTTCGAGACCGCTTATCTGGGCTACGAAGCCAAGGCCGCCAGCCGCGAACTCAAGCTGTTCAAGAAAATTCAGGCGCTGGATTTGTGGCGCAAGATGCTCTCGATGCTGTTCGAGACGGGCCATCCCTGGATCACCTTCAAGGACCCTTGCAATATTCGTTCGCCCCAGCAGCACGTCGGCGTGGTTCACAGCTCCAACCTGTGCACCGAGATCACGCTCAATACCAATGATTCAGAGATCGCTGTTTGCAATCTGGGCTCGGTCAATCTGCCGGCGCACATGAAGGATGGCAAGCTTGATCACGACAAGCTGCAGAAAACCATCAACACAGCGATGCGCATGCTCGATAACGTGATCGACATCAATTACTACGCTGTGAAGAAGGCGCGTGATTCGAACCTGCGTCACCGTCCGGTTGGCATGGGCATTATGGGTTTCCAGGATTGCCTGCACATGATGCGCATACCTTACGCATCCAAAGATGCGGTTGAGTTCGCCGACCGTTCGATGGAGGCAGTCTGCTACTACGCTTATCTGGCTTCTACCGAGCTGGCCGAAGAGCGGGGTACCTACAGCTCTTACCGCGGATCCTTGTGGGATCGCGGTATCTTGCCCCAGGATTCGCTCAAGCTGCTGGCCGAAGAACGCGGCGGGTACCTTGAAGTCGACACCACGGAAACGCTGGACTGGAGCAAGCTGCGCGATCGCATCAAGACGCATGGCATGCGCAACTCCAATTGCGTAGCGATCGCGCCGACCGCAACCATCTCCAATATCATTGGCGTGTCAGCTTGTATCGAGCCCACGTATCAGAATCTCTATGTGAAATCGAATCTGTCCGGCGAATTCACCGAAATCAATGAGCATCTGGTGCGCGACCTGAAAGCGCGTGGTCTGTGGGATGAAGTGATGATCGCCGACTTGAAATACTTTGATGGCAGCCTCGCACGCATTGATCGCATTCCGCAGGATCTGCGTGAGCTGTACGCGACAGCCTTCGAAGTCGATCCAAGCTGGCTGGTTGAGGCAGCCTCGCGTCGCCAGAAGTGGATCGATCAGGCGCAGTCGCTGAACATCTACATGGCAGGCGCATCCGGCAAGAAGCTCGATGAAACCTACAAGCTCGCCTGGCTGCGCGGTCTCAAGACCACGTACTACCTGCGCACCATCGGTGCTACACACACCGAGAAGTCGACCTCTAAGGCGGGCGCGCTCAACGCCGTCTCCTCCGACATGCCTGCGACCGTGGGCGCAGCAGCGGAGGCTGATGGACCCGCCTGCATGCTGCGACCCGGCGATCCCGGTTTCGAAGAGTGCGAGGCTTGTCAGTAAGCTGCTGCCGGCTTGCATCGATCAGGATACCGATCAAGCCGGCAATATCAACCCGGACTATGCTGTAACGATGAACCCCTATAAGTAACTGAGGAAAAAAAGACCATGCTCTCCTGGGACGAAGACACCGCAGCAACCGCAGCCCGCCCACCCCAAGCACGTCCGCAATTGCAGTCGGTGCCGACAGGTGCGCCCGTTTCGGCATTTCAAGCCGATACCGCACTTGATCCGGGCATACTCGCGCGTCCTGAAAAGACCGGCGACACTCAGGGCCGCGTCAACGCGGTGGACAAGCGCATCATCAACGGCAAGACCGACGTCAATCAGCTCGTGCCGTTCAAGTACAAATGGGCATGGGACAAATACCTGGCTGGCTGCGCGAACCACTGGATGCCGCAGGAAATCAATATGCAGCGCGACATCGAGCTGTGGAAGAACCCGAATGGTCTGACCGAAGACGAGCGTCGTCTGGTCAAGCGTAATCTGGGCTTTTTCGTGACTGCCGATTCACTGGCTGCCAACAATATCGTGCTGGGCACCTACCGCCACATCACGGCGCCAGAGTGCCGCCAGTATCTGCTGCGCCAGGCATTCGAAGAGGCGATTCATACGCATGCCTACCAGTACATCGTCGAGTCGCTGGGCCTGGATGAGTCGGAAATCTTCAATGCCTACAACGAAGTTACCTCCATTCGCGACAAGGATCAGTTCCTGATTCCTTTCATCGAGACGCTGACCAACCCCGAGTTCCAGACTGGCACGACCGAGAGTGATCAGACGCTACTCAAGTCGCTGATCGTCTTTGCCTGCCTGATGGAGGGCTTGTTCTTCTATGTCGGCTTTACCCAGATTCTGGCACTGGGCCGTCAGAACAAGATGATGGGCGCAGCTGAGCAGTACCAATACATCCTGCGTGACGAGTCCATGCACTGCAACTTCGGCATTGACCTGATCAACACCATCAAGCTCGAGAACCCACATTTGTGGACACCGGCCTTCAAGGAAGAGATCAAGACGTTGTTTTTGCAAGCTGTGGAGTTGGAATATCGCTACGCTGAGGATACAATGCCGCGTGGTGTGCTGGGTCTCAACGCGTCGATGTTCAAGGGCTATCTCCGTTTCATCGCGAATCGCCGGGCTCAGCAGATCGGTCTTGAGGCATTGTTCCCGCAGGAAGAGAATCCCTTCCCATGGATGAGCGAGATGATCGACCTGAAGAAAGAGCGTAACTTCTTTGAGACTCGGGTCATCGAGTACCAGACCGGTGGCGCGCTCAACTGGGAGTAATGCTCTGACCTAAAGCCACGTGCGGCGTTGGTAGTGCCTTGTTGTACTGGTCGTAGTGTTTGCGGTGCTGATTGTGCGAGAGCGCTTGAGGCGAGCCGCAGGTGAACAAAGGGTGGACCCGTTGTGGGTTCATTCCTGGATTTTGGGAACCTTCCTCAAACCGCATGCCAGGGCAGGCATTTTGAGGAAGGTTCGGTAAGCAGCTTGAACGACGAAAGGCGGCATCCGGACTGAATGGACAGTACGCGAGCTCACCCTGCTTTTTTTACTGCGCTCATAAGCCCGAAGTTGCCGGGGCAGGTAGCGTATTCTTCGAAAAAAAGTGGTTCTTTCTGCAAAATTATTCCGACGCCGGCTTTCATGCCGGCGTTTTTTTGTTCCGGGCGGCTGTGTGCCGCCGAACAAATTGGCTGAAGTGCTGCATTGACGAGGAGATGCAGCAGTTCCGCTCGTGCCGAATTCATTAGCGCAAACAAACTTTTGTTTGTTCCGATGAATAATCCGCTTGGGCCTTCAAGGTACCAGACGGGTTTCCAACTTGTACCTAGTGATATGTGATCACACGAAGGAGAAAGCAATGGCAACAGCAAAGAAGAAAACTGCAGCCAAGAAGAAGCCGGCTGCAAAGAAAAAGCCGGTCGCCAAGAAGGCTGCGACCAAGAAGGTAGTCGCCAAGAAGAAGCCCGCCGCTAAAAAAGTCGCCGCCAAGAAGAAGCCAGCGGCGAAAAAAGTAGCCAAGAAGGCGGTAGCGAAGAAGAAGCCCGCTGCCAAAAAAGCGGCCGCGAAGAAAAAGCCGGTCGCCAAGAAAGCAGCAAAGAAAGCGGTAAAGAAAGCGGCGAAGAAGGTCGTCGCCAAGAAGAAGCCAGCAGCCAAGAAAGCCGTCGCGAAGAAAAAGCCAGCGGCAAAAAAGGTCGCAAAGAAAGCAGCAAAAAAGCCAGCAGCTAAAAAAGCCGCAGTGAAAAAGGCTGCGCCTAAAAAAGCTGCGCCCAAAAAAGCAGCGCCTAAAAAAGCGACGGCCTCGAAACCTGCGCCTAAAAAGCCTGCAGTAGCCAAGAAGCCTGCAGTAGCCAAGAAGCCTGCGCCTGTCGTGTCGGTGGCGCCAGTCGCAGCGCCAACGCCGGCAATCAAGACCGTGCTGAGCCCTGCTGCGGCATGGCCATTCCCGACGGGCATTCGTCCCTGAGCGAGTGCCGTTCGGAACCCTGACTGCTCTTGGGTAAAATCCCGCTGCAGATGTCATGTCTGCAGCGGTTTTTTCTTTCGTGCGTCATCAGTCAGTCGTTGAGGTAAGCCTTGCTCTACAGTATTTTCAATCTGATCGTCGATACCATCGCCACCCTGCTGGCAGCTTTGCTTTTGCTGCGTTTCTGGATGCAGGCAGTTCGGGTCAGGCCACCCCTGTCGCTCAGTCAGTTCATGTTCCGCCTGACAGATTGGCTGGTTTTGCCTCTGCGACGTGTGCTACCCGGCTTGGGTGGTTATGACTGGGCCAGTCTGGTGGGCGCATGTCTGGTGGCGCTGCTATCGATTGGGCTTGAACTGGCTGTTCGTTCGGTCTTTGCAGTCGAGCTATGGCTTCTACTCTCAGCCGTGTCTATCGCGCACTGGATACTCTACGGGCTGATTATCCTGTTGTTCGTTGAAGTGATTTTCAGTTGGGTGAATCCGCATGCGCCCCTTGCTCCCATGGTGCGCGCGATGAATGAACCGCTCATGCGCCCACTGCGACGTTTTATTCCACCGATCGGTGGTATCGATCTCTCGCCGCTGGTTGCCTTTCTTATCCTGCGCATTGCTGTTTTTCTTACGGATAATCTGATCTACAGTTTGGGATGACGCAGGCCGGGTGTCGCCGGCAAGCCGGATCCTTGCGCATGCCGTTCATGTGCATCAGAACCGGTAGCCAAATTCCTTGTGGAAGTGATCTTCGATCGCGTCTCGTGTCGGCGCATGATTTTGGCCACCCTGACTTGCTATCTTGGTGGCACCCCTCAACGAAGCCAGTCGGCCTATGGTCATCCAGTCCATGCCGCGTGTCAGACCAAACAGCATGCCGGCGCGGAATGCATCACCACAGCCCGTAGGATCAATGACCTGATCGACGCGCACGACCGGGAT
>JACCDM010032093.1_pt1 | contig 11740 bp, 8 predicted proteins | sample 7445851 | NCBI WGS metagenome assembly JACCDM01 (sample SAMN15323438, study PRJNA562643) | freshwater metagenome | isolation source: river surface water | place: USA:Blue River Watershed | collected 2017-08-16
CCAAAATGCTGAGATTCTTTGAATTTCTTGACCGTTGCAGGTAAGGCCAACGAGCTCAAATCCGAAGAATCCAAGCCCAACCCATCCCGCAATTCATGTAAATTCGGCTTAAACAATGTGGCGCCCTTATAGGCGAAAAAGTTCTTTCGCTTCGGATCCACGACCGTCGGGATACCAGCCGCCTTCGCCAAATCCATCACCTCTTGAATCAATCCCTCACTCAAAACACCCTTATCGTAATCCTCGAAAATAATGACATCTACCTGGGAAATGGACGCTTTGACGGCGGCCAATAAAGCAGCCGATGACGTCTGAGAAATCTGCGCCTCTGTCTCCGAATCCACCCGAATGAGTTGCTGGGACCCAGCAATCACCCGCTCCTTCACGGTCGTAGGCCGACCGGCCTCCTGGATGATTCCATCCACCGATAAACCTGCATCAACTAATATCTGTAACAAAGAAGCGCCCGTTGCATCATCACCGATCACCGAACAGACAATTGGCTTCGCACCTAAGCTCGCCACATTCAACACCACATTTCCCGCACCCCCCAAACGCGATTCACGCTTCACCACATTCACCACTTGAACCGGCGCCTCAGGCGAAATTCGACTCACTTTTCCCCACGTATAGGCATCGACCATCAGATCCCCGATGACCATCACTCGAAGCTTCGAAAAGCCCTCAATAACTTTAGCTAAAGCGCTCATAAATTAACCTCCTATCGTCGTCATCGATTCATTAATGACGCCCTTTCTATTTTTTTCAGCCTCAAAACCATCCAGAGGCCGCTTTTGATACAATCCCAATAATACATTGCGCAAGTCCTCATCCGTGATCCCAGCGCGAAGATACGCCTTCAAATCAAAAACGCCATCATCATATAAACACGTTTTTACTTGGCCTTTGGCAGTTAAACGAACCCGATTGCAGCTTCCACAAAAGGTCCGCGAAAATGCAGCAATAATCCCTACATCCCCCGCATGACCCGGTATTTCATAGCGATTTGCCGTCTCACCTCCGCGCATAAACACAGGCTTCATGACCGGATAAACCGTTTTCAACTCGGACAAAATCCGCTCATGATTCCAATACAAACTCCCCTCCACTAAACCTGAACCATTAAATGGCATCTCCTCAATATACCGCACTGAAATGGGCAATGCTTTAGTCAATGCCGCCAATGCCAAAATATCCTGCTCATTCTGCCCCTTCATCACCACCGCATTGATTTTTACATCAAATCCTTCAGAAACTAAGCGAAGTAAATTTTGGTACACGACGTCATAATCATCCCGACGGGTTATCTGTTTAAAGCGATCGCGATCCAACGCGTCCAAACTCAAATTCACAGAACGAATACCCAGCGACTTTAATTGATCGATATAATCTCCAATCAACACCCCATTACTCGTCAAACAAATTTCCAAGCCAGGTAATGTCGAAATCTCCGTCAGAAAATCCATCAATCCATTGCGCACAAATGGCTCTCCTCCCGTTATCCGAACCTTCTCGATTCCCATCCCGTGCATCACACGAACCACGCGAACCATTTCCGGCCAGGTCAATAATTCCCGCTCCGGCATGTACACAATCCCCTCCGCAGGCATGCAATACGAACAACGTAAATTGCATCGATCCGTCACCGCAAGACGTAAATACGTCATCGGCCGACCGTGATTATCCAAGAGTTGATTATCTTTACCCATTCGACGCGCAAATTACGAAAAATATGGCCACCTATACCCTGCTTCTATTTGGCATTTGCCGGGATCTTCTAAAAAAAGATCAAATAACGCTAGAATTAGCAGGCCCCGTGGATGCCCAAGGATTATTGACACAAGTGAAAAATCAATTTCCTGAACTGCAAAATCTACCTTCACTTCGCCTTGCGGCCGACCACCATTTTCCGAAACCCGAATTTATCGTCGAACAACACATGGAAATAGCCTTAATTCCCCCCGTGAGCGGCGGATAATTACAAGCTATTCCCTACAAAACCAGTAGATTATTTTATATTTGCAGATTCGATTAACGTAACGCATGCCTGTACCGAGTATTTTTCTGGCACTCCTCGCAATCCCTTGGCTTTCCGCCCTGGCCATTGCAGTGATTCCAAAAAAAATCCAGGTCAACACATCCATCGTTCTAGCCGGAATTTTCACTTACTTAGCCTTTAAAATAGGCCATATTCCGGAACAAATCATCGCCTATCCTTGGTTTACGCTGGGCGGAAAATCAATTGAAGCCAGTTTTTGGATCAATTCCTCCGCACAATTACTATTACTACTCGTCAGCGTAGTCGCGCTTTTTGTTCAGATTTTTTCCAAATCCTACCTAGCCAAAGACCCTAACATCGGTCGCTACTACAGTTATTTGCACCTGTTTATTGGGTCCATGACGCTCTTGGTTTTAACCGATCAGGTCTACCTTTTCTATGGCGGTTGGGAACTCGTGGGTGCTTGCTCCTATCTACTTATCAGCTTTTGGCATCAAAAAGACAGCGCCATCAAAGCCGCGAAAAAAGCATTCTTACTAAACCGAATTGGAGATATCGCCCTTCTTTTAGGGCTCGTTGGCCTCAGTAATTACTTTGGAACCACTAGCTTTTCAGCCATGCATGGTACCGCGCCGGCGCTCATCGGCATCGCTATCATCATCGGTGGAATCGGAAAATCCGCGCAATTTCCACTCATGTCTTGGTTACCTGATGCGATGGAAGGACCAACGCCGGCATCAGCTTTAATTCACGCAGCCACCATGGTTGCCGCGGGCGTATATGTGGGCATTCGCATTTTTCCGTTTGTGGGCGAAGAAACCCACCTATTCATGGGTGCCATCGGAGCCATCTCCCTGGTTTCGAGTGCCTTTTTTGCCCTATTCCAAAACGACATCAAAAAGGCACTCGCCTATTCAACCATCTCGCAACTGGGCCTGATGTGGCTTGGGATGGGTTCAGGTGCTTCCCTTTTTCATTTGTATGTACATGGTATTTTCAAAGCCGGACTTTTTCTAACGGCTGGTTCTGTCATTCATTATTTACATAACCAAAAAGCCACGCATCACCACAACGCCCAAAGCCTCACACACATGGGTGGCCTTCGTAAACAACTCCCGTTGAGTTTTGCGGCCTACCTGATTTTCGGAGCTGGCCTGATGGGCATTCCATTAACGAGCGGTTTTTACAGCAAAGAAAATATCGCAGGTTACTTATGGGTGTCGGCTCAAAACAGTGCATTTTCGAGCTATTACTACGTTTTGCTGGGTGCGCTAGCGCTGGGTATGGCGCTGACGGCGACGTATATATGCCGACAAGCCTATTTGATATTTTTAGGTCAAAACAGGGGCGGACATCATTTTGAAAAAACGAGCACCAACTGGCTTCAAAATATCCCCATCAGTTTACTGATTTTCTTGAGTTTATTTTTCTGGATTTCAATTAATCCAGTTGACGCGCACCATTCCGTATTTTTATCATTTTTCCACATAGAAGGTTTTCACATTCCTTCGTTCTGGTTGGCAATTACCGCCGGAACCTGGGTGATTGGGATCTTAGCCACCGCATTGACGCGCCACTGGATCCCTGCGAAAAATTATCAGTTTGCTGGATTTATTTGGCCCAAAACATATCAATTTGCACTATGGGTAGGCCGTAAAACACACGTTTTTGACGTCCGAGTACTTGACAAATTCTTGGTCAAATTATCCGAATTACAAGTTATCATCGCGCATCTTTCCGCATGGATCGACCGTCATCTGGTCGATGGTCTGGTGGAAGGAGTCGCGTCAATTAGTCAAGCGCTAGGTGGTCGCCTACGTACTTGGCAATCTGCACAGGTTCAAAAATATTGGATCTGGGTAATCATCACTTTGATTTTCATCCTACTTTACCTTTTGTATTAATGGGAAATATATCACTACTTATCGCTCTACCTTTGGTTGCCTCGCTCATCGCGGGTTTTGGCAAATTAGGTGCGACGTACAGCCGACTGCTCGCCTTGGGAGTTGTGGGAATTCAGCTACTGATTTTAGCGAAAATTGCGCTCATTTTCGACCCCTTACAGTCGGGCTACCAGCAAACCGAATCCATGAACTGGATTCATTTAAACCTAGGCAGTCTAGGCCAATTCGTTTCCAATTACACCGTGGGTATTGACGGCCTCAGCTTAGGTTTAGTCCTTTTAACTGGACTAATCAGCTTCGTTGCCCTGTGGAATTCAAAAGAAATTCACACCAAAATTGAAGCCTACTACGCCCTTGTTTTATTACTCAATGCCGCTTTGATGGGATGTTTTGTTGCGCGAGATATGTTCTTGTTCTACATATTTTTCGAATTCATGCTCCTGCCCATGTACTTCTTAATCGGCATTTGGGGTGGCCCACGTCGGAATTATGCTTCGTTGAAATTTTTCATTTACACCTTAGTGGGGTCTTTGTTTATTCTCATTATCATGTTGGGGATTTCCTTAGCCTACATGGATCCGTATGAAACGGCATTGTCCTTGCAGAAAATTGGGGCTAACCAAGCCTTTGATTTAGAAGCATTGCAATCCATGCAAACCGCTTTAGCTGCACATCAAATTGCCCCCAATCAAGTGGTGCACAGTTTCGATTTCCAAGCCTTGAGCGATCCACTTAACTGCCAGGCAAATAATATATTAAGTCCGCAATCCGGATTTTTATTAGGCGGATTATCGGGTCGCGCGTGGGGATTCTGGTTACTATTTATTGGTTTTGCCATCAAATTGCCACTCGTGCCGTTACACACCTGGTTGCCGGATGCGCACGTAGAGGCACCCACACCTATTTCGGTTATCCTTGCCGGAGTCCTATTGAAAATAGGTGCCTACGGCTGGTTGCGCATGGCGATTCCGTTCTTCCCTGTAGAGGCAATCCAAGCCGCACCAATCATGGCTGGTTTGGGAGTTTTGTCCATCATTTACGGAGCCTATAATGCATTGGCCATGACCGATTTGAAAAAATTGGTCGCCTATTCATCCGTATCGCACATGGGGTTTGTCTTACTAGGAATTGCATCCTTTACGCCGGAAGGCTGGCAGGGTGCTATTTTCCAACTGCTTTCACACGGCATTCTTTCATCCCTATTATTCCTCATTGTGGGCGTATTATATAGCCGTACAGGTAATCGAGAAATCGATAATTTTTCAGGTTTGGCTACCAAAATGCCTTTGTTTACGGTCGTATCGGGTATTGCCATCTTTGCGTCCCTCGGCTTACCGGGCTTCTCTGGATTTATTGGCGAATTTTTCAGCTTGATGGGAGCGTTTACAAGCGCGAATTTGATGCCAATTTATGCGATTCTAGGAGCCTTTGGTATTTTACTTGGAGCCGGATACCTTTTGTGGACCTTCCAAAAAATATATTTGGGCAGCTATTTTGTGCGTGATAACACCTGGGAATTACCGGATTTAAATCGGTTGGAATTAATCAGCTTATTCGGTTTAGGCATCTTAAGCATCATACTCGGAATTTTCCCCGGAATCGTTTTCGAGCTAAGTGAAATTTTCGTAACTAACAGCTTGAAATTAATTTTCCGTTGATGCATTCGAACATCTTTCCTTTGTTGGCCACCTTAGATTTAGAAGAAGCAAATGCGCTTACGCCTACTTTAAACCGGATGACGGAAGATCAGCAATCACAATTCATGTCGATTTATGTAAGTAAACGGCGGGATCCGGTACTAATCCTCGTGTGTATTTTGGCGGGATTTGTGGGATTTGCGGGCTTACATCGATTCATTACGGATCGCATTGGTTTGGGATTACTCTACTTTTTTACGGGTGGATTTTTGTTGATCGGCACGATCATTGACCTCTTTCGGTATAAAAAAATAACACGCACATACAATGAAAAGATTGCTTACCAAACGGCGAGTATCATTTCAAATTTTAATTAAAACCTATTAAATAGATACTATGAAAAACAATTTGAGTCGGCGAGAAATCCTAAAAAATTCAGCTGGATTAGCTGGATTAGGACTATTCGGTTCATCCATGGAGGAGCGCTTCAAGAAAGCTGACCTCGCTGTGGGTGCAGACCTAAAAGGCAAAGTACAGCATTCGGCCTGTCGGTGGTGCTACGACAAAATCCCATTTGAGGAATTAATCGTGAATGCCAAACGCATTGGCTTATCTTCCATCGAACTTACGGGGCCAGATGAGTGGGATATTTTGAAAAAATATGACATGACGGCGGCGATCGGTTGGGGCAAATACCCGGCGGGTATGAACATCCCGAACTTCTTTAATCGCGTCAAAAACCACGATGGATTGGTAGGCTTTTACGAAGATATCATCCCCAAAGCAGCTAAAGCCGGCGTAAAAAACATCATCGCTTTCTCGGGTAACCGCGATGGCTTGAGCGATGAAGATGGCTTAATCAATTGCAAAAAGGGATTACAGCGTGTGATGAAAACCGCGGAACGTTACGATGTAACAATCTCGATGGAATTATTAAACTCAAAAGTAAATCACAAAGATTACCAAGCGGACACCACCGAATGGGGTGCAGCACTTTGTGAGATGGTCGGTTCAGACAAATTCAAATTGCTTTACGATATCTACCACATGCAAATCATGGAAGGGGACGTAATTGCAACGATTAAAAAATACCATCAATATATCTCCCACTACCACACAGGTGGTGTTCCGGGACGTAATGAAATCGATGATACGCAAGAATTGAATTACGCGGCCATCATACGTGCCATTTACGATACGGGCTACAAAGGATATATTGGCCAGGAATTTATTCCGGCGCGTGCAGATAAAATGGCATCGCTCGAGCAAGCAGTTAAGATCTGCGATATTTAAATTAAGTAACTGATTTTCTAGCCAGCCTCCGTTCTCGGGGGCTGGCTTTTTTATGCCAATAAACTGATAATCAATCGATTATTCTTTTTTTGAATGAGGGCTTCGGAGTGTCTCCATTACCTTGCGAAAGTAATGTGAATCTAAAGCCAATGAAAAAACTGATCCTATTTGTAGCCATTCCGTGGGGATTATTGGCGCAGTGTCCGGTGATTAGCCAACAACCCAGTAGTCAAACCGACTGCGAAACAAATTCGATCAGGATGATGGTCGTTAGTAATGCCAGCCAGTTTCAATGGGAAAAGAAACGGCCACAAGATGCTTCATTCACAAACATTGCTGGGGCAACGCAAGCGAGCTATCAAATCTACCCAACTGGCGGAACTACCCATCCGAGTGGTACCCAATACCGCGTAAAACTGAATGCAACTACCTGTCTCGTCGTTTCTGAGCCAGCCTCCATCACCTTGCACACCATTACAAACATCCTCAATCCAAGTATTTGTGCTAGAGGAAATGGCCGCTTGGAAGCTCAAATTCCTACAATAAACCAGGCGTCAAATTTCCAATGGACGCTCTCGGTCAATAACTTACCGTTTGAGGATTTGACAGATAACGCCACCTACGCTGGTACGCAAACGCCAAATTTGAGTATATCAGAGGTTAGGTCTGAGATGGATGGTTACCGGTATAAAATACGAATGAATTTTGCGATAAGCCCCAACAATGATAATGAGGGTTCTTTGGTCAATCTAAACCAAACAACTACCTGTCCACGCAGCTCAAATGACATTTTACTTCAAGTTAAAACAAGCCCGATTCCGTTTCATGCGGCAAGTCTCTACAAAGGCTGCATAGATCAGCCAATCACCCTAAATTCAACCGGCTGCTCCCCCTATACTACTCAATGGTATGACCGAGATGGAAATCCAATGACACAAGGAGCAAGAGCTACCGTCATCCTCCCCGACCCAAACCCACGAATCTACACGGCCACATGCATAAAACTAGGTTGTGAAAGTCTACCTTCGCGAGGAACGGGCGCACAAGCCTATGTGCAACCAAGTGCGCCACTGAACGCGGGAACACCTGAATCAATCTGTGTCAATCTTCCCATTACATTCAAAGCTTCGGGAGGCACAAATAACCTTTGGTACCTAACAGCGACCGCAATTACAGCTGTATCCACGGCCACACAAATAACCGTAACCACACTGACACCAGAATCAACCGTCACGCGATTCGTCAGTCAATCGGTCAATAACTGTGAAAGTGCGCGCACAGCGATCAATGTCCGAATCAAATCCTCCTTCGAATGTGATACAATCCCTATTGCTCCTCCAACTACACCTCCGACACCACCTACCAATCCGACTAATCCACCTACCACACCTTTACCGGAAACCCCGCCGTCCACACCGGATCCCGTGGTTGACATACCACCCGCCAAAGAACCCGAAATCCCACAAATCTCATTTACGCTTGCTCCGAATTGCGGAAAAGAAACGTATCTATTAACCGTCATGGGTTGCCCCAATACCCCCCAAATTTTCAATCAATATGGACCCGAAAAGCTCATCGGCCTGGGGGAGTCTACCGCCATTTCTGCAAGCTTTGAAACCTATATTCAAATTAGATGTCCTGGTACAGCAGCACCTCCTATCCAAGTAACTTTGCCCGAAATACAAAGACCAGCCATCTCTATTGAAACCACCTATGCAAATTTTGCTTGTAGCGGAGATGACATTAAGTTACGCGCTGTCCTTCCTGCGCATACGAAAATCATTGGATGGGAATTAAATGGACATCTGTTGGCTGATCAACCATTGATTTCGGGCCAGCTCCGACCTGGACTTTATCAACCAGTCGTTCAGAAAAATGGCTGCATCCATCGAGGAGATGGAATCTACATCGAAGTACATGAGCGCCCATCCCCTCCAGAGATTTTACTATCTGCAACTGAAATATGCCTAGGAGATACGATACAGGTACAATCAAATGTAAACCAACTAAAATGGTTGAGCGACTCACCTACACAGGGTAAATTTATTGGTTCATCTGCAAGAAAATATACATTCACCGCCCAAACTGCAACCGATGGGGTTTGTTGGTCTGAACCCAACAAACCAATTTCCCTGCTTGTACGTTCGTTGCCACAAACGCCTACAATCATCAGTCAACGAAAAGCAGGGTTTTGCGCAGGCGATTCCACTAAACTACAGGCAGACCTTCCAAGTGAGCAATATGCATGGAATTCAGGTGAGCGTACCCAAACTCGATACAGCAAAACGCCAGAAATAAATCAAGTAAAGTACCAAGATCCCAACGGATGCTGGTCGGCATGGAGCGATCCCATCACCTCATTTCATTTCCCTGCGGAACCACAACCATTCATTCGGGCGAATCCTAATCGACAGTTTTGCCAAGGCGACTACGTCACGATTCAAGCAACTCCAGCTTTTCGCTATGCCTGGAATACAGGTAGCGCAGCAGACAGTATAATCATTCGAAATTCTGAAAAAATAATATTGAAAACCCAAAATGAATATGGGTGTTGGTCCATCCCAAGCCCACCCCTAACCATACTAGCCAGGCAAAACCCAAGCTCACCTCTTCTCGAAAAAATGGGCTCTTATTTTCTTCAAGCGCGAAATTTGATGGATAAGCCTGATCGCTATATTTGGAAATTCAATCAGGCATTATTATCAGATTCCCTTAATCAAATAAAACTGTACCATACGGGAATTTACACTGTTCAGGCGTTAAAGCATTATTCGTTGGACGAATCCCTCCCAATTACCTGCAGGTCTGACTTAAAATTCTACATGTATACCTTGCCAACGGAATTAGGCGGCATTTCGATCTATCCAAATCCTACTCAAAGTAGCTCTATTTCGATTGAAATATTAAACCAATCGTTACAAAGTAGCATTGAATTAATTGACTTTCAGGGGCATCTCATGCAGCGTTGGGAATTGGGGTCCTCTGCATTTAGGCATCGCATTAGGCTAGCTGATGACTTGGCGAACGGGAATTATATCCTCAAATTTGAAACAGATGAAGGAATTAAAACAAGAATAATATCGGTTATGAAAAACGAATAAAGAAGGTTACTCGTAAATCCCCTTGGCAATTTTTTCACTAATCGACTTGGGAGTTACCCATGCGAGAAAAGCAGCTACTTTATTAACAAAGCCGGTGATAACTTCTTGTTTCCCAGCGAACATACCTGCAATTGCTAGTTTGGCAACGGACTCAGGAGTCATCGTGATTTTTTCAGCAGCTTTGCGGGCTTTGGCTGGCAAGTTTGCCCGATCGTTAAAATTGGTTGTTGTCGCACCAGGACTTATAGCTGTAACGATGACACCTTTGGATTTCCATTCATGGTATATACCGCGGGAGAAATTAAGTACAAATACTTTGGTGGCGGCATATAAACTCATGTTTGGAATAGCTTGATAAGCTGTCGAACTAGCGATGTTAAGCACGTGGGTTTTCCCTTTACCAGAGAGGAAAGGGAAAAATTTCTGACACATGTCAACGAGGGCGTTCATGTTTACCTGCATCATCTTTTGGTTCTCCTCAAAAGAATAGGTTTCAAATTGGCCCACTAATCCATAGCCAGCATTGTTAACCAAAATACGTAAATCGATTTGCTTAGACTCAACCCATTGAACTATACGGTCCACTGCCCCGTCCTCGCTCAAATCACTAACAAGGTAGTCGGCCTGAATCGCATATTTTTTCTCCAGCTCCTCTTTGACCATCTGTAATTCGTACGAATTACGCGCAATCAATAATAGATGATAGCCTTTGGATGCTAAAATGTTAGCTATCTCCTTACCAATTCCTTTACTTGCTCCAGTGATTAACGCGTACGACATAGCGGTGAGTTTAATAAAAAAAGCCCATTACTGGGCTTTTTTAGAACTAATTACTTCTTGGGTGCAGCAGGAGCAGCGGGAGCTGCAACGGCTGGTGTTGGATTGAAATAAGCTTTGATATCTGGATCTTCAGGCTTAATTTCTTGTGCTTTGGTGAATAAGTCTTTCACTTTCGCTTCATCTTTGGTCACCGATAAATGATATCCGCCTAAGAATTTATAGGCTTCAAACAATTGATTTTTGTCTTCTTTGTATTGCGAACTCTTCTCTGCTTTCTGTGTCTCCACTGCGGCAACAAATTTCTCATACCAAGGAGCACCTAACCATTTCGTACCCGTATAGTCAATAAAGTTATTGGCACGAGCACGGTTAATGTAGAATGGAGGCCATTTATCATTGATCTCAATTGCTTTCGCAAACATAGAATCGGCACGCATCGCCATGGCTGGACGACCTAATGTATCTGCCTTATTTATGTAAGCTGCTGTTAGATAATAATCCATGGCAACTTTAAAGTAGTCACCTGAACCAACTGTTTGAGCTTTTTTAACTTTCCATTGAATTGAATTCAAACCAGCTACGGCTGCATCACTGTAACGTTTTTGCTTGTAACGCACATCATGGATGATTGAATAAACGTTGTTGTTCGTATCCAAAGGAGCCGCTTTTTCTAGGTATAATAAAGCGATTGAATCTTTACCTAAACCTTGGTATCCTTTTCCAAAATACAAATCATCCATAAAGTATGGCTTAACACCACGCTTAACCATACCGTCTAAGTTATCAATACCTTGTTGGAAATTACCCATCTCCACATTTGAATATCCACGCATACGGAAGATGTCATTGTCTTTCACACCACGCTTGTCAGCATCATCTGTAAATTTCATCGCACCTTCGTAATCCTTAGAAAGGAATAACAACTTAGCCGTTTCCAAGGTAACCTCTGGTGTAGCTTCTGCTTTTTCTAAATAACGACGGAAGTAACGAGAGGCATTTTTGTACTGACCACCTACGATTAGGTAC
>JACCDM010404061.1_pt1 | contig 11730 bp, 16 predicted proteins | sample 7445851 | NCBI WGS metagenome assembly JACCDM01 (sample SAMN15323438, study PRJNA562643) | freshwater metagenome | isolation source: river surface water | place: USA:Blue River Watershed | collected 2017-08-16
AGCGGCCAAGCCCTCTTGCTAATTGCAGCCCGAGTGGGCAACACCAGACTGTTAGACAACCTGAGCATCACCATTTAGGGGCCCGGATGAGCGACGAACTCAACCAAGAATTTGACCAAGACCTGCCAGAGCAGATCGAGGTTCGCTTGGCTAAGCGTGCCCGCCTAAATGAACTCAGCGACGCCTACCCGGTGAGCTTGCCGATCACTCACACGATTGATGAGGTTCGAGCCAAGTACCCAGACCTCGAAATCGACGTAACCACAGGTGACAAGGTCGCCATCGCGGGCCGTGTGATGTTCCAGCGCAACACCGGAAAGCTTTGCTTCGGCACTTTGCAGTCGGGCACCGGCGAGCGCATACAGGCGATGCTATCGCTCGACAAAGTTGGCGAAGAGCGCCTCGAACTATACAAAGAACTTGTCGATCTCGGAGACCACCTATTTGTGACCGGTGAAGTAATCACCTCAAAACGCGGCGAACTTTCGATTTTGGTTGACGATTGGCAAATGGCGGCGAAAACAATTCGCCCGCTACCTAACTTGCACAATGAACTCGGTGAAGAGTTTCGTGTGCGTCACCGCTACATCGACCTAATCGTGCGTGATCGTGCACGCGAGGTTGTGCAAATCCGCGCGAATGTCATGAAATCGCTCCGCAAAACTTTTGAAAATGAACGATTCACCGAAGTCGAAACTCCGATGCTGCAAACCATTCACGGTGGTGCCAGTGCTCGTCCTTTCAAGACACACTCAAACGCATTCGACACCGAACTTTTCTTGCGCATCGCACCAGAACTTTTCTTGAAGCGTGCAGTAGTAGGTGGCATCGATCGCGTATTCGAAATCAACCGCAACTTCCGCAACGAAGGTGCAGACCGCACTCACTCACCCGAGTTTGCAATGCTCGAAGCTTACGAAGCCTACGGAGACTACAACTCGATCGCAGACCTCACTCAGAAGTTGATTCAGAACGCAGCGATGGATGCCTTCGGCACTCACGTTGTGCAACTTGATGACGGCACCGAGAATGACCTCTCCGGAAACTGGGATCGCATTTCGATGTTCGAATCACTTTCGAAGGCAGCCGGAGTTGAAGTTACTCCAAACACTCCAATTGAAGAATTGAAGAAGCTCGCTAAGTCGGTAGACATCGAAATCGAGCACCCGCTGCACGGAAAGTATGTTGAAGAGCTATGGGAGCACTTCGTAAAGACTGATCTGCAGAAGCCGACCTTCGTTATCGACTTCCCGGTCGATACCTCACCACTTACTCGAAACCACCGCAGCAAGGCTGGCGTGGTGGAGAAGTGGGACCTCTACATCCGCGGCTACGAACAGGCCACCGGCTACTCGGAGCTGGTTGACCCAGTCATCCAGCGCGAGCGCTTCATTGAGCAGGTAACCCTGGCTGCCGCCGGCGACCCTGAAGCCATGAAACTCGACGAAGACTTCCTAAAGGCACTTGAGTTCGGCATGCCACCTTCAGGCGGTATGGGTATGGGTATCGACCGCCTACTCATGAGCCTCACCGGCCTTGGCATCCGCGAGACCATCATGTTCCCCCTAGTGAAATAAAGGGGTTGAAATAAATGACTCCCTCAGAATGGATTGGTAACGCCCTCTGGTCACTTATTCCGGTTGCCGGAGTAGCTCTCATCGTCTGGATTGTTTTCCGAGCCATCGTTCGGGCCGACTCGAAGGAGCGCAAGGTCTACAGCGAAATCGAGGCCCAGGAAAGGGCAAAAAGGGAGCGCCGAGGTGTGGCGGCGAATGCTGCCGACACACTGCGCGAGACCACCACTGGTGGCGATTAACCCCACAGCGAACACCCCTATTTAGAAGGGGTGGGTCAACCTAACATCTTTGTATGTTCGAAAAATTCACCGACAAGGCTCGTCGCGTAGTTGTGCTCGCTCAAGAAGAAGCCAAGCTACTCAATCACAACTACATCGGTACCGAGCACATTCTGCTCGGGCTAATTCACGAAGGCGAAGGCGTTGCCGCCAAGGCACTCGAAGCACTCGGCATCAACCTAGAAGGTGTGCGCGAGCAGGTGCAGGAAATCATCGGTCAGGGTCAGCAGGCACCAACCGGTCACATTCCCTTTACTCCTCGTGCCAAAAAAGTTTTGGAACTTTCACTTCGTGAAGCACTGCAACTCGGACACTCATACATCGGTACCGAGCACCTCTTACTAGGACTAATTCGCGAAGGCGAAGGTGTTGCTGCGCAGGTACTTACCAAACTTGGTGCAGACACCAACAAGGTTCGTCAGCAAGTGATTCAGTTGCTTTCTGGCTACCAAGGAAAAGAAACCGTTAATGTTGGTGGCGACAACCACGAAAAGCAAAAGGGTTCACAGATTCTCGATCAGTTTGGTCGCAATCTAACTCAGGCAGCTGCCGATGGAAAACTTGATCCGGTTATCGGACGCGAACGTGAAATCGAACGCGTGATGCAAATTCTTTCTCGTCGTTCAAAGAACAACCCGGTTCTGATTGGTGAACCTGGTGTTGGTAAGACTGCAGTGGTTGAGGGGCTGGCACAGGCAATCGTCAACGGCAACGTGCCAGAAACCTTGAAGGGTAAGCAGCTCTACACACTAGACATGGGTTCACTCATCGCCGGCTCACGCTACCGCGGAGACTTCGAAGAGCGACTAAAGAAAGTGACCAAAGAAATTCGTCAGCGTGGCGACATCATCACTTTCATCGATGAGATCCACACACTAGTTGGCGCCGGTGCTGCCGAGGGTGCCATCGATGCCGCTTCTATCTTGAAGCCGATGCTTGCGCGTGGCGAGCTCCAGACCATTGGTGCCACCACACTCGATGAGTACCGAAAGCACTTTGAGAAGGACGCAGCGCTTGCTCGTCGTTTCCAGCAGGTAATGGTTAACGAGCCATCGCTGCCACACACCATCAACATCTTGAAGGGTCTTCGCGACCGCTATGAAGCCCACCACAAGGTTTCAATCACTGACTCTGCTCTAGTGAGTGCGGCTAACCTAGCCGATCGCTACATCACTGATCGCTTCCTGCCAGACAAGGCAATCGACCTAATCGACGAAGCCGGAGCACGTTTGCGCTTGAGTTTCTTGTCATCGCCACCAGAGCTAAAAGAACTCGAAGAGCGCATGGCCGAGATCAAGTCGCAAAAAGAAAAGGCAATTGAAGACCAGGACTTCGAACTCGCTGCCGCTAAGCGCGATGAAGAAAAGAAGCTAAACATCGAGCGCGTGAAGCTAGAGAAGCAATTCCGTGCCGGTAACGTTCAAATTGGTGGAGTTGTAGACGAAGGCCTAATCGCCGAAGTTCTAGCTCAAGCAACCGGCATTCCAGTATTCAAGCTGACCGAAGAAGAAAGCACCAAGCTCATCTACATGGAAGATGAACTTCACAAACGCGTCATTGGTCAGGAAGATGCTATTCGCGCAATCTCGAAGTCAATTCGTCGTCAGCGTGCCGGTTTGAAAGATCCAAACCGTCCATCAGGTTCGTTCATCTTCGCCGGACCAACCGGAGTTGGAAAAACCGAGTTGGCAAAGGCTCTCGCCGAGTTCCTATTCGACGATGAAGGCGCACTTATCTCACTCGACATGAGTGAGTACGGAGAGAAGCACACCGTTTCCCGTTTGTTCGGTGCTCCTCCAGGATTCGTTGGATTCGAAGAAGGTGGCCAGCTAACCGAAAAGGTTCGCCGCAAGCCATTTAGCGTTGTGCTGTTTGACGAAATCGAAAAGGCACACCCAGATATCTTCAACTCGCTACTTCAGATTCTCGAAGAAGGTCGTTTGACCGACGGACAGGGTCGAGTAGTCGACTTCAAGAACACCGTAATCATCATGACCACCAACCTGGGCACCCGCGACATCGCTCGCGGAGTTATGGGCTTCGCGGCAGATGGCGACGGAGTTCAGGATTACGACCGCATGAAGGGCAAGGTGAACGAGGAACTCAAGAAGCAGTTCAAGCCGGAGTTCCTAAACCGTGTTGACGAAACCATCGTGTTCCCGCAGCTCAACAAGGAAGAGTTGGTTCAAATAGTCGACCTCTTCATCAAGAAGTTGTCGCGTCGTCTGGAAGACCGGGCCATGAGTATTCACCTGTCCCAAGCCGCCAAGGATCGACTCATCGAGATTGGTTTCGACCCGGCACTTGGAGCGCGTCCGTTGCGTCGTGCCGTGCAGCGTGAAATCGAAGACAAGCTGAGCGAGAAGATTTTGCACGGCGAACTTCACGACACCGAGCACGTGGACATCGACTACATCAACAACGAGTTCATTTTCACCAACCGAGTTCGTGAGGCTGCTAGTACCCTGTAGTAATGACCTACAGAGTTCGCGATGCCAAGGCCGCCGACGTGCGCGCCATCAAGGCAATTCGCGAGCCCCTGGAGGGTGCGGTACTGCTTCCTCACGAAATGGTCGGTCTGTTCGAAAAACTGCAGGAGTTTCTTGTAGTCGAAGACGAAAATCACAAAGTGGTGGCAGCTGGGGCACTGCACGTAATGTGGGAAGACCTTGCAGAGGTTCGCTCAATCGTGGTAGACCAGAATCTGCATGGCAGAGGCATTGGCCATTTGTTGCTAACAGCGCTTCTTGAAAAAGCTAAAACTCTTGGTATCAAGAGGGTCTTCTGCCTAACTTTTGAAACCGGATTTTTCGGCAAGCACGGTTTCGAAGAAATCAGCGATGTGCCAGTTGACGAGCAAACTTTCGAGCAACTTCAGCGATCAAACGATGACGGAGTAGCAGAGTTCCTAGATTTGGCTCGGGTAAAACAAAACACGCTCGGCAACACCCGCATGCTTAAGCTGCTCTAGCCGGCATTCGCCCTAGCCTAGAAGCATGTCAAACCGCTTCCCACAACGACCAAAGCGCAAACTCGATCCGATTATTTATCGCCGCCGCCGCATATTCTTCGGCAGTGCCGGTTTAGTCGTGATTCTTTTGCTTTGGTGGTTGGTTGGTTCGGTTGTTGGGGCGGTTAATAATTTCTTTAATCCAACTCCTCAAGCTTCAATATCGGCTCCGGCAGCTCAAGCTGGCCAACCCTGCGCGCCTGGCACGGTATCGGTTATCGCCTACATTGGTGATGCGAATCAAACTAGTGTCGCTTCTTTTGCGGGCGATGTGAATCCATATCTCTGGTTTGGAGTAGTGAATAACGGAACCGTTGCTTGCACTTTTGATGCCGGCTCTGCGGTTTCGTTCTATAAGATCACGAGCGGAAGCGAAACCATTTGGGATTCACTTCTTTGCGATCGTTCTCAAGACAAGAATGCTGTGGTTACTCTTCAGCCTGGCCTAGAAATCAAGTCAGCTTCATCTACCTGGTTGCGGGTTTACTCGAGCACCAGCGGATGCTCGACCGGCCAGAAGCCAGTAAAGAGTGGTGGAGCCAGCTATCACCTAACGGCTACCGTTGGCGGAGTAATTTCCAACGACGTGCAGTTTGTACTGAACTAAATAAGTAACTTAAGTTCTGGCTACCAGTTAAGTGCAAGTGCTAACGCTTGCTTTAGACCGCCAACACTGGCCTCAACACTGCGCACAAAGCCAAGTCGTTCGGCTTCGTTTTTGCGCAACTTGTTGTTGGAGACCGGGCGAATCTCGCCGGCAAGCGAAATTTCACCGAAAGCGGCGAGGTTGTGGGCAACCGGTTTGTCGTTTACAGCAGATGCAATCGCAATTGCGATTGCCAGATCGGCCGCGGGTTCGGTAATTTTCACGCCACCAACCGTGGAAACATAAACGTCGAGTTCACCCAAGCGTAATCCGGCTCGTCGCTCAAGAACAGCGAGCAACATTGCGACGCGAGAAGAGTCCACACCGTTAGTAACGCGTCTTGGATTTGGTGATGAAGTTTTGACTACGAGTGCTTGCACCTCAGCAATAAGCGCTCGCTTGCCTTCGACGGCTACGGTTACGCAAGTGCCCGAAACTGGGGTATCGCCGCGTGATAAAAATAAACTCGAGGGATCGGCAACTTCGCGAATTCCATCGCCGGTCATTTCAAAACATCCGACTTCATCGGTGGGGCCGAAACGATTTTTTAAGCTGCGGACAAATCGCAATGAAGTTTGACGATCACCTTCGAAATGACAAACTACATCTACTAGGTGCTCGAGCGCCCGTGGCCCGGCAATGTTGCCGTCCTTGGTAACGTGACCAACCAAAATCACCGGCAGGTTATTTTCTTTAGCCAGGCGAATCAGATTGGTGGCAACTTCGCGAATTTGCGAAGGCATTCCAGCCGCGCCATCTATTTCGGCGTGAGCAATGGTTTGCACAGAGTCCACCACAAGAAGCTCCGGCTGCACCGAATCCACTTGGCCGAGTACATTGGCTAAGTCGGTTTCGCTGGCCAGATAAAGATTTTCGCTAAGCGCTCCGGTGCGTTCTGCTCGAAGGCGAATTTGCCCAACTGACTCCTCGCCAGAAACATAGAGCACCCTGGCCCCGGTTTGGGCGGTCTTGGCGGCGACCTCTAGTAGAAGCGTAGATTTACCCACACCCGGCTCTCCGCTTAGCAGAACCACGGCCCCCGGCACTAGCCCGCCGCCAAGCACCCGATCAAACTCGGCAACCTTGGTGCTGCGGCTGGCGACCGATTCGGTGCTGATTTGAGTGATTGGCTTGGCCGCGCTTGATGCCACGATTACCGAAGCCTTGACCGACTTGACTGAACCGAGACCCTTGCCTGCACCCGCCGAGCCCTCGCGAAGGGTGTCCCAGGCCTGGCATTCGCCGCATTGCCCGACCCACTTGACCGAAGTCCAGCCGCACTCGGTGCAGGAGTAAGAGGTTTTGACAGCCATGCATCAAAACTACCCCGAGCCGAAGACAAATCCGTTCCCTAGACTGGCAGTGTGAAAACAATGCGCGTTGCTATTTTGGGCACTGGCTCGATGGGCTCGGCAATTCTTGCCGGAATGATTGCCAGCGAATTTGATGCAACCAAGATTTCGGTGAGCACCAAGAGTGAATCTAGTGCTCTGCGACTTAGCCACAATCACGGCGTAAAGGCAATTGCCCTGGAAGTGAATGCAGAGGCAAACCGCGAAGCAGTAGAAGAGGCGGATGTCATCCTGGTCGCAACCAAGCCAGCATACGTCGAAGAAGTTTTGACTGAGGTTTCTGCAAACATCAAACCTGGCGCGTTAGTTATTTCGGTTGCAGCAGGTATTACCACAGCTGCCATGGAAGCAGCATTGCCAGAAAGCATCGCAGTAATTCGATCGATGCCAAACACTCCCGCAATCGTAGGTCGAGCGTTGACCGGCTTGGCAAAAGGATCACGCGCAACCGACGCTCAGGTGAAAATTGCCGAAGAGCTTTTCGGCACTGTCGGAAAAACTTTTTTGCTAGATGAATCGCGTATAGATGCGCTAGGCACAATCTCCGGTTCGGGCCCCGCTTATGTCTTTTACCTGGTGGAGCAGTTGACCGCGGCCGCCGTGCATCAAGGATTCAGCGATGCCGAAGCTAAATTGCTGGTTAACGAAACTTTCCTTGGTGCTATCGAACTTTTAGTGGCCTCGGGTAAAGAGCCGGCGGAACTTCGTCGTCAGGTAACCAGCCCGAACGGCACCACCATGCAGGCAATTGCTCGCATTGAACAGGCCGACTTGGCCAAGGTATTCGCTGAGGCAACCGATGCTGCCCTCAAGCGTTCACATGAAATCGCAGCCGGCAAGTAATTCAAACAAAGGACAAAAAATGAGTGACATCTTCGTAGCAATCTCAGATGTAAAGCGTCGCGAAATTCTTGAATCATTAGCAAAGTCAAATCAGACCGCCGCTGAATTGGTCAAGTCAACCGGTGAAACTCTAGCAACCGTTAACAAGCACCTTGCCGTATTAAAGGCAGCACAGCTTGTAAAGGCGTCACGAGCAAAGACCGCGGTTTACTCAATCAATCCAGCCGGAATTAAACCACTGGGAGTTTGGGCAGCCAAGGTCGCTGGGGCAAAGCTCGGCGCGGAACTCGAAGTTCGTGCAGAGGAACTTGGTGAAAAAGCTGAAGACCTAGTGAACCAAGGTTCTGCTTGGTTGAGCAAGAAAATCGACCCGAAGTCGAAGGTTAAAGATGTAAACGGCTTAGCCAAGCTACTTGGTCGAGTGCTGGCAGACACCAAAAAGAATGCAACCGACGAAGTAACCGACAAGGTTGAAAGTGTTAAGAAGGAAGTTAAAGCCAGGGTAAAGCGTTAGTACTTAGCGTCTATCTCTTTAATCAAATCTTTAACGTGCTTTTGCACGGCATCTCGTATTGGACGCACCGCGTCGACTCCTTGGCCGGCAGGATCATCTAGCACCCAGTCCAGGTAGGTTTTTCCCGGAAAGAACGGGCAGGTGTCGCCACAACCCATGGTGATTACGTAGTCGGATTCCTTCACGGCTTCGTCGGTGAGTTTCTTTGGGAAGTTAGCTGAGATGTCGATTCCCAGTTCGGCCATGGCTTCGACCGCTGCCGGGTTGACCTTGTCTCCAGGATCGGTCCCTGCCGAACGCACCTCGATGCGATCTCCGGCCAGGTGCTTCAGAAAACCCGCTGCCATCTGAGAACGACCGGCATTGTGAACGCAAACAAATAGGACTGTTGCTTTATAACTCATGAAAGAACCCTAGCCAATCAAAGTGAACAAAAAGTAAAGCGGGTGACCAATGGCCACCCGCTCAACTTGGTAAAACGAATTACTTCTTCTTTGTTACTGTGGTCTTTTTTGCCGGTGCTTTCTTGGCCACTGCCTTTGGCGCTTCAGCCGCAGCTTCGACTTTCTTGGCTGCAACCTTTTCAGCGAATATGGTGATGAAAACTGTAGCAATCAACATACCGGCTAGCTGAGCAAGGATGAGCTGTGCAGTTGCTGCACTTCCCTGGCCGTTGAGCATCAGTGCGATGCTTACCGCAGGGTTGGCCTGACCACCGGTAGGGGTTGCTGATGCCACCGCGAAAACCCAGAGGCCAACTGCTCCTGGAATCAGGTGACCATGCTTGGTTGAGGCAAGACGACCAACCAACCAGACCAGTCCACCGGTTGCAAATAGTTCGCCAAGGATTGCGCCTGCAGAGGCATTTCCACTCGTAACGTAAACAGCCTTGCCCCAGATGGTTAGACCAATCCATGCACCAAACAAACCACCGAGAATCTGGGCGGCAATGTAGCCGAGTAGTTCCTTAATAGAAATTTCTTTGCGTGAGTAGAAGTAGATAGAGACAGCAGGGTTTAGGTGACCTCCAGAAATTGGCCCGGTAACCAAAATTGCTAGACCAAGAACAGCAGCGAGAGCTGCGGTCTTAACCTGTAGTCCGCCGTTAACTGCGCCAATGATTGCAGTCAAGAATAGGGTTACGCCAAGAAACTCTGCGAGCAATTTGCGTAGGAATGGATCGATTTTCATTAACTTCCTTTGATAGGTTCTTTGATTTTTATTAGTACTTCGTTGTGCTTCATAAAACCCGGCTTGAACGGAGGGTCGAACCTTGCCCAATAAATTGAGCCAATCGTTTCGAGTCCGGCGTTTTTCACCGCCGCTAACAATTCTTTACCCTTATCTTCGAAACGTTGGGAATTCCAACTTCCCGAAAATTTGATGGCTGCCGCGAAATGTTCGGCTACCGGTACGATTGTCACGCCCAACTGGCTCGGAGCAGGCAACGATTCCAAGGTGAAGTCGGCAGGCATTACAAAGCTAACCGCGTGGGTGGATTCAGCCAACGGCTCCTGCAACACAGGAGCGGTCATGGCAATCTTTTGACTGTTCGCATTGAAGCCAGCAATGTAGTTGAACAGCGGCCGGAAACCGCGGCTGCCGGCCGATTCAAAATCGCCACCCTCTTTCACCTGAACTAATACATAGGCGGGGTAGTGCCGAATCTCGATCTCGCCCTGCGTGGAGACCAGCGTGTATGGGAGCTTCTCAGTCACACTTTGAGTGTATGGCCGGTTGGCGGGTAGGATAAGAGTCTGTTTTGATCGCTGGTTTGTCTGGCGGCAAGCCATTCAATCTAGTTGTGAGGTCTTCATGGGTTCAGTTATCAAGAAGCGTCGCAAGCGTATGTCAAAGAAGAAGCACCGCAAGTTGCTTCGTAAGACTCGCCACCAGCGTCGCAATAAGAAGTAAAACTTTGCACTCCCGCCGGAAACGGCGGGTTTTGCATTTAACCGCTCTTGTTGGCTTTCAATTCGCGTTTTTTGAAATCAAGAATTTCCCAGTCGGCAGCCTTGGCGTGAGTCTTGAGAATTTTGTCTGGGTTGATTGCCACCGGATGACCAACGTGGGTCAGCATCGGTAAATCGTTGTGGGAGTCACTGTATGCGTAACTGTGCCTCAGGCTGATACCACGTTCTTTGGCGAGTTTTTGCATGGCTTTTAGTTTGGCGCGACCATGAAGTGGTTCTCCAACAAGCCTGCCAGTGAGAATTCCGTCTTTGCGTTCAACTAGTGTGCCTAAACCACCGGTCAGTCCGAGTCGATGTGCAATTACCTCGGCAATTTCAACCGGAGTTGCAGTGATTAACCAAACTTCGCGACCAGCCGCAATATGCTCCTGTGCTAAGCGAACCGTTTCGGGCCAAAGTTTTGGGCTGATGTAATCCTCATAGACCTGATCGGTTAGCGAAGACAATTCTTCAACGCGGTGATTTGCAATCAACCCGAGTGCACGATCTTTGATTTCGTTCATGGTTTTTGCCGATTCGCCGCGTGCTATAAAGCGTGCCTGATGCCAAGCAAAATTCCAAAAATCTCGACGGCTAAAAAACTTGCGCTTGAAGGCGGCTTTGCCAAATAGAAAAGATGACGAGCCACGAAGAATCGTGTTGTCTACATCGAAGAACGCAGCTTCGACCTTCTCTTGCTTTGGCACCGCTCAAGTCTAGTTGCGGGTGAAGTTTGGCTTACTCTTGAAGCATGGCCCAATTGGTTAACCTCACTCTAATTGCCAAGCCGGGCTGCCACCTTTGCGATGAGGCGCGTTTAGTGGTGAATGCAGTGGTTGCCGATTTTAAGGCGGCCCACACCGGAGTCAACGCATCGGTTCAGGTGCAGCTCGACGAAGAGAATATCCTAGAGAACGAGGCCCTCTTCAAAAAGTACAGCGAAGAGATCCCGGTGTTGCTGGTCAACGGCAAAGTTCATAACTACTGGAGAATTGACCCAGTAAGACTTCGCGATGCCCTAGAGAGTTTGGTGTACTGATGCCGCTAATTCGCTGGATCCTCAAGACCTTCTGGTTTCCAATCCTGCTGATCATCCTGGGCCGCCTTGGCAAGAAGCACGACTGGGCCGCAAAGACCCACACCACACTAAAGCGCTTCAAATAATGTCGCCCAGCTTGTCTATACTTTCTGTATAGACATTGGAGGCCTCGTGAAAACCCTAATTGAATGCAAAGTTTTCAAGAATGGCGGCAGCTCTGCTATTCGAGTGCCGGCATCAATCAAGCTTGAGCCGGGCAATGTTGTATACATCGAACTAAATGATGAGTCAGATGACTTCGTTGTCTTTCGGCATAAACCTAAACGCCTTGCAAAATTCTTCGAACTACAGAAACGACTTGGCCCGGTAGCGGATGAAGATTGGGATTTTGTAAGACATCAGGAAATTTCGTCGATGAGAAAGTCAATACAAGATCTGGTTGATTCAGAATGAAATTCCTAATTGATACCGATATTGCAAGTTATGGGCTTAAGGGCAATCCAGCAGTTCTAAAGAAAA
>JACCDM010072341.1_pt1 | contig 11727 bp, 11 predicted proteins | sample 7445851 | NCBI WGS metagenome assembly JACCDM01 (sample SAMN15323438, study PRJNA562643) | freshwater metagenome | isolation source: river surface water | place: USA:Blue River Watershed | collected 2017-08-16
AAACTGGCACATGCTCACGACGTAAGGCGTTGAGGAAGGGATCTTGCAAAAGTTGCCCTTTATTGTTCACGATATTCTCCGTGTTCTGATTTATAAGGGTTTTACCTTAACACAACAAAAGAGCAAATCGTGTGAATAGCCCTTCAAAACCTGACGAATTAAGTTGATTCTTTGTCAGCGTAGGGGTTGGTCGAGGTTTTCATCTCAATGCGCAAGGGTGTGCCCGATAAATCAAAAGCCTTTCGGAAACGGCCCTCAAGGTATCTTTTGTAGGTCTCGGTCACATGCTCTAGTGAGTTTCCGTGAATGACGATAACGGGTGGGTTCATGCCGCCTTGATGCGCATAACGCAACTTAGGCCTGAACATACCGCCTCGTTGTGGACTTTGAAATTGAACCGATTCAAGCAACAAACGGGTCAGAACAGGCGTGGTCATTTTGACCATGGCCGATTTGTGCGCTTGGGTGATTGAATTCCAAACGGGTCCTAAACCTTGTCGCTTTTTGGCTGAAATGGTGTGTAAATTGGCAAACTTCAAGAAAGGCAAGCGATTCTCGATGGACCGGTGAACCAATTCGCGTTGGTATTCATCGACGGCATCCCACTTATTGACCGCCAAAACCACAGCGCGACCGCTGTCCAAAATAAACCCTGCAATGTGCGCGTCTTGTTCAGTGACACCTTGCGTGGCATCAAGCAGCAATAAAACCACGTTGGCCGACTCAATGGCTTGCAAAGTTTTAACGACTGAAAACTTTTCAATGGCCTCAAAAACACGCCCTTTTCGTCGCAAGCCTGCGGTGTCAATCAATTCAAATTTTTGCCCTGCACGCTCAAATGGAACCGTGATGGCGTCGCGTGTGGTGCCAGGCATGTCAAAAGCAACTAGCCGCTCTTCGCCCAGCCATGTGTTGATGAGGGTTGATTTGCCCACATTGGGACGACCCGCAACCGCCAATTTAACGATGGACGTGTCTTCTTCAATGCCCTCTTCGTCTTCAGGCAACATGAGGGGATCAAGCGCCAATTCAATGAGACTTCGAACACCTTGCCCGTGAGCCGCAGAAACAGGGATGACTTCGCCCAAGCCTAGCTCGTAAAACTCACTGACTTGGACGCCTTCGCGCATGCCTTCGGCTTTGTTGGCCACCAGCAAACAAGGCTTTCCAATGCGACGCAAATATTTGGCAATGTCGTGGTCTTGGGCTGAAACACCAGCGCGAGCATCGACCACAAAAACCACCACATCGGCCTCAGCCACCGCTTGCTGGGTTTGCTTGGCCATCTCTTTGTAGATGCCTTCGTGTGCATCCGGCTCAAAGCCACCGGTGTCAATAACGATGTACTCGTATCGCCCTTGCCGACCTTGGCCATAGTGTCTGTCGCGCGTTAAACCCGCAAAGTCAGCCACGATGGCGTCTCGGCTTTTGGTCAGTCGATTAAATAAAGTGGACTTGCCCACGTTGGGGCGTCCGACCAAGGCCAGTACGGGTTTCAAATCAAACTTTCGATGAGGTATTTATTCAGCGCGGTAGGCTTGCAACAAGCCATTTTTTGACACTGAAACCCAATTTTTGCCAACGCGCAAGGGCGTGGCAGCAATGCCGGATGAGTCCAATTGAACGCGAGCAAGTGTTTGACCATTTTTGGGATCAAGCCAATGCAACCAGCCCAATTCATCGCCTACAAGCAATTGACCATCTGCAAACGAAGGCGCTGTCAAACCACGGAAGCGCAAGGAATCGGTTTGCCAAGCCACTTGACCAGAGGTTCTGTTCCAAGCAAAGAATTTGCCGTCTGTCTCTGAACCAAAGACCCAAGTTTCATTGCCAGTTACACCAACATGGCCTTGCGCAGCGCGTGTCCAAACAACGCTGCCGCGAGTTGCATCGACGCAAGACACAGCTGTTTGGTAGGCGCGCGCGCAAACGACATTGTTAACTCTTGAGACACCAGCGACCAAGTCAACCAAGCGCTCAACCTCATTGGTCCCTCGTGATGAGCCAACAGTAGACTCCCATCTAGAAACACCATTGGAGGGACTCATGGCAACCAATCGCCCTGACAGACCCACCAACAAGTTTTCTTGGAAGGTGGTCAAAATACCGGCCTGTCTAACAACCAGTGCCTCACCGGAGCGCTGTTGACTCCACAGTCTTTGTCCGGTGGCACCATCAAAAGCCAAGACAGTTCTGTCTGTGGTCAGGGCAAAAACGCGACCTCCAGCCACCAGTGGCGTTGTGAAAGCGTTGGCAGGTAACTTAGCGCGCCAAAGAACCTTGCCATCGCTGAGGGTGACGAGTTCATTGGCTTGCGTTACGACGGCATAACGTAAACCATCACCGCCAATGCCTGCTGAGATGGGTGTGTTTAGAGGAAATTGCCAGGTCAAGCTGCCCGTCTCGGCGTTCATGACAGAGACCAAGCCATTTTGGCTGACCACTGCCAGGCGACCTGATGCGGTGTTCATGGCAAGCACATTGCCAACAGGGCCAACTTGAGCAGACCAAAGGGGTGTGACCGTTCGCTGTGATGTTAGGGGCGTTAAGGCCGTTGGCGTGGGTTTGTCAGGTGTGCTCGAACAAGCGGCGAGCATTGAGACTGTCATGACACTCAACCATGTCAGCCAACGCTTGGAGGCAACACTTCTGGGAAAAATTGGCGCGTGCATCATTTAGATCCACCTTTCGTGGCTTCTGGGTCAGCGCCCAAAGCATTCAATTTAGCCTGAACCAAACGACGATATTCGTTGCTGGCTTCGAGCTTGGACCAAGCGTCTGTGTAGGCTTTAACGGCGTCTTGAGGCTTGTTTTGTGACATGTAAAGGTCACCTTGAATGTCAAGAGCCAGACCTGCAAAAGCCGGTGTGAATGGCTTTGCCAGTGTCTTGCTGGCATCGTCATAAGCTTTTTGTTGAATTTGGAGGTTTGCCAAGCGCAAACGAGCCAATTGAGCACTTGCTTCATCGGATGCACTTTCTGCAGCCCATTTGAGGGCGGCCAAGGCAGCATCATATTTTTCGGCTTGTTGGAACGTTTTGCCGGCCAACAATGCTGATTGAGCTGCGAAAGTGGTTCCGGGGAAACGATCTTTCATATCATTCCAAGAACGTTCCAATTTGCTGGTATCGCCAGATGAGGCTGCGCGCTCAACTTCGTCAAAAAGGGCGCCAGCCTTTGTTGATTGCTGTTTTTGCCAATATTGATACCCGTTCCAACCGGCGTAGGAACCCATTACAAGAATCAACAACCAGGTGATGGCATTGCCATATTGCTTCCAAAAGTACTTGAGTTGGTCAAGTTGCTCTTGTTCTTCTAAATCGAGATGTTTGGACATATGCTGCTTTTAATCAAGTGCTCAATTGTAGGCTGTTGGCCCAGCTTTCAAGATGATCGAGTGATTCAGTTCTTTGTGCGCCCCCGCCATCGCGAAGCGATTTGACTGAGACCTTGTTTTGCGCCAATTCGTCAGACCCAAAAATGAGGGCAAATTGTGCGCCACTGCTGTCAGCTTTTTTGAACTGACTTTTCATGCTCCCCACACCCTCACCCGACCCTGCGTGCATTTGGACCTTGACACCCAAGCCTCGCAATTGACGAAGATAGTTAAGCACCATTGGCAAACTGCTGGCATCTGGCACGATGGCGTAAGCATGTGGGCTTGCATCGGGCAACTGGGCGCCCTGCTCTTCTAGCAAGGCCAATACACGTTCAACACCCAAAGCCCAACCCACAGCAGGGGCTGGCTTGCCACCCACTTGTTCTATGAGGTAGTCGTATCTTCCTCCGCCACAGACAGTTCCTTGAGAACCCAATTGGTCTGTGATGAATTCAAAGACGGTGAGGTTGTAGTAATCCATACCTCGAACCAATCGCGGGTTCAGCGAATATGCAACACCGTTGGCGTCCAAGATTTGTTTGACCGCATTGAAATGCGCCAACGAGGCCTCACCCAAGAAGTCCAACAACTTTGGCGCAGCCTCCACCACGTCTTTCATGGCGGGGTTTTTGGTGTCCAAGATTCGAAGTGGATTGCTGTAAAGGCGCCTTTTGGCGTCTTCGTCTAACACGTCTTGATGTTTTTCTAGGTGAGCAATCAATGCCGACCGGTGCGCCAAACGTTCAGGCGGTTGGCCCAAACTATTGAGTTCAAGCCGCACATCTTTCAAGCCGATGGCTTTCCAAAGGTCGTGGGCCAGCAAAATAACTTCTGCATCAACTTCCGCACCTTGAAATCCCAAGACCTCAGCGCCAATTTGATGGAACTGACGATATCGGCCTCGTTGAGGGCGCTCGTGCCTGAACATGGGGCCCATGTAATAAAGTCGCTTACCGCCTTCGTACAACATATTGTGTTCGACCACCGCCCTGACCACACCCGCTGTACTTTCGGGGCGCAGAGTGAGGGCTTCACCATTGAGGCGGTCTTCGAAGGAATACATTTCCTTTTCAACAATGTCCGTCACCTCGCCCAGGCCACGAACAAACAAGGCAGTTGGCTCAACGATGGGCGTTCGAATATTGCGGTAGGCATAACTTGCCATCAAATTTCGAACCACGGACTCTAACCATTCCCACTTGGCTGACTCGCCAGGCAGGACATCGTTCATGCCTTTGACAGCATTGATTTTCTTGGGACTGACCGGTTTGGCCGGTGCATCATTATTTTTTGATTCAGACATAAACATTCAAAGCGAACACATCGTCGCGAAAAATTACCAAAAGCTTATGCAGCATTCACGGCTTCACCAAAACGCTTCTCAATGTATTGCTCAACGATTTGTTGGAACTCTTGCGCAATGTTGTCACCACGCAAAGTTAATTTTTTCTCACCGTCAATAAATACAGGCGCTGCGGGTGCTTCGCCAGTGCCAGGCAAACTGATGCCGATGTCGGCGTGTTTGCTTTCACCAGGTCCATTCACGATACAGCCCATCACGGCAAGTTTCAAATTTTCGACGCCAGGATAACGGTGACGCCAGACTGGCATTTGTGCCCGTAAAAAATCATCAATTTGCTTGGCCAGTTCTTGGAATGTGCTGCTGGTCGTTCGACCGCAACCGGGACAAGCGGTGACACTCGGTACAAAAATTCTCATACCCAAAGATTGGAGAATTTCGGAAGCGATGACAACTTCTTGGGTTCTTGATTCACCCGGCTGCGGCGTCAGTGAAACACGGATGGTGTCGCCAATGCCTTCTTGAAGCAAGATAGACAATGCTGTAGCGGAAGCCACCGTGCCTTTGGTGCCCATGCCCGCCTCGGTCAAACCAAGGTGCAAAGGATAGTCTGTTCGCTTGCCGAGTTCGCGATAAACCGCAATGAGGTCTTGAACACCAGATACTTTGCAGGACAGCATGATTTGCGATCTTTGCATGCCCAGTTCGTGCGCTTTGTCCGCAGAAGTAATGGCCGAGGTAATGAGCGCCTCGTACATCACTTGACGTGATTCCCATGGGACTGCGCGTCGACTGTTTTGGTCCATTAATTCGGCCAGCAATTCTTGGTCTAGACTGCCCCAGTTCACACCAATTCGCACAGGCTTGTTCCAGCGCAAAGCCGCTTCAACCATTTGTCCAAATTGCAAATCGTGTTTATCGCCTTTGCCCACATTGCCTGGATTAATTCGGTACTTGGACAGCGCCTCTGCGCATGCAGGATGGTCCATGAGCAAACGGTGACCGTTGTAATGGAAGTCGCCAATCAAGGGAACATCGATGCCCATTTTGTCGAGCTGATCGCGAATGTGTGGCACAGCAGCGGCGGCTTCTGGCGTATTGACTGTCAGCCGAACCAGCTCAGAGCCTGCCAATGCCAATTCTTTCACTTGAATGGCGGTGCCAATGACATCCACAGTGTCGGTGTTGGTCATGGATTGAACTCTGACTGGCGCTTGGCCACCAACAGTGACGACCTTCTGACCCCAAACAACTTGAGATTGCAGGCTTTTTCTAGGCAGTGGCGTAGCGGCTGGAATTGCAACAGGTTCAATCATTTTTTTACCTCTGTTTGAGCAGATTCAGGAACGACGGATGATGGTGTGGTGGTGGTGCTGGATGAAGATTCAAACACCATGGCCTTGGGCAGTTCATTTTGAGCCGCATCCGGTGCCACAGGCTCTTGAACGGGAGGCATGACAGGCGCTACCTCAACGGCTGCAGGTGTTTGATGTTGCCAGAAGAACTCAGCAGACCATTCGTTGTTGATGGCCAATAAAAGCAAAGCGACGAAGGCTACAAGCAGCCAAAATTTGGCACTGCCCCACGACTGCTGGCGTTGTCTGACACTGCCTTGTCCTGCAAAAGAGGCCTCTCCCTCAGCATCAATGATGTTCAAGGGTTTCAAGCCATTGGTGGCAGCTGGCATCAAGGACAGAACCTGGCTTGGATCTAGCTTGAGGATTCGACACACTTTGGCAGCCAAAGCGCGTGCAAAAACGGGTTCCATCAATTGATCAAATCGGTCGGCCTCGAGAGCTTCCAATTGTTTGACACTGACTTTCAGGTTGACTGAGAGAATTGCCAAATGAAGCCCCTGCTGTTCGCGAGCGGCTTTGATCATTGCGCCAGGTGAGGCTGGCGAAATGGGCATGACACTGTCCTTGGACAATTCAGTCATTGAGTGCCTCGCTCAGGCATTCCTGCCCATGCAATGTGTTTGAAAAACTTGGTCCCAGCATCTTGCCCCATTGATTTTGATTGGCCACTTAATCCGTCCATGGACAGCTTAAAAGCCCGATCCGGCAATTGTGCACCGACAGAGGGAAAATCATGCAAAAAACCGAGATTTTTCTCTGTTTTGTTGGCACTTTTTAGCTTATTTTGCGATCAGTCCACTGAATCGGAACAGCCCGTTGCTGTGCGATGCGTTGGGCAACTCCCGTTCTGTCCATCACATCACCAGCCAATTGACCGCAAGCGGCATCAATGTCGTCGCCTCTGGTCTTGCGAATGGTGGTCACAAAACCAGCCTGAATAAGCACGCTTGCAAAGGCTTCAACAGTGGCATCGTCAGATCTCAACAGACCTGATTCTTTGAAAGGATTGAATGGAATCAGGTTGAACTTGCATCGCAACCCCCGACCAGCGTGATGGCGGATCAAGGCAACCAACTCTTGCGCATGGGCAGGTTGATCGTTGACGCCTTTCAGCATGCAATATTCAAACGTGATGAAGTCGCGCGGTGCTTTGTTGAGATAAAGGGTGCACTCAGAAAGCAGCTCGTCAAGCGGATATTTGCGATTCAAGGGCACCAAATTGTCTCTGAGTGCATTGTTGGGTGCGTGCAATGAAACAGCCAAGGCCACCGCGCAATCTTGCGACAATCGGGACATCATGGGCACCACGCCCGATGTTGAAACTGTGACGCGGCGCCTAGACAAGCCATAACCATGGTCGTCTAACATAGCCTTCAGCGACGGAATCAGTGCGGTGTAATTTTGAAGGGGTTCGCCCATTCCCATCATGACCACATTTGAAATGACACGGTCAGTTTGCTTCAGATGTTGACGCAAAAAATGCTCAGCAAACCATAGTTGCGCCAAGATCTCTGATGTCCGCAGGTTTCGACTAAAGCCTTGGTGTCCTGTGGAACAAAATCTACAACCAACGGCACATCCGGCTTGCGATGAAATGCAAAGGGTTCCGCGATCGTCTTCTGGAATAAAGACCGTTTCTACCGCATCGCCAGAGCCAACATCAAAGAGCCATTTGATGGTGCCATCTTTGGAAATTTGCTGCGAAAGGATGGGCAAGGCTGCAACATGTGCATGGGCCTTCAATTTCTCGCGCATGACTTTGGCCAAGTCTGACATGTCGTCAAAATTAGACATGCCGCGCTGATGAATCCAACGAAAAAGTTGGGTTGCACGAAACTTCTTTTCGCCAAGACTCTCACAAAAAACGGCCAAGCCTTCAAGGTCGAAATCAAGAAGGTTGGCCGTCATGGCGGTCAAGGAATGAAGTTCAATGCCGCGGTTAATGGGCTGAAATCAATCAGCGCACATTAACGAGAGTAAACATTCATGCCGGGGAAGAAGAAACCAACTTCAACGGCAGCTGTTTCGGGGGCGTCAGAACCGTGAACAGCGTTCGCGTCGATGCTGTCTGCAAAGTCAGCGCGAATGGTACCTGGGGCTGCTTTCTTAGGGTCTGTAGCGCCCATCAAGTCACGATTTTTCAAGATGGCGCCTTCGCCTTCAAGGGCTTGGATCATGACGGGACCAGAGATCATGAAGTCAACCAAATCTTTGAAGAAAGGACGCTCTTTGTGAACAGCGTAGAAGGCTTCGGCTTCGCCGCGTGACAAATGTGCCATTTTGGCGGCAACAACTTTGAGGCCAGCAGCTTCAAAGCGAGCGTAAATTTGTCCGATGACGTTTTTAGCAACTGCATCAGGCTTGATGATAGAAAGTGTGCGTTCGATGGCCATGTTGAGATTCCTCAGTTTTATTTTAAAAATAGGTATTGGACTAATTTCCAAATGCGGTTGCACTCTGGCAAGCCTGCTATTCTAACCTGACATTAGGGTTTCCCCAGAGGGAAAAAGGATTTGACTACACGCCTTTACCGGCTTCGACCACCGCTTCGTCTTGGGCCACCCGGCCGACCCCCAGGGCCTTGCGCTTTGCGTTGTCGGCTAAAACTGTCTGCACCAATGTAACCAACCGAAGTTTTCATGGGATCGGGCTGGGCGCTGTCTTGACGAGACCTATTTTGCCCCTGTCCTGCACGCCCTTGATTGGGTTTTTTACCGCCAAAAGCGCGATTTCTTGGGTTGTTAGATTTGCGCTCTTGGGGTCGTTGATGATCGGAGTTGCCGTCAGATGTAGTGGATTTGGGAGACTCTGATTTGTTTGCCGCGTGTGTGAGCGCGCGAATGTCAGCCTCATCCAACTCCATGAAGGTGCTACGTCTTAAACCATGAGGTAAAACCATGGCGCCATAGCGAATTCGTATCAATCGACTGACAGCGTGACCGACTGCTTCCATCATGCGCCTAACCTCACGATTACGGCCTTCAGAAATGGTCACGCGGTACCAACAGTTTGAGCCTTCGCCACCACCGTTTTCAATGGATCCAAATTGGGCCATGCCGTCTTCTAGCATGACACCGTCTAGAAGTTTTTGTTTTTCTTCGTTGCTGAGGGCGCCTAAGACGCGAACGGCATATTCACGCTCTAAGCCAAATCTTGGATGCATTAAACGATTGGCCAATTCACCAGAATTGGTAAATAGCAGCAAGCCTTCAGTGTTCAAGTCCAAGCGGCCAACGGATTGCCACTTACCATGTTGCAGTCGTGGCAATTTACGAAAAACCGTAGGCCTGTTTTTGGGATCGTCGTGACTGACAATTTCGCCTGCAGGCTTGTGGTACGCAATTACTCTGGGTGGTGGCGGATCAATTCGAACGCGCAGTGGCCGACCATTGACCTTGACCTGATCACCATACTGAATGCGTTGGCCGATGTGCGCAGGCTCATTGTTGACAGAAATTCTGCCTTCCAAAATGAGCTGTTCCATTTCGAGCCGTGAACCCAGCCCAGCCTGTGCCAACACCTTGTGCAGCTTGGGAGATTCGGCTTGAGGCGCCAATACGCGTTTGGTAATTAAAGGAGATACAAGACCTTCAGCAGCTTGATCAAACTGGCCTGATACGACATCTTCAATGCCAATGGGTTTGAAAACATCTTGGGCATCTGCGGACGAAACTGCTTGCACTTCGACTGCATCAGTTTGGTCAGGCAAATCTGAAGGCTCATTCATGGGTGGGACCTTCGTTGATTGTGGGTTGCAATGGCGCTTCGTTGTCGGTGGCGGCCTCAGTTTCAGCTTCAGCTCCAGTTTCAGCTTCAGTTTCTTCAATGGCCTCTTCCAAGGACAAGGAAGGTTGCGAAGGATCTTCTTCTGGCGTGTTCAAGCTCGACAATGCGGCAGCTTGGCTGTCTACGGAGGGAAGCAATGGCAGTTGATCGAGCGAGGCCAGACCTAGATCGTCTAAGAACTGACGGGTGGTTGCGTAAAGCCCTGGGCGACCAACAGATTCTCTGTGCCCAATGACTTCCACCCAGCCCCGATCTTCCAGCTGTTTCAAAATTTGAGTGTTGATGGTCACACCGCGAATGTCTTCCATGTCGCCACGGGTAACGGGCTGACGATAGGCAATGATGGCCAATGTTTCCATGACTGCTCGTGTGTATTTGGGCGGTTTTTCTGGGTTCAATTTGTCCAAATAAACGCGCAATTCAGGTCGGCTCTGAAAGCGCCATCCCGTGGCTACCGAAACCAGTTCAAGACCGCGTTCGGCCCAATCTAATTGAAGCTCTTCGAGAAGAACTTTGAGTGTGTCAGCGCCTAAGGCATCGTCGAACAAAACTCTTAAATCACGCAATGTGACGGGCTGAGTTGAGCAAAGCAATGCTGTTTCTAGGACACGCTTGGCCTGCGCCGTATTCATGGTGTCAATCTTCCGGGATAAAAGCGCCAATGGCGCGAATCGAGACACACTCTCATGTTGAACTTAACCAAGCAAGGGCAAAATTCAGTGGTGCATCACATTGAAATGATTCAAATTGCATTTTCATGCAATCTATGAGCCTGAGGATCAGGTTTTTTCATTGTAACTGAGGGACCAAGCCTCTAGCAATGCTTGAAAGTCTGAAGGCAATCTTGACTTGAAAACCATGGGTTTTAGGGTGATCGGGTGTTCAAAAGCAAGATGGTCAGCATGCAGAGCCTGTCGGGGCATCCCATTCAACACAGAGCCGCCATAAAGGGTATCTCCTAGCAAAGGCATTTTCAAGGCCGCCATGTGGACACGTATTTGGTGAGTTCTGCCTGTCTCCAATATGCAGCGAACCAGTGCGCCATGGGTGTTTTGGTCTAACAAGTGGAAATGAGTTAAAGCCAACTTTCCCGAATTTTTGCTCAAATCGACTGCCGCCATCCTCAAGCGATTGGAGGGATCACGACCTATGGCCAAGTCAACTGACTTTTGCTTGGGTCCCGTCCAAGGCTTGTCGCTGGCAGCCAAATATTGCCTTTTGACCTCCCTGGCCGCTATTTTTTTGACCAATCCGTCCATGGCCTGACGAGTTCTGGCCACCACCATCAAACCACTGGTGTCCTTGTCTAGCCTGTGAACAATGCCGGCCCTGGGCAAATCCATGAGAGACGAATCCATCCCCAATAGACCATTCATGAGGGTGCCAGACCAATTTCCTGGGGCAGGATGAACGACCAAGCCTGCAGGTTTATCGATGATTCTGAGGAATTCGTCTTCATAAACAACCTTCAGGTCGATCGTTTCAGGCTTGAAAGCTTGTGACTGGGGCGTTGCCCGCAATTCGATGGTCCAAGCCTCCCCTGCTTTGACCTTGGTGGACGACTTGGTGCAGGCCACTCCAAGCCGAGTCACCGCGCCATCTTCCAGGAGTTGCTGCAAGTAGCTGCGAGAAAACTCAGGCACCGAGGCAGCCAACATCTTGTCTAAACGTTGCCCATGAAAATCAGTTGGGACGACCAATGAACGGACCTCGACCAAGGCCTCGGGTGCAACAGATTCAAAGAAACTTTCTTCTTGTGCGTCCTCAGGCTCGTCCTGATCAATGTGGCTCGATATAATCAATTTGGTTTATTTCCAAGGTTGCCAGATGTTGAACATCAGATTATCGGTGCTTGCGCTTACGTTTGTTGGCTTATCGGCCCCACTCTTGTCGGGTTGTGCTGG
>JACCDM010650416.1_pt1 | contig 11721 bp, 9 predicted proteins | sample 7445851 | NCBI WGS metagenome assembly JACCDM01 (sample SAMN15323438, study PRJNA562643) | freshwater metagenome | isolation source: river surface water | place: USA:Blue River Watershed | collected 2017-08-16
GGCAGTTTGTCGGGTTCCTGCAAGAAAACCGGTGCCTCCTACCGCCACGCCTGGAGCTTGATTCGACAGGGGGAAGACCAACTGGGCATGGCGCTCTTGAACATGGAGCGTGGCAAGGGGTCCACACTCACCCCTCTGGCTGAAAAACTGGTTTGGGCAGGTCACCGCATCTCCGCCCGACTCACCCCCATGCTGGAAACCTTGGCCTCTGAGTTGGAGGGCGAAATCGGCCGGGTGCTGGCCACCAGCAAAGAGGTGTTGCGGGTGCATGCCAGCCATGGTTTTGCCGTCGAAAAGATGATCGAAAAGCTGGCGCTCTCGGGAACGCCTGTGGAGCGCAAATACGTGGGCAGCGTGGAAGCCGTGGCCTCCTTGCATGCGGGTGCTTGCGAAATCGCTGGCTTTCACATTCCGCAGGGTGACTTTGAAGAATTGGCCTTCACTCACTATGCGCGCTGGCTCAAACCGAACGAGAGCCGCATCATTCATGTGGCCACGCGCCGCCAGGGCTTCATGGTGGCCAGCGGCAACCCCCACAAAATTTACGAGGTGCAAGACCTCACCCGCAAAGGCATTCGTTTTGTCAATCGACAACCCAGCTCGGGCACGCGGTTTTTGTTGGAATGCTTTTTGAAGCGGGCGCAAGTGCAAACAGCCGACATCAACGGCTACGAGCAGGCCGAGTTCACCCATGCAGCCGTGGCGGCCTATGTGGCCAGTGGCATGGCGGACGTGGGTTTCGGCGTCGAAACCCCAGCGCGTCGATTCAAGTTGGAGTTTTTACCCTTGGCCACCGAGCGATATTTTTTGCTGTGCAACCAATCCGACTTGGACAAGCCGCATTTGCAAGCCGTCCTGAAAATTTTGAACAGCGATGAATTTCAGTTTGCGGTCAACCAATTGCCGGGCTACACCGCCGCTCATTGCGGTCAGGTGGCGACCATTGCGCAGGCTTTTCCAGAAACTGGGCTCAGTCAAGAATACTGAGCCCAGTGGGATAGTGGTGTCAGTGTTCTTTGGAAGCTTGTCGGTGGTTGATCAAATGGGCGGGCAACTTGAGGATCAACAAAGCCCCCAAGATCGCCAGGCCGCTGAAGATCACCAAACTGTTTTGCGCATTGCCGGTGAGGTCTGCGATCCAACCCACGGCAGCGGTACTGACAAAGCCGGCGATGTTGCCAATCGAGTTGATGATGGCCAAACCAGCGGCTGCCGCAGCACCTGTGAGAAAAGACGGTGGCACGCTCCAAAAAGCGGCCTGCATGGCTGAAGCGCCAGCGGCGGCCAATGTCAGCGCCATCATGGTCAACACCAAGCTGTCAAAGTGGGTCCAGCTCAAGATCAAACCCAAAGCGGCGATGAAACCGGGAATGGCGGTGTGGTAGCGACGTTCACCTCGGCGATCCGAACTGGTGTTGCAAAAATACATGGCAAATATCGCCACGATGTAGGGCACAGCGGTCAGCAAACCAATGCGCATGACGTCAGTCTCACCGTGTTGCTTGATCAACGTGGGCATCCAAAAAATCGCCACGTAGACCGAGCTTGCCACGCAAAAATAAGCCGCACTTAGTTGCCATACCAAAGGGCTTTTGAAGGCGCTGCTGGCCGAGGAATGTGATTGTTTGGCGCTGTTTTCACGGGCCAAGTCATCGGTGATGATGGCTTTCTCGGCGTCGCTCAGCCAGTGGGCTTGTTGCGGGGAGTTGACCAAGATGCGGGTCACCAACAAGCCCAGGATCACCGAGGGGGTGGTCTCGATCAAAAACAGCCATTGCCAACCGCTCAAGCCAGCGACATCTGCAAATTGCACCATGATGTAGCCAGACAAAGGCCCACCCAAAATGCTTGAAAGGGGCAAGGCGGACAGCAACAAAGCGATGATGCGTCCACGCCAGTCAGCTGGAAACCAGCAGGACAAAAAATAAAAAGCACCAGGAATAAAACCAGCTTCGGCCACCCCCAACAAGAAACGAAGAATGTAGAACTGGGTTGCGTTTTGCACAAACGCCATGGCGGCGCCAATCAACCCCCAAGTGATCATGATGCGGGCAATCCACATGCTGGCACCCACCCGGTGCAACAACATGTTGCTGGGTACTTCAAAGATGACATAGCCCAGGAAAAAGATACCGGCACCAATGCCATAGACCGTGTTGCTGAAGGCCAGGTCGTCCATCATTTGCAATTTGGCAAAGCCGACATTCACGCGGTCAAGGTACGCGGCTACCAAACACAAACACAAAAAGGGAACCATTCGCCAAGCGGCTTTTTTGTAGACGGCATGACGCGCTGCTTGCAGCTGAGCGTCTTGTGTGTCGAAATGGTCAGCCATGAAGGACTCCTGGGTTGCTCAAAAAAAGTTGAATCAATGTGAATCGGCCTCGCCATGGTTGGCGAGGCCGAACGCGCTGTGCGTCAGTTCTAAGCTTTATTTGGAAAGCTTGAAGACCATCACAGTACCGCCTTGAGGCACCACCAACTTGGTGTTGTTGAGGGTGTTGATACCTGATTGCATGCGCTCGGCATCAATACCCCAACCAGCTTGCACCGCAATGTACTGCTCGCCGTTGATTTCATAAGACGAAGGCACAGCAGTCACGCCTGAGGGCATGTTGTATTTCCACAGAACCTTGCCATTGGTGGCGTCAAAGGCGCGGAATTCGCGGTCATTGGTGCCACCAGCGAACAACAGGTTACCGCCAGTGGTCAAGAGCGGAGCCCAGATGGCGCGGTCGTATTTGTATGACCAAGCCATCTTGCCTGTCTCGAGGTTCCAAGCCTGGAGTTCACCAATGCTGCTGGGCTTTTTGCCACCTTCGTAGCGCAAGCTGCCCAACACACCGTCGATGGGGTAACCAATGTAGAGATCGCCTTTTTTGTAGGCAGATGGCTCAGCGGCTGGCAACTCAGAACACAGGTGATTGTTCGCAGGAATGTAGAAGAGCTTGGTCTTGGGGCTCCAAGCCTCTGGAGGCCAGTCTTTGCCACCCCACAAGGAAGGGCAGAAGGTCACGGCTTTGCCCATGCCTGGTTTTTTGGTCATGTCATAGGTGGGACGGCCTGTCTTTTTGTCGATGTTTTTGAAGACATCGTTGTAGACATAGGGCACACCGTTGACAAAGTCGATCTTGCCGCTGGCTTGACGCTCCAACATCCACAGGTAGCCGTTGCGGCCTGCGTGCACAGCGCCTTTGACTTTGCGGCCATTGATTTCGGTGTCGATCAACACTGGTGCGCTGACCTCATCCCAGTCCCATGCGTCATTTTGGTGGTACTGATGGTGACCTTTGATCTTGCCTGTATCCAAGTCCACAGCGATGGTGGAAGTGGTGTACAAGTTGTCGCCAGGGCGGCCTTCGGTGGGCCATGGCGCAGGATTGCCCGTACCCCAATAAGCGATGTTGGTGGCTGGGTCGTAAGTACCCGTGATCCAAACACTGCCACCACCATTTTTGTGGGTGTCGCCAGGCCAAGTGTCGCCGCCTGGTTCACCGGGTGCAGCGGTGGAGTAAGTGCGCCATGCTTCTTTGCCAGTATTGGCATCGAACGCGGCCACATAGCCTCGCACACCTGTTTCACCACCAGAAGAGCCGACCAAAATCTTGCCCTTGGCTGCCAATGGTGCCAATGTGATGTAGTGCAGGGCTTTGACATCACCCACTGTTGTGTCCCACACCACCTTGCCAGTTTTGGCATCCAAGGCAATCAGGTGTGAATCCACGGTGCCCACATAGACCTTGTCGCCATACAGCGCCACACCACGGTTGGTGTTGTGCAGCATCAGCAAATCAGCGGGAATTTCTTTCTTGTAGCGCCACAGTTCTTCACCTGTGATGGCGTTGAGTGCAATCACTTGGCCATTGGGCGTGGTGACGTACATGTAGCCATTGTTCACAATGGGTGGCGCTTGGTGGCCTTCGGTCACGCCGGTGGCGAATGACCATGCCAATTCGAGTTTTTTCACATTGCCTGTGTTGATTTTTTCCAAGGGGCTGTAACCCCAGCCTTGGTAGTTGCCTCGGTACATCAGCCAGTTTTTGGCCTCTGGATTGATCAACCGTGCATCGGTGACGGGTTCGTAGGGTCCAAGCTTGGTGTCGGCATGCGCCATGATGGCACACGCACCGATCACTGCGATGGACAGTTTCTTCAACATATGACTCATGGTTTTTCTCCTGAAAGTGAGTCTGGGAAATAACCAGGATTAGGAACCCTGGTTGGCGGGGGAACTGGGTGTGATGGCGAGGAATTCGCCCTCAAGCTTCAAGGCAAAACTGGGCAGGGGTCGTGAGGCGGGACCGTCCACCACTTTGGCGCCATCCAACAAATTGAATTTGGATGCATGGCAAAAACAGACCAACACCTTTTCTTTGGCCAGCCAGGTTTTGACATCACAAGCTTGGTGGGTGCAGAGGGCGGAATAGGCCAAAACGCCTCCGGCTGAACGTGCTTTGGTGGCTGCTTCCATTTGATCTTCTGGCAAACGAATGACCACCAGTTTGTTGGCTCGTGATTCATTCTTGGGTGCACCTGTCTTGGTATCAAATGGGAAAACCAGCAAGGGTTTGCCAATGGTCAAATCGCTGGGGCGCAGGGGTTTGAAATCTTGCTCAGCATCCGCGTCGACGAGCAGTAGCGATGCCGATTGGCCTTTGGCGGTCGTGCTTAAAAAAGGAATGGCGCTCAAACTGCCCAAAGACACCATCTTGATGGCCTCACGCCGCGATGGGTCGACGCCGCTTTGGTTGGCTTTGCAACCACAGCATAGAGAGGAGTTGTTGGTGTTGTCTTGCATAAAAATTCTTGTTACAGGTTGTGTTGATTCAATGGGTGGAGAGTTCGGACATTTGTTGACCGAGCGTGTCTTTCAAACGTCTGTGCATGATTTTTCCGGTGGCGGTGCGCGGCATGTCTTCAGACGCGAAAAACACATACTGTCTGGGTTGCTTGTAGCCGGCCAGTCTGGTTTTGCACCACTGCATCAAATCTTGTTCGCTGCAAGCAGCACCGGCTTGTAAAACAATGACCGCCAACACCGATTCGCCCCATTTCTCATGGGGCAGGCCAATGACGGCGGCCTCTTGCACCGCATCGTGGCTGCACAAAATGGCTTCCACTTCCGAGGGATAGACGTTTTCCCCGCCGCTGATGATCATGTTGCTCTTGCGGTCTTTGAGCCAAATGAATCCGTCGTCGTCGCGCATGGCCATGTCGCCCACCGAGCACCAAGCGCCGTCAAACGCTTCGGCGGTTTTTTCGGGTGCGGACCAATAGCCTTCGAAGGCGTATGAGGTGCAGGAGAACAGTTCGCCTGTTTCGCCATCAGGGACTTCACGGCGTTGGGCATCCAAAATTTTGATCGGGCCACTTCCTGCCCATTCACGCCCGACCGAGCCCAGTTTGGTGAGCTGTTCTTCGGGTCGCAACAAGGTGACCCAACCCGCTTCGGTCGAACCATACAACTCGTACAACTGCCCGTTGGGGAAGAGTTGTTGGATCGAGGTTTTCAAGTGTGCACTGGCAGGTGCAGAGGAGATGAGCAAGCGGGCCACGCTGTGGGTGGCGAATTGTTTTTTCACTTCTTCGGGCAGGGCCAGCATCATCACGTAATGCGTGGGCACCAGCGATGTGAAGGTGATTTGATGCTTGGACAACAACATCATCAGGTGCTGCGGGTCGAAGCTGGCGTTGTCGTCCACCACGATGCAAGCGCCCAAGTGGATGAAGGTGTTGGCGAAGTACAGCGAATTGGCGTGACACAAAGGCATGACCAGCAAGGCTTTGTCTTTGGCGCTGAAACCCATTTCCATGGCGGTGGCATAGGCCATCAGGGTGCTGGCCTCGTGACTGCGCACCGCACCTTTGGGCTTGCCTGTCGTGCCCGAGGTGTACATGAGGGCACAGGTTTGTTGGGCATGCACGTCGGGCCAGTCATGCGACAGGTTTGCACCTTGAATCAATTCTTCGTAAGCCACCCAGTGGTCTGAGGCGCTGCCGTCCAACTGCACGCACACCTTGAGCGTATGGTCTGCAGGCAGAGCACTCACTCTGTCTTGCAAGGATTGGGCGCAAATCAATGCCTTGGCTTGCGCGTCTTTCAGGATGTAGGCGATCTCGGCGCCAACCAGTCGGAAGTTGAGCGGCAAGGCCACCAAACCAGCTCGGGCCAAGGCCACGTAAATCTCCAGCCATTCGATGCGGTTGTATGCCAGCACGGCCACACGGTCACCGGCTTGCAGGCCTTGGCTCAGCAGTCCGCGCGCCAATCCACTGGCGCGCTCGTCCCACTGGGCAAAGCTCAATTGGCGGTGGCTGTCCACCGCGCCGAGTTGGTGTGGGCGCAGTCGTGCGTGGGCACGGATCATGTCGGAAATGGTGGGTAGCTTTCTCACGTCAGGTTCAATTCATTTCGATGTTTCGCAGGTCTTTGTTTGCGAAGAGGACTGAAATATAGTATTCTGAATTCAGAATTCACTTAGTGTTATCCCTGCCATGACCAACTTTCAACAAATCGAAAACTCAGCCGCCGACTTGATTGCCAGATTCCTGAAAAGCCAAGGAATTCAACGGGTTTATGGGCTTTGTGGGGGCCACATCATGCCCATTTGGATGCGTTTAGACGCCCACGGCATTCAAATTGTGGACACCCGAGACGAGCGGGCGGCGGTCTACATGGCCCATGCCGAGGCCGAATTGACAGGTCAACTGGGCGTCGCCTTGGTGACAGCGGGCCCTGGCGTGACCAACGCCATGACGGGCTTGGCCAATGCCCATGTGGCCAGGGCCTCGGTGATGGTGTTGTCGGGCACACCGCCCTTGGCGCAGGAAAACCGAGGCGCTTTGCAAGACATGGTGCACACCGATGTGGTGAAAAGCGTCACCCAATTTGCACGCACCGTGCGCCACCCCGATTTGGTCTTGCCCGCTTTGTACGAGGCCGCTGCTTGCGCCTTGGGCCAGGGCGGTGAAAGCGGGCCAGTGTTCATTGATTTCCCAGTGGACATCTTGCGCGCAAGCCCGTCGCAGGTGGCACAACTGGCCGAGTATTTCAAACCCTTGAACAGCTTGCGCAGCACGCCCCATTCAGCGGACGTGCAAGCGGCCATTGAACTGTTGTGGCAAGCCAAGCGCCCTTTGTTCATCTCGGGGCGCGGTGCCAGAGGTGCGGAAAAAACATTGCAAGCATTGCTGAGCGTCTTGGGTGCGGTGTATTTGGACACCGGCGAAAGCCGTGGCTTGGTGCCCGACAGCCATGCCAGCGTGGTGGGAGCCATGCGTGCACAAGCCATGAAAGAAGCCGATCTTGTGGTCACGCTGGGACGCAAACTCGACTTTCAATTGGCATACGGTTCACCTGCGGTGTTTGGTGACGCCAAGTTCTTGCGCATCTCAGACAACGCGGCGCACCTGCGTGACAACCGCCGTGGCGAAGTCGAAATACTGGCCGATGTGGGCCACACCTTGGACGCCTTGCTGGCACACAAGCCCGCGCGCGCACCCGCCACCGATGTGGCATGGGCGCAGGGCCTGCGAGCACAGCATTTGCAGCGAGCGGACAAGCAAATTCAAAGCATGAAAACCGCAGCACCGGGCAGCGATGGCCTGATGCATCCCAACCGGGTCTTGTCTGCCTTGCGTGACGCATTGCCCGAGGACGCGGTGGTGGTGGCTGACGGCGGCGATTTCCTGAGTTTTGCGCGAGTGGGTTTGCCCGCCAACACCTACCTTGATCCAGGTTCATTGGGCTGTATTGGCATCGGCACCCCGTTTGGGGTGGCCGCCAGCCTGGTTTGTCCCGACAAAACCGTGGTGGTCGCCACCGGCGATGGCGCTTTCGGCTTCAACGCCATGGAAATCGACACCGCAGTGCGCCACCAAGCACCGGTGTTGGTGGTGGTCGCCAACAACGGCTCCTGGGCCATCGAGGTGCGTGACCAGCAAGAAACCCATGGCAAGGTGGTGGGCACTCGATTGCAATTTGCCGATCACGCGGGCATGGCGCGTGCCTTTGGCATGCATGCCCAGCGGGTGGAAAAAGCCGAAGATTTGCCCGCTGCCATTGCGTTAGCCCTGCAAAATTTACCTGCTTTGTTGGACGTTTTGGTCACGCCCGAAGCGGTCTCCTCCGATGCGAAATCGGGCCTGGCTTGGGTGCCCGATTTACAGGCCCTGAGCGCCTGGGATGAGGCCGAGCGGAACTGGCGACAATCAGAATCTGGCAATTCATAACAACAGCCCCGCCTGGTTTTTTTCAAAGGCCTCAAACAATGAAGATGTTGTCGGTACAACCCAATTTGGTCGAGCAAGTGCACGAAGCCATTTTGTTGGAAATTGCATCTGGAAAACTCACCCCTGGCTCACGCATCATCCAAGAGCAAATCGCCGCCGAGCTGGGGGTCTCAAGGCAACCGGTGCAGCAAGCCTTGCTGTTGCTGCGCAACCAAGGCTTGCTCAAAGACGCGACTGGCCGTGGCCTGATCGTCGCCCCCCTGGACCCTGAGTACATCCGGCAAATGTACGAAGTGCGAGCGGTTTTGGAGGGTTTGGCGTTTCGCAAAGCCGCTGAAACCAACCCCGACAAGGCCGCATCCCAAGGTGCAGAGTTGATTGACAAAGGTCGTCAAGCTGTCAAAGACGGTGGCGTGCAGGAGCTGATCGCCGCCGACATGGCGTTTCACAATTTCATTTACAGCTTGTCCGACAACCTGCTGATCGCCCCGACCATGGACACCCATTGGACTTACACCCAGCGGGTCATGGGCGAGGTGCTGATGCGGGATGAAAAACCACGTGACATTTGGTATCAGCACGAAACCTTGTTGGCCGCGATTGCCAGGGGCGACGGCGACGCGGCCGAACAGGGTGCTCGGGGGCATATCTTGCAAGCGGCAGCCTTCATCATCGAGCGCATCAACGCGCAACAATCGCATCAGTAAATAAAAAAAGGGCACCCGCAGGTGCCCTTGATGCAACAAAGCGCTGGTGTCAGTACATGAATGTCGGGCTGACGATGGCTTGCACCGAGCCTGTGGTGCGGTGAGGTGCCACAGTGATCATGCCTTCGTAGACCTTGTCTTTGATGGCTTGCTCGGCCACCACGTTTTCCAGGATGAAAACGCCAAACTCGGCCAACAAAATTTGGTGGACGTGGAACACTTGACCGGCATTTTCAAAAGGAATGACTTCCAAGCCCCATGTGTCAGAGCCAATCATGGCCACGCCCAAAGAAGCCAAGTAGCGCGCACCTTGAACGCCCAATCCGGGGTGGGCAGCGCCATTGCGTTTGTCATCCACGCCCAGCAGTTTGTGCCAGCCGGTGTAGAAGATGACGATGTCGCCCTTGTTGATCTTCATATTGCCTTGACGCTTGAGGGCGGCTTCAATTTCAGGCTGGTTGAACGCCACACCTTCAGGGATGATGTCTTTGCCCATCAGAGCCGTCATGTCGAGCAACACCGCGCGGGTGGCCACTGCAGGCACGGTTTCAATGCCGAACTTTTTCAGACCTGAAATACCGGTGATTTCAGAACCGGGCGTGCAGTTGTAGTAAGTGTTGTCAATGCCGATGTGACCCAAACCGTCCAGCTGGGTGCCGATACCGACCCAAGTTTGCAAAATATCGTCGTGGTAATTGGTTTTGGTGTTGCCAAGGCTTTGACCCTCATAGTCTTGGCCAGGACGCACAATCGTCACCGAATAGGTGCGTGGTGCAAAAGCAGGGGTTTTGGTATTGGTTTCAATACCCATGCGCATGGTTTTACCCTGCTTGATCAACTTCGACGCGCCCAAAACGTTGTCTTTGGTGATGTTGTTGAGTGCACCAATTTGGTCATTGGGGCCCCACTTGGACTTGTGACATTTTTCATAGGCCAATGCACTGCCCATGGACATGGTGCCCAACACAGCGGTGGCCAAAAACGCAGCCGCCATTTTTGTTAATTTCATGAATTGTCTCCGTTGACGGGCCCGTTGGTCGGTGGAATCTGCGCACCAGGACGGGCCACAGGCCCTGATGCACATTGAATTTGAACGCGCTGAACCTCTTGTTCGCCCAGTGTGGGTGTGGGGCGTTTTTCACGAGTGAAACTGGCATCGCACCCTGTATCGGCAGCCAGAACTTTGCCAAACAAGGGCTGAAAACCGATGTACCAGGTCGGGTCTTGCATTTGAAGTTGAATTTGCGCTGTCGAAACAGGTGTCAGGAGCTTGACTTCGAATGACAGGTAGATACCGCCTTGAAACCCGCGACCGCCATCGCGTGCAGAAAAATTCTTCACCTCAAATGCCATGGGCGCGCTGCTTTGACCGTTCTCCAAGGTGAGAAAGTAGTTGAAGGGCTGCATCAGGGTTTGATTGCTGTCGGCAAACGCCTGCAATTCATCAGGGTCCAACACCCCGTTGCGGTTCAGGTCGATGTTGTCACGCACCAGGGCACTGTTGGGGGCGTCCATTTGCCAACTGACGTGCAAACCTGTCAATGCGCCTTTGTCCAGAATGGGTTCCAACAGATAACCCATGCGCAAGTGCGGATGCGCCTGAACCCCGACCACGGCGCACAGTGACGCCGCCAACAATGACTTAGACAGGAAATGCAACGAACCCATTCAATGACCTCATCCCGAAAGTCCTGAATTTAGGAGGGCGGGTCGGTTTGAGCAAGCCAAACAGGTGCGTACAAACCCGAAGACTAAGGGTTTACACAGTGCTTGATGGGGTAAAACAACTGATTTGGTGCCCCCGACAGGAATCGAACCTGTATCACTCCCTTAGGAGGGGAGAGTTCTATCCATTGAACTACGGTGGCTGTTCAGGAATTGTAGGCTTGGCATCTGTATCAGGAGCAAAACCATGGGCATGTGGATCGAACTGGGGGTGTTTGGCTTGGTGTTTGTGTTTGCTTTGCACCAATTCAACGACTTGAAAAAAGAGCGTCTCAAGCGCGAACAAAAGAAAGCCGATCAAGCAGCCGCCCAGCAAGACCCTCCCTGAGCGGCCGGTTTATTTGCTGAGCATGCGCATCGCGTCTTCCAGCCCTTTGAGGGTGAGCGGGAACATGCGGTTGCTGAGCAATTGCTGGATGATGCTGATGCTTTGACGGTATTGCCACACGCCCAAGGGCTCGGGGTTGATCCAAGCAAACTTGGGGTAGGCATGGGTCAAGCGCTGCAACCACTCGGCGCCGGCTTCTTCGTTGTTGTATTCCACGCTGCCACCGGGTTGCAATATTTCATAAGGACTCATGGTGGCGTCGCCGACAAAGATCAGCTTGTGGTCTTTGTTGTACTTGCGGATCACGTCCCAGGTGTCGAATTTCTCGGCGAAGCGGCGGCGGTTGTTCTTCCACAAAAAGTCATACACGCAGTTGTGGAAATAGAAAAACTCCAGGTGCTTGAACTCGCCTTTGACCGCTGAAAACAACTCTTCCACCCGCGCCACGTGCTCGTCCATGGTGCCGCCCACATCCATGAGCAGCAACACTTTCACATTGTTGTGGCGCTCGGGGCGCATCTTGATGTCCAAGTAGCCCGCGTTGGCCGCGGTGCTGCGGATGGTGTTGTCCAAATCGAATTCGTCTTCTGCGCCTTCGCGGGCAAAGCGTCGCAAGCGTCGCAACGCCACTTTGATGTTGCGGGTGCCCAACTCGACGCTGTCGTCATAGTCTTGGTAAGCCCGCTGTTCCCACACCTTGACCGCGCTTTTGTTTCCACCCTTGCCGCC